>OMGC01000619.1_pt1 | contig 5998 bp, 6 predicted proteins | sample 1645781 | NCBI WGS metagenome assembly OMGC01 (sample SAMEA103958157, study PRJEB25191) | human gut metagenome | biome: human-associated habitat [ENVO:00009003]; feature: intestine environment [ENVO:2100002]; material: feces | place: Germany | collected 2013/2015 | reverse complement strand
CGGCAGGCCCCAAAAAACCGTGGAGGCGCAGGTCTACCGGGCCAAAAAGATGCTGGCCGCGCAGCTGAGCGCAGCCGGAAAGGAGGGCATTTAAATGGAATCGTTCCGGAAAGACGGCTGTCTGAGCGACGAAGGGCTGCACGCCCTCATCGCCGGACAGCTGGATGAGCTGGGGCGGCTGGAAGCCGCCGAACATCTCGCCTACTGCGACAAATGCACCGACCGCTACACTGCACTGCTGACTGCGGACGCTCTCTCCGACCCGCCCCGCAGCGTCCGCCGAACGGTGATGGGCACCATCTGGGTGCGGCTGATGCAGAACACCTGGGGCCGGGCCGCCGTAGCCGCTGTGGCGGCGGTGCTGGCGCTGACCATGTGGCGCTCCGGCACCCTGGAACAGATCCTGTCCACCGGCGAAACGGTGCGCAGCTGGCTGCCCGAAACCACCCAGACCACGGAGCCGGAACAGCTGGGCAGGCCCGTGCAGGACGACGAACGCACCCCCACCCAGCCGGAACAGCTGGGCAAGCCGGTGCAGGATAAAGAGCCTGCGCCCACCTTGTCCCAGAAGCTGACCGGCACGCTGGACAGCCTGCTGTTCGGCAAAAATGAATCTGCGGCAGAGCCTGACGCTGCCGTTTCCAACCAGAAGAAATGAGGGAATATTTATGAAGAAAAATGGCATTCTGACCTTCCTCTTTGCCTTTGTCCCGGGTGCGGGCCAGATGTATCAGGGGTACATGAAACGAGGACTCTCGCTCATCACGCTGTTCTTCCTGTGCATAATGGCTGGTATGCTGCTGCTGGAACAGCTGGTTCTGACGGCGCTCATCGTGTGGATGTACAGCTTTTTTGACACCTTCAACCTGCGGGCACAGTTCATTGCCGGGACGGCCCCTGCGGACGACTATCTGGTGCACTTCAACACGAAGGACGCGCGCCTGACCCTGTTCTTCCGCGACAGCCACAAGCTGGTGGGCTGGGCCCTCATTGCACTGGGCGCAATGGTGGCTTACCAGAACATCGTCATGCGGGTGCTGGGCGATGTGATGTGGCGCTGGGGCCAGAACAGCCCCTTCTTCCGCGCGGTCTATCTGATGCTGGATGAACTGCCGGAAGTGGTGGTGTGCGTGGCACTCATCGTGTGCGGCCTGTGGCTGGTGCGCGGCCCCAAGGGCAAAAAGGTGCACCGCAAAAAGGCGGAAGAACCGGAGGACGAGGACTTCCGCGAGTACACCGCAGCCGAAGCCGATGCACCGGAAGCCCCGGAGGAAACCGCAGACTTTGCCATGCCGAAGCTCAGCGCTCTGCTGGGCGACCCGGTGACCCCGGAGGACCCCGAAGAGCCGGAACAGCCGGAGAATGCGGAGGGCGACGATGGACGAACCGAATAAGACGGCAGCGACGGAGCCGGAAACCCGGCCGGAAGCTGCAAAGCTGCAGGACGCCCCCCGCCGCCGGGTGGGCAGCCTGACGCTGGGCGCCTGCCTGATCGCAGCGGGCATCTTCTTCCTGTGTTATTACTTTGTGCCGGGCTTTGACTGGCAGCTGGTGGTGCGCATCGCCCCGGCGGCAGCCCTGGTGCTGCTGGGATGTGAGGTGCTGTTCTTCGCCGCCCGGCCGGGCCGCTGGAAGTATGATTTTGTCTCGGTGCTGGTCTGTCTGGGGCTCATCGCAGTTTGTATGTGCCTGAGCTTTCTGCCCATGGTGTGGAGCAAGATCGACCCTGCCCGTGGACAGAACGAGATGAAGCTGAGCAAGGCGTACACCACACAGGTGTATGAGGCCCTCCGGAAGGAAAACCCGGACCTCCGCCTGCGGGATGTGTACACCGACCTGTATCTTTACGCCAACAGCGTGGATGACCTGCAGGAGCTGCAGCCAAGTGACGGGCACCTGAGCCTGACCGTGATGCTGTATGGCCCCTACGACAGCACCGGAGCCTTTGCGCAGGACTGCTGCAGCGTGGCCGGTACGGTGCGGGCTGGCACCCTGCAGCCGGATGAACTGCGCATCGTGTGGTCGCCGGACAACGACCCGGGCCAGAGCCTGGATTCCGGTACCCTGCAGCGTGTGGAACAGTACACACTGGAACTGGACGGCACGGTGCAGCTGGACTGGACCGCGGATGAGATGGAACGGCAGGTCGAAGTGCAGTATCTGCTGGACGAAGAAAATGAGCCGGAAGAGGACACTGCGCCCAGCGAAGAGGCCGAGCCAGAGGCGGCTGCATAAAAACTGAAAAAGCGCCCGCTGTGGAGTTTTCCACAGCGGGCGCTTTGCTTGTTGAAAAAGAGCTTAGAGCTTCTTGCCGGTGAGCAGCTCGTAGGCCTCCAGATACTTGGCGATGGTCTTGTCGATCACGTCCTGGGGCAGGTCGTAGTTGCTGTCCGGATGGGCCTTCAGCCAGTCACGGACGAACTGCTTGTCGAAAGAGGGCTGGCCGTGGCCCGGCTCATAGCCCTCCAGCGGCCAGAAGCGGGAGGAATCCGGGGTGAGCATCTCATCGCCCAGCACCACGTTGCCGTCCTCATCCAGACCAAACTCGAACTTGGTGTCGGCAATGATGATGCCGCGGGTCAGGGCGTACTCGGCGCACTTCTTGTACAGGGCGATGGTGTAGTCCCGCAGCTTGGTGGCGTACTCCAGGCCGTGGCCGGGGAACTGCTTTTCCAGCACCTCAATGCTGCGCTCGTAGGAGATGTTCTCGTCGTGGTCGCCGATCTCTGCCTTGGTGGAGGGGGTGTAGATGGGCTCCGGCAGCTTCTGGGACTCCTGCAGGCCCTCGGGCAGCTGGATGCCGCACACCTTGCCGGTCTTTTGGTAGCTGGCCCAGCCGCTGCCGGTGATGTAGCCGCGCACGATGCACTCGATGGGCAGCATGGTCAGCTTGCGGCACAGCATGCTGTTGCCGTCGAACTGGGGCTGCCGGAAGAACTCCGGCATATCCTTCACGTCCACGCTCAGCATATGGTTGGGCAGCAGATCCTTGGTGTAGTCGAACCAGAACTTGCTCATCTGGGTGAGCACGGTGCCCTTTTTGGTCACCTTGTTTTTCAGGATGACATCAAACGCAGAAATGCGGTCGGTGGCAACCATGATCAGGCTGTTGCCATTGTCGTAAATTTCACGGACTTTGCCTTCTTTGATGGGCTTGAATGCAGTCATAGTCAAACACTCCATTTCCCTTTTTCCGGCCGCCGGGCGCGGCACATCCTTACAGCACTATTGTACCATGCCCGCTGCCGGTTTGAAAGAAACAGATGGGAGAGATTTGCCCCGCGTTTTGCAAATTTCTCGTGAAAAATGTGCAAAAATCATCGGATGAATTCGTCGTTTTGACGATAAAAGTCGTACTTTCAGTGCGAATGAGACAAAAAACGACCCGCTTTTTTGTGGAATGCGCAGATGGACACAGCCCGGCGGATAGGGTATGCTGAAAGGCGGCAGCTTTGCTGTACAGAAAGGAAAATTCTGCTTATGATACCTCAGATCATTGCGCACCGTGGCGCATCCTATCTGGCACCGGAAAACACGCTGGCGGCCTTCCGCAAGGCCATGGAGATCGGCGCGGACGGTGTGGAAATGGACGTACAAAAGACGCTGGACGGCGGCCTTGTGATCCACCACGACTATATCATTGACCTGCACACCGATATTTCCGGCCGTATCTACGATATGACCGAGGGCGAACTGAAAGACCTGGACTTCGGCAGCTGGAAGGACGTTGCCTATAAAGATGAGAAGATCGCCACCCTGGCCGAGGCCCTGGCCCTGTGCAGGAGCATGGAGGGCTGCACCGTGCAGCTGGAGCTGAAATCCACCATGGACAACGACCCGGCTTTTGTGTCCGGTGTGGTGGATGCCATCCGCGCGGCAGACATCGCCGACCGACTGGTACTTATTTCGTTCAACCACGACCTGCTGCGGCAGGCCAAGGCGCTGATGCCGGAACTGCGGGTGGGCGTGCTGCTGTACGGCGCATTCGAGAGCATGGTGCTGCCGCCGCCGGTCATCTGGAAGGACCTGGGCCTGGTGAACGGCATGGAGGATGAGGAAGCGGCGCTGGACGAAGAGCTGGCCGCCCTGCCGGTGGATGCGGGCATGGACCCGGATGAGGAAAACGGCTGGATGACCCGCTGGGTGAACGACAAGGTGAGCATGCTGCGGGCAAACTTCCCCGGGGAGAGCCTGCAGGCGGTGGCAAAGCATCTGGCCGACCAGCACAACCCGGTGGCCTATGTCAAAAGCCTGGACTTTGCGCCGGAGTACGTCAGCTGCGAATACCACACCGCCTACAGCAACCCGGACTTTATCCCAAAGCTGCAGGCCATGGGGGTCAAGGTGGCCCTGTGGACCGTGGACACGGAAAAGGCTGTCCGGAGCCTGCTGCCCCTGGGGCCGGACTGCATCGTGACCAACCGCCCGGACCGCGTGCGGGAATGGGCGGAAGAAAATCAGTGACACAGAGATCGGAAAGGCTTCTCCTTTGGGAGAAGTCTTTTTTGCTGCCCTTGACAAACAGGGACAGTGGAATTACAATAGTCTCATATCGAACAGTTTTATAGAAAACAGTTTGAGCAAAAAACAATTCAGAAGGAACCGATCGTATGTGTGACGAAAAACAGAACGAATGCAGAGACCACGCCGATCCCCCCTGGGAGGGGCCGCAGGTCATCCCGGCCCAGATCCGCCGGGTGGACAACCTGATCTTCCGCAAGATCAACCAGTTTGCCCGCGAAAATGACGTGGAGCAGGCCACCCCCATGCACGGGTGGATCATTGGGTATCTCTACCGCCACCGGGACACCCCCGTGTTCCAGCGGGACATTGAGCGGGAGTTCTCTATCACCCGCTCCACCGTGACCAACATCCTGCAGTTGATGGAGCGCAAGGGCTATATTGAGCGGCGCAGCGTGCCGCAGGACGCCCGGCTCAAGCAGCTGGTGCTCACCGAAGAGGGCATCTGCTTCCACGAAAAGACGATGCTCTGCTTCCACCAGACCGACGACTATGTGGCCGGGCTGCTGACAGCGGAGGAAAATACCGAGCTGCTGCGGCTTTTAAACAAGCTGCGGGATGCACTGCAGTGATGCAACCTGCCGAAAAAGTGTTCGTTAAATTAGTAATTATGAACATTTTTTGAAACGTCTTGACAATTAAAATGTTTTGTATAAAATTGTTCTGTACCGAACAAATAAAAAGCAACAGGAGGTAACTCAGATGATCAAAAAGCTCGTGTCACATCTGGGCGAGTACAAACGCGCCGCAGTCCTGACACCGCTCTTTGCAGCCCTGGAAGCCGTGATGGATGTGCTGCTGCCCACCATCATGGCCTTTATCATTGACCTGGGCATTGAAAAGGGCGATATGCACGCCATCGTCAAGTATGGTCTGCTCACCTTTCTTGTGGCAGCCATTGCGCTGCTGCTGGGCGTTCTGGCCGGTAAATATGCCGCCGAGGCATCCACCGGCTTTGCCGGCAATCTGCGCGATGCCATGTATGAGAACATCCAGCACTATTCCTTCTCCAACATCGACAAGTTCTCCACGGCGGGCCTTGTCACCCGTATGACCACCGATGTGACCAACGTGCAGAATGCGTTCCAGATGATCGAGCGCATGTGCGTGCGTGCCCCGGTGCATCTGGTGTTCGCACTGTTCATGGCTGTGGTCATCGGCGGCCCGTTGTCGCTGGTGTTCGTGGTGGCGGTAGTCTTTCTGGTGGTGGTGCTGGCCAGCATCATGATCCCCACCTTCCACATCTTTGACCGGGTGTTCAAGAACTACGACAACCTGAACGCCTCGGTGCAGGAGAATGTGTCCGCCATCCGCGTGGTCAAGAGCTTTGTGCGCGAGGGCTTTGAGAACGAGAAGTACACCAAGGCCTGCGAGAGCCTGTACAACCAGTTCGTCAAGGCCGAGAGCCGCCTGAGCTTCAACAACCCTGCCATGCTCACCGCCGTTTACGGCTGCAACATCGCCCTGAGCTGGCTGG
>OMGC01000609.1_pt1 | contig 6076 bp, 8 predicted proteins | sample 1645781 | NCBI WGS metagenome assembly OMGC01 (sample SAMEA103958157, study PRJEB25191) | human gut metagenome | biome: human-associated habitat [ENVO:00009003]; feature: intestine environment [ENVO:2100002]; material: feces | place: Germany | collected 2013/2015 | reverse complement strand
ATGCTGACTTGGAGGATATATCCCAGCGGCAGGAACAGTTATGGGAGGGCGTAAAGGAAATCCTTACTCAGCTTTCTAAACTTTCATAACAGGGATAGATACTCCATTTGCGGAGGGAGGAACGGCATTACTTCGCTGCTCCTCTCTCCGCTTCTTCTTTTTATCGGTATCCTCGTCTTTTGCCTGCCCATGCCGGATAATATGAGTAGAAAAGATACCGAGAACGCAAGGAGGAAATGATATGAAGATTTTGAAAGGGCTTTTGATGATTATAACTGCACCGATCATTTTGCTTCTGACACTTTTTGTCTGGCTCTGCACGGGGCTGATCTACATATCTGGTCTGGTGCTTGGCCTGTTCAGCACGGTGATTGCTCTGCTTGGCGTGGCTGTGCTTATTACCTATTCCCCGCAGAATGGTGTGATTCTGCTGGTCATGGCATTTTTGATTAGTCCGATGGGGCTGCCGCTGGTTGCGATCTGGCTGCTGGGCAAGGTGCAGAGTTTGAAATTTGCGATTCAGGAGTTAGTTTATGGATAAAAAATACGCAAAACCATAAAAATGCCAGACACCGTCTGTTATATTTGGGAAAAGGAATTTTATATCCGCGACTTTACTTTTGAGCTAATATTGCGTATAATATTAGTGCGAAAGGAAGTGATATGATGGGACAATTTGAACAGCTGGATCAGATGCTAACAGCACAAGAAGGAATGCTACGAACATCACAGGTCGTATCTTCTGGAATTTCAAAGCCGGTATTTTATGATTATGTGCGTTCACGAGATTTGGATAGAGTCGCACATGGGATTTATCTGTCCAAAGATTCCTGGGTGGATGCCATGTATCTGCTTCATTTGCGATTTGAACAGGCAGTATTTTCACATGAAACAGCGTTATTTTTTCACGATCTGACAGATCGTGAACCAATAGAATATACAGTTACAGTCAAAACTGGATGCAATCCAAGCAAAATGAAAGCAGAAGGCATTCAAGTTTTTACGATTAAAGCAGACTTACATGATGTAGGACTTACAACAGCGAAAACTCCGTTCGGGCATACTGTGCCGGTTTATGATATGGAGCGAACGATCTGTGATTTGCTCAGAAGCCGTAGCAGAATTGAAATTCAGACCTTTCAGGGAGCACTGAAAGCGTATGCCCGTAGAAAAGATAAGAACCTGCGAGCTTTAATGCAATATGCCGGGATGTTCAAGGTGGAAAAAATTTTACGACAGTATTTGGAGGTACTTTTATGATAAAAACAGCAAGGCAGCTTAAAGATTTAATACGAAACCTTTCCAGAGAAAAATCCGCAGATGCTCAGATTTTAATGAGGAACTACATGATGGAGCGTTTTTTGGAGCGTATTTCTCTTTCTGAGTATCATGATAAGTTTATCTTGAAGGGCGGTATGTTGGTAGCGGCTATGGTTGGATTAGATGCCCGCTCTACGATGGATTTGGATGCAACCATAAAAGGAGCCAATGTCAATGTGGAGGATATTGAGAATCTAATTTCATCAATCGTAACTGTTCCGATTGATGATGGTGTTAAATTTCAGCTGAAAAGTATTTCGGAGATTATGGATGAAGCAGAGTATCCGGGGATTCGTGTCAGCATGAGTACAACATTCGATGGCGTAGTGACCCCTTTGAAAATTGATATTTCCACAGGAGATGCAATTACTCCAAGAGAGGTCCAGTATTCATTCAAACTTATGCTGGAAGATCGCTCCATTGATATTTGGGCTTATAATTTAGAAACTGTGCTGGCAGAAAAACTGGAAACCATTATTACCAGAACCACAACCAATACCCGCATGAGAGATTTCTACGATATTTACATTTTAGAACAGCTGCATGGAACCACGCTGAACCCGAAAATTTTACATGATGCGCTTCTGGCAACTGCTCATAAACGGGGATCGGAGAAGTATCTTAACCAGGCTGAAGAAGTTTTTGACGAAGTGGAAAATGATTCGGTTATGCAAAAACTTTGGGAGGCATACCGTAAAAAGTTTTCTTATGCTTCTGATCTGGAATGGGATGTGATTATGAAAGCAATTCGCAGGTTATATGATCTTTGCGAGAAAGGCATCGGCTTATGAAAAAGTATGGACACTATTGTAAAGTTTGTGGCGAATACAAAGCCAACGAAAAATTTTCAGGCAAAGGTCATGCATCCCACATTTGTAAATCCTGTGCTTCGCTACCAGCAGAAAAGCAGGCTGAACTGATGACACTGAATCGTCTTTTGAATCTTCCATGGAGGCTATCGAAAGAGCAGTTGTCCTGGCTGAAAAATCGACTAAAGGATAGGCGGCCTGATGTCCGTGAACTGGCGCAAGAGCAATATGAAATGAGATTTCCACCAAGACACTTAGAAGATGATGATTTCAATTTTTTCGATGAAGAAAGTTTTATAGAATAGTGAAAGCGGTCTGCTACGGCAGGCCGTTTTCTTTTCGGAAAGGAGATCTGACCTATGGCAACCACAAGAATCATGCCGCTTCATGTCGGCAAGGGCCGCACAGAAAGCCGGGCGATCAGTGACATTATCGACTATGTGGCCAATCCAAAGAAAACAGATAACGGCAGGCTCATTACCGGCTATGCGTGTGACAGCCGGACTGCGGATGCGGAGTTCCTTCTGGCAAAGCGGCAGTACATTGCCGCTACCGGACGAGTGCGTGGTACAGATGATGTGATTGCCTATCATGTGCGCCAGTCCTTCCGCCCTGGTGAGATTACCCCGGAAGAAGCAAACCGGCTGGGCGTAGAATTTGCAAAGCGTTTTACTAAAGGCAATCATGCCTTTGTGGTCTGCACTCACATAGACAAGTCGCACATTCATAATCACATTATCTGGTCATCGGTCAGCTTAGAATATGACCGGAAATTCCGAAACTTTTGGGGCAGCACCAAGGCGGTCCGTCAGTTGAGCGACACCATCTGCATTGAAAACGGACTGTCTATTGTAGAGAACCCGAAACCTCACGGAAAGAGCTATAACAAATGGCTGGGCGATCAGGCAAAGCCCTCTCACCGAGAGCTGCTTCGTGTGGCGATTGACAATGCATTATCACAAAGTCCTGCTGACTTTGAGGAGCTGCTGAGGCTGCTGCAAGAGTCCGGCTGTGAGGTATCAAAGCGCGGAAAATCATATCGCCTGAAGCTCCCCGGTTGGGAGAAAGCCGCCCGAATGGACAGCCTGGGCGAAGGATATGGATTGGAAGATTTGCAGGCAGTTCTCTCTGGGAAGAAAACGCATACCCCACGAAAGAAAACGGTCACACAGGCAGAGCCGCCGAAGGTCAATCTGCTGGTGGACATTCAGGCAAAATTGCAGGCTGGAAAAGGTGCTGGCTATGCTCGATGGGCTAAAGTTTTTAATCTGAAACAAATGGCGCAGACCATGAATTACCTGTCAGAGAACAATCTGCTGGAGTATGCGGTTTTGGAAGAAAAGGCTGCGGCTGCCACGGCACATCACAATGAACTTTCGGCGCAGATCAAAGCGGCTGAAAAGCGCATGGCAGAGATTGCTGTTCTGCGTACTCACATCGTAAATTATGCCAAGACCCGTGAGGTCTATGTGGCATACCGCAAGGCGGGCTACTCTAAGAAATTCCGGGAAGAACATGAGGAAGAAATTCTGCTCCACCAGGCTGCTAAGAATGCCTTTGATGAGATGGGCGTCAAGAAGCTGCCCAAGGTCAAAGAGTTGCAGACGGAGTACGCGAAATTGCTGGAAGAAAAGAAAAAGACCTATGCCGAGTACCGGCGTTCCCGTGAGGAAATGCGGGAGCTTTTAACGGCAAAGGCAAATGTAGATCGAGTGCTGAAAATGGAGGTAGAACAGGATGTTGAAAAAGAAAAAGACCACGGCCAGCGGTAAGCTGGTCCTGGTCAAAAGCGTTCGCAGAACGCGCAGCCACAGAATGAAATTCTGTGTTCAAAGGGGCTTGGGGGCACTGCCCTCAACAAGCAGTTTGTGGCGAAATGGATAGCCACAAGCATTGCTTGCCACAATATGCTGCGCATAAAATAAAAAACTAACGACGGGACACTTACTGCCACCTATCGTTAGTTTTCTGTGTTTAAGCGATTTATAAAACCAATCAGCATAATCAGATCGTCATCTGACATCTTTCTCATTCCGTCCAAAGCCTTCTTGATAAGCTGAGGGTTATTCTCCTGTGCATCAAAAAATTGAAGCGGCGTGATTTCAAAATACTCACAGATGTTGAGAAACTGCTTCATAGACGGCATAGAACGCCCAGAGGAAATCGCCTGAATATAGCTTCTGTTCTGCCCTAACTCCATGCTCATCTGATATTCTGAAACGCCTTTTTTCAATCGTAATTCTGTGATTCGATTGCGGATAAATTCTTCGTCCATACGCTCACCTCTCTGCTCTTTTAGCATAGCAGAAAGCAATTCTTGATACTTCGTATGTGTTGTGTTATAATTTTGTAATATAACCTTTATACGCATTATTATTTGCGTTATTTTTGCTTTATATGCGTAATCAAGGCAGTTATCAAGGGTGATTTGTATGAATCAGTATGCCTGTGCCATTACCGGCCACAGACCAACAAGATTTTGCTTTGGATATAATGAGGAAGATCCTCTATGCCAAAAGCTGAAAGAATGTCTCCTGGAGCAGTTTCGCATACTCCATGACGAGAAATTTGTCCGTACTTTTTTTGTCGGCGGTGCTCTTGGTGTGGATATGTGGGCTGGAGAACAGCTGCTGACATTGAGAGCACAAACGGGATACGAGGATATTAAAATTATCGTTGTAGTTCCCTTCATCGGCTATGACTCTAAATGGCCGGATCAGAGTAAACATAGATTGAAAAAGCTGATCCAAAACGCAAACGATTCTATTGTTATTTCACATTCTGCGGATGTTTCCAGTTATAAAAAAAGAAATTATTATATGGTCGATCATGCAGAGTACCTTATCGGTGTGTTTGATAATCAGAAAAAGCTGCGCTCAGGTACAGCACAGACCGTCAACTATGCCTTGCATCAGGGAAAAGTAATCACTCTGATCCATCCAGACACTATGGAGATAACAGCCCCTGCGCCTTAACAAATTCACAAAAATTTTTCATTAGCATTTCCAACAAAATATTTTCATTGAAGGAGTGCTGTGATATAATAAAATATAAAACTACGCTCAGAACAAATGGTGCCGCTATGAACAAATATATTGGACAGCAATTTGCTGCTTTAAGATACGAAAAAAATATTTTGGTTGTTGAAGAAACTACATCTGCTGGTGGATGCGGCTCCTTCAACGCGGCTTCTTCATGTCCTGCGTCAGCCTGTCTTTATGACAGTGCGGCGTGGGGCTTTTTTATTGCCTGAAAGGAGTATGAGAACATGAGTCTGAAATATACCTGCCCCAGCTGTGGAACCCCATTGGGTTATGAGGGATTGTGTTGGAAATGTAAGTGCGAGCAAGAACGGCAAGCTGCTCTGGCCTGGACGCCGGAACAAATTGTCGAAAAACAAAGAAACTTGATACAGAACATCCAGAGGCTGGCTGATATGGAGGACCCAGAGTTCGCCGACTTTTGGCAGCTGCTTGGCTACCATGATGCCATCACCCCGGAGATTCAGCGAGTGGCACTGGCCGCAGAGGTGTTCTGGCCCTGTGAGATCTATTATCATGCTCCCGCCGATGTGCGGGATGGTCTGATCCATGCGCTGTTGTCCGCAGAATATTCCAGCGCGGCCTCCAACCTGATGAGTTGCCTTGCTATGCAAGGAGATGACAAGGCAATGGAGACTCTGCTGGAGCTGGAGCGAAATCCCCGGCCCTGGCGCAAGGGCCTCTATGTAGACCCATCCAGCTATGCGCAGATCGGAGGCTGGACCTTCGAAAAGGAGGGCCAGAAAATCCAACTCAACTTCGACACCTGCTATCCTATGGTCAAGGGAACCACTGGCGAGAAATCTCCCGTCCGCATTGGCCGAGCACGGGAGGACACCTGTCCCCACTGCGGCGGGCGGATGGTGGATATTTTGGTGCTGGATGGCCGGGATGAGCGGCTGAAAT
>OMGC01000581.1_pt1 | contig 6246 bp, 5 predicted proteins | sample 1645781 | NCBI WGS metagenome assembly OMGC01 (sample SAMEA103958157, study PRJEB25191) | human gut metagenome | biome: human-associated habitat [ENVO:00009003]; feature: intestine environment [ENVO:2100002]; material: feces | place: Germany | collected 2013/2015 | reverse complement strand
ATATTCGGAAATATCAACGTTTTCGCCGTCTTCCCACAAGCGCTCAAGCTGAAAATACTGCCTTTGCTCCTTGTGAAAAACATGAATAACCACCGAATTATAATCAAGGCAAATCCAGCCGGACTGCCTGCCCTCGATATGATGCGGCTTTTCGCCCGCCTCGCCGAGCTTAAACTCAATTTCATCGGCAAGCGCCTTAACCTGGGTGCTCGAATCGCCGGTTACAAGCACAAAATAATCCGCCAACACGGAAACATCGCGAATTTTTATAGCCGCGATATCTTTGCCCTTTTTACTGTCTGCCGCTTTAACGGCAATCTTAACAATATCAGAAGATTCCATATATTCACTCCTTAATTTTACTTTCCAAAAGGTAATTATAGCAATTAAGAGTATCGGGGTGCACAAGCCGCGTATCAAGCAGCAGCTTATTCACCGTGTACTTAATCGAATAAATCATAGCCTCGTCAAGGCTTTTTTCCGCCAGTGTGCGCATAACGCCCACATCGGGATAATCCCTGTCCGCAGAAATAAAATCCGCGGTATAGATTATTTTTTCGGCAAGGGTCATATCCGCATGGCCTGTGGTGTGATACCTTATCGGCAGCAGAATATCATTATCGGTTATTCCAAGCTCCAATCGGCAAAACGCCGCACCGGACATTTGATGCACAACGGCGTGATTATGAAGCTCCGAAAAAGTGAGCTTCTCGCCGTTTTTTTCTATATATTCATATTGAACATCAAGCGGTGCTTCCTTCATAACATCGTGCAGAATGCCCGCAAGAGCCGCTTTTTCCTCGTTTGCGCCGTTCAATTTTGCAAGATGCACTGCGGCCTTTGAAACATTAACGCTGTGAATATATCTATGCTCTGAAAGGCGCGATTTAATAACGGCATTGTATTTTTCGTAATCAGTCAAGATACAAACCCTTTTCTTTTATATATTTCAAAACATCGGCGGGCAGAAGATCGCAAGCGTCTTTTCCGCAGATTATATGATCTCTGATCTCGCTGCTGGAAACAACAACCGGCGGCGCATCGGAAAGCACATAATCGGAAATGCCGATTTTTTTTGCCGAATCAATAATTATTTGCTTTGAATTTTCATTTCTGGCAGCCGCAAACAGCGTAACGGAATTTAAAATATCGCGCCATTTATACCACGAATCAAAGTTCACAAACTGATCCTGGCCGATAATCAAAAACAGCCTTGCGCCCGGATAAAGGGCGGCGATTTGATTAACGGTGTAATAAGTGTAGCTTTTACCCTGCCTTTTAAATTCGATATCGGAAACAACTGCGTTGCCGAAATCCTTAAAAGCGAGCGAAAGCATATCAAGCCTTGCCTTTGCGGGGGCAAAATCCGTGCCGCTTTTATGCGGTGGATCCGCTGTGGGCACCAAAATAAGCTTATCAAGCGAAAGCATTGAAACCGCCTGCGCTGCAAGGCTTATGTGCCCGTTGTGAACGGGATTGAACGCCCCGCCGAATATTCCTATTCTCAATGCCTGCCGCCTTTGCCGTAGCGCTGAAATTTCGGCTTTGGATGAGCCTCTTCATATTCCCTTTGCCTTTGGCGCAGGCCCTTGATTTTAACCTGCTTTTTCTTTGGCTTTTTGCCTGCCGCGGCAGCTGCGGCGGCCTTTTTGGCCTTGATTTTTTCTTTATCCGCTTTTCTGTAAAGCACGATAACGCCACCGATAACCTGAATAACCTCTGCCCCGAGCGGCTTTGCAAGCTCATCGGCAAATTCCCTCGGCGACTGCGGTGCGGTTTCAAGATGTACGCGGATTTTAAGCAATTCCCTTGCATCAAGCGCATCATCTATTTGCGATATCATATTATCGGACACACCGTCTTTACCGATTTGAAAAATAGGCTCAAGCGGATTTGCCTGCGCACGAAGTGCGGCTCTTTCCTTTGATGTCATAAAACTTTCTCCAACTCATTTTTAAGTGCGCGAAGCGCATTGCCCCTGTGGCTGATTTTATCCTTTTCCTCGGCCGTGTATCTGCCGAAGGACTTGCCGCCGATTATAAAGAGCGGATCATAGCCGAAGCCCTCATTTCCGTCTCTTTCAAAGCCGATTTTGCCGAAGCATTTGCCCTCAACCGCGATTTTTTTACCATCCGGAAAAATGCAGCAAACAGCGCAGGCATAATGTGCCGTGCGCTCGCTTTCGGGCACGCCCTCAAGCTTCTCAAGCAGCAAATCATTATTTTTTTCATCGTTACCGTGCTCACCGGCAAATCTTGCGGAATAAACACCGGGTGCGCCGTTTAAATAATCAACGCAAAGGCCGCTGTCGTCAGCAATGGCGGGAAGCCCCGTTATATCGCAGGCAGACTGCGCTTTAAGCTCTGCATTTTCAGCAAAGGTGACGCCGGTTTCCTCAACCTCCGGAAGCTCTGTTCCAAGTGATTTTGCCGTTACTATATTAACGCCGAGCGGCGCCAAAATGCGCTGCATTTCCGCCAATTTTTTCATATTGTTCGTTGCCAACACAAAATCCATAATTTCACCTTATTCCTCATCGTTGCCGAAAAGACCCGCGGCAAACGCATCGGCGTCAAACGGCTGCAAATCATCTATCTGCTCGCCCACGCCCACGAATTTAACCGGCACATCAAGTTCATTGTTTATGGCAAGCACAACGCCGCCTCTTGCCGTGCCGTCCAGCTTTGTAAGCACAATGCCCGTAATACCGGCAGAGTCCTTGAAATCCTTTGCCTGATTAACTGCGTTTTGCCCGGTTGTTGCATCAAGCACAAGCAAAACCTCTTTTGAAGCATTGGGCAATTCACGGTCTATAACGCGGCTGATTTTATTAAGCTCGTCCATAAGATTTTTCTTATTATGAAGTCTTCCGGCAGTGTCAATAATTATTACATCAGCATTACGAGCCTTACCTGCCTGAATTGTATCAAACACAACGGAAGCCGGATCGGAGCCTTCGGCGGATTTGATAAGATCAACATCCGCACGATCCGCCCAAACCTGAAGCTGCTCTATCGCGGCGGCACGGAAAGTGTCTGCTGCACCGAGGATAACGCTTCTGCCCTGCTCTTTAAGGCGAAGAGCAAGCTTGCCGATTGTGGTTGTTTTGCCGACTCCGTTTACGCCGATAACAAGAATTACGGAGGGCTTTGAGCGAAGCTTTAAATAGCTGCCGCCCCAAACGATACCGGAAACGATATCTTTAAGCATTTCGCGCACTTTTTTAACATCGTGCACATCATCGTTTTGCACCTTTTCTTTAAGGCTGTTGATGACCTTTTCCGCGGTGGGAAAGCCGACATCGCCCATTATTAATATTTCTTCAAGCTCGTCGTAAAGCTCATCCGTTATTTCCTCGTAGGATTCAACGGCTTCTTCGATTTGAGCCGTCATTCCCTGCTCACGGGTTTTTTTCAGCCCTTTTCTGAATTTATCAAATAATCCCATAATTTCTCCGTTAAATAACCTTAATAAAATTTATTCAAGGCCCATCTTTGCCGCAAGCTCCGCAGACTGCAATTCAAGCAGCTTTGAAACGCCTTTTTCCTGCATAGTTACACCGTAAAGCACATCGGCCTCTTCCATTGTGCCGCGCCTGTGGGTGATGGATATAAACTGCGTTTTATCCGTCATTCGGCGCATATATTTTGCGAAGCGCTCAACATTAACATCATCAAGCGCCGCCTCAACCTCGTCATAAATACAAAACGGCGAAGGAGTAACCTTGAGCACGCTGAAAAGCAGTGCCATTGCGGCAAGCGATTTTTCGCCGCCCGAGAAAAGATTGATATTTTGAACTGATTTTCCGGGAGGCTGAATTTTAATTTCTATTTGGCTTTCGAGGCAGTTGCTTGGGTCATCAAGCAGAATTTCGCCCTTGCCGCCGCCGAAGAAATCGGCAAAGCAGGTTTTGAATTCGGCATTGATTCTGTTGAACTGCGCCATGAATTTTTCGCTCATTGAAGCGGTGAGATCCTCAATAATCTTATTAAGCTCCGATTTTGATTTTTCGATATCATCGGTTTGCTCTTTAAGAAATTCATATCTTTCGGAAACCTCTTTATATTCCTCGATAGCACCCACATTGATTGAGCCGAGTTTTTTTATAGCAACCTTAATTTCATGCAGGCGTTTTTTTGCCTCCTGCATATTTTCGATTTGAATATTAAGTGCCTCCGCCTCACGACGGGTAAGCTCATACTGCTCAAACAGCATATCGTTAAGCTCATCATACTCCTTGCGCATGGCGATTTTGCGTTCATCAAGCCTTACAATTTCGGCAGAGAGCTTTTCGCGCTCCTTCCCCTTGTTTCGCTCAAGTGTGCGAAGCTCTGCCGAGCGTTTATCAAGATTGTTTCTCTGCTCGATAAGTTCGGAAATTTCTTGCCCGGATTGAGCGGATTTTTGCCTGAGCTCCTCGGCCTCTTTTTTAATGCTTTCAACCGAGGCAATCAACGCGGCGTTTTTAGCTTCGATTTCTTTAATATCATCCTCAATCGACTTAACCCTGCCGGATTGCGTGGATTTTTGAAGCCGCAGTTCCTCTATTGAAAGCTTTGCCGCCTGCGAATCCTTGGCGAGAGTTAAAATTTCAAGATTTATATTTTCCGTTTGTGCTCTTAAAGCTTCTCTTTGCTCAAGAACGCCCTTTGCATCGCCCGAAACCTGCTCAAGGCGATTTTCCGCCGCATCGATTTGTGTGCGAATTTCGGATGTTTTGCCCTCGTTTTCCTTATACGCCTGCTCAAACAGCTTAATTCTGCCGTTGGCGTTTTCTTTTTCATTTGCGAGAGCGGCAAGCTGAGAATTGAGAGCCGAAATTCTGCCTGTAATCAGCCGGCCTTCGCCATCGGTGCGAATTTTGTCTTCCTTCGCGGTCATAAGTTCGGCCTGAGCAGCCTGCATTTGCGCTGCGGCTCTGTTTGCTTCTTCTGCGGCAAGCTTATATTCGGCGGCACAATCGTCATAATCTGCCTTTATCTTTTTAGCCTGGGTTTCAAGCTCTTCTATCATATTAGCGCGGGAAAGAATACCTGCGCCCCTTGCACGGCTGCCGCCCGTCATCGAGCCGCCGGGGTTGATTACCTGCCCGTCCAGTGTAACGATTTTAAAGCGGTTTTTATATTTTTTGGCAATGCCGATGGCGCTGTCCATATCATCAACAACCGCAACCCTGGCAAGGAAGCTTGCAACGATTTCTTTATATTGCGCATCGCACTGCACAAGCTCGCTTGCAACGGCAACAAAGCCCAAATTATCATCAAGCCCGCGCTCTTCAAGCGTGCGGCCCTTGATGTTTGAAATCGGCAAAAATGTGGCTCTGCCGACATTGTTTTCTTTAAGATAATAAATTGCTCTTTTGGCATCCGCCTCGGTGGAGGTTACTATATTTTGCATGGCCGCGCCGAGTGCAACCTCAACGGCAGTTGAATATTCGTTATCAACCTGAATAAGCATCTGCTCCGAACGCCTTTTCAGTTTCGCTTATAAGATCATTTTCAAGGAACCACACCGCCTGCTTGATTGCGTTTTTGAATGTGCGCGCATCGGCGGAGCCGTGAGCCTTAACAACGGGCTTGCGCACGCCGAGAAGCACCGCGCCGCCGTATTCCTTATAATCAAACTGCTTTTTCATTTTGTTTATTCCGCCCATAACGCCGACGGCGGAAAGCATTGTAAAAACATTCTTTTTAAAAATATCCTTAACGCCGTTCATCAAAGCTTTTGCCACACCCTCGTACATCTTCAGCACAAGATTGCCGGAAAAGCCATCTGCCACAACAACATCGGCATCGCCGAAAGGAATCTGCCTTGCTTCAATATTACCCACGAAATTATAATCGGAATTCTTCATAAGCGCATAAGCCTCTTTAACAACACGCGTGCCCTTTGTTTCCTCCGAGCCGTTATTAACAAGTGCCACACGGGGATTTTCACAACCGAGGATATGCTGCATGTAAAGGCTGCCGAGCTTGCCGAATTCATCAAGAAATTCGGGACGGCATTCAACATTTGCGCCGCAGTCAAGAAGCAAAAACGGCTTGTTTACACTTGGCATAACGGAGGCTATACAAGGCCTTTTAACGCCCTTAATTCTTTTTGTGATAAGCGTGGCACCCACTGTGATTGCACCCGTGTTTCCTGCGGAAACAAAAGCATCGCCCTCGCCGGAATTAAGAAGCGAAAAGCCGAGCCCCATGCTTGAATTTGCCTTTTCCCTGAGCACGCATTTGGAATCGTCGCTCA
>OMGC01000552.1_pt1 | contig 6394 bp, 4 predicted proteins | sample 1645781 | NCBI WGS metagenome assembly OMGC01 (sample SAMEA103958157, study PRJEB25191) | human gut metagenome | biome: human-associated habitat [ENVO:00009003]; feature: intestine environment [ENVO:2100002]; material: feces | place: Germany | collected 2013/2015 | reverse complement strand
ATCGGCGGCGTCCTGCGCAGCCGTGTTCAGACAGAGCAGGCCGCATACCGTGCCGCTATCCGCTAGAATTTTGATGAGCTGCGTCTTGTCCAGTATAGGTACGCCCTTGGCCAGCACAGCGCGTTCCAGGCACTCGGTCATCTGTTTGCTGGTGTAGGGACCTACGCTCGTCGCACGGCGGAGCGAGTCGTGGTCGGTCTTGTAGCCGATGTACTCGCCGTAGCGGTTGCGGGGGAACGGCACGCCCAGCTCGACCAGCTTCAAGAAGTACTGGGTCGAGAGCGCGGCCTCGCACAGGGCAATATCACCATCCACGCAGCGGCCCGCAAACAGTGTGTCGGCCATTTCTCGTACACTGTCGAGGCCACCGCCCGAGAGAGTCAGCTTGTAATACCACAGCCGATAACTGCCGTTTTAAATGTTTTCATTGGTTGTTTTTTCCTTTTTGCTGTGCAGCTCCATACGGTCTTTATACACCGGCGTGCTGCTTCACGAAGCAGAAAACTCCCTTATCCTGCTGCGCGCGCAGCAGAATAAGGGAGTATTTTTTGTGTGCAGCCTGTCAGGTATGGTTATTCCGCGAGCATTTCTCTGCATCGATCGCAAGCACGACCATCAGCGCGCAGAGGGCATCTCTTAGAGGAAACAAACACATAGCGAGGGGCCATACCGTGCCTTTTCACAGATTTTTTCCGTTCGTTTCGGCCACCTTGGCGTACCAGGCAGCACTGTCCTTGGGGGTTCGTTTGCCGGTTGCGTAATCGAGATAGATCAGACCAAAGCGCTCGTTATAGCCCTCGCTCCATTCAAAATTATCCAGCAGCGACCAGTGGAAATAGCCGCGCACATCCACGCCGCTGTCGATCGCGCGGCGCAGCGCCAGAAGATAGCGGTGGGTGAAGTCGATGCGCGCAGGGTCATGCACCTTGCCGTCCAGATGGATGCTGTCGGTGCAGGAAAGGCCGTTCTCGGTGATGTAGATGGGCAGACCGTACCGCTCCCAGATAAAGCGTGTCCCCCACTCCATCGACTCCGGGGTGATGGGCCAGCCGATGGCTGTGCGCGGATGTCCTGCGGCCCGGGGGCAGAATTCCGGCTTGCCGTTTGCCCCGGCGCGCACCATGACGGAGTTGTAGATGTTCATCCCGATGAAATCCAGCCTGCCCAGCGGCAGAGCGTCCAGCTGCTCCTGCGGGATGGCATCCACCACACGCTGGGCCTGACCGCCCGCGATCACAGGCCAGCCGCGCCCGCACAGCGGATCAAGTGCCGGGGTATAGGTGAAGGTCCAGTCTCCGTCCGCCAGCGCAAAGGTTGCCTCGCGGGCCGCCGCAATATCGGCAGGGTCGTCTGTTGCCGGGGTGCAGATGCGCCCTGTCGGGGCCATGCCGACCCGGGCATCGGGGTCAGCCCTGCGGATCGCATCGGCCGCAAGGCAGTGGGCGTAGATCGTGTTGTGCCACGCTGTAAACACCGAGCCGTCATCCAGACGGAAACCGGGTGCGTGTACACCGCTGCTGTAGCCCAGCCCCACGCTGCACTGCGGCTCATTGAGGGTAAAATAGTACCGCACCCGCCCCTTAAAGTGCGCGGCCACCGCGGCGGCATACCCGGCGAAGGCTTTTGCCGTATCATCATTCAGCCAGCCGCCCTTGTCCTGCAGGGCCTGCGGCAGATCCCAGTGGTAGAGCGTGACATAAGGCTCGATCCCTGCCGCAAGCAGCGCATCGACCAGCCGGTCATACCAGGCAAGACCTGCCGGATTGACTGGTCCCGTGCCCTGCGGGAAGATGCGCGGCCAGGCAATCGAGAACCGGTACGCCTTCAGGTGCATCTCCTTCAGCAGTGCAATATCCTCTGCCCAGCGGTGGTAGCTGTCGCAGGCGATGTCCCCTGTATCACCGTTCCTTGTTTTGCCCTGCGTATGGCTGAAGGTATCCCAGATGGACAGTCCCCTGCCATCCTCCTGCACTGCGCCCTCGACCTGATAGGCTGCGGTTGCCGCGCCCCAGACGAAATTTTCCGGAAATGACATCGTGTATTCCTCCGTTCTTTCTGTCGTTTTCTTTTTTCGCATAAACACCAAAAAAGGTGCAGCGCAAGCGCACTGCACCTCCGTAAGTATTATTTTACCCTTTTACGCTGCCGAGCGCAATGCCGCGGACAATGTACTTGGAAAGAATCAGATAGACTAACACGGCTCTCTGAAAACGCCATGACTATATTCTTGTTTTTTCTTGCCATTTAAGAAGGTGCGTTACCCCGTTCCCGGAAAAAAGAGCATCGCCGTGATGACCACGCGCGTGGAGGAAGGGGAATAATAGCAGCACTTTGGAAAGTGAATCAGAACGGATTCACTTTTTCGAGTCAAGATTTTTGGATGAATCAGAAGTGATTCACTCTGAAATATATACGAATTTGTATTGGTGTCCAGTTTGATTGCTCACGCCTTGGGAGAGAATATGTTTTGCTAGCATAGCATGTGGTCATCTACATGCACATTTCTGGGGTGTACCCCAGACCCCCTCGCTGCTCTTGTGTGACGATAGTGACGCTTGTGACGCTGTTTTGAGGATATTCCTATACCATATCCCAGATTCTGCGTCATTAGCGTAATCTGCGTCATTCTGATTTTGTGTTTCTCGTACCCTGTACTCTGCACCTTGTCCCCGGACGGCTGCACCGCCCATGTTCCTGACTTCCCCAAAGTTACCGCACAAGCCCCAACGCTGGATGCTGCCCTGCTGGAGGTCAAGCAGCAAATCGAAAAAGCCCTGCGCCAGTACAAGAACCCGCCCATTCCCACCAAACAAGACCAAATCGTAGTGCCAAACAACAGCGTGTTGGTACTCGTCAAAGCGAGCTGACTACGCTGACCGCTCCTATTTTTACCTGCCAACTCCGCAAAATTTATCCACAAAAAGCGCCCGGACGGTTGAAAAGTTCAACCGTCCGGGCGCAGTCGTTTTATCGTTTTGGGGTCATTTTGGGGTCAAAGTTACCAGCTTGTTACCACTTTTGCCATAAGATAGAAAAAAGCTCGTTGAAACTTGTCGTTTCAACGAGCTTTTGTTGGTTGCGGAGACAGGACTTGAACCTGCGACCTCCGGGTTATGAGCCCGACGAGCTACCATCTGCTCTACTCCGCGATATATGACACACACGCTGTTTCGCGGTGCCTGATTATAATACCACAGCACGGCGTGTGTGTCAATAGGTTTTGCTAAAAAAGTTTATGCAATTTCTTCCGGGAGTTCACCCGGCTGTCTGCATTTGTATCAGACAATGCCCTGGCTCATCATGGCGGAGGCGATCTTCTCGAAACCGGCGATGTTAGCACCGGCGACCAGGTTACCCTTCATGCCGTACTTTTCGGCAGTGGCGGCAGCGGTCTTATAGATGTTGACCATGATGTTGTGCAGGCGCTCATCTACTTCCTCGAAAGTCCAGGACAGGCGCAGGCTGTTCTGGCTCATTTCCAGGCCGGAGGTAGCAACGCCGCCGGCGTTGGATGCCTTAGCCGGGGCAAACAGGATGCCGTTCTGCTGCAGGTAAGCGATGGCATCAGGGGTGGAAGGCATGTTGGCGCCCTCGGCTACGCAGTAGCAGCCATTGGCAACCAGAGCCTTAGCACCGTCCAGGCGCAGCTCGTTCTGGGTGGCGCAGGGCAGGGCGATGTCGCAGGGGACGGTCCAGATGCCCTGGCTGCCCTCGACGTACTTAGCGGTGGGGACATAGTCCAAGTAGGTCTTGATGCGGGCGCGCTTGACCTCTTTGATCTCCTTGATGACCTTATAGTCAATGCCGTTCTCGTCCACGATGTAGCCGTTGGAGTCGGACATGGCGATGACCTTGCCGCCCAGCTGGGTGGCCTTCTGGTTGGCGTAGGTGGCCACATTGCCGGAGCCGGAGATCACAACGCGCTGGCCCTCAAAGCTCTTGCCGGCGTCGGCCAGCATCTCCTTGGTGAAGTAGCACAGGCCGTAGCCGGTAGCCTCGGTACGGGCGAGAGAACCGCCGAAGGGGATGCCCTTACCGGTCAGCACGCCGGTGTACTCGTTCTGCAGGCGCTTGTACTGGCCAAACAGGTAGCCGACCTCACGGCCGCCAACGCCAATATCACCGGCGGGCACGTCGGTGTCGGGGCCGATGTGGCGGTACAGCTCGGTCATAAAGCTCTGGCAGAAACGCATGACCTCGGCATCAGACTTGCCGTGGGGGTCAAAGTCAGCGCCGCCTTTGCCGCCGCCCATGGGCAGGCCGGTCAGGCTGTTCTTGAAGCACTGCTCAAAGCCCAGGAACTTCAGGATAGACAGGTTGACAGAGGGGTGGAAACGCAGGCCGCCTTTGTAGGGACCGATGGCAGAGTTGAACTGCACACGGTAGCCGCGGTTGACCTGGACCTTGCCAGCGTCATCGACCCAGGGCACACGGAACATGATGATGCGCTCGGGCTCGACAAGGCGCTCGATCAGGCCGGCCTTCTCGTACTCGGGGTGGGCAGCCACAACGGGCTCCAGGCTCTCGAGGACTTCCTCAACAGCCTGCAGAAACTCCTTCTGCTCGGGGTTGCGCTTTGCAAGGCCCTCATATACGCCCTGCAGGTAAGCATTCTGAATTGCCATAAAACGACACTCCTTTATATAATTTCAAACACCGCCTTCATGTTACCACCATAAAAGCAATTTTTCAAGTAGTTTTGGCTTACTTTTCAAAATTTTGTTTGCGGCAGGCGTGCCGGTGTTCTTGTCTTGTGGACAAATCGGCGTTTTTGCGCATAATTATACAACCGTTCATTCTGTCGCATACATCGTGACCCACGCGGCGGGCTGCCCGTCGGCCAAAAAGTCTGCCGGGTCCCAGAGGGCGTAGAGGCTGTACTGCGGGTCATAGCTGTCGCGGGGGTTGGCGGTTGTCAGCCATTGGCCCGACGCGGTGCAGGCCAGCAGCAGCGCGGGGCGGCGCACGCCCTCCGCCGTGACCGCGGGGGCCGGGAGGACGTCGCCGGTCTCCATGTCCAGCAGGCAGTCCGCGTAGGCGTCCCCGACGTTCAGCACGCGGAGATACCGCTGCGGCACGCCCGCAAACGCCGGGCTGAAGGGTTCGCACACGTCGATGCCGTAGGTGTCAAACGGGATGGTCTCGAGCAGCGTTTTCTCGGTGCCGTCGGCGGTGTCAAAGTACAGCAGGGCGGCCTTCTGGCCGGGGGTGTCGGCATTGCGGAAATTGCCGGTGTAGTAGATTCTGCCGTCGTAATAGTTGTGGAAATAGCCGTCCGCGTAGGGGCGCGTGCAGATTTTCTCCCGCGCGCCGGTGGCGGGGTCGAGCCAGGCGTAGACGTAGACGGCGTGCGCCAAAATGGCTTTTTCCTGCTCGGTGCTGCCGAAATTGGGGAACGGCTCGTTCGCCTCGATGCGGATCGTCAGGAAGCGGCTGCCCTCGCAGGCGATGATCTTCTCGTCGGCCAGCATCGGGATGGTCTGCACCGTGTCATTTTGCCAGTCCCAGCGGTAGAGGGTGCCGGGCTGATGACTGGCGGCGAGGGGGCAGCCGTACAGGGCGTACTCGTCGCACCATTGCAGCTGCATGTGGTGTGGCAGGGCATCGGGCACCGCGGCCACGGGCGTTTTGCCGGCGGCGGGGTCGATGCGGTAAATCTGCGTTGGGGCGACGTTTGTCAGCTCGCCGGGATAGGTGTAGACCGTGCCGTCCACGGCCATGACGCCGACGCAGAAGTCGCTGGCCAGGTAGGCCGGGCAGGCGTCAGAGTCGTGGGTGCAGCCGGGAATATCGCAGTAGACGGACTGGGTCAGGGCCGCATAGTCGGTTTTGAGGACGAGGGCCTCGGGGGTCATATTGCTGGCGTCCCGGAGCTCATAGAGCGCGTCGCCGGTGTTCCAGACGGGGCCGCTGTTTTGGTTCTGAGGGAGGGTGAGAAGATGGCCGACGGGGAATTTGGGGGTAAGCGGCGGGGCGGAGGTTTCGGCGGCGGGCTGTGATGGGGAGGACGCTGCGGCGTCAGGTTGTGCCGGGGAGGACGCTGCGGCGGCGGGGGAGGTTGTGGCGTCGGCGGATTGTGCCGGTACGGCGGACGCGCAGGCGGTGAGCAGGAGGGCAGCGGTCAGGATGAGCGGAAGTGTGCGGTTCATGTGTGGGGGCCTCCTTTTTAAGTAGTGTAGAGATGAGTGGGATTATTACGCGGTAGGGGCCGGGCATGCCCGGCCCGCAGGTTTGCGTGGGCGGATGTTTGCGGGTGGCTGCCCGGGGGATGGCCGTTGGCGCAAGGCTTCGCGGGGGCGTCGGGGACGCCGCCCCCTACGGCTTGCCCGGGAATGGGCGGCAGCGGAAGCCTGCCCCTCATCCGGCCCTGCGGGGCCACCTTCCCCCAAGGGGG
>OMGC01000547.1_pt1 | contig 6416 bp, 6 predicted proteins | sample 1645781 | NCBI WGS metagenome assembly OMGC01 (sample SAMEA103958157, study PRJEB25191) | human gut metagenome | biome: human-associated habitat [ENVO:00009003]; feature: intestine environment [ENVO:2100002]; material: feces | place: Germany | collected 2013/2015 | reverse complement strand
CACGTTGTCCAGGTTGTACTCCTTGGGGTCGTAGGTCTTGATGGAGCCGTCCTCCTGCACAAAGTAGTCGATGAAATCTTTGGAAAAGTCCAGATACTTTTTGTCTCCGGTGGTGTGGTACAGGCTCAGGCAGGCGGTGATCATGCAGCCGTCGATGTAGTTCCACTTGTTGGGCTTGCCGCTGCGCACCTTCTCGATGTTCCACATGGGTGCTTCGGCGCTGGAATTGGCGATCAGATAGTCCACGTAATCGCCCAGCATGGACAGGATCTCTTCATGGGTCATGGCATTAGTCCTCCTCAAAATGGCCGACGTTGACAAAGTGCAGGCGCTCGCCCTCGTAGCCCTCGATCTTCACGTTGTGCAGGTCGATCTCCTTGACGTTCTCGGCGTAGATGGCCAGCTTCTTCACCAGCGGGCGGTTGTCGGCCATGGCGGCCTGACCGGCCTCGGCGTTGGGGTCAAAGGTGATGGTCACGTTTTTCATGGAAACGCGCTCAATGGGCTGCTCCGGCAGGCCGTCGAAGTAGCAGCCGGCAAACTGTGCGTCGGTGGCTGCGATGTCCTCCATGGTCAGGCTGCCCAGTTTGGGGGTGTACTCGTCCACCGGCATGGCGTCGCGGCACTGCACATAGGGGCCGTGGCCGTCCGGGTCGCAGAAGTAGAACATGTTGATGACGAAGGGTGCCTTGACACCCCGCATCTCCACGTTGCGGAACACCAGCCCGTCGATGACGGCGGTGTTGCCGCGGCCGCGGCGGGTCTTGACCCGCAGGCCGCGGTCGGTGTGGTCCATCAGACACTGGGTGACCACCATGTCCTTCACGCCGCCGCTCATCTCGCTGCCGATGACGATGCCGCCGTGGCCCTTGTCCAGCAGGCAGTTGCGGATGATGGTGTGCTCGCAGCTCTTCTTGAGCTTCATGCCCAGGAACACCTTGCTGGCCTTCATGGCAATGCAGTCGTCGCCCACATGGATGTTCACGCCGATGATGCGGATATACTCGCAGCTTTCGGGGTCGATGCCGTCGGTGTTGGGGGCATTGTAAGGATTGTTGATGTTGAAGTTCAGCAGGTCAAGGTGCTTGACAAAGATGGGGTGGATCGTCCACGAATAGCTGTTCTGCACCGTGATGCCGTGCAGGCAGATGTTCTCGCTGTCCACAGCAGCCACAGCGCGGGGCCGCCATGCGATGCGCTTGATTTTGGGAGTCACCCACCAGTCGCCGTTCTCGGCATCGCAGTCCAGCGTGCCCTCGCCGGTCACAACAACATCGTGCACCTGCGTGATGTTCAACAGACCCGCAAAGCTGTCCAGCGGGTTGCCCTCCCAGCCGGTCAGGTAGTATTCATCCACCTCGTTCTCGCTGGGGATCACGCCGGGCAGGATGGGGTAGTGGGTGCGGTCATTGTCGCCCAGCAGCACAGCGCCCTTTTCAAGATAGAGGGTGGTGTTGCTTTTCAGGAACAGGCTGCAGGTGCGGTAGCGGCCTGAGGGCACGTACACTGTGCCGCCCTTGGGGCAGGTAGAAAGAGCCGCCTGCAGCTTGAGGGTGTTGTCCGTGGTGCCGTCGGCCACCAGACCGTAGCGGGAAGCATCCACAAAGAAGGTCTCGGCCTCGGTGGTAAAGGTGCAGGTCAGGCTTTCGCCCTCGGCCTGCACACCCACCGTGTACTCCGTACCGGGCAGCAGGGAGAACAGGGAAAACACGTTGGTCTGGCAGGCTTCGTAGACGGTCTTTCCGTTCAGGGTAACGGTGAACGGGTGGGCCGGACGATAGCACAGGCCGTTTTCCAGCTCGAACACGGCACTGCGGGTCATGGAACGGATAAGGGACAGGTTCATGAGAAAACCTCCTGATAAATGGTTTTGGCTTGCCCGCACCGGGCGGACATGATATGATAAAAAGAAAAGCGGGTGTGCGCGGAGGACGTTAAAGAATGAAGGCAGAACAGGAAAAGATCAGTGCAAAGGTCCGGGCAGTGTCGATGCACCTGAACGGCGGCAAGCTGCAGCTGCCCGCCGAAGAGGAGAGCTGCTACGTTGTGCTGGTGGCAGAGAGCGGCTGTACCCTGCAGTACGCAGAGCAGACCATGCTGCTCAACCCGGGCAGTGCGCTGCTGCTGGGACCCGGCGGCGGCTGCATCCAGCAGACGGGCAGTGCGGCACCGGAGCTGGTGGGCTGCAGTTTCCCGCTCAGTGCCCTGCACGAGCTGCGCACCCAGACCCAGCGGGATTTTTCCCGGCTGTTTGAGCCGGAGCAGTCTGCTGTGCTGTACGGTTCCGTGCAGTGGAACAGCCGCCTGCGCACCCTGCTGGAGCTGATGCGCACCGCCATGGAGGAGCCGGATTACCCGGGCGCGCTGTACCTGCTGCTGGTGCTGCATTACATCGAGCAGGAATGCATCGCGGAGAGCAGCGCGGTGGCCCGACCCCACAATAAGACGGTGGAGCGCATCTGTGCGTATCTGGCCGCCAACTACCGCCAGAAGTTCTCCCTCAGCGAGGTGGCAGCGCGGTTCTACCTGTCGCCCTACTACCTCAGCCGCCTGTTCAAGCGGGTGACGGGACAGTCCATCGTGGACTACATCAACAACCGCCGCATCGAGGCGGCCCAGAAGCTGCTGGAGACCACGGAACTGAGCATCAGTGCGGTGGCCGAGCAGACCGGTTTTGCCAGCGCGGCCCATTTCCGCCGTGTGTTCCACGAGGTGATGGGCACTGGACCGCTGCAGTACCGCAAGGCACATAAGGAATGATTGGTTTTCCTGCGGAAAACAGGATGCAGCCCAGCGGGCTAGGATGTCTGCCTGCGGCAGAAGAGGTATGCCTCACGGCACAATGTTGTGCAGCGTGCAGCATGTTCCGGAAGGGTATACATCATTCACAAATAAAACACCCCCTGTGCCCTCTACGGGAACGGCACAGGGGGTGTTGTTTGCATCAGATGCTCTTTGCGCAGCGGGACAGGGGCTTAGCCCTTGACGGCACCAGCAGAGATACCTTCAACGAACTGGTCCTGTGCACAGAAGAAGACGATCAGCTGCGGCAGGATGGAGATCAGGGACAGCGCCAGGATCTTGTTCCAGGCAAAACCGGTATCACCGTCCATGGACAGCTTCACGAACAGGGACATGGGGTACTTGCCGGGGGTGCTGACGTAAAGCAGCGGGCCCATGAAGTCGTTGCAGCTCCACATGAACTGGAACAGTGCGCAGGACACCAGAGCGGGTCCCAGCATGGGCACGATGACCTTGTACAGGGTCTGGAAGGAGGAGCAGCCGTCGATGGCGGCAGCCTCGTCCAGATCGCGGGGGACATTGCGCATGAACTGCACCAGCTGGTAGACGAAGTAGGTCTCCGTTGCGAATGCGCAGTGGACCCAGATGGCCAGATAGAACGGGCTGTTGACCCAGCCGAACTTGGTGTACAGCAGGAACTGAGGCACGTTCAGGACGACCTGAGGCAGGAACAGGGTGGCCAGCATGATGCTGAACAGGATCTTCCGGCCCGGGAAATCGAAGCGGCCGAAGCCGTAGGCTGCGATGCAGGCAGAGACCACGGTGCAGACGACCTTGGGCAGAACGTAGCTGTAAGTGTTCAGCATGGCCTGCAGGATGTTGATGGAACCGCCGAAGTTGTTCAGCGCGTTCTTGTAGCCCTCCAGAGTGGGGTTCTTGATCCACAGGCCGATGCCTGCAAAGATCTCGCTGTTGTCCTTAAAGGTAGCGCTGATCATCCACAGCAGAGGATAGATCATGATGACGCCGACCAGGATCAGGACGAAATACTTGAAGAAGGTCGCGATTTTGTTCGATGCTTTCATTCCCATACTGGTCACCTTACCTTTCGTCAGAGTAGTAGACCCACTTCTTCTGGCTGGTGAATGCAATGATCGTCAGGATGCAGACGATGATGAACATGATCCATGCCAGAGCGGATGCCATACCCATGTCATAAGACTTGAATGCGTAGTTGTAAACCAGCAGAGAGATCAGCGTGGTGGAACCACGGGGGCCGCCGTTGGTGATGATGTAGGGGCCATTGAACTCCTGGAAAGCCTGGCAGATCTGAGTGACCAGATTGTAGAAGATGATGGGGGTGATCATCGGAACGGTGATGGAGAAGAACTGACGCCACTTGCCGGCACCATCAATGGTAGCGGCTTCGTACAGGTCTGCAGGCACGCCCTTCAGAGCGGCCAGAAACAGCACCATGGCGGAACCGAACTGCCAGATACGCAGGAAGCAGATGATCCACAGCGCGTAGCTGGGGTCGGACAGCCACTCGGGGCCCTGCACCCAGACCAAAGGTGACAGCGCGCAGCACGGTGTTGAGCAGGCCGTCCTTGCTGAACACAGCCTTCCACAGCACGGCGATGGCAACGGAGCCGCCGAGGATGGAGGGAATGTAGTACACGGTACGGAACAGGTTGACGCATGCGATCTTGAAGTTCAGGATGTATGCGATGAACAGCGCAAAGACCAGCTTCAGAGGCACGGTGATGAAAGCGTACTTGAAGGTGATGAGCAGCGCCTTGGTGATCTTGGTGGTGGTAAAGGCCGTGATGTAGTTGGCCAGACCAACGAACTTGGTGCCGCTCTCGAAGAAGTTCATATCGGTGAAGCTGTAGTACAGCGACTGACCGAAGGGAACTGCCTTAAAGACGACGAAGCCGATGATCCAGGGGATCAGATAAAACAGACCCTGATATTTGTCCAGCCATTTCTGGAACGGGGTGCGCCCGACGGCGGGAGCATTGCTTTCTTTCATCTGGGAAATCCTCCTTTTTAAGGAATTTCGGAGCATGAGACGGACGAAGGGGTAACAGACTGGATACAGCTTTGTCAAGTATTTGTAACATATCCCTGACAAAAAAGGGGCATCTGCCGGTCGGGCGGCAGGTGCCCCTCGGGTTCAGTCAAAGGGTGCCCTTTATATGTACGTTACCGCACACAGCGGCACTCTGAAGAAAAACTTAGCCGATGGTGTAACCAACAGACTCCATGCCGTCCAGCAGGCCGTTGACAGCCTCTTCGGGGGTCTCGTCGCCGTAGTCGATGTTATCGAACACTTCCTGATAGATGCCGGTGCCGGAAGCCTTCAGGTCGTTGTTCTCGAACAGGGGATCCAGCTTGTTGGTGGTGAAAGCCATGACCTTTGCATTTGCCTCAGCAACCAGATCCTTGACAGCGCCGGCTTCCTGAGCAGCAGCCAGACCAGCCTTGGAAGCGGGGATGCCGCACTCGGAACCCATGATGGCAGCGCCCTTGCCGTTGTTCAGCAGGAAGTCGATCAGGGTAGCAGCCTCAGCAACGCACTGGCTGGTCTTGGTGATAGCCAGACCCATGGAGACCTTGGAGAAGCCGCCGTTGTAATCGCCGAACTTGATCTCCTCGCCGACGGTGAAGCCGTCCTTGTTGTCGTCATCCAGAGCGGAAGAGTACTTGGTAGCAGCGGAATCCCACTCGAAGATGCCTGCGATCTTACCGGTGATCCACTCGTTGGACTGGTGGGTAGCGGTGTCGGAGTTTGCGGAGTAGTAGTCCTTTAGGTTCATCATGACGTGGCCATCGACCAGGCTCTTGATGAAGCTCAGGCCCTCGGCGATCTCGTCCTCGGTGTAGTTCAGGGTAGAGGTGATGGGGTCTGCCCAGTCCTTGCCGTACTTGGACTCGAGGTAGAACACCATCAGGATCATACGGTCGTAAGCGCCCAGGTGCAGGGGATAGTAGTCAGCGCCCAGCTTGTCCTGGAAAGCCTTGCCGGCTGCCATCAGGTCATCCAGAGTCTTGGGAACTTCGGTGATGCCGGCCTTATTAAAGGTGGTCATGTTCCAGAAGAAGATACGGCCGGTCATGGAAACGGGCACGCACTGCTGGCTGTTTGCAACGTAGCAGGCGTCCATGGCAGCGTCATCCCACTGGGTCAGATCCAGAAACTTGGAAACGGTGTTCAGATCCACGAACTTGCTGCCGTCAGCAGAGTAGTTGTACAGCCAGTTCCAGTTCACCTGGCACACATCCTGTGCGTTGCCGGCGATGAAAGCGGCAGCCATCTTCTCTTCCCAGCCGGACCATGCGGCGAAGGTGGGCTCGATGGTGATGTTGCTGTGCTCAGCCTGGAACTCCTTGATGGCGTTCTGGTAAGCCTCGTGACGGCTGTCGCCGCCCCACCAGCTGATGGTCATGGAAACAGGACCGTCAGACAGGGCCAGGCTCTCGTCTGCGGAAGCAGCGGGAGCGGATGCCACGGAAGAAGAGGCTGCAGTGCTGGAAGAATTGCCGCCGCAGGCAGCCAGCAGACCAGCTGCGCCCACAACGCCAGTGACCTTCATGAAATCACGACGGGAAATTGCCTTGCTCATTTTTGTTCTCCTCCTAAAGATGATCAAAAACATCGTCTTGCACGGGGG
>OMGC01000504.1_pt1 | contig 6706 bp, 6 predicted proteins | sample 1645781 | NCBI WGS metagenome assembly OMGC01 (sample SAMEA103958157, study PRJEB25191) | human gut metagenome | biome: human-associated habitat [ENVO:00009003]; feature: intestine environment [ENVO:2100002]; material: feces | place: Germany | collected 2013/2015 | reverse complement strand
CCGTTTATTTTTAACTGAAGGATTGAGTTATGGCAAAAGAAATCAAACGCGGCGGAGCCGGAGAAAGGAAGTCGGAAAACGGGAGCAATCCGTATTTTAACCTGGATGCGGAAAAAGCTTTTTTTGACGAGGTCGATGAAGAGGTAAGAAACGAAAAATTCAAAGAATTCGTCAACAAATACGGCGGTTTTATTCTGGCCGTAGTCATTGCAGGACTTGCTTTTGCCGTAGGTTATGAAAAAGTAGGAGAATGGCGCGTCAGCAAAGCTGAACAGAGCAACATCCGCTATGTACAGGCGGTAACACCGGGAACGGATTATGAAAACAACATAGCCGAACTCGAAAGTATCGTCAATACCGAGAGCGGTCTGTATAAGGACATTGCCAGACTCCAAATTGCCAATATTCTGTTGGATAATAACCAGACAACCAAAGCTCTGGACGTGTTGAGCAAAATTTATCAGGATAACACGGTGAGTGAGAAAATCAGGGAGATTGCGGCAGTTAAGCTGGCCACCTATAAAATCGACTCTGCTTCTTATGCCGAAATTGAATCTATGTTAGGCCCGATTGTCCGCAAAGGCGGCGCATGGGCGCCAATGGCTAAAGAGCTTCTGGCGATGTCGGCAATTCAAAACAAAGATATGGCAAAGGCAAAAGCCCTTTATGAGGAACTGCTGGCCGGCGGAAATATCTCAGAAGAATTCCGAGCAAGAATTAACGATATGCTGGCATCTATCAATGAAGCGCAGCAGGACAGGAATAAAAATTAACTAATAAAAAGAACCGGCGGTTTTCCTTTTGGCGTTTTGCTTGTTTGGGTGTTTGTCGTCTTCAGCTGTTTTGAATTCTGTGAAAACAGATTATATAAGAGCCGGACAAAGTTAGCGTAAAGAGCATTGACCAAAAGTATTGGCCGGGGCTTGCAGATAATTTAACCGGGTGTGAAAATATTAATTTACCGAAGGAGAGGAATATGCATTGGCTGGGTAGAGGACTTTGTATATGCGGAATAGCGCTTTGCGTAGCGTCTTGCGCACAGGATAAGAAATTGCCGGAAGGCGTTCGTGTTTCGGTTTTGGATGACGAAACGCCGGCACTGGCAGCCGAGCACAAAAAACTTGTCAGGCTTCCGCAGCCAAGTATTAATGCTTCATGGGCGCAGGCCGGCGTTACCCCCCGACATATCATCGGTAACCTGAAAGCAGGATTTGCCCTTAAAGAACAATGGGCTGAAAATTTCGGAGCAGGAATAAACAAGCGCGATTTGATGCTGGCGGCTCCGGTTTCCGGCAAAAACGCTGTTTTTGTCATGGATACGCACGGAAAGGTCAGCGCATTTAACCTGCAGACCGGCAAGAGGCTCTGGGAAAACAGCCTGACGGCCAATATCGGCGGATTTAAGGATACCAAAAGCCGGGCATCAGGATTGGCTTTTGACGATAGTACGCTGTTTGCAACAACGGGGTTCGGAGGTGTGTTTGCGATGAATGCAGAGACCGGCGCGCCCAAATGGCGCAAAATTATGGAATCCCCTATCCGCATTGCCCCGACAGTAACAGCTAATATGTTGCTGATTCAGACCGTAGACAACAGGCTTTATGCCTTAGACAAGAGCAACGGCCAGGAATTATGGCGTTTCGGCGTGGCGCATGAAGACACGGTTATTGCCGGCGGTGCGTCCCCTGCTTATGATGCGGAAGACAATGTTGTCGTTGCCGGATTTTCCAACGGTGAAATTGTCGTTTTGAACGCGGCAGTCGGGACACCGTTGTGGTCGCAAATGCTGGTTTCCAACAAGCAGGCGCGATCGACAACGGAGATTAATACAATCGGTGCATATCCGATTGTCGAGGACGGTATTATCTATGCCATCAGCAACAGCGATATGACCGTAGCGCTGGATATGCGCACCGGCGACAAGTTGTGGGAGAAAGAAATCGGCTCCACACAGAATATGCTGCTTTCCGGCGACTATCTGTTTATTATTTCCAACAAAAACATTTTATACGCCGTTGAGAAATATACCGGCGAGATTTTGTGGTCTTTAGATATCAGGGAATATCTTAACGACGAAGATGAAAAAGCTGCTGTTTATGCCGCGCCTCCGCTGATGCTGAACGGCAACATTCTGCTGGCTTTCTCGAACGGCAAAATTTTGAAGATTGACGCTGCCAACGGCATTGTCAGCGCGAAGACGGAGCTTGAACTTGACATCAGCAACGGTTTGATTGCCGTGCAGCAGAAAGTCGTTGCCGTTTCTGACGATGCTGATGTGATTGTGTTTGAATAGGTTATTTTACGGAGTCTGTTATGGTAAGAATTGTTGAAGCCGATGCCGAAATTTACCCGCTGGAAAAAAAAGAAGATATTTGTACCCATATTGAGAGATGCGGCCGGACATGTTATAAGTCGGAAAATATGATAACAAATGAGACAGCGGTTCCGTTTATCAACGGGATTTTAAAAAGCGGCCACGAATCGGTTATTGAACACGCCAACGTTATTTTTACCATGCCGAACATATCAGAGAATCGCCGGATTTTGACGATGCGGGACATTCGTGGGCTGAACATATCCGTGGAACGGGACAGCCTGACGGGAGAAGACGCGATTGTCGTTTCGGGCAATATGCGCGCATTTCGCGATTTGGCGCGAAAATATGATATTCAGGATTTTCTGCTGCTTATAGGCAATCCGTTGTTTTTCATAAAACAAGATGCCTCACGGGCATTTGACGGAATTAAGCTGGAAAGCGTACAAACGTCCCGTTTCTCCGAACTGCATAATTATATCACGACCCATTCGGTATGCGATTTGGGAGCATATAAGGACATTACGCGGCACAGGCTTGCTTCATTTTCCATAGAATCGACCCGCTATTGCAATTATGCAAAAGGGAAATTCGGCAGTGAACTGACCATGATAGATCCGTGCAATATTGAAAAAGGGACGGAGATGTATGCCGAATGGCTGAAATGCATGAATATGATTGAAGAATCGTATATGAAAATGGCAGCATTGGGAGGAAAAGGCGACCAGCTGCGAATGTTGTTGCCTCATTCCATCAAAGCAGATATGATTATGTCGGCAAACATTACCGAATGGAAACACATTTTTTCGCTCAGGTGCCATCAGGCTGCACATCCTTCGGTTCGACTGATTATGAAAAAAATGCTGAATGCATTTTATCGGCAATGGCCGGACTTTTTTGCCGAACAATATCGGGAATTTATCGGACAGCAATAGCGAAGCGATGAGTCGGTCTGCAGCGCAGGCCATGACCTAAGCACCGGCGAAAGCGATGAAACGGGCGGCAGCGCAAGCCATGACCTAAGCACCGGCGAAAGCGATGAAACGGGCGGCAGCGGCGATGTTAGAGCGGCCATTTTAAGGCTTGAAAAATTTAAGCCTTTATGTTATATGCAAGACCAATAGTTTATTTTTACAGCATAAAGGGAATAAAATGGCTTTGAAAGCAGCAATCGTCGGACGGCCGAATGTCGGCAAGTCGACTTTGTTTAATCGTCTGGCCGGCAAGAAGCTGGCATTGGTTCACGACCTGCCCGGCGTTACCAGAGACCGCAAGGAAGTTACAACAAAGCTGAAAGATTTGGAATTGACCGTTATAGATACGGCCGGTTATGAAGAGGCGCCCGCCGGACAGATGGAAGAACGGATGTGGCAGCAAACCAGGCGCGCGATTGAAGAATCGGACGCCGTGTTGTTTTTGTTCGATGCACGAGCCGGAATGCAGGCTTATGACGAACATTTTGCCGATTTGGTACGCCGCAGCAAAAAGCCGGTATTTCTGTTGGCCAATAAATGCGAAGGCCGAACCCAAGAGCAAGGAATTTACGAGGCCTATAAATTGGGACTGGGTGATCCGATTATTTTTTCTGCCGAACATAACATCGGTTTTGACGAACTGTATCTGGGGCTGAAAGAACTGGAGGAAAAACTGGCTGCGGACGCCGATAAGTCGGCGGGAAGAGCCGGATATATAGTTGCAGAAGCCGGTAAGTCGGCGGGAAGAGCCGGATATATAGCTGCGGAAGCCGGTGAGTCGGCGGGAAGAACCGAAGAACCAACGGAGGAGCGCGTGCCGGCAGGGAAAGCCGGAGAAGAGAATGAAAGCGATATGGACGAAGACAAAACCCAGAGTCTGAAAAAACGCCCCATTCAAGTGGCAATTGTCGGGCGACCGAATGTCGGAAAGTCAACGCTTGTCAATGCGCTTCTGGGCGACGAGCGGATGCTGACCGGCCCGGAGGCAGGGCTGACACGCGACGCCATATCTTCTCGCTGGGAATGGAAAGGCTGGACAATCAATCTGGTTGATACGGCCGGACTGCGTAAGCAAGCACGCGTTTCCGGCGCGATTGAAAAGATGTCGGTGGAAAGCACAATGTATGCCGCAAATATGGCACAGGTTGTCATTTTGGTTCTGGATGCGGACGGCGTTTTGGACAAGCAGGATTTGACAATTGCCCGTAAGGTTCTGGACGAAGGACGAGCATTGGTTATCGCCGTCAATAAATGGGATATCGCAGATAAAAAAGAAGCTTTGCAAAAACTTAACGACAAGCTGGAAACATCTCTGACACAAGCGGAGGGTGTTCCGACGGTTACGATTTCCGCACTCAGAAAAAAAGGGCTGGACAAGCTTTTCAGCGCGGTTATCAAGGTTTACCAGCGCTGGAATGTCCGCATCCCGACTGCTCCTTTGAACAAATGGTTCCGCGATGTGCAGGAGATGAATCCGGCACCGCTCGGCAAAAACAAAAGGCGGATTAAACTGCGCTACATAACTCAGGCAAAAACCCGTCCGCCGTCATTTTATATATTTTCCAGCAATCCCGAGGGACTTCCTGATTCTTATTTGCGTTTTTTGACAAACCAGCTGCGGGAGACTTTTGACCTCAAAGGGATACCGCTGAGGATTACGGTAAGGAAATCTGACAATCCGTACGCAGATTAGGTGAAATGGTGCCATTTGATGTAGGAACCGGCGTATAAACGGGGGTGTTGCTTGTGCGCGGATTAGGTGAAGAAGAGCCATTCGGTGTCGTATCAGTGTATAAGTAAGTGTGTTCCTTGTGCGCGGATTAGGTGAAATGGCGGTTTCCGGCGCCCGGTTTTCGGCGTCCGGTACTCGTGGCTGTACAGTGTGATATAAGCAAAGGGAAAGCTGCGGCAGTTACGCAGCATCATAGAAAGAAAGATACAGCACAAATAAAAAGAGACGCCTTAAAGACGCCTCTTTTTACGCTATAAAGTGCGATTTTATTATTGGAACTTCCAAACGACACCGTTCAAATCACCGCATGCCATTTCAGCATTAGCGATTGACAAAGGCGTAGTAGTGTCAGATCCCGGAACAGCGATAACGTTACCAGCAGCAGCCGATGTGCCACTTGTATCAATATCAGCATTTAAACCCGTTAAGCTATCTGCTGTTTCATCAGCACCCAATGTTTTAATTTGCATGGCGACCAAACCGGAGCCGGAATCCCCGCCCCAGTCAGTGGTGGCGATAGAAACGCAAGCGGTTTTCGGCAAAGCGTCAACAGCAATTACATACGCGTTGTCAGTACCGGTTCCCTGATTTACTGAATGAATATAGAGGTTACCACCGAAAGCGTTTGTAACTTCAACATCAGAACCAGAAGCACTCTTATTGCTTGCCGCATACATTTCACTCGGAATTAATGCCATTCTGATAGCCGTACCGTTGTTCAAACCACCATAGTTTCTCTGCGAAGAATACAGGGTTCTAACGTTTGTGGAAATCGTGTTAATCTGGTCAATAACTTTATTGGTTTTAAATTTGGCCATTGCTTTTGAATAACCGGCGATACCACCAACGGACAGAACACCCACGATAGCCAAAACGCCGAGCATTTCAATCATCGAACGACCTTGTTCATTAACTCTCATATTAATTCTCCTAAATATAAGTACCTTAAACAGTGTTTACTTTACATCAAAAATGCCTTTTACTCAATTATGTAAATAGTCATATATCTAACGAAAGTTATAGCTAAGGCTGATTACCTAAAAGTTTATTACGTCGAAACAGTACTAAACTTGGTTGTTATAGTAAGCGAAAAAAATTAATATTTTCCTAATGGCCGGCAAATATTTTCAACGCTACAAGGAAACGAAGCCACAGGCGGGAATCCGAATGCCGGGTTACAAACGAAAGAAGCGAGGGCGTTCGGTAGTTTTTAGCCAAAAGCCTTTCCGTTACAAGCCGTTTGAGCCGCAGGAGAATCCACCAGGGTAATATTAATATTCCGTTCTTCGGCAATTTCCAAATGCGCAGCAAGAAATGCTGTCAGTTCGCCAATAAAGGCATCCTTGCCGCCCAGCCCGATGGACTTCAATTCCGCCAAAGCCCCCTTGGCCGCCGCACTGCCGCCAAACGCCATATTCGGATTATATATAAAATTGGCAACGACATAGCCGACGGGTTTTCCTAAAACGCGGGCTGTCAACTCTGAAGCTTCCTCAGCAAGGGCGGCACCATTTTTGAACTCAACATTCGTATATACAGTTAAATAAGGCATTTTCTTTCCTTTCAAATATCAGGTTGATTTGACTGCTGCCAATCTCAAACAGGACGCGAACCGGCGCGAACGAAACCGAACATCGCGAGCATGTACTGAGACGCAGAGAGCGTGTGCAGAAACGCAGAGAGCGG
>OMGC01000498.1_pt1 | contig 6778 bp, 5 predicted proteins | sample 1645781 | NCBI WGS metagenome assembly OMGC01 (sample SAMEA103958157, study PRJEB25191) | human gut metagenome | biome: human-associated habitat [ENVO:00009003]; feature: intestine environment [ENVO:2100002]; material: feces | place: Germany | collected 2013/2015 | reverse complement strand
CCCTGCGCCTTTTCTGTGCTGTCCCCCAGAGGCCCTTCCGGGCACCTTGTTTTCGCAGAATAAGCCCACCTCTGCCGCAAAAATGCGTTTTTTTAAATTTTAAAAAAGGGCCGCTGCACCTCAACTGGTGCAGCGTCCCTTTACAGGTCTGATTCTTTACCGCTTGTGATACTTGCGGTCCTCTTCCTCGTAGACGGGGTCACAGGTCAGGTACATGCCCAGACGATTCAGGGTGCCGGTATCCACGCCGGACAGCAGCACGGTGGAGTGCACGTCGCAGCCCTTGAGGTTGGGCAGCTGGTGCAGGGCAGCCGCTGCCAGCTCGTTGGTGGCGGCGCTGCTGGACAGGGCGATCAGGATCTCGTCGGTGTGCAGACGGGGGTTCTTGCCGCCCAGATAGTTGGTCTTGAGCGTCTGGATGGGCTCGATGGCGGCAGCGCTGACCAGGTCGGTCTCCTGCGGGATGCCGGCCAGTGCCTTGAGGGCATTGATCAGGGCGCTGGCCGTCGCGCCCAGCAGGGGGCCGGTCTTGCCGGTGATCACAGTGCCGTCGCTCAGCTCAATGGCAGTTGCAGGCGCGCCGCCGGTGGCCTCGCTGCGGGCATGAGCCTGCTGTTCCACGGCACGGCTGCCCACGTTCAGGCCCGCCTGATTCATCAGCAGTTCCAGCTTGTAGCGCTCGCTCTCATGCACAGTGCCGGTGATCTTCTGCTGGCACAGGCACTTGAAGTAGCGGCGCACGATCTCCTTGCGGGAGGCCTCACGGCAGACCTCATCGTCCACGATGCAGTTGCCTGCCATGTTCACGCCCATGTCCGTGGGGCTCTTGTAGGGGCTCTTCCCGGCGATCAGCTCAAACATGGCGTTCACCACCGGGAAGATCTCGATGTCTCGGTTGTAGTTGACGGTGGTGACCCCATAGGCTTCCAGGTGGAAGGGGTCGATCATGTTCACATCGTTCAGGTCGGCGGTGGCGGCCTCGTAGGCCAGGTTCACCGGGTGCTTCAGGGGAATGTTCCAGATGGGGAAGGTCTCGAACTTGGCGTAACCGGCCTTCACGCCCCGCTTGTACTCGTGGTACAGCTGGGACAGGCAGGTGGCCATCTTACCGCTGCCGGGGCCAGGGGCCGTGATGACCACCAGCGGGCGCTCGGTCTCAATGTAGTCGTTGCGGCCATAGCCCTCGTCGCTCACGATGTGGGCCACGTCGTTGGGGTAACCGGCGATCTTATAGTGGCGGAAGGTGCGGATGCCCAGATCGTTGAGGCGCTTTTCAAAGGCCTCCACCTCCGGGGCAGCGGTGTACTTGGTCACACACACGCTGCCCACATACAGGCCCACACCCTGGAAGGCGTCGATCAGGCGCAGCACATCCAGATCGTAGGTGATGCCGTAATCGCCGCGGATCTTGCTGCTCACAATGTCCTCGGCGCTGATGACGATGACGATCTCCGCCTGATCCTTCAGCTGCAGCAGCATCTGCAGCTTGCTGTCCGGCTGGAAGCCCGGCAGCACGCGGGAGGCATGATAGTCGTCGAACAGCTTGCCGCCGAACTCCAGATACAGCTTGTTGTCAAACTTCTGGATGCGCTCGCGGATATGCTCGGACTGCATCGCAAGATATTTGTCGTTGTCAAATCCAATTTTCATTGTTCGTTTCCTTTTCCTCATCGCTGGGCCGGCACACCGCACCGGCATTTTTCCATAACAGGCATAGTATACCACACTCAAAAAGCAGGTGCAATGCAAAACACACAGCAGAGCAGTTTTTCCGGCAAATGCAGTGGTTTGGCAGGCTGTGTGCCGCAGATTTTTGTGAAAATGGTTCTTGCCCGGTTTTATACGGCGGGTGTATAATAGAACTGTTCGGCAACCAGTCACCCGCCAGAGAGAGGAAGTTTTGCATGAATCCTGCCGAAAATTATACATATCGTTATCTGGAGACCGATGATCTGGACCAGTACAACGCCCTTTTGCGCTATACCTTTCAGGTCACGGAAGATGAGCTCACCGCCACCGGATGGAAAGACGACGAGATCAAGCAGTCCAAGTTCCCCGTGCTGGAGCGCGCGGACGTGCTGGGCTGCTTTGACGGAGAAAACCTTGTCTCCCAGTTCGCGGTCTACCCGCTGAAGATGAACATCTACGACGCCGTTTACCATGTGGGCTTTGTGACCAGTGTGTGCACCTACCCGGAGTACACCGGCAACGGCATCATGAAGCGGCTCATGATCCAGGGCCTGACCCAGATGCACAAGGAGGGCAAGAGCTTTGCCCTGCTCTACCCCTACTCCATCCCGCTGTACCACCACCTGGGGTGGGAGATCATCTCCAACAAGATCTCCTACAACATCAAGGACCGGCAGATTCCCACCAAGGTGTCGGCCCCCGGTTATGTGCGGCGCGTCGCCTGGGACAACACCGAGTTCCACGAGTTGCACTCCCATTTTGCCTCCATCACCCACGGGTGCCTGTTCCGCAACGCACTGGCCTGGGAGGAGTACTGGCGCTGGGACGAGGATGACACCAATGTCGCCGTCTATTATAATGTAAAGGACAAGCCCTGCGGCTACATGGTGTACCTGATCAAGAACGACATCATGCACATCAAGGAAATGATCTACCTGAACCGCGAGGCACAGAAGGGCCTGTGGGAGTACATCCACGCCCACGACTCCATGATCGACGAAGTGCACGGCAACACCTACTTCAGCGAACCCATCGCCTTTGAGATAGACGACGGCGACATCAAGGAGACCATCCGCCCCTATGCCATGGGCCGCATCGTGGATGTGGCCAGCTTCCTGGAAGATTACCCCTGTGACCCGGACGGCGGCGAGCTGTGCATTGATCTGGAGATCGAGGACGACCTGCTGCCCTGGAACGACCACACCTTCCGCATCCGGTTTGCGGACGGCGGCTGCACCCTGACCGATGCCCCCGCCGAATACCACCTGAAGATGGGCATCGGCACCCTTTCCACCCTGCTGCTGGGCTACAAGACCGCCGAACGTCTGTTCGAGCTGGAGCGCATCGAGGGCCGGGAGGATGCCGTGGAGCGGCTGGACGATGTGCTGTTCCACAAGATCCCTTATATTTCGGACTATATCTGATGCGGTTTCCGGAGAGCGGGGGCGTTTTCCCCGCTCTTCTTTTTTGCTCTTGTGCGCCGGGCACGCGCATGTTAGAATAAGACGATATTATTTTTTCAAGGAGGCCGGGCAATGAAGGGCAGAGAGGCTTATCCCGACGAAGAACTGCGCCGCCGCATCATGGACTTTATCATGGCGGCCGGGCAGACCCTGTTGGAGAACGGTGCGGAAGTGTTCCGGGTGGAGCAGACCATGGAGATCATGGCACGCTCCTTCCACCTGCGGGAATTCCATGTTTATGTACTGACCAACGGCATTTTTGCCAGCGCCGGCACCGCAGAGATCAGCGAAGTGCGCAACGTGCCGGTGCGCACCACCCATCTGGGCCGGGTGGCGGCGGTGAACGCCCTTTCCCGCGAGATCGCCGAGACCAATATGTCGCTGGGGGAGGCCGAGTACCGTCTGGCGGCCGCCCAGCGCATCCCCTTCCCCAAGGACTGGGTGCAGCTGGTCAGCGGCATGGGCGGCGCGTTCAGCTTTGCCATGATCTTTGGCGGTGATCTGCGCAGCGCCATCGCTGCCGCCGTGGCCGGTCTGGCGGCCAGCGGCTACCTGCTGCTGTGCGGGCGGCACGGCCTGCCCGGCGGCTTCCAGAAGATCACCACCGCGTCCCTCATCACACTGGTGTGCATCCTGCTGTGTCAGGCGCTGCATACCTCGGCCAGCCATGCCATCATCGGTGCGCTGATGATCCTGACCCCCGGCATCGCCTTCACCATGGGCATCCGCGACTTCGTGCACGGCGACTACCTGTCCGGCACCATCCGCATGATCGACGCGCTGCTCATCGCCGCCAGCATCGCCATCGGCACCGGCCTTGTGCTGAGCCTGTATTCTCTGCTCACGGGGGTGGTGGTCGCATGATTTCTCTCACCAATTCCCAGATCGGGGAGCTGATGGGTCAGTTCCTGCTGGCCGGCACCGGCACCCTGAGCTTTGCCATCCTGTTCGCCTGTCCCCGCCGGAGCCTGCCCACCTGTGCGCTGGTGGGTGCCATGGGCTGGTTCGTGTATGAGCTGTGCGTCATGCTGGGGCTGGACACCGCTGCGGCCAGCCTGCTGGCGGTGATTCCCCTCACCATCCTCACCCGCGTGTTCGCCATCCTGCAAAAGACCCCCGTGACCGTGTTCCTGCTCTCCGGCATCTTCCCGCTGGTGCCGGGTGCAGGCATCTACTACACGGCCTACTATTTCATTCAGGGCGACAACGCACTGGCGTTGTCCAACGGCATCAGCACCTTCAAGGTCGCGGTGGCACTGGCCGTGGGCATCTCGCTGGTGCTCAGCATCCCGCTGCCGCCGCGCCATCGCTCCGGCTGACGGAAGGCCCAATTTCCTACCAAAAAACTTCGTTGTAGGTGTTGACAAATCCGCCGGAGTGGTTTATTATAAATGCAATATCACAAAAATGGCTGTGAAGAGAAGAGTAGGCCTTCGCATTGATCCTTACCAGAAAGCCCGGGCGATGGAAAAGGGCAGGAAACAGGAAGCTGAAAATGGTCTCGGAGCTGTGCGGGCGAGGTGCATGAGCGCTAAGTTTGCAACGGGATGCGCCCGTTACAGCGTCCGGCTGTAAGCAGCAAAGCTGCCGCAGCATTGAGGCTGTGCCTGCAAGGGTGCGGTAAACCAAGGTGGTACCACGGAAGTATGTTATGCTCCCGTCCTTGTCTGAGCGTTGGCTCAAGGTCAAGGACGGGAGCTTTTTTCATGCATCCGTCAAAGGCCCTTAGCACGGAACTGTGCCGTGCGGGCCGCTGTACATTATAATAAGCAAATAGAGAGGGAACAAAACTATGATTACTCGTCGTGATTTTCTGAAAGTTACCGGAGCTGCAGCTGCTGCAGCTGCCCTGACCGCATGCGGCGGTTCTTCTTCCACCGCATCTTCCGCTGCTTCCGGCACTGCTTCTTCCGCAGCTTCTTCTGCTGTGGCTAAGCTGGACAAGGTGAAGGTGGCTGTGCCCAACGACACCACCAACGAGGCACGCGCCCTGACCCTGCTGGAGAAGAACGGCTTCTTTAAGCTGAAGGCTGATGCAGGCCTGACCGCAACCGCAAAGGACATCGAGGAGAACCCCCTGAATGTTTCCGTCGATGAGGTCGAGGCTGCTCAGGTGCCCAACGTCCTGCAGGACGAGGACTACGCCGTCATCAACTCCAACTACGCCATCTCTGCCGGTCTGGACCCCACGACCGATGCACTGGCCATCGAGGACGGCTCTTCCGCTTACGTCAACGTTCTGGTCTGCAAGGACGGCAACCAGGAGGAGCCCAAGATCAAGGCTCTGGCCGCTGCCCTGCAGAGCCAGCAGGTCAAGGACTTCATGGATGAGAACTATAAGGGTTCCGTGGTGTCCGTTGTGGAGAACCCCACCGACGGCTATGACGCTTCCGTTGACTACGACGCTCTGAACGGCGAGACCGTGAGCTGCGCCGCTACCCCGGCTCCCCACTGCGAGGTGCTGGAGGTCTGCAAGGAGATCCTGGCCGCCAAGGGCATCACGCTGGACATCCAGGAGTACGATGACTACATCATCCCCAACAACGTGGTCGAGGACGGCACCGTTGACACCAACTACTTCCAGCATCAGCCGTATCTGGATGACTTCAATACAGAGCACGGCACTCACCTGGTGACGGTTGCCGGCATCCATGTGGAGCCCATGGGCATCTACGGCGGCAAGCAGGACAGCCTGGCACCCATCGAAGGCTAAAAGGAGCAATTTTCTGTGATCGAGATCAAACACCTTTCCAAGACCTTCCAGATGAAGGACGGCGCGGTGAACGCGCTGAAAGACATCAACCTGACCATTCCGGATGGTTCCATCTACGGCATCATCGGCATGTCCGGTGCGGGCAAATCCACGCTGGTGCGCTGCATCAACCTGCTGGAACGCCCCACCGAGGGCAGCGTCGTCATCGACGGCACCGCGATGGAGACCCTGTCTCCCGCCGCCCTGCGGGAGCGCCGCCGGGACATCACCATGATCTTCCAGCAGTTCAACCTGCTGATGCAGCGCAGCTGCCTGAAAAACATCTGCTTCCCGATGGAGCTGGCGGGTGTGAAGAAGGCCGACGCCGAAAAGCGTGCAAAAGAGCTGCTGGAAATGGTGGGCCTGCCCGATAAGGCCAACGCCTACCCCGCCCAGCTCTCCGGCGGCCAGAAACAGCGCATCGCCATCGCCCGTGCGCTGGCCACCGACCCCAAAGTCCTGCTCTGCGATGAGGCCACCAGTGCGCTGGACCCCAATACGACCCACGCCATCCTGACCCTCATCAAGGACATCAACAAAAAGCTGGGTATCACGGTGGTGGTCATCACCCACCAGATGAGTGTCGTGGAAGAGATCTGCGACCGGGTCGCCATTCTGGACGGCGGCGTGGTCGTGGAGCAGGGAGAGGTGCGCGAGATCTTCGCAAATCCCAAGACGGCTGCGGCCAAGCGCCTTGTCGCCCCCAACGGCGGCAGCGCGGCCCGCGACCTCTCGAGCTTTGCGCCCGATGACCATGTCGTGCGTGTGACCTTTAACGGCTCGTCCACCGCAAAGCCGCTGGTGGCGAGCCTCGCAGCGGAGAAGGGCATCCTTGTGTCGGTGCTCAGCGCCGACACCCGCGACCTGAGCGGCC
>OMGC01000490.1_pt1 | contig 6818 bp, 7 predicted proteins | sample 1645781 | NCBI WGS metagenome assembly OMGC01 (sample SAMEA103958157, study PRJEB25191) | human gut metagenome | biome: human-associated habitat [ENVO:00009003]; feature: intestine environment [ENVO:2100002]; material: feces | place: Germany | collected 2013/2015 | reverse complement strand
AAAAAGGAAGAGGCAACCAAGACGATTAAGCTGGATTTGCCAATGACCGAATAACCTCTTATATCATTTCATTTAAGTCATAGGCCATCTGCATCTTCATGTGGGTGGCTTTCTGTTTCTGTGCATTTTTATCTTCACAACCTTATGATTCAATGATGATTCGCTTATGCCGAGAGGCATAAGCGAAAAAATCTAATAATGGAATTTGTCATTATAGATGCTGATAATCAGTGCATATTGTTTATGATTCTTATGACCTGCTGATGTTTCTTTATGTGATATTTGTCACCCATAAATCAGTATTGGGATTTGCCATTACTTTGCGGCAAAATCAACTGATAATGATATGGAAGACAAGAACATTACATTTGAAGATTTGCCCAAGGCAATGTCATGGATGATGGACAAGTTGAATAAACTTGACTCCAAGATTGACGGTCTGAACAATATCCCGCAAATACGGCCTGCCGACCAGTGGATGAACCTGAAAGAACTGTGCGAATACCTGCCCAGCCATCCGGCGGAACAGACCGTTTACGGATGGACGAGCTGCCACCAGATTCCATTTCATAAGAGAGGCAAGCGCATCATGTTCCTCAAATCGGAGATTGACGCATGGCTTCATGACGGCAAACGGAAATCACAGAAGGAACTGGCGGAAGAAGCTGCACAATTCATTAATGCCAAACGAAACAGACCGTTCTAATGGATTCACTTGACTTGTGCAACAGCATCAGAATGGAGTTCGAGGGTATCGTAGAGAACAAGATACCTTTGGACGTGTTTCCTGCCAAGTTGCAGGACATGGTTCTGGCATTGGCACGGCAAGAGAACTATTCCATTGAGTACACAATGGCATCCTTTATTGCAGCAGCATCAACGGCCATCGGCAATGCGGTCAACATCCGCATCCGTGGCGGCTGGGTTAGCAGTCCAATTCTATACATGATATTGATCGGACGGCCAGGCATGGGTAAAACACCACCGCTTGACTTTGCTTTTCGCCCCATCCGAAAGCTTGATGCCAAAGTCATTAAGCAATTCAAGATAGATATGGAAAACTACAATTCCATACTAGAAAGTCAGAAGGGCAAGAAAGATGAAAGGCCGTCATTGCCGCCCAAGCCGATTTTGAAGCGAACAATCATTTCGGACTTTACCCCTGAGGCTCTTATTCGTGCACTTAACGATAATCCAAGAGGTGTGACCGTGTATGTGGATGAAATAATGGGAATGTTCAACGCCGTGAATCAATACAGCAAGGGGCAACTGATAGAACAGCTCTTGACGGCTTTTAGCGGTAAGCCTCTTGATGTGTCAAGATGCAGTATGCCGATACCTATTCACATTGAGCGACCTTTTATAAACATAGTCGGCACGATGCAGACTACCCGTGTGCATGAACTGGTCGATAAGGGGTACAAGGACAATGGCTTGCTGGATAGGATAATTTTCGTATATCCCTCGTCGCAGGAAATATCAGACTGGCCGATTGACGAAGATTTCACAGCTTCATCGTTTGAGAAGTATTCTGCCTTGTGGGAAGATGTAATCAACCGTATTTGCGAGATTTGTTTTATAACGGATGAGAATAACGACTACGCTTTACAGAACGTACTGAATTTTTCTCCAGAGGCTGGTACCTATTTTACCAACTGGCGCAATGGCCTAATTCATAAGGTAAACCAAATAAAGGATGACGGCTTGGTTGACAGTCGGATAATGAAAATACCCATGATTGCTGCACGGTTGGCTTTGGTATTTCAGATACTCCGATGGGCTTGTGGCGAAGTACACAAGGATTTCGTGGATATAGATTCCATTAAATCGGCCATCAGATTAAGTTCCTATTTTGAAGACTGTTATTCAAACATACAAAGATTCATGTTGATGGAGAGCATAGAACCGCAAAAGAAAGAATTGCTTGACAACGTACCAGCCTTGTTTTCTACCACCGAAGCCATCCAAGCAGGAAAAGAAGTCGGCCTGTCCGAAAGGTCTGTGATGTATATGTTGGTCAACCTTACAACGAGCAAGATTATCAGGAAAATCAAAAGAGGAGAATATGAGAAACTGCAATGAGCTACACGGTTTGCACCTTGCAGTATTTGCAGTTTGCAGTTCAGAAGACATGGGTAACCTGCAAAACTGCAACAACTGCAAACTGCACGAACTGCATTTATAAAAAAGGAGGAACTATGACTGAATACAGATTTACGCTCCAAAAATACAAGCGAGGCTCTAAGCTGACCTGTCCTAAATGCGGAAGGAAGCAATGCTTTGTCAAATATGTTGATACGGAAGGGCAGATTGCCTTTCCCGATTATGTAGGCAGATGTGACCATGAACATTCGTGCCAATACCATTACAAGCCATCGGATTATTTCAAGGATAATCCCGTTGCATTGGAAGAAAGGAAGTCGTGGAAGTCACAAGCAAAAGTTATGCAGCCCAAGCCAACAGATTACATTGATCGTGACATTATGCATCGCTCGCTTGCCAACTACGAACTGAATCCGTTATTCATCTTTCTTTCGGGTGTATTGGGTGAGAAAGAAACATCCCGGCTGTTCAAATTATACTGTGTCGGGACATCCAAGAAATGGGGAGGCTCCACGGTGTTCTGGCAGATTGACCGACAAGGAAAAGTACGAGCAGGAAAGATAATGTTGTATAATCCGACAACAGGACATCGGGTAAAAGAACCGAGAAGCTATGTGAGTTGGGTGCATACGGAATTGGAACTTGAACACTTTAACATGAAGCAATGCTTGTTTGGCGAACATCTTTTAGCTGGTTATCCAACAAAAGCTGTAGCCATTGTGGAGAGTGAGAAATCCGCTTTAGTGGCCAGCCACTTCATGCCTGATTTTGTATGGTTGGCAACTGGAGGAATACACGGCTGTTTCAAGGCTGACACCGTTGGCGTATTAAAGAACCATGCCGTAATTCTTTGTCCTGATTTGGGAGCGAAAATGGTTTGGCAGGAGAAAGTGCAGTTGCTTTCTTCCGTTTGCTCTAAGGTGGTTTTCAGTGAAAAACTGGAGCAGTGCGCTACAGACGAACAAAGGGAAAAAGGATTAGATATAGCTGACTTTCTGCTGATGGCGGACACTCCCATGATGACGCTTCAAAAAATGATAAAGCGATGTCCGAGTTTGCAAACGCTCATTGACCAATTTCAGTTAGAGTTAGTTGAACAATAAATAGAAATGAAAATGAAGAAAGACGTTTATTATTGCATAGTGCTTTCCGACAGCCAGCTTGATTTTCTGGCAGGAAGCAAGTACGGCATCGACCGCATGAAGGTATTGAAATGCCTCATTGACGCTGTGGTCATTAAGGAAACGAAGTACGAAAAGAAAGGCTTTGCCGTTACATTGCATATCGGGCAAGCCGCCCTTTCGGAAGTTGAATTGGCTACCCGTTTAGGCTATGACAAGAAGACTGTTTCGAGGTTACTTGACAAAATGGCCGAGTTGGGGATTGTCACATCCGAACAGACCAACCGCACAAGCATACACACCGTGCATTGTGTGTCGGCATGGTATACGGACAATCAAAAGATACTCAATCCGTATTACGTGAGCGTGAAAGAGCGGCACCATTGTGTCGGAGAGATTGGCGACAATGGTATAGATAAAGATGGTATCTCTGCCAATACGCCAAATGATGGAATTGGAAAGTCGGATACCTCCGCCTGTTGTAACAGTGAACAGCCGTCTCTATCCCTTATTTTGGGCAATAATGTTCATGACGGAAACGGAGCGTAAAACCTAATGAAACCGAGACCGTTGCAAAATGCCGTGTATTGGCTTTCAAAAGATGGCTTTTTACAATGCGAAACACGGCCTTTCACGCTGCATTTTGTGACCTTTTGGAAAAGCGTTGGTTTATGGCGGAATTGGGACTTGTTCTTATGAAGCGGTTGGAAGCACTTTTTTGAGGAATGAATGTAGCGGAGTACGTTTGTTTTAGACGTTTATAAAGACTTCGGACAAACCGCCCGCTCTGTGAGTCATGATATATCCAAAGTTCGTGTCAGGACTGTTACAAGAATTGCCTATGTCGCACAAAAACGCTCCGCGCTTCCATGCCACATAAGCCGTTACAGCCGCTCGCAAGCTCGCACCGGGCTGACCAGTTTTATTTATTTTATCGTATCACCTTATTACAAATCATTAGATATGACAACAACGGAAGAAAACAAGGACGAAAAGAAAAAGGATATAAAGCGCACAAAGCGGTTGGAGGCCAGAGTGACCGAAAAAGAATACGCAAAAGCCGTGGAACTTGCCGAGACCTGCGGTTTGACTTTGAGCGACTATATTCGAAAATGTGCTTTGGGGCAGCATCCGAGGCGGCGGCTTACCGACAAGGAGGTGGAAGCCCTTTGCAGTCTCTCTGATGCACGGGGCGCACTAATGCGAATAGCGGCAGCCGTCAAGTCCATACAGGGCAGCCATCGGGCGCAATACTTCGCAGACACCCGTTTCGTGGAGCAGTGGATGCGTGCAGCCATTCCCCTTATGGCCCGTTGGAATGAAATTCAGGAATACATCACCCAATAAATTCCCAACCAAATGATAGCAAAAGCGGCCACCATCAGCCACGGCGGAAACGCCGTCCGCTATTCGGTCAACAAGGACAAGGCCGAGATCGTGAAAGTGAACTTTCTGCCCGATGACATATCGGCTGAAGCCATGTACCAACGTATGGTACTCAAGCAAAAAGAATTTGCCAATACAATCAACAAAGGCAGACCGCTCAAACGGAATGTGATAAGAATGGAAATATCCCCAACTAAGGAAGAATCCTCAGGCTGGACGCTGGACGATTGGGTCAGATTGGCAAACGAGTACATCCAAGTATTCGATTCCATTGACCTCTCGAAAAAGACTAAACGTACCAGTGCGAAATCCACCAACGTAAAGAACAGCCAGTATGTAGTTGCTCTCCATCATGATGCAAAGAGTGGCATACCTCATCTGCACATAGATGTGAACCGTGTGGACATGGATGGAAAAGTCAACGATGACCACTTAATAGCGGAACGGGCAATGTCGGCTGCGTACATTATCAATGAACGGCGGGGATGGGTACAGCCGGAGGATATTTACGAGAAACGCAGGCTGGAGATTGCTGGCACTTGCATGGACGTGCTTCGCTCCTTGCCGAATTTCAGTTGGTCAGGCTATGAGGCCGGACTAAAAGCACACGGCTACGGCATACACTTGCAAGAGGATGACAAGGGGAATGTACGAGGCTATTCTATTCTGTCGGGCAACTCCAGTTATAAATCCTCCATTCTCGGTAAAGGCCGACATCTCATGCCTTCAAAGATAGAAGCGACATGGGCAAGGCTTCATGAAGAGCGGAAATCTTCGCTAATCCCAAATACCGAACAGAAAATACGGCCAGCTACCGTTTCGACTGAAATGCCACAGACAAACCGTCCGGCTCTAGTTATTAAGCACTACGACATTTCCACGGATGAATATCACCATTACCATGTGGCCATACCGGAAGAAGCGGACGAAATCATCTGCAAGGAATGTTCCGTGCCGGATGACAATCCCTTAGCAACTATAGAAGATGTACAGAAAACCGCCTTGCTCCTTTTTGCTGAATACCTTGACGGTGCAACGAGCATGGCTGCATCCAGTGGCGGCGGAGGTTCTGACATGAGCGGTTGGGGAAAGGATAAAGATGAGGATGAACGCGAATGGGCAAGGCGATGCGCTCAAATGGCTAATCATCTTTGCAAGCGCAGGAGGGGTTTACACAGATAATTGTTTCACTCAAAATCAATGAATATGGGAATAGGAAAAGGGAAATCTGACAAGATAGACATTGACGGCCTTATAGAAGGTGTAGGCAATGAAAACAAAGTAGCCCAAGAAGAAAGTAAACTTGAACAGAAAATTAAAGAACTAAAGGATGTACGTTTAGAATTGGAAGCCGCTACCCGCAAAATGGAAGAAGTTACTTTTGCGCTCAAAACAGCTACGGATAGTGCCGACAACATTATTTCAGGCATTTGCCGTGCTATTGTCAAAGCGGAACAAAATATAGTTTTCCGTGCCAAAATCAGCACAGATGAGTTGGCAAAAGTGCATCAATGCACAGTCCGACATATTAAGGCCGAAGAAGATCTATTGGAAAGGCATAGTGACAAAATGGCCAAACACCTCCAGAACAATGAAGGCGTTTGGCTTTCCACCTCTTGGCTTATATTTACTTTGGTCGTACTGGCGATTAGTTATCTTGCCGTAATTTTATGGGCTATATATAAAAGATGAGTTACACACTTTTACTTGCCCAATGATTTGAACATCTTGGTAATGCAACGCTTCTTCTGCTCCATGTTAGGATGAACGTAAAGGTTGAGCGTGGTTGAAATGTTGGAATGACCTAACAATACGCTGACAGTTTTATAGTCGCATCCGGCTTCAATGCAACGGGTGGCAAAGCTATGGCGCAGGCCGTGATATTTCAATTTAGGGATGTCGAGTTTCGCCATCAAACTGTTGTAGTAGTTGCGGTATGTGCATGGTTCTGTTGGATGCTCGTCGTTACCAATCAACACGCCATCAAACATGGCATTGAAGTCGATAGTGTTGTTGACATAGAATGTATCGTACTCTCCGCATCCTATCTTGAAGTTGAATGATACACCCTGGCACTTTACACCCTTTCCTTGTACTGAGTGTATGTCCATGGTCTTGCCGTCTATTACACTTGACTCGTCGATCAATGAAAGTACCGACTTGTTGAGTATGCAATGTACGGAACCGCTATCAACCATCATAGCACCC
>OMGC01000475.1_pt1 | contig 7013 bp, 6 predicted proteins | sample 1645781 | NCBI WGS metagenome assembly OMGC01 (sample SAMEA103958157, study PRJEB25191) | human gut metagenome | biome: human-associated habitat [ENVO:00009003]; feature: intestine environment [ENVO:2100002]; material: feces | place: Germany | collected 2013/2015 | reverse complement strand
CGGACCGGGGGATCCTTTTGCCTTATACTTATAAATGTTCTGCCAGTTCAAACATGGCGCGCACGCTGGCGCGGCTGCGCTCCCGGCGGGAGATGAGCAGGAAGCTGAAGTTCCACTGCGGGCCGTCGATGGGCACGCTGCACAGGTCCGGGCGCAGGTAGCCGGGCACGGAAGAGGGCGGCAGGCCGATGCCCACCCCGGCGCTGGCCAGCAGGAACAGCTCCTCCAGCGTCCGGGTGTGAAGGACCGGGTTTCCTTTCAGACCCAGCTGATTGTAGTACTGGCGCAGCAGCTCCTCGGTGTTGCCCCGGGGGTCCTCTTGAGTCAGGATCAGCGTTTCGCCCTGCAGCTGCTGCGGCGCGATCTTTTCCGCTCCGGCAAGGGGGTGGCCGGTCGGCAGCAGCCAGGTGGCGTGCACCTGCTGCAGGATGATGCTGTCCAGCCCCTCCAGATCGGGCAGGTCAAAATCCATGGCGACCAGCAGGTCGATCTTCCGGTCCACCAGCTGGCTGACCAGCTGCTGCCGGGAGTCGGCCACGGTGGAAAGCTGCACTTCCGGGTGCAGGCTGTGGTACTGACGGAGCAATTGGGAGATGGCGTGCTGCTCCAGGATGGTGGGGATGCCCAGGGTCAGGTGGGTCTGCTGCTCCTGGGCGATGGTCTGGGTCCGGGTCACGACCTCTTCCAGCCGGGCCGTGAGCTCGTTGACCTGCTGGAAGAAATACTCCCCGGCCAGCGTCAGCTTGACATGGGCTGTGTCGCGCTCCAGCAGGGTGACGTGAAGTTCCTCTTCCAGGGCGCTGATCTGGCGGCTGATGGCTGTCTGGGACACAAAGCAGGCCCGCGCCGCCTTGGTGAAGCTGCCGGAGCGGGCTACCCGCTGAAAGTACATGATCTGCTGCAATGTCATACGCTTTTTCTCCTGCCTTCATCAAAAATTGTGGAACCTTGCCAAGAGTATAACAAATTTCTTGTGCAAACTCAACCACCTTATGCGTTTAAGTTATAAGCGGGCAAATTATTGGTATTTCAAATCTTTGCCGAAACCTGTTAAACTTGTAACAAGAGCGCCGGGCCTACACAAGACCGGTGCAAAAGAAGAAAAGAGGTAACCAAATGAAGAGCAAGATCTCTCGCCGCAGCTTCCTGCGCAACATTGCTGCCGCTGGCAGCGGTGCCGCTGCGCTGGGTCTGCTGGCAGGCTGCAGTTCCAGCAGCACCGCCGCATCCTCCGGCAGCACCGCAGCCGCCGAGGACAAGTACACCCCGGGCACCTATTCTGCCTCCAAGACCATCTCCTACTCCGAGATCGGTGTCTCCATGACCTTTGATGCCAACAGCATCACCGCCTGCGAGATCACTTCCTCCGGTGAGCAGGACCTGCTGACCGACGACAAAAAGACTGCCATGGCCAAGGCCATCGTGGAGGGCCAGAGCGCCGATGTGGACGCTGTGACCAGCTGCACGCTGGTGGCCTCCGTGGGCGCCATCCAGGAGTGCGTAGCCGACTGTATCGCACAGGCTACCGGCACTGAGGTGGAAAAGCCTGAGACGACCGAAGTGACCGGCCGTGTGCCCGGCTACTGCGGCCCCGGCGACTGGCTGGGTGAGGCTCCGGCTGACCCCGACAAGTACGAGGATGCAGGCACCTATGATGTGGTCATCGTGGGCGGCGGCCATGCCGGCGTCGGCGCAGCCTTTGGTGCTGTGGATGAGGGCGCTACCGTGGCGGTCATTGAAAAGCAGCCCTGGGGCAACTTTGTGGACCTGGACGGCACCGGCACCAACATGGGCGGCTGGTACGGCGAGGACATCGGCCACGTCAACTCCAAGCTGCTGATCGAGCGCGGCTATGGCCCCTATGACACCGGTGCCATCACCTCCGAGTTCTGCAAGCGTGCCGCAGGCCGTGTGAACCCCGAGATCATCAAGAACTTCGTGCAGTATTCCGGCCAGATGTTCGACCGCTACGAGGAGATCTACGACTCCTATGAGGAAGAGCGCAAGGCCAACGACAGCGATGTGTATCTGGCCGATACCGCTGTCATCGTGCCCAAGGCTGCCGGCGACGGCAAGACCGGCGACCAGTGGGTGGACGGCGAGCCCGCAGGCGGTGCCGGTCACTACGACATGAGCGATATGTTCAAGTACCCGCTGTGCAACACGCAGGCAGCTTACGGCCAGCACAAGGCCAGCTACCCCATCAGCTGCGGCGGCTACCTGACCTGGCCCTGCAATGCCCAGTTCTACGGCTATCAGGGCAACAATATCGAGTACATCCACAAGTACATCGTCAAGTATGTGCAGGAGACCCCCAACTGTGCCTGGGACTTTGAGCGCGAGGGCATCAAGCTCATCCAGGACGACAGCGGCAAGGTCACCGGCGTGTACGCCAAGGGCGCAGACGACACCTACTACCGCTACAACTGCAACAAGGGCGTCATCCTCTGTGCAGGCGACTTCATCGGCAACCCCGAGATGTGCTGGGCGCTGCTGAACGAGGGCATGGAGTGGGCTGAGCGCAGCGGCGCGACCGCTGACAGCTGGGCCTCTGCAGGCACCCGCAACGGCCAGGGCCACAAGATGGCCTGCTGGGCAGGCGGCATGATCGAGCCCACCCCCCGTGGCTGGATGGCCATCGGCGGCGGCGCTTCCGGCCCCTGGGGCACCGCTCCCATGCTGATGCTGAACAGCCGCGGCAAGCGCTTCATGAACGAGGGCGCCATCGCCCAGATGCAGGCCACCTGCCTGCGTCAGCCCGCCGGTCTGGCCTGCTACGTCACCGACGCCAACTGGGCCAAGACCCTGAAGGCTGCTCCGCTGGACCACGGCGCACCCAACTTTGGCATGCAGGACTACTGGGATAAGATCGAGCAGGACATGAACAACACCGTGTCCGGTCAGGCCAACACCATCACCATTGCAAACCTGGCCGAGCGCACCCAGATGGCCGGTACCATCTACCGTGCCGACACTCTGGAGGAGCTGGCAGATCTGCTGGGCTACAAGGGCGCTGCCAAGCAGAACTTCCTGGACAGCATCGCGCACTACAATGAGCTGTGCTATGCAGGCGTGGACAGCGACTACGGCAAGGACGCACCGTACATGGTGCCCATCGATACCGCTCCGTTCTTCGGCGGCACCAGCTCCACCGGCCATTCCTCCAACCCGATGATGGTCACCATGAGCGGTGTCATCACCGACGAGACCCAGAACGTCCTGAACAAGGACTGGGAGCCCATCGAGGGCCTGTATGTGGCTGGCAACTGCCTGGGCGGTCGTTACGGCTTTGGCTACAGCACTCCGTTCGCCGGCAACTCGGTCGGTATGGCCATGACCCACGGCTGGACCGCAGGCCATCAGGTGGCTTCCGACAAGAAGTTCCTGGGTGAGCCCGTGGAGGCCATGGAGGCACCCGCAGGCGGCCCCGGCGGCCCCGGCGGTCACCACTGATCTCTTCTGACGCGTTTCTTTCTCTTCTTCTCTGGGGAAGCCCCGTTACAGGGCTTCCCCTTTTGCATGAATGCGTGTATACTTTATAAAAAACGACAAGGAGCATCACCATGGCAAAACCGCTCGTGCTTGACCTGCACATCCCTTACTGCATCCGCCCGGAAAACTACCTCGCGCACTTCAACGCGGTGGGCTCCAATGCGGAAAAAAACGCCTATATGGACGCCCTCAAGCGGGAGGTGCTCTCCTATGAGGGAGAACTGGACGGTTACGAGATCCGGGCCGTGCACCTCAGCGGTGGCAGCGCCAGCGTGATGGCCCCGGACTTGCTGGGCGATGTGCTGCGCACGGTGCGCACCCATCTGCCGGTGGCGCAGGGGGCAGAGGTCAGCTACGACTCGCTGCCCGTCACCATCGGCACGCCGTCCCTCACGGGCATCGCGTCCGGCCACCCCAACCGCACCGAACTGATGATGCGCTCGGACAACGACGCCGAGCTGAAGGCGCTGGGCTGCACCCACAACGCGCAGCATATCCGCAACGCCATGCTGTTTCTGGCAAAGTTCCACCTGAACAATGTGGGCCTGACCCTGAACTACGGCATCCCGGGGCAGACGATGCAGAGCTGGCACAACAGCCTGCACGCGGCGGTCATCATGCAGGCCGGGCACATCACGGCAGAGCCGCTGGCCGTGACCGACGCCGATGGCATGCCCAACGCGGCGGAGCGGTTCGAGATGTTCCGCTATGCCTGCGAGTACCTGCCGGAGAACGGCTACAAGATGTATGCTGCCGGGTGCTTTGCCCGCCCCGGCTACGAGTACCGCGCCCGTGCCATGGAGTGGAACGGGGATGACGTCATCGGCATGGGCGTCAACGGCGGTTCGGTGTACGACGGCTATGCCGTGCGCAACACCAACAATCTCAAGCTCTATATCAAGAATGCCGGTGACTTTGAAAAGCTCACGGCGCAGGCCGCGCAGCTGGACGAGAACGCGCTGATGCTGCGCTACCTGCGGGGCCGCATGAAGCTGAACGACGGCGTGGTGGAGCCGCTGTTCCGGGAGCGGTTCGGGCAGGAACTGCCGCAGGAATTTTCCACCCTGCTGGATAAGGCGGTGGAAAACGGCCCGGCCCAGCGCACGGCCGACGGCTGGATGCCCACCCTGGAAGGGCTGTTCCGGGGCGAGGTACTGTAACACAAAAAGCGGGAGCTGTCCCATGGGAGAGACGGCTCCCGTTTTTTGTATGCCAAAAGTCCCCACGGCGGGCCGATTTGTGGTATACTGGTAGAAAACACGGACCCGTGAAGGAGAAAAGCATGCAATACAAACTTCTGGTAAGCGATTTTGACAATACACTGGTGCCCTTTGGGGAGCCGAAGCCCCGCCCGGCGGTGGTAAAGGCCGTGAAAAAGCTGCAGGCTGCCGGCGGAAAATTTGCGCTGAGCACCGGCCGCGCATACCCCTGCGTGCACAGGGAGCAGCTGGGCGGCATCCGGCCGGATTACATCGTTACCTGCAACGGTGCCTGTGTGACCGACAGCAAGGGCACTGTGGTGACGGAACACCCCCTCACCAACGAGGAAATGTACGCGCTGGTGGATTTCTGCGAGGATTACAACTACCCGCTGCAGTTCAATTTCCGGGATGCCTGCTATGTGTACTGTGAGTACGAGGCCCTGCGCAACAATTACGCAAAGATGGGCAGCAGCGGCCTGACCTGCATGGACGGCGAGGACCAGGACCGGCACCTCATCGACATGCCGCATTCGGCGTTTGCCGCGGTGCCGCCGGAACATGTAGCAGACTTCATGGCAAAATACGGCCATCTGAACCTGAACTGGATGCAGGTGGGCGCGAAAAACGCCGACGGCTATGGCTTCTACGACATCGTGCGCGGCGGCATGGACAAGGGCGTGGGCCTGACCGACCTGTGCGCCCGGCTGGACCTGCCGCTGGAAGAGACGGTGGCGGCGGGAGACTCAGCCAACGACCTGAGCATGCTGCGCACGGCCGGCTTGGGCGTGTGCATGGACAATGGAACCGAGGATGCAAAGGCCGCTGCTGACCGGGTCATCGGTGATGTGCGGGAGGACGGCCTGGCGGCGCTGATCGAGGAACTCTGGTTTGATGGCCCGAAAGCGGAGCCCTCCGGCCGGGACCTGGGCTCGGCCTGGACACAGATCGAAAGCGCAGGCGGCCAATGAGCTTTGCGCCGGTGTACAATGAGCATAGCCGGGCGCTGATCCTGGGCACCTGGCCCAGCCCCAAAAGCCGGGAGATGGCCTTTTATTACGGCCACCCGCAGAACCGCTTCTGGCCGATGATGGCCGCCCTGACCGGGGAGCCGGTGCCGAAGCGGGAGGACATCGAAGCAAAAAAGCAGATCATCCTGCGCCATGGGTTGGCCCTGTGGGACACGCTGGAAAGCTGCACCATCACCGGGGCGTCGGATGCATCCATCCGGGACGTGGTGCCCAACGACATCGCCGCTCTGCTGCAGAAGGTGCCCATTGAGGCGGTGTTCTGCAACGGGGCCACGGCCTATCGCATTTATACAAAGTATCTGCAGCCGGTCACCGGCCTTGCGGCGGTCAAACTGCCCAGCACCAGCCCGGCCAATGCGGCCTGCCGCCCGGAGATGCTGCGGCAGGTGTGGGGCACGGCGCTGGCAGACTGGATCACCAAATAATTGCCAAGCTGTAAATTCTTCATGAATCCGCTTGCGTTTTTCGCAAAGGGTTGTATTATGGGTACTATAAGGGGCACCTGCCCCGGAAAAGGAGAACGACCATGAGCAAGATCATCCGCACCCGGAAGCCCAGTGTCCTGCCGTACTATGCGGCGGCGCTGGTGTTCGTGGTGCTGTGCGCGGTGCTGCCGGTGTACCGGCTGTGGGCCCTTGCGGCGGCGCTGGTAGCCGCTGCGGCGGCATTCCTGGCGGCCAAAAAGGTCTGCCCGCCCCGTGTGGGAGAAACCGAGGTGCCCTTCCACACGGGTGTGGAGGACGTGGACGCCATGCTGAACGGCATTGCCGCAAACCTCGATGCACTGCATAAACTGAACGAGGCCATCCCCGACCCGCAGCTTTCCCGGGCCATGGACCGCATGGAGAAGGCAGGCCGCAGCATTGCCGCCGTTGTGGAGAAAACCCCCGACAAGGCGCGCAGCGTGGACCGCTTTGCCCGCTACTACCTGCCCGAGGTCGTCAAGCTGATGGGCACCTACGCGGCGCTGGAGCAGAACGGCGTCAGGGGCGAGAACGCCGCCCAGATCGAGGCCGAGCTGCGCCGCAACGCCGAGACGACGGCGACAGCCTTTGAAAACCAGCTGGATGCGCTCTACAGTGCCGAGGCAATGGATATTTCTACCGATATTGAGGTGCTGGACAGTATCCTGAAAAGCCAGAACCTTGCCAAGTAAATAGAGGATACAAGAAAGGAAGATCACTATGGCTGACCTGAGCAACGAACTGGACCTGAACGTACCCGCCGCCCCCTCTCTGACGCTGGATGCCGCCCCCGCGGCCCCGACGCTGACCCTGGACCCCGCCGCCGA
>OMGC01000465.1_pt1 | contig 7128 bp, 10 predicted proteins | sample 1645781 | NCBI WGS metagenome assembly OMGC01 (sample SAMEA103958157, study PRJEB25191) | human gut metagenome | biome: human-associated habitat [ENVO:00009003]; feature: intestine environment [ENVO:2100002]; material: feces | place: Germany | collected 2013/2015 | reverse complement strand
TGTCGCTGAAATTCTTTCTCTTAAAAAATCCTTTGTTTGCCATTATTCCATACTCCTAATCTTAAGCCTGTTCTTCAGCGGCTTTTTCTTCTTTTTTGCTGCTGAATTCTTCAACTTTGACCGTCATGAAACGAATAATGTCTTCGTTCAGGCGGGCCAGACGCTCATATTCGAAAATTGCGTTTGCCGGAGCGGAAATGTTCAAAACAACATAGTAGCCCTTGCGGTTCTTTTTAATGCGGTAAGCCAGGTTCTTCAGCCCCCAGTTGTCAACGCTGACAACTTCTCCGCCTTCTTTCTTGATGGCTTCGGACAAAGACGCAACAATGTCGTTAACCTGAGACTGGCCGAGATCCTGACGGGCAATTAACATACCTTCGTATTTAGTCATAAATAAAATCTCCTTATGGATTCTCAACAAAATTAATGTATAGCCGCAGACAGCCGTCCACGGCAAGGACAACGCCGACTATACCCTGATTTTTTTAAATTGCAAGCCTTTTTTTCACAAAATACTCCGGTTGCGCCCGCCGCTTCCTGCCTGCCTGCGCCAAACGCCGTCTCCCATTCTGCAAACGCCGAAGCTCATTCCGCAAACGCCGTCCCCCTCCCCCTTGTTAATACCGTCCCCTTTTGCAAAATCCATACCTTTTTGCAAAAAAAATTGCCTTTCACGCATTTTTTGCTTGCCTCATTGCTTATTTTGCGCTATATTAAAGAATGTTTTATTAAATTTATTATATTTTTATGGAAAATGTTGTTTTATGCAGCCAGGACTATACCGTTGCCGCTGCGCAGTCATTGTCAAGAAGTGTGTTAACCCCGGCCGAACAGGTTGAGCTTATTTGTCTGGGAGACGCCTGCTTCTTAAAGGGATTTATCTCTGAAAACCGTTTTGACGAAGATGTCGAACCGGAATTTGTAGAAAACGCCGACCTCGCCCTGATTGTTTTTTATAACAAGATTCACGAGCTTTCGGCCAAAGCCCTGCAGATTTTCAAGACCCGCTTTGGCAATATCGTGCTGTAGCCCCTGCTGCTGCCAACTCTCTGAAAAGCCCCTGCCCCGCGCAAGGGCTTTTCTTTTACGGCAAACACGCACCCCGTAAATATACGGTACAGATTTCGCTTTACAAATACTGCCGCCCGTTTTATACATAACCGGCAGCCTGATAATGCTGCAAGAAATAATGCTGTAAGGAAAATTGCCGCTATGTCAAATGTCAAAACCAACGCCATGCGTATTCTCGACAAACACAAAATTGCCTACAAGACCTATTGCTATGCCGCCACCGGAGCCGTTTCCGGCACCGAAGTCGCCGCCGCCCTCGGGCAAAATCCGGCACAGGTGTTCAAAACATTGGTAACCACCGGCAAATCCGGCACCCATTACGTTTTTATGCTGCCTGTTGCCGCGGAACTGGACCTCAAAAAAGCCGCCCGCGCCGTCAATGAAAAATCGGTGGAAATGCTGAAACAGAAAGACCTTCTCCCCTTAACCGGCTATGTTCACGGCGGCTGCTCGCCGATTGGCATGAAAAAGCAGTTTCCGACCGTTGTCGACCAGACCGCTGCCGGATTTCCCACCATAATTTTCAGCGCCGGCATGATTGGCTATCAGGTTGAACTGCCGCTCCCCGCGCTCAAAACCGTCATCCCGCTTACAACCGCCGACATCACGGCCGCATAACCGCCGACATCACGGCCGCATAACCGCCGCTTTTTGTCATTTTCCGTAAAGCTGTTGCTTTTTTGCCTGCATTATGATATAATTTCTTTATTGATAAACAACAAACGGAGAACGTGCATGCCTGATACCGCCAACAATCCCCAAACGCCGGAGGAAGCCCTCGCTGAATACCGGGAGGTCGTAGCTCCTGTTGCTTTTTATGACGGATGCCCACTCAATGATTTGAAAGTTGAAAACAAAACAATCCGGCCGCCGACAATGCACCTGATTATACCCAAAACGGCTTTACACAATATTAACCGCAACCGGAAAGACCCGTTCAATCCTGTTGAAAACGATAACATGTGGTATCCCAAAGCACAGGCGGGCATATTGTCGCTGAAAGATTATCAATCCCTTGCGGTTCATAACAACGTCGTCGGCCTGACCGACAAGCTCGCCGTTTTATGCGCGCAGCAAAAACAGGAAGAAGCGGACAAAATCCTTCCGGGGTTTTATGAACGCTACGCCTCAAAATTCACTCTGAAAAAAGAAGACCGCCCTCTCGTTTATGAAAACGAAGACTACGAAAGTGCACAGCAATATGTAAGAGAAAATTTTGGCACAGCTTATCCCACCTTCCTGAAAGATACGGAAGCCCGCTGGAAAGAAGACAGCGAGAGTATTTTGGGGCGCGAAGAAAAAAAATTAAGCGATGCCGGATACTATGCCATAATCAGAGGACATTACTACGCCCCGACCGAAAAAAACAACCGTTACACCGCAAACGTCCGCCAATTAGATATTGCCACTCTTCATAAGCTGGAAAGGGAACGGCTGAAACAGGAAATGCACGAAGATTTTGACAAAGCTTTCAACCGCCCGGCAGATGAGATGAATAACGGCAGAAATCCCGCACAAAATGCCACCGCTCCCCGCGCCGCCGATACGGCCTTTCCAAACGCTGCCGCAAGTTCTGCCACACACGGCATCTCCGCAAGCGCCGCCGACACAGCCACTCACGACACCGTACACACCGCCGATACTGTCGCTCATGACATCATTCCAAACGCTGCCGCCCGCAATACCGGCGCCAATTCCTCAGAGGCAAACGCGGCAATAGTTGCTTCTCTCAGAAAACGAACTCTGGGACGCTAAGCTTCGCTGTTCTCCCCTTCGCCGGCAGCCTTAAACACCGGCTGCGCCGCGTGTGAACCGTCGCAAAACGGCTTGTTGTGCGAACGCCCGCAACGGCACAGCGTCTGCCGGTTGCGCACTTCATAGCTGCGTCCGGAAGCACTCTCTACTTCGATGCCGCCTTTGACAAAAACCGGCCCGCTCGCCTCAATAACCGGATCTTCCAGCACCGCCACCTCAGGCTCATATTCGGGTTCATATGCCTCGCCGCTTTCCTTATCGTACATTACCAGCCTGCCCGCCGGGCAAAGCATCGCCTCGCGGATAGCCTGCTTGTCCGCACGGTCGTTTCCCGCATTAATAAGGTTCCACACCCGCCCTTTTGCGTCGCAAAACCGTGCATATGCGCAGAACTTCGGATTATCCGCCAGCCGCAGGTTTGGCCCTTCAAAATATTCCGCTCCGTCTTCCAGCGGCGCAAAACCGGCACTCTCCTCGCCGTCCCAGGCCGCCGCCGCATGTGAACCGTCGCAAAACGGTGCGCGGTGCGTCCGCCCGCAGCGGCAGACGTAAACCGGGTTCTGCGCAACATCGTACTTTCTGTCTGCCCTGTATTCCTCGCTTGCCCCCTCGTCGTCGGGAATAATCTGATAACGCATAATACGGTCGATATTATGAACTTCATACGGTCCGTCTTTGGTAACTTTAATCCGTGGTCCGGCTTTCATCATCTGCCTCCTTTCTGTCCGGTTGTTTCGCTGCTGCCTGATTATATAACTGCCCGCCGCCCGTGTTTAAAGCCCGCGGCAAAAGTCTTTTCCCGTCCGCCCAAACCGATGGGCAGACATACAAAAAGGGCGGCATTGCACCGCCCCTTCTGTCCATTAGCAGCTTACAAAATTTTGTCCCGGCAGTGCGCCCGGCAAAACGCCCCGACGCTTGCAGGCTTATTTGCGCGTAATTTCAATTTTACGCTTTTTGCCCTTCTCATCCTGCGACTTCGGAATAACGACATTCAGCACACCGTTGTTAAATTCGGCCGTTGCGTCGTCAAACCGCAAATCCCACGGCAGAGCCACCGTCCGTTTGAACGACCCGTAAGAAAATTCCGAGAAATAGCTTCCCTTGCCATGTTCTTTGCGCTCCTGCTTTTTCTCGCCCGAAATTGTCAGGTACCCGTCGGCAGAAATCTCCAAATCAACATCCTTCTCGCTCATTCCCGGCAATTCAGCCGCAACTTTGACTTCATTTTCGTCCTCGCTGACTTCCAGCTTCGGCTCGGCCGCCTTCATTGCGGTATTTTCGTACGGAAAGTCCAGCCAGTTGTTGAAAAAGCTGTTGACCATATCGTTAAAGTCTTTGTTTCTATAACCGTAATGCGTAGGCATTCCGTGATTGTTGTCTTTGCGTGTCATATTTGTATCAGTCATTTTATCCTCCAAAATCTGTTCGTGTCTGCATCAGCCGCTCTGCGTATCCCCGCTCGGAAACATCTCCCGCGGTTCCGGCTTCATCGGCGGCTTGCATATGTACCACGTTCTGATTCTGAATTAGGAAGTCCGTAAATCAAAATCAAGACTTTTGGCAATAAAAGTGCAAAAATATTTTTCGCTTGCATTTTTTCACTCTTCCCCGTTTTTCGTCCGCAATTCCTGTTTCCCCGTTTTGCTCCCGTTTTCCGCCGCTGCCGCCTGTGCCCGCCGATACCCTTTGCCGAAATAATAAGCCGTAGCCAGCCCCAGCAGGCATAAGGCCGTACCCGGCGCTGCCGACGTCTGCACCGCATATCCCGCGGCAATCGGCAGACCGCCGAAATAAGCCCCGAGCGCATTGCCGAGGTTAAATGCCACCTGCGCACCGGAAGCGCCGAGGATTTCGCCGCCCTTTGCCGTATCGATAATCAGCGACTGCTCCGGGCTGGAAACGCCGAACAGGCCGAATACCCCAAAAAACATCAGCGCCAGCGCAACATATGGCTGCGGTGCCAGCAGCAGAATGCCGGCCGAAGCCAGAAACATCAGCCCGATCATCGCCATCGTCAGTTCCACCGCCGGCACTCTGAGCGACAGCCTCCCGCTGACAAAATTGCCGAGCACCATCCCCAGCCCTGCCAGCATCATAATTCCCGCCATATAATAAAACGGAAATCCGGCCGTTTCCACCATAATCGGGTTAATATAGCTGTACCAGCAGAACAACCCGCCGTTGCCGAGCATAATCGTCGCCAGCAGAAGCCACGGCTGCGGCTTTTGCAGAAACGCAAACTGCGCCCGAAAGTTCGTCGCCGGCAGCGGTGCAATATCGGGTACCCATTCCCGAATGGCATAAATCGTAAACAGCCCCCACGCGGCCACCACCGCAAACAACATATGCCAGCTCATAATATGCGTCAGATACGATGCCATCGGTATTCCCAGCAGGTTCGCCACCGTCATGCCTGAAATCATAACCGATACCGCCTCAACCTCTTTGCCCCGTGCCGCCAGTTTCTTCGCCGCAATCCCTGCCACGCCGAAATACCCGCCGTGCGGCAGCCCGGAGATAAACCGCGCCATCATCATGAGTTCATAATTTGGCGCAAACACCGCCAGCAGGTTGCCTGCACACATCACCGCCATCAACGCAATCAGCAGTGTTTTCAGCGGCTTTCCCCGCGAGAGGAAAACCAACGCCACCGCACCGAAACAAACGCCCAGCGCATAAGCGGATATCAAATGCCCCGCCTTTGCAATCGAAATTCCCAGCCCCTCGGCCGCCGCCGACAAAATGCTCATCATGCCGAACTCGGCAATACCCAGCCCCAGCGTCCCGAACGCCAGAACAACCAGACTTTTCTTCATGACCTTTTCCTTCCTTTTCCGGTTTCAAGCAGCACCGCCGCCCGGGTTTTCCGCGCCGTGCCGCTGTCTCATACCGCCCGCACCGCGCCAATTCCCCAACCTTGTAATCCCGTAATTTAAAATTTCAATGCCTGCCGCACGATTGTACACTTTTCTTTTCCCTCTGCCCGGCCTTCGCCGTTCTGTTTCCGCCGGACACAATGCTTTCCCGCATTTCTTTCCTTCCCGGCCTCCCGCCTCTCCCGCTTCCCAAAAAGTTTGATTTTTGCCACGGCGGCATTATAATCCGCGCATCAAACAATCATTATGTTATACCAAAAGTAAATTAGTATGTCCCTGGAAACAAAAATTATGGTTTGGGCCGGTGCCGCTCTGGTATTGGGCATCGTTTTGCTTATCGCCGATTTAATCAGCGAAAACCGAAAATACCGCAAAAACCCGGAACACTACATTGCAACTGACCGTTCGGAAGAAGGCGCCGGAAAGATTACCGAGCCGTGGCTGGTCTGTTGCTTCGTTCTCGCTCTCGTCTTAATGTTAATTCCGGAAAAAATTTCCTGAATGCCGCCGTTGTGCACCGTATCTCGAGATACTCCGAAAGGCAGACATTTTACAAAAAAACAGCCCCTAAAAGGAGCTGTTTTTTGTTTCCAACGCCCACCGCGCCAAAAGCCGTTTTCCGGCCGCCGTTCAATCCTGCCACAGCCGTTCAGTCCACCGCAACCGTTCAGTCCCGCCACAGTCGTTCAGTCCGCCACAGTCGTTCAGTCCCGCAGCAGTCGTTCAGTCCGCCGCAGTCGTTAGTCCCGCAGCAGCCGTTCAGTCCCGCAACAGTCGTTCAGTCCACCACAGTCGTTCAGTCCCGCAGCAGCATTTCAAACCGTTTGGCGTTTCCCCGCGGATTTGTAACCGTCACAAACGCATTCCGCCCGTCCCGGTAGCGTATCTGCACCCGGACGCCGTATCCGTCGGCATCAAAGCGCCGTTCGGGATTTTCCCGCACATCCAAGAGCTGCGTTTCGCCCTTATGGTAAATGCTGAAGTACGGAAATCCCTTGTACTGCAAAAAGAAGGACCCGATCATCATCTTAACCGGATGGTCGACGCTCCCCCACAGAAAACAGTCATACTTTCTGATGTAGTACTCATTTTTTCCGTGCGGGCTGATTAAAAACCTCTCTCCCTCATGCTTAAACGATTCCCAGCTTGAATAAGGCGAACTGGAAAAATTAAATCCGCCGCCCGCCGCACAGGTAACCAGCGAACAGCCGGAAAAAAGACAGCTTACAACGCCGAAAACGGCCCAGATTAAAATCCTCATAACAATTGTTTCCATAATGATATAATATTAATATGTAATTGCCCTCAGTCTAAAAAGCCCGCGCTCCATTGTCCAGCAGATTATAAAATAATGCGCCGTTTTTTTTACGGGCGCTTTTATTCCCCCTCCCCGGCTGCTAGCCATCCCCCTGCATCTTCTTCA
>OMGC01000453.1_pt1 | contig 7229 bp, 8 predicted proteins | sample 1645781 | NCBI WGS metagenome assembly OMGC01 (sample SAMEA103958157, study PRJEB25191) | human gut metagenome | biome: human-associated habitat [ENVO:00009003]; feature: intestine environment [ENVO:2100002]; material: feces | place: Germany | collected 2013/2015 | reverse complement strand
CCTACGGCTGTTCTCTGGGCGGCTCGTTTGTGGGGCTGCTGGCGGCGCGGCAGAACATCCACATGGACTACGGCATTCTGGGTAGCTCCGATTTGGATCAGGCGTCGCCGCTGACGGCAAGCTTGCAGACGGATTTTCTGCTGCCATTGATCTACCCTGTGGTGCGGGACGGAAAGATTAAGGCGAAATTTCTCCAAAAGCGGCTGGACAAGTGTGCTGAAGAGTCGGGGGATTATGTCAAGGCTTTTCTGAAAATGTTTGGCAATGCCCGCCCCTATGTGACCATGCAGAGCTGCAAAAACCAGTTCTACTCCGATCTTATCACTCCGCTGCCGGATAAGATCCATGTGCCCGGTACCGAGATCCATATCTTTTACGCCCTGAAGATGGGCAAAAAATACCGTGCCCGGTATCAGCAGCATTTTGCACATCCTGTTCTCCATGAGCAGAACTTGCAGCACGAGGAATTGCTGGCCTGTCACCCGGAGCAGTGGGCGCATCTGGTAAAAAGCATTGCATTGTGAACGGTAAAACGTATCTGGAGCAAGCAGGATTTTGTAAGATCCAGAACCACAAAAATAAAAAGGGCTGGCTGTGCATCACAGCACAGAAATGAGGTGCGATCATGTCGAAAAAGGCAACGGAATTTCAAAGAAAAGCAATGAGCTGGATGTACCGGGGCAAGGAGATCTTCAAGCCTTTGAACACCGGCTGGATCGACGAGAATGTTGCCTGCGTGCGCGAATGGGTGGCGAACATCTTCTTCTACCGCAAAGGCGATACGACCATTGTAATACTGCAAGACCTGTTCCACGGCCCCGGCGTCACCGGCGCGGGCCGCCTCGATCACTGCAAGGGGCAAAGGCTCCTTATATCTGGCCTGCTTCATTCTGCAATACCTCCCGTCAGTCTTGTTCTCATGGTTTCCAGCGTCTTAGTCCTGTGCCGCTGGACGGCGCTGCGGGACATTCCCACCACCGCGCCGATCTCGCCGTCCGTCAGTTCCAGGACACAATGCAGTATCAAGATGCTTTGTCCCGGCTGGGGCAAGCTGGCAAAGGCAGCGGCCACCAGCCCGTCGCTGATCTGAAGCTCACAGCCATAGGCCGGAAATATAAAACTGTCGCTGGGGTACTGATCTATCGTGCATAGCGTGTCCAGTTCCGAAAGCGGCAGCGTTTCAAAGGATGTTTCCCAGCCACGCTGACGCTTCCTTTCCCGGAAGTAGTCAACGGCTTCATGGTACAGTACCAGCTTGCAAAAATGGTCAAACTGGCAGCGCCTCCCGTAATCATCAGGGGTAACTTTCATCTTCTCACCCTCTTTCCGTGGGGAGTGAGCAGGATGATCCTGTCCGTTGTCAGGGGCCTATGCTGGCCCTGGTCTGCTGACCGCCTCCTTTTCCATCTGATTTTTTGCCGGAAATGACAATCCGCGAAAATCGACAAAAATCGCCCGGCAGGTCGTAAACCTACCGGGCGACGATTTGAAGCGTTTTGTTGTTTTCTTACATGGTATAGTTCATACTCATAGCCGGAATATTCCCGTGGCGGGGCAAGGCTTTTTTTAAGCGGTAGAAGTGGATTAGATTATAATGATAGTAAAACAGCATGGCGGCGTCCTCCCGTGGGCCGCCATGCCTTTAACTGCTGGGAATGACAGAAAGAAAGCAGCGGCCTTGATTTCTCAAAACCGCCACCAGTGAATATAAATTAAGCGTGAAAATGGGTCTGCCCAGCAGCGGTTTTTTTCTTTTCTGCCGCTGGGCAGATGTTTTTTCTTTAGATACATGATAAGAGGAATTTTTGAAGATTCCATAAAGATTTGAAAAATGGACGGACATAAAAGACGTCCATTACACTATCGGAAAATCAGCAAGGAAGTTTCATAGTAACCTTTGCGCCGCCGGTTTCTTTTGAATTTTCTAAAATAAGCTGACCATTATGTTGTTCCATAATCGAATTTGTAATATATAGACCCATACCAAAGTGTAACTTTGAATTGCGGCTTTGATCGCCCATATAGAACCGTTCCTGTGCGTGGCATAATGCCTCTTTAGAAAACCCCGTTCCCTCGTCTGTGACTGAAATTTCCACGAAACCGTTGTTACTCTGAACATCCACATAAAGCGTTCCGCCTTGCGGGGAGTAGTCCAGCCCATTACTGATAACATTCATAATAGCACGTTCTATCAGCACCCTATCAAATTTCAGCATTTGAGGGAGTGAAACAGTATTCATTTGCAGCCGGATTTCTTTTGTCCGGCATAGTGATTCCATATAACCGAACAAGTGCTGCATGAACGCTGGCAAGTCTATACTTTCAATATGGAGCTGATAACCAACCGCCGCCCGTGATATATCAATCAGGGTTTGAATATATGACTGCATCTGGCCGGAGCTTTCCACGACGTAACCAGCGTATAATCGTTGCTCATCATCAAGATTTGTTTCTGTGAGTAAATCAGCATTTCCTTGAATAACCGTCAGAGGCGTTTTCAAATCATGGGCAAGCGCGGCGATTTGCTCTTTCTGTGTCTGTTCGGTTTTCCATTGCCGTTCTAACGAAATTTTCAGATTATCTTTCATATCTGAAAAAGATGCAAGGACATCTTCAAACTCTTTGATTTTGGCGTGTCCTACTTCAAAATCAAGGTTTTGCTTTGAAACCTCCGCAGTTGCTTCAAAAAGCGGGGTCAGTTGTGTACGCAGGTTCTTAGCAAATCTGGCGGTCAGTATGATAATGACCAGCAGCGAATTTACAGCCATCAGGATAAACGCAAGCGTGTCAGGAGATGGAAAATATTCCGGTAGCCATGACACTGTAAATTGAGAACCAATATAATACCTTAAAACGCAAAATTCGTTTTCCCGGACAACAAGTGCAAACTGCCTCCCCGTAGCATATTCAATATATTCTCCCTTTGCGTACAGCAGGGCAATTTCTTTTTCATCATCGTCCATATTGCTGTAAAGCTCATTAAAGTTCTTGTCCAGAATTAAGTAGCCGCATCCCTGTGGAATCACAACCTTTGTAATATCCGGGGCAATCGTCAGCGTTGGAATGATCTCTTTTACCTGCAATTCACTTAGATTTGCTCTTGTAGCTAATCCAGCATTTACAGCAAGTCCCTCCAAACCAGAAGGGACAATAATTGCCGCTACCAGCATGACAATGAGGGAGATAGCAAACTGGCGAAACAATATTTTCAATGTAGGTTTCTTTTTCACTCCCATTTATATCCTATCCCCCATACGGTGCTGATCGGACTTATTTTGAAATGCTCCAATTTCGCACGAATATTTTTTATATGCGTTGAGATCGTAGAGTTATCGCCTATTCCATCAAACCCGAAAACGGCTTCATAGATTTGTTCTTTTGTAAAAACCTGTCCCCGGTTTTTCGCAAGGTATTCACAGATTGAATACTCGCTTTTGGTAAGGGGAACCGGCTGTTCTGAAACATACAGTACCTTTGCGGAAAGGTCAAATCTTATATCAGGCTCAAATGAAAGTGTGCTGTGATGCTCCCTTTTTTCTCTGCGTAAATGTGCCGCGACACGGGCGCGAAGCTCCTGAATACGAAAAGGTTTCGTAATATAATCATCCGCACCGATGCCCAATCCAAACAATATATCTTCCTCTAATGTCTTTGCGGTCAGAAAGAGAATCGGGCAGTCTACCATATTCCTGATCTGTTTGCAAAACTCAAACCCGTCTGTGCCAGGCATCATCACATCCAAAAGAATGAGGTCATAGAAATGCAGCTTTTTGATGTCTACATCATCCGCATTTTGACAGACTGTTATCAAATATCCATCTTTCCCCAAACTGTTCTTAATCAATTCCAAGATAGAAACTTCATCGTCAACTACAAGTAAGTGGGTCAAAAAATCACCTCCCGCCCCATTATACCACATTGTCGAGGTTACTCATCATTATTTTTAATGTCAGCTTTCCGATATTCATTGTTGATATTTACAGCTACGGCATTGCTTATATCCACATCCACAATACTGTAAACGTAGCCGAAACTGAAATCTTCCCCCGCCACATTTTTGAAGCGTTTCGATACCTGCCCGATTTCTTCTTGCAGTTCTGACATTTCAAGACATTCATCCGTTATGGTATATGTCAGGCCGTTATATGAAATTTCATCATAGTTTGCGGCGTTCAGCTCATAATACGGCAGAGATTCATTTAACGCCTTATTTTTATCGGCGGTATCGCGGAGCGCACCGCAGGCCGATAAGCATATAAGACTTACAAGCACAATTACCACGGCAAACAGGCACTTTTTATTCACTGTTTTTACCTCCCTCCCAACCATGAAACCAAACCAAACTGGCAATCAGCAGACAAACAGTGCAGCATACAGAAATAATCATACCGCTGAAAAAATCGGTTTTTACCTGTGCATACAGTTGGGGGCTATCCCATGCAAGCACAGTGTAATCCATAGCACGAACGCCCCAGGCCCAGGGAATATATTTCCATGTAGCGTCACCAAGCCCTGTTATCATAAGGGCAGCTATTAAACTCCCTGCAATTCCCAATCCCATAGATGCACCTTTTCCGAAGCTCATTCCCACAAACAAATGAATCAGGTAAATGGGAAGCATGGTAATCAACAATAGAATCCCTGCTTTCAGGTAAAGGCTTGCCGGAGCATCCCTATATAGTGCAGCGAATGTTCCTAACGCTAAAAATGTTGCGCCAAAAGCACAGATCATCAGAAAACCAAGTTTACCAATATACGTTGCCATGCGAGATGGGATTGTTCCCAACAAAAGCTGATAATGCCCGGCCTGATTTTCGATCTGAACAACCAGGCCCACAATAATGCCGATCAGAAACGGGAACGCAACGGCCAGCACTTCCAGATAGGCACTGATTTTGGTTGCCAGTTCCCATCTGGATATATGATAGTAACCCGCAAAAATCGCCGCACATATAATCGGAATCATGCTGTGCATATAGAGCAAAATGCTATGTTTACACTTCTGATATTCTGCTTTCCAGCAGCGAACCACAGATACCATAGTTACCCCACCTCCTTTTTCTCAAACCATCTTGCAGTTAAAAATGACAGCGCCGCAAACCAGGCCAGCGAAATGACCAATACAAGTATAATCATCCAAAATGCCATTGCCGTACTCTGATCTGCAACCGGCTCACCATTAGGCAAAATACCTAACACGGAAATCATAAGATGCGGCACCCAGCTATACGGGCAGATCATCCACAAAGAGGTTGTAGCCGTGAAAATCCCTAAAACGCTTCCAAGTCCGGCATTAAGAATAACCGTGACAAAGATACCAACTTTTTTTGATAACCATAAGCACAGCGGAACTTCCCATAGGCTTGCAATGACAATACAAGCTGTTCCGGCCGCAGCCTGCCAAATTCCGATTGTCAGGGGAATTTCGTTGATAACTAATATTGCAAAACCGCCCAACAGATTTAGCGCCAGGAAAATGAAATTCCCCACACAGGAGTAAATACCGGCCACTCCAATTTTTGCTTTCCAGACTTTGTTCTGCGAAACAGGCAATGAAGCAACGGCACGATATTTTAGTTTGCCATTATCCCGCTGTTCAATCAAGGCACAGGTGAGCGTAAGGAATCCAGGATAAAGCAGGATATACCACCAATTATAAGAATTGAGCTGGAACCAAAGAGGGGCAAAAAAGTTCATAAGCGCAGTTACAAACGGGGCCAGAACGATCAGCGTTTTTGTGAAAGTTCTCTTATGCTTTAGGTTCTCTGCCTGAATATATGCCATCTCCATTTAATATCCCTCCTTACCATTTCTGCGAATAACATCCATAAAGAGTTGTTCCAAATCTTCACCGGCGCGAAGCTCTCCCTCATATCCAAGGACGCCGCCAGCAATGATACCCACATGATCTGCAATCTGCTGGACTTCTGACAGAATATGGCTGGACAAAATAACTGTAATCCCTTTGCAGGGAAAAGAGCGAATTAACTCTCGAAGTTCCTCAATCCCTAAAGGGTCAAGGCCGTTAGTCGGTTCATCCAGAATCAAAAGCTGGGGACTGTTCAGCAATGCAATAGCAATACCAAGCCGCTGCTTCATACCAAGAGAAAACTGCCCGGCCCGTTTCTTGCCGGTATTCGTGAGCTGGACAATTTGCAATACCTCGTTAATTCGTGCATCGTCCAGGCCGAGCAATGTAGTTCTGACTTTGAGATTTTCGTATGCAGTCAGATTTTCGTAAAGCGGGGGCATCTCAATCAAAGCACCGATATGCTCCAGATCATTCCGCTTCCACGGGTGGCCGTCAAACTCGATGCTTCCCGATGTGGGGCGCAAAATGCCGGTGAGCATTTTTAAGATCGTGGATTTGCCAGCCCCATTCGGCCCCAGCAGACCATAAACCGAGTTGCGCCGGATGTTCAGTGACACATTGTTTACCGCCATTTGCCCCTTGAAATTTTTGCAGAGGTCAGTCGTTTTCAAAATCATATCCATATAATCAAGTCCTTTCTTTGATTTTACGGATAGCATACCGGGCAATTTTGAAGATTTCATAAAGATTCCCGAAAACAGAATATGAACAATACACCGTAACCGTGGAGCATATCGCAACAAAGCACCAACCTACGCATTTAGGGCCTTAAAAAGCCCTATATTTCAAGGTTTTTCCCGCATAGTCGGCGGGGTATGTGAGTGTTTTTATAGAAATAATCGAAGCAGAATGTTGCAGTGATCACATCCATATGTTGGTAAGTATTCCCCCAAAATATTCTGTATCAGAAATAGTGGGATACTTAAAAGGGAAAAGTGCGCTTATGATATTCGATAAACACGCAAACTTAAAATATAAATTTGGAAATCGTCATTTCTGGGCAGAAGGATATTATGTTAGCACAGTCGGATTAAATGAGGCAACAATAAAAAAATATATCCAGGAACAAGAAAAGCACGACATTGCAATGGATAAGTTAAGTGTAAAAGAATATGAAGACCCTTTTAAGGGTTAATGCCAAGTAGTAACAATGCCCCTTAAGGGGTAGCGACGAGTCAAGAGCAATATGGCTTGAACGGAGCTGTGGGAAGGCTGTGTAAACAGAATTCTCATAGCCGAAAGAGAAAGCCAGCGCCTTGAGACGCTGGCCTAGTAACAAGGGCTTATAGCCCTAGAGCAAACCACCCGTTGGACGGGTGGTCCTGATTTAAACACATACTTCTGGATCACATCAAAC
>OMGC01000438.1_pt1 | contig 7383 bp, 12 predicted proteins | sample 1645781 | NCBI WGS metagenome assembly OMGC01 (sample SAMEA103958157, study PRJEB25191) | human gut metagenome | biome: human-associated habitat [ENVO:00009003]; feature: intestine environment [ENVO:2100002]; material: feces | place: Germany | collected 2013/2015 | reverse complement strand
TGTAAGGAGGTTTTAATTAAATGAACAATCTTCATGTTAAAACCGGCGACAACGTTATGATCATCAGCGGCAAGGACAAGGGCCACACTGGTAAGGTCCTGCAGGTCAGCCCCTCTGAGAACAAGGTCATCGTTGAGGGCCAGAACATGGTTACCAAGCACGTCAAGCCTCGCCGTCAGGGCGAGCAGGGCGGCATCGTCAAGGCTGAGGGTGCGATGTACGCATCCAAGGTCATGCCCATCTGCCCCAAGTGCGGCAAGGCCGTGCGTGTGGGCCACGTCGAGAAGGACGGCAAGATGGTTCGCGTCTGCAAGAAGTGCGGCGCTGAGCTGTAAGAAAGGAGTAAGGAACAATGGCTCGTTTGAAAGAACAGTATGTCAATGAAATTGCTCCTGCTCTGAACTCCAAGTTCGGTTACAAGAGCGTTATGCAGATCCCCAAGCTGGACAAGGTCGTCATCAACGTTGCCTGCGGCGAAGCCAAGGACAACGAGAAGATCCTGGAAGCTGTCATGAAGGATCTGGGCCAGATCACTGGCCAGAAGGCAGTCGTCTGCCGTGCCAAGAAGAGCGTTGCAAACTTCAAGCTGCGCCAGGGCACTCCCATCGGCTGCAAGGTCACCCTGCGCGGTGAGCGTATGTACGAGTTCGTGGATCGCTTCTTCAACGTCGCACTGCCCCGTGTCCGCGACTTCCGCGGCATCAACGGCAACGGCTTCGACGGCCGCGGCAACTTTGCCTGCGGCATCAAGGAGCAGATCATCTTCCCCGAGATCGAATTCGAGAAGGTCGATGCAGTCCGTGGCATGGATGTCTGCTTTGTCACCACTGCCAAGACTGACGAGGAGGGCAAGGAGCTGCTGAAGGCTCTGGGCGCTCCGTTCGCTGAGAACAACTAAGGGAGGAGATTTGTACAATGGCTAAACTGTCTATGAAGCTGAAGCAGTCTCGTCCTGCTAAGTTCTCTACCCGTGCATACACCCGCTGCCGCATCTGCGGCCGTCCCCACTCCGTGCTGCGCAAGTACGGCGTGTGCCGTGTGTGCTTCCGTGAGCTGGCCTACAAGGGCGAGATCCCGGGCGTGAAGAAGGCTTCCTGGTAATCAGCCAGAGGGCCGGATAATTTGTCGGATATCCGCCCCGGGGCAACACCTGTTTCGGGGCGGTATCATTATAAAACAAACGAGAGCTAATCTAAGGAGGTTAGTGGCAAATGCAGATTACTGATCCTATCGCGGACCTGCTGACTCGCATCCGCAACGCAAGCACTGCCAAACACCCTTCTGTGGAGATCCCCGCTTCCAACATGAAGAAGGCTATCTGCCAGATTCTGGTTGACGAGGGCTACATCAAGGGCATGCAGGTCAAGAACGACACCGTTCAGGGCACCATCGTGGTCACCCTGAAGTACCAGGCTAACGGCGAGCCCGTTATCGCTGGTCTGCGCCGCGTGTCCAAGCCCGGCCTGCGCATCTACACCAACTGCGAGGATATGCCCAAGGTCATGAAGGGCCTGGGCACCGCAATCATTTCCACCTCTAAGGGCATCATGACTGATAAGGCTGCACGTGCTGCACACGTCGGCGGCGAAGTCCTGGCCTACGTGTGGTAAGAAAGGGGTAAAAGACAATGTCGAGAATTGGAAGAAAACCCATCGTCATTCCTGCCGGCGTCACTGTCACTGTCGATGAGGCAGCACACACCGTCGCCGTCAAGGGCCCCAAGGGCAGCCTGAATTCCAACTATCATCCCCTGATGACCGTCAAGGTCGAGGGCAATGAAGTTCTGGTTTCCCGCCCCAATGACGAACCCCAGGCCCGCAGCCTGCACGGCCTGACCCGTACCAACATCGCCAACATGGTGAACGGTGTTGTGAACGGCTACGAGAAGAAGCTGGAGATCGTGGGCGTCGGCCTGCGCTGCCAGAAGCAGGGCTCTAACCTGGTCATGAACCTGGGCTTCTCCCACCAGGTGAACATCCCCGATACCGAGGATTGCACCATCGTGTGGCAGGATCCCAACCACTTCACTGTTACCGGTATTGACAAGCAGAAGGTCGGCCAGTACGCTGCCGAGATCCGCGCCAAGAAGCCGCCTGAGCCGTACAAGGGCAAGGGCATCCGCTACGAGGGCGAGGTTGTCAAGCACAAAGAAGGCAAGGCCGGCAAGGGCAAGAAATAAGGTAAGGAGTGAAAGACAATGGTTAAGCAGATCGACAAGAACGAAGCTCGTCTTCGTCGTCATCGCCGCGTTCGCAACAAGATCAGCGGCACCGCAGCACGTCCTCGCCTGGATGTTTTCCGCTCCGCCAAGCACATTTACGCTCAGATCATCGATGATGAGCAGGGCGTGACTCTGGTGTCGGCTTCTACGATGGACAAGGACTTCAACGGCAACGGCGGCAACGTCGAGGCCGCTGCTGAGATCGGCAAGAAGATCGCAGCAAAGGCTCTGGAAAAGGGCATCACCGAGGTCGTGTTCGACCGTGGCGGTTACGTTTATCATGGCCGTGTTAAGGCCCTGGCTGATGGCGCCCGTGAGGGCGGCCTGAAGCTGTAATGAGAGGAGGAAACACATTATGGCTATGAGAAACCGTGAAGACGACGGCATGATCACCAAGGTTGTCTCCATCAACCGCGTTTCCAAGACTGTCAAGGGCGGCCGCATCATGAAGTTTGCCGCTCTGGTTGTCGTGGGCGACGGCAAGGGCACCATCGGTTACGGCATCGGCAAGTCCGGCGAAGTGCCTGAGGCAATTCGCAAGGGCGAGGCTGCTGCCAAGAAGAACATGCACAAGGTTGCCCTGAAGGGCACCACCATCCCCCACGAGATCGTCGGCAAGTACGGCGCAGGCGCCGTTCTGCTCAAGCCGGCTGCACCCGGTACCGGCATGATCGCCGGCGGCCCTGTGCGTGCCGTCATTGAGGCAGCTGGCATCAAGGACATTCGTGCGAAGTCTATGCGTTCCAACAACCCCATCAACGTTGTGTCTGCTACCTTCGCAGGTCTGTGCGGCCTGGTCAGCGCAGAGTCTGTTGCTGAAAAGCGCGGCAAGACCGTGAAAGAAATTCTGGGTTAAGGAGGTAACACACCATGGCAGATAAGATGCTCAAGATCGAGCTGAAGAAGAGCCTGATTGGCCGCGGCGCTAAGCAGATCGCTACCGCTGAGGCTCTGGGCCTGAAGAAGCCGGGCGACGTTACCGTTCAGCCTGACAATGCCGCTACGCAGGGCAAGATCGCTAAGATCGGCTTCCTGCTCAGCGTCACCGAAGCCTAATAGCAGGGGGTATACGCATAATGAAACTTCATGAATTGCACGCGATTCCCGGCGCAAACAAGGCTGTGACCCGCAAGGGCCGCGGCATTGGCTCCGGCAATGGCAAGACTGCCGGCTTCGGCAGCAAGGGCCAGAAGGCCCGTTCCGGCGTGAAGCACGCTGGTTTCGAGGGCGGCCAGATGCCTCTGGCACGCCGCCTGCCCAAGGTTGGCTTTAACAACATCTTTGCTACCCAGTACGCCATCGTCAACGTGGCTGACCTGGAAGCTGCTTTCAATGCCGGCGACGTTGTCGATACCGAGGCTCTGAAGGCAAAGGGTCTGGTCAAGAAGACCCTGGACGGCGTTAAGGTTCTGGGCAACGGCGAGCTGACCAAGGCTCTGACCGTGAAGGCCGCAGCCTATTCCGCTTCTGCCAAAGAGAAAATCGAGAAGGCAGGCGGAAAGGCTGAGGTGATGTAAGGTGTTCCAGACATTCCGTAACGCATGGAAGATCCCCGAGCTTAAAAATCGTCTCCTGTTCACGCTGGCGATCCTCGTGGTGTACCGTCTGGGCTGTGCCATCCCTGTTCCGTTTGTTTCCAGCACTGCGCTGACGCAGATGTTTGCGAGCAACGGCGACATGCTCTCGTATCTGAATATGATGAGCGGTGGTGCACTGGCCCGCTGCACGCTCTTCGCGTTAGGTGTGACACCCTATATCAACGCCTCCATTATTGTGCAGCTGCTCACCGTGGCAATTCCCGCGCTGGAAAATCTGGCAAAGGAAGCCGACGGCCAGCAGAAGCTGCAGCAGATCAACCGGTACGCCGGTGCTGTGATCGCTCTGATCATGGGCATTGGCTACTACTTCGTGATCCGCAACATGAATGCTCTGGAATACAGAGACGGCGCAGCCGGCATCTTTGCCGCTGTGGTCATCATCGCGACCTTCGTGGCAGGTGCTCAGCTGATCACCTGGTGCGGCGAGCAGATCGATGACAAGGGCATCGGCAACGGTGTTTCCCTGCTGATCTTTGCTTCCATCGTGTCCAACTGGTCCTCGCTGTACACCTCTGTCACGGGTCTGCTGACCCAGGCAGCGTCCGGCAAGCCCCAGTACTACTTCTTCCTGCCGCTGCTGGTCGTTCTGGCTCTGGTGGCCGTTGTGTTCGTCATCATCATGACCAACGCAGAGCGCCGCATCAACATCCAGTACGCCAAGCGCGTGGTGGGCCGCAAGCAGATGGGCGGGCAGAACAGCTACCTGCCGCTGAAGCTGAACATGAGCGGCGTCATGCCCATCATCTTCGCTTCCGCTCTGGTCTCGATCCCGGGCACGATCGGCAGCTTCCTGCAGGTCGACCAGGCTGCGCATCCGTTCTGGTACGCATTCTTCCGTACCTTCAACTATACGTCGCCGCTTTACGTCGTCATCTACCTGCTGCTGATCCTGGCCTTCAACTACTTCTATGTGGCCATCCAGTACAACCCCGTTGAGATCGCCAACAATCTGCGCCGCAACAACGGCTCGATCCCCGGCTTCCGTCCCGGCAAGCCGACCAGCGATTTCATCACCCGCACCCTGAACAAGATCACCCTTATCGGTGCCATCTTCCTGGCTGTGGTGGCTGTGCTGCCGATCATTCTGGGCAACCTCACCGGTCTGAGCATTCAGCTGGGCGGTACCAGTCTGCTGATCGTGGTTGGCGTGGCTTTGGATACCACCCGCGCCCTCGACAGCTTTATGACCATGCGCAACCACAAGGGTTTCCTTGGCTGATCTGAACAATAAGATGTGAGAAAGCACTGGAAAGGAGAGTACGCTCGGACTTTTCAGTGCTTTTTTACTTTTTGAGAGTTAATGTCCTTTAACAAAGGAAAGGAGCGATCCTATGAATCTGATCCTGTTGGGCGCACCTGGTGCCGGTAAGGGCACGCAGGCCGAGATCATCTGCGCAAAGCTGAACATCCCCTCCATCAGCACCGGCAACATCCTGCGTGCTGCCGTGAAGGATGGCACCGAGATGGGCCTGAAGGCCAAGAGCTTCATGGACGCCGGCGCACTGGTGCCCGATGAGGTCATCATCGGCATCCTGAAGGAGCGCCTGTCCGAGGCTGACTGCGCCAACGGCTTCATTCTGGACGGTGTGCCCCGCACCATCGCTCAGGCCGAGGCCATCGAGACCATGGGCATCCGCATCGACAAGGTGCTGGAGCTGTCTGTGGCGGACGATGTCATCGTGGAGCGGATGAGCGGCCGCCGTGTCTGCGAATCCTGCGGGGCCAGCTACCACATGGTAGCTGTACCCCCCAAGCAGGAGGGCGTGTGCGACAAGTGCGGCGGTAAGCTGGTCCAGCGGAAAGATGATGCCCCCGAGACCGTCAAGGCGCGGCTCGAGGTCTATCATAAGGAGACCGAGCCGCTGAAGGACTTCTATGCCCAGCGGGGACTCCTGAAGCCTGTGGAGAATCAGCCCTCTGTGGAAGAGACCTCCCGGGCCATCCTCCACGCACTGGGGAGATGAGCGTATGATTACACTCAAATCCCCCCATGAGATCGAATTGATGCGCCGAGCGGGAAAAATTACCGCGGCTGCCCGTGCGTTAGCAGGGGAAATGGTAAAGCCCGGCGTAACAACCCGAGAAATTGACAAAGCAGTGTTCCATTTCATTCGTTCGCAGGGCGCCGAGCCGTCGTTCTTAAACTACAACGGCTATCCCGCCAGCGTGTGCGTGTCCGTCAATGACGAGATCATCCACGGCATCCCGGGTCCCCGGGTGCTCAAGGAGGGCGATATCGTCAGCGTGGACGTGGGCGCATACATCGGCGGCTTCCACGGCGACTGCGCAGCCACTTACCCCTGCGGAAAAATTTCCGAAGAGGCACAGCGGTTGATCGACGTGACTCGTCAGAGCTTTTTTGAAGGATTTGCGCAGGCCCGCGAGGGCAACCGCATCTCCGACATCTCCCACGCCGTGCAGGCGTATGTGGAGGCGAACGGCTTCTCCGTCGTGCGCGAGTATGTCGGCCATGGCGTCGGCAGAAACATGCACGAAGCGCCCGAGATCCCCAACTACGGGGCTCCGGGCCACGGACCGAAGCTGCTGCGCGGCATGACGATCGCCGTCGAACCGATGGTGAACGCGGGCACCGCAGCCATCCGCCAGATGAGCGATGGCTGGACCGTCAAGACCCGTGACGGCAAATACGCGGCGCACTACGAGAACACGATCCTCATCACCGCCGGCGAGCCCGAAATTCTGACGGCTCCGGCACCGTAAGAGGACGCCATGGACATTGCGAATCTTGTTCAGGCAACTGCCGGCAGAGAGCAGGGCAAATACTTCTTCGTGCTGGAAACAGACGGGGAGTACCTGCTGCTGGCCGACGGCAAGAGCCGCAGGATCGAAGCGCCGAAGCGGAAAAAGCAAAAGCATGTCCGCTTCATCGCAGAGAGCGCGGCGCCTGTCGCCGAGAAGATCAGAAGCAAGGAAAAAATCACAAACAGTGAGCTTCGTAAAGCCATCGCCGCATACAGCGGCAAGGAAAATCCGGACCAGGAGGGATAACACTTGGCAAAATCCGACATGATTGAAGTGGAAGGCGTTGTCGTTGAGGCCATGCCCAACACCACATTCCAAGTAGACATTGGAAATGGACACACGATCTTAGCGCATATTTCCGGAAAGCTCAGAATGAATTTCATCAGGATTCTGCCCGGTGACAAGGTCACAGTGGAGATGTCTCCCTATGACCTGACCCGCGGCCGAATTACCTGGCGTACTAAGTAATGGAGGTTTATCGACATGAAAGTAAGACCGTCCGTGAAGCCCATGTGCGAAAAGTGCAAGATCATTCGTCGTAAAGGCCGTGTCATGGTCATTTGCGAGAATCCGAAGCACAAACAGAGACAGGGTTAATTACTTCTTGACAGAAGAACCCTGTTATTTGTGCGCTATGGTCAGTTTATAACAGACTGGCGAAAGCAGCATCGCATTTGCGATGAAATCATTATGTGCGGCTGCAGCGCAGTGAATTTGCGCTGTTCATAATAAACAGAGGCATAGTCTGGTCTTTTTTGCTATAATACCGAGTGGCATGGGACAAATATGCGAATATGGAAA
>OMGC01000429.1_pt1 | contig 7447 bp, 7 predicted proteins | sample 1645781 | NCBI WGS metagenome assembly OMGC01 (sample SAMEA103958157, study PRJEB25191) | human gut metagenome | biome: human-associated habitat [ENVO:00009003]; feature: intestine environment [ENVO:2100002]; material: feces | place: Germany | collected 2013/2015 | reverse complement strand
AAACTTCCCTTGCTTTTACTCTTTCTTTTAATATATAATAGGAAAGGGTGGCAACACTAGTGGTGCTGTTGTGGCCCGTAGGAGCTTGTAATAGCTTGTAAATAAGTGTGGTAGGTATGCTACCTTTTGGGTACACTAGTGGCCCGCCTGCTTTTTGTGTTATAGGAAACTTGCTAAAATCGCAAGTACGGCAGGTGTGTGACATTCCGATTAAAATTTGGACTTTCTGATAATTTGCTAGCGATTTTGAATACTGTTGTTTGAATTTGCAAGGAATTTTGCATGTTTAAGTGTGATACTGTTTTGTTATAAAAAGGATAAGTTGGCTTTACTTGAATATTCTGTCTGGAAAGCTGATAGAATAATTAACATAAACAAGTTAATGTGTTGACAAAGTTGAATTTTTATGCTGATTTTTTAAATTTTTTTGGGTATATTTGTTTCTGATTTATTAATAACACAAAAACAATTTAAGAAAACGTATGAAAAATCAATTGAAGCATTTTCTATTGTTTGCGGTGCTTGTAATTTTTGGTACAGCCACTGCAGTAGCTCAGGCTACATTGAAAGGCAAGATTGTAGATGCGGAAAGTAATGAGCCTCTTATCGGGGCAACGGTTTCCGTGAAAGGTTCTACTGAAGGTTCTGTAACCGATATCGACGGAGTGTTCTCGTTGAAAATTACAACATCGGGAGCTACTGTCGAATTTAAGTATTTGGGCTATAAGACCAAAACAATGAAAATAACTCAGGAGGGCTCTCGAACTTATACTTTCACAGAATCTCATAAAACCGCAAACAACTGATAATCAAGTGCAAATTACAACATAGAGTAAAACTAAATGTTTCTAAATGTCTTTTGCTATCTCAATAATTGGGTGTATATTTGGGTGTAGAATTTCAAACGCACCCAATTATGAATATCAAGCGCAACATCATTTTTGCATTGGAGAGCCGGAAAAAGAACGGTGTGCCAATCGTAGAGAACGTACCTATCCGTATGCGTGTCATCTTTGCCAGCCAACGCATCGAGTTTACAACGGGCTACCGGATTGACGTATCCAAATGGGATGCAGACAAGCAGCGGGTAAAGAATGGATGTACCAACAAGCTAAAGCAAAGTGCAGCCGAAATCAATACGGACTTGCTGAAATACTATGCTGAAATCCAGAATATTTTCAAGGAGTTCGAGGTACAGGAGGTCATGCCAACGACCCAACAGTTGAAAGAAGCTTTCAACATGAGAATGAAAACCAGCGAAGAACAGCCGGAAGAAGCCCCTGTCAGCTTTTGGGAGGTGTTCGATGAGTTTGTAAAAGAGTGCGGTAACCAGAATAACTGGACGGCATCCACCTATGAAAAATTTGCAGCAGTGAGGAACCACCTCAAAGAGTTCAAGGAGGATGCAACATTTAACTATTTCGACGAGTTTGGATTGAACGAATACGTCAATTTCCTGCGTGATACCAAGGATATGAGAAACAGCACCATCGGCAAGCAAATGGGATTCCTCAAATGGTTCCTGCGCTGGAGCTTCAAGAAAGGACATCATCAGAACATTGCATACGATACATTCAAACCGAAACTGAAAACCACCTCGAAAAAAGTAATCTTCCTGACTTGGGATGAACTGAACAAGCTGAAAGACTACCAGATACCCAAGGATAAGCAATACCTGGAACGTGTGCGTGATGTTTTCCTGTTCTGCTGCTTTACGAGTTTGCGGTATTCGGATGTTCGCAATCTGAAAAGAAGCGATGTGAAGTCCGACCACATCGAAATAACCACAGTCAAGACTGCCGACAGCCTGACGATTGAACTGAACAAATACAGCAAAGCCATACTGGACAAATACAAGGACATCCATTTCGAGAATTACATGGCTCTGCCCGTCATCAGCAACCAGAAGATGAACGATTACCTGAAAGAGCTGGGCGAACTGGCAGAAATCAACGAGCCTGTACGGGAAACCTACTACAAGGGAAATGAACGTATTGATGAAGTCACACCCAAATACGCTTTGCTCAGTACCCATGCAGGAAGAAGGACATTCATCTGCAATGCGCTGGCTCTCGGAATCCCGGCACAGGTGGTCATGAAATGGACGGGACACAGCGACTACAAAGCTATGAAACCCTACATTGACATAGCGGATGATATTAAGGCAAATGCCATGAACAAGTTTAATCAACTATAAAAGTATCAAACAGTTTCATAGATAGTTATCAATGACTATATTTGTAGAAATTATCATCACAATATGAGCAACAAGGAATCCAACATAGAGAAAACGAATTTTGATGCATTCATACAAGCGGTCGGTTCGGAAATAGAACAGGCACAAGTAAGGCTGATTGTTGCAGCCAATGCACAAATGCTGTTCCATTACTGGAAGATAGGCAATTACATCCTTTATCACCAGCAGCTGCACGGATGGGGAAGCAAAATCATCAAGCAGTTGGCAAAGGCTATCCGACTGCATTACCCTGAAAAGAAAGGCTATTCGGAACGTAACCTTACCTATATGTGCCAGTTTGCAAAAGCATATCCTTTAAGAGCGTTGCAAAGTTTCATAGAAACAGATGCAAGCCTGTCTGTCCCAACCATACAGAGTGTGACCAATGAAGTATTAAAACTGAATGACAAGCAATTTACGCAGGAACTTACTGCGCAAATACAATCGATTGATTGTCAATCATTAGCAATTACGCAGGAAGTTCCTGCGCAATTTGAAGATGTGGGAAAAACCGTGTCTGCCATTTACAGGATGGGAATCAGGGAAATAGAAGAAGTTTTCTTGACCTCTCCTATAGCCAAAATAAACTGGACAAGCCAAATGACTATACTTGACAGTTCGCTACCTTTAGGTCTAAGCTACTGGTACATGAAGCAGTCTGTGGAAATGGGATGGAGCAGCAATGTATTGAAAATGCAAATTGACAGTGATTTGTATAGCCGACAAATCAGCAACAACAAGGTAAACAATTTCACGACCACACTTCCGGCTCCACAAAGCGACCTTGCCAATTACCTACTCAAAGACCCGTACATCTTTGATTTGGCAGGAGCCAAAGAAAAAGCAGACGAAAGGGATATTGAAGAACAGCTGGTGAAACACGTTACCCGCTACCTGTTGGAAATGGGCAACGGTTTTGCCTTCGTTGCCCGGCAGAAGCACTTCCAAGTCGGAAACAGCGATTTCTTTGCCGACCTGATTCTATATTCCATTCCGTTGCACGCATATATTGTCATAGAATTGAAAGCCACTCCTTTCAAGCCGGAATATGCCGGACAACTCAACTTTTACATCAACGTGGTGGATGATAAGTTGAGAGGGGAACACGACAACAAGACCATCGGTCTTTTGTTGTGCAGAGGAAAGGACGAAGTGGTTGCCCAGTATGCCCTTTCCGGCTATGACCAGCCCATCGGCATCAGCGATTACCAATTGAGCAAGGCGATTCCCGAGAAATTGAAATCAGCGTTGCCCAGCGTAGAAGAAGTGGAAGAAGAACTGGCTTCTTTCCTTGACAAGGATCCCCAATAATAAGAGTATGCCATGCAGAAAACGATAACAACCCTCATTCCTCAATACGGGGAGCTGAACAGAATCTGCAAAGATTGGATTGTAAGCCATACTTTCTCTTTTGAAAAGCAGAAATTCATCGTTGATTTCTACTCGAAATGGAGCGATATAAAGGCTTTTGAGCAAGCTATCCTTGAACTGGTGCTGCATACACCGCCAGAACCATGTACCCTGCTGCTGAAAAGTCTGAAAAAGGAAGTCAAAGAATACATACGGCTTTATGAATCTTACCGCCTTCTCCATGACGAAGTGATCATACGTGTATGCTACCAATACGCAGACCGCTACAAGGAAACCATCAAGGAAGAGATGGAAGTGGTAAACAGGCTGCGCAAACCGATGAACGAAGCCAACAACCGCTATGATTCCATTGGCTACCGAGAGCATACACCCGAAGAAGAAAAGCTGGCGGAAAGAGAATATGAGCGTTGCAAGGCTGAATATGAAAGGGAGAAAGCCCAACTGGAGCATCTTTATGAGCAGCAAACCCTTCTCTGGAAAGAAGCCCGGCAATACATGAAAAACCGTTGCGACGACATCTACCTGCTTAGCGTACACTTCATGGGCATCCTGACCAAATATGTACCGGACGAAGAAAGCCAACCGAACGAAGCAGACAGGCAGAGCCGTACAGACAGCCAGCCGGAAGCTGAAACTACAACCGCATCGACTACAGCTACGACTGCCGGATTGCCTGAATATTTCAGCATGAAGCTGATTTCCCTAATTCATGAAGTTTGTGCAGGGGAACAGTTTGAAGACATTACCGCACCGGATTTCTATGCCTGCATGAATCTGCATCCCTGCCAGTGCGTACTGAAAATAAAGCCAAGGGAAAAGATACGGGTATGCTATCTGATTTCCCTGATGAGGGAGCAGTTGCCGGGGCAGGATAAGGACAAATGGAAGGAAGCCATCCTGAAACACCTGGATATTGATGAAGACTATTACAAGTCCAAGTACAGGGAACCCGTTTCCGATTTACCCAGTATTCCCAACCAAAAGTTCGCCAAGGAAATGGACGGAATATTCCGATAACCCGTGATATTCCAATATATTTTACGACATGACCACTTATACCACTCAAAATAATTTTTGAGTGGTATTTTTATTTCTTGATATTCAGCGATATAACAGAACAATCCATATCTATCATCCACATACTTACCACTCAAAACCCTACCTAATTTTGCATCGTTCGAGAACAGAAGAAACAGCCTGTGCGCAGGGCTATTGTCAAACAAGTAATCATACGGACGATGAACAACCTCAAAGAACTGTTAGTGAAACCCGTCTGGCAGATGACAGGCGAAGAGTTCCTTTTTCTAAGCAGACACGCTTCGGTACAGGCAGAGGCGCAACCGCAGCCGACCACCGACACGGAAAGAAAGTACGTGTACGGCATACTCGGCATAGCCAAGCTTTTCGGGTGCAGCCTGCCCACAGCCAACCGCATCAAGAAAAGCGGAAAGATAGACAAAGCCATTACCCAGATTGGACGCAAGATTATCGTGGATGCGGAACTGGCGCTGGAACTGGCTGGCAAGAAAACCGGAGGACGCAGATAAAGGAGGTGATTATGGACTATATAAAAGAAATATCACCCGAACAAGCCGTTATCCTCTGGCAGGAATCCCGGCTAAGTCTGTCAAGATGCTACGAAAAAGCCCTCGAAATTCTGAAAGTACACGGCTCTGTCATCGGGACGCTGGGCAATTTCAGCGCATCCATCGGCAAAGCCAAGAGCAAGAAAACCTTCAATGTATCGGCTATCGTAGCCGCTGCATTGAAGAACGGTACCGTGTTACGATATGCGGCTGAACTGCCCGAGGAAAAGCGGAAAGTGCTTTATATAGATACGGAGCAAAGCCCCTACCACTGCCTGAAAGTGATGAAGCGGATCCTGCGGATGGCAGGATTGCCCGATGACAGGGACAGCGGTTATCTGGAGTTTCTCGCTTTGAGAAAATACACCCCGGAACAGCGCATCAGCATTGTAGAACAGGCTATCTACCACTCACCGGATATTGGGCTGGTCATCATAGACGGCATCCGGGATATGGTGTACGACATCAACAGCCCCGGTGAATCCACCCGCATCATATCCAAGCTGATGCAGTGGACGGACGACAGGCAGATTCATATCCATACGATACTGCATCAGAACAAGGGGGATGAGAACGCAAGAGGGCACATTGGTACGGAACTGAACAACAAGGCGGAAACAGTCCTGCTGGTGGAAAAGGACAAGGGGAACAGCGACATCAGCCATGTTTCCGCCATGCACATCCGGGCGATGGATTTCGAGCCTTTTGCATTCTGCATCAACGACAGAGCCCTGCCCGAACTTGCGGAAGGCTACAAGCCGGAAGCAAGGAAGCCGGGAAGACCCTCGGTGGAAAAGTTTGACCCTTACAAGGATATTTCAGAACCGCAGCACCGTGCCGCACTGGAAGACGCTTTTGCACTGAAAGAGGAATACGGCTACAAGGAGCTGGAAGACACCTTAATCAGGACTTATCTGGCAGAAGGGGTTAGACTGAATCACCAGAATGCAGTGGCGCTTATCACCATGCTGCGCAACAAACGGATGATAGTGCAGGAAAACGGCAGGAAGTATTCCTTCAAGCCCGATTACCACTATTAGCCGACAATCCCGAAAATCGCTTCACTTTATTCCCGTATCCTATATATACGACAATTTAGTGAAGTGATTTCAGAAACAGACAAATCACTTCACTTTATTCCGGGGGTCTATATATTAGGAGTTTAGTGAAGTGATTGTACTGACCGCATACTTTTAAGAGTTGCGGGCAAAAAGAGAAATAATCAAAGCACTCACTAAAAACGATTTCCTTATGAACATCGAGACTGCAAAACAAATCAATCTGGCTGACTACCTGCACAGCCTGGGGTATTCACCCGTCAAACAGCAGGGTATCAACCTTTGGTACAAATCTCCCTTGAGGGAAGAAACAGAGGCTTCCTTCAAAGTGAACACCGAACGCAACCAGTGGTACGACTTCGGTTTAGGGAAAGGGGGCGGTATCATTGAACTGGCTGCACACCTGTATGCTACCGACCATGTACCTTACCTGCTGGAGCGGATTGCGGAACAGACACCGCATGTACACCCGGTATCTTTCTCTTTTGGCAAGCAGGACTCTTTCGGTCCGAGCTTCCAACAGCTGGAGATAGTACCGCTATCGTCTCCTGCCCTGCTTTCCTATTTACAAGGTAGAGGAATAAATCTGGAACTGGCAAAAAGAGAATGTAGTGAAGCCCGTTACACCCACAACGGCAAGCGTTACTTTGCCATTGCCTTCCCTAACGGTTCGGGTGGGTTTGAGGTTCGTAACCCCTATTTCAAGGGCTGCATCGCCCCCAAGGAAATCTCCCACATCAGACAGTCGGGAAAAGCAAGGACTGCCTGCTATGTGTTCGAGGGTTTCATGGACTACCTTTCCTTTCTGACATTGAGACAAGAGAGCTGCCCAAATTATCCGGAATTGGACGGGCAGGACTATATTGTATTGAACTCCGTATCGAATGTGAACAAGGCTCTCTATCCGTTGGGCAATTACGAACGCATCCACTGCTTTTTCGACAACGACCATGCAGGAATGGAAGCACTCCGGCAAATCCGCATGGAATACGGCAGAGACCGGTACATCCGGGACGCTTCGCAGATTTACAGCGGATGCAAGGACTTGAACGAATACTTACAGAAACAGGTTGAAAGAAAAAGGCAGCTCCAGTCCGCCAAAGGGGTGCGCAGCCAATCACCGGAGAAGAAGAGCGGCTTCCGGTTATAGCCCACTATAACTACACGCTCCGCTTTCGTAGTTGTGGGCTCTCCCG
>OMGC01000420.1_pt1 | contig 7572 bp, 6 predicted proteins | sample 1645781 | NCBI WGS metagenome assembly OMGC01 (sample SAMEA103958157, study PRJEB25191) | human gut metagenome | biome: human-associated habitat [ENVO:00009003]; feature: intestine environment [ENVO:2100002]; material: feces | place: Germany | collected 2013/2015 | reverse complement strand
GGTTTTTTGTTTTTCTAGGACGTCTCGCTCCTTTTATATAAAGTCCCCATACATATCGAACGCAACCGACGCGCACAACGTATGGTCATGCCGCTGTAGCCTTCATAATCGAACATAATCGCAAATCATGTATTAAAACGCTTTACCAAAAGTATTTGAAGAAAGCACTTGTAGCCGCATCGCCGTAATCGTTACGAAAAGGGAAATCACAAAAAGAACACAACTACCTCTATAATCGGCTATATGAATGAAGCAACATCATCAAGCGCGACACCGCGCACAAAAGCAACAGCAAAGACAACAGCTAAAGCAGCGGCCACAAAGACAACGAGGACAGCCGCGAAATCAACCGCGAAGACGACAACCAAAAAACCAACCACCAAGCGCACTTCCAAGCCGAAAACCGCAACGAAGCGAACCGTCGGCGAAACTCCAGCACCTATCATCAACCGCACCAGCCCGGAACAGTTCGGCCGCGTAAACGTTCTTGACATCACTCCGTCCGCCGAAAACGGCCTGTACCCGGCCCGCGTGGAGCTTGGCGAGGCATTCAAGGTCACCGCGCAGGTGTTCATCGAAGGCCGCACCAAGGCCGGCGCCACCGTGTCCGTGCGCAACACGCGTGGCACCGAGAAGGGCCGCTTCCCGATGATCTGCACCAACCCCGGCCTGGACCGCTGGGAAGCGATGGTCAAGATCGGCGACCACAGCGACCTGAAGCCGTGGGAAGACGGCTACGCCGACGTCAAGAAGCAGCTCGGCGAATGGCACATCGTGGTCGAAGGCTGGGAGGATACGTACGCTTCCTGGCTGCACGACGCGCAAATCAAGGTCGAGGTCGGCGACGATGCGGAGAACGCGCTGGAATCCGGCGCGCAGCTGCTGGAACGTTGGGCTGGCGCACGCGATTCCAAGCTGACCGCCGACGACAAGAAGACGCTGCGCGAAGCGGCGAAGGCCGTTGCCGACAAGTCGCTCGACGCGACCGCGCGTCTTGCCGCGGCGACCACCGACGCAATCGCAAGCCTGCACGAAACCAATCCGCTGCGCGACGGCCTGAGCGCGTCGAATCCGCAGCGCTTCCGCGTGGAACGTCCGAAGTCGAGCTTCGCCGCATGGTACCAGTTCTTCCCGCGTTCCGAAGGCGCGTATTTCGACGCCGACGGCAAGATCGTGCAGGGCACGCTGAAGACGGCGCTGTCCGGCCTCGACCGCGCGAAGACCGAAGGCTTCAACATCGTGTACCTGCCGCCGATCTTCCCAATCGGCGTGACCAACCGCAAGGGCCGCAACAACACGCTGATCGCCGGACCGCACGATCCGGGCTCCCCGTTCGGCATCGGCTCCGAGCTGGGCGGCCACGACACCGTCGACCCGCTGCTCGGCACCATGGACGATTTCAAGGCGTTCTGCGATTACGCGCACAAGCTGGGCATCGAAGTGGCGCTCGACTTCGCGCTGCAGTGCTCGCCTGACCACCCGTGGGTCAAGCAGCATCCGAACTGGTTCCGCACCAAGCCGGACGGAACGATCGCATTCGCCGAGAATCCGCCGAAGAAGTACCAGGACATCTACCCGATCGATTTCAACGCCGACATGGAAGGCATCGAAGCGGAAACCGAACGCATCATGGGCCTGTGGATCAAGGCCGGCGTGACGATCTTCCGCGTGGACAACCCGCATACCAAGCCGGTGCGTTTCTGGCAGGACGTGATCGCCGCCGTGACGAAGAAGCATCCGGAGACGCTGTTCCTGGCCGAGGCGTTCACCCGTCCGGGCATGATGCGCGCGCTGAGCTATGCCGGCTTCACGCAGTCGCACTGCTACTTCCCGTGGCGCAACACCAAGGAGGAGCTTGAGGAGTATTTGGAGGAGACCAACGGCGACGGTGGTTTCTACCAGCACAACACCTTCTGGCCGTCCACGCCGGACATCATGACCGCCTACCTGCGCGACAACGGTATCGCCGGTCACGCGGTGCGCGCGGTGCTCGCCGCGATGGGCTCTCCGAGCTGGGGCATCTACAACGGCTATGAGCTGATCGAGAACAAGCAGCGTCCGGGCTTCGAAGAGCAGATCGACAACGAGAAGTACGAAGTCAAGGTGCGCGATTGGGACGAGGCCGACAAGTACGGCATCTCCGAGCTGCTCACCTCGCTCAACAAAATCCGTTCCGAGCATCCAGCATGCCGCAGCTACCACAACCTGCACGTCCTGCCGAGCGACGACGCGGGCGTGGTGGCGTTCCTGCGCCAGACCCCGGCCGAGCTTACCGGTACCGGCAAGCCGGATACGGTGATCGTGGTGGTGAACCTCGACGGCCACAACGCGCATCAGTCCATCGTCCACATCGAGCTGCCGGACTTCGGTTTCGCCACCGACAAGCCGCTCAAGGTGCGCGACGAGCTGACCGGACGCGAGTTCGAGTGGAGCTGGGACAACTACGTCTCGCTGGCACCGTGGGCCGACGTGGCGCACGTGCTGACGGTGGTCGAGGACTGATTTTTGGTCCGGCCTACTTACGACTGGATCCGATTGATTCGGCCGGATGGCTGGATTGATCGCAGCTGAATCGCAGCATATGAAAAGTGCGGGCAGTGCATATCTCATGCATTCCACCCGCACTTTTCATATATGCTCACCGTTTATGGCTGCTGAATCTCGCCTGTCCGCAACCGACCCCAGAGAAAAACAGCGCATTCGGCGGCGGAGTGGCTGCTGCGGCAACCGTGAATCGCTTGCGATTCGGCATGCAGTGCCGACATGGCGCGAAAGCGGGTATTCTAAGTAACGAACTACTGCTGATCATTCGATCAAGGAGAAAACAATGGCAGAAACCTTCAACGTCGTGGTGGAGATCCCGCGCGGTTCCAAGAACAAGTACGAAGTGGATCACGAGACCGGTCGCGTGTTCCTGGACCGTACCCTGTTCACCTCCATGGGCTACCCGGATGACTACGGCTACATCGACGGTACCCTGGGCGAGGACGGCGATCCGCTCGATGCCCTGGTCATGATTCCGAACTCCGTGTTCCCGGGCTGCGTGGTTGAGTGCCGCGCCGTCGGCCTGTATCACATGGTCGACGAGGCCGGTGGAGACGACAAGGTGCTGTGCGTGCCGGCCGACGTCCGCTTCGACGACATCAAGGACGTCGACGACGTGTCCGAGTACCACAAGGCTGAAATCAAGCACTTCTTCGAGCAGTACAAGGCTCTGGAGCCGGGCAAGGAAGTCAAGCCGGGCGACTACTGGACCGGTGCCGCTAAGGCCGAGGAGGAAATCGTCGCAGCCCGCAAGCGCCTCGCTGAGGCGTGAAGCTGACAGCGCGGTGCGCTGTCAGTAGCCGAAGTGAGCAGCTATGCGGCGAAGCCGCATGCGCAGCATGCGGAAGCGAGAAGTGAGTCGAAATAATTCCGACTCGACGATAGACGATAACAAGCCGCTCTTGTTTCAAGGGCGGCTTGTGCGTTATAGTGGTGGCTTGTAATTTACGGCATGCGAACAGTATTCGCTGAATTCAAAGCCCGCGGGACACCATCGATCCGCGTGCGGCAGTTCTGTGTCGGTACTCCTAGGCGTAGGCGGAACGCAATCCGTCGAGGCCCATCCCGTGGGGAGACCGGCGGGATGAACCTTTTCACCAGCTATGCTCATTCAGATTCTGCTTATTGGCGTGTCCGTGTCCATGGACACGTTCGCCGTCTCCATCGGCAAAGGCCTGACCGTCAAGAAGCTGCGCGGTCTGGACGCGCTCAAAACCGCCCTGTGGTTCGGCGGATTCCAGGCGCTGTTCCCGCTGCTGGGCTATTTCGCGGCCAGCACGTTCAGCAAATACGTGACCGCCGTGGACCATTGGATCATTTTCGGCCTGCTCGCCCTAATCGGCGGCAATATGGTACGCGAGGCGTTCGAAGAGGACGAGGAGAACGCCAAGGAAACCCCTGAATTCGATTGGAAGCACATGCTGCCGCTCGCCGTGGCCTGCAGCATCGACGCAGTCGCGGTCGGCGTGAGCTTCGCTTTCATGACGCTCAACATCTGGCTGTCGGTGGTCATCATCGGCATCACCACCGGCCTGTTCTCCGCCGCCGGCCTGTATATCGGCCGCGTGTTCGGCTCGCGTTGGCAGAAGCCGGCGCAGATCGCAGGCGGCGTCGTGCTGATCCTCATCGGCCTGAAAGTGCTGTTCGAACATCTCGGCTTCCTCGGCTGACGCTACAGCCCACAGCAGCGCACGCAGCGCAACGGAAAAGCCCGCAATCGCAATGATTACGGGCTTTTTAAATACGTGAATTATGGCGATTACGCAACCGCCAAATCGTCAGAACGTCACGACGGCGAGCGCGGCGATGCCTACCACGGCACCGGCGATCATGACCGGCAGTATCGCGATGCCGATCCACGAATCGCGCGCGGTCGGTTCGGGGTCGGCGTCGCGATGCCAGAAGTACGAGCAGACGGCGAGCGCCACGATCACCAGCAGCACCACGACGAACGCGACCGTGCCGATCGCCTTCAGTACCGTCGGCAGGAAGCACCAGCCTGCGCTGGCGATCATCGCAACGCCTTCGACCACGCTGTGCGACAGCGAGCGGATGAGGTGCGTGCGGTTTTCGCGGGCCATCTGGCGTCCGAAGGAGATCACGATCAGCAGGATCAGCAGGCCGCCGACGCCGGCGATCCAGCCGTCCTCCATGGAGAAGTCCTTGCCGCCGGTCGCGTCGGCGGCGAAAATCGCCCGTCCGAGCGTCATCGTCGTGGCGCACACCACCGACAGCAGGCCGGCGATGACGGCGATCACGTGTCCGGCGGTGCCGTCGCGGAACGGGCTGAACACTACCAGCAGCGCGATCATCGCCAGCGATCCGATGATGGTGAACGGCACCACGGCGGGATTGGCGGAATCGCCGTATGCGATGCCGGGAACGAGCGCGAGCGCCACCAATACCACGTACGCGACGATCTGGATCGCCAATACTTTGCCGAAAGCGACCTTCGACGGGTTTTGCTGGGAAACGGCCTGCGGAGCGGTCATCTCGGACCCCCTTTTCATATTGTGGTCAATACGTATGCAATATGAATAAATGTAGCCGTATGTGTCCACATACTTCAGTTACAATCGATGAAACGCCGATAATACATTTTGCGTGTACAATCGCGGCATCAGTTTAGAACAAAAGGGAGCTGACGTGACGGATCTTACGCTTATGACGTTCGCTAGCGATCCAGCTACCGTTCTCCCCTCGTTGGTGCTGCTTTCCCACCGCGTGCGCGTGTTGCCGATGGATGCGGCCAGCCTGGTGAAGATGCCGGAGAACACCATTCTGTTTCTTGATGCGCGTGACGACCTGGCCACCGCCAAAACGCTGTGCCGTCTGATTCACGCGTCGGGACTGTCCACGCCGATCGTGCTCATTCTCACCGAGGGCGGCTTCACCGTGGTCAATTCGCAGTGGGGCATTGCCGATGTGGTGGTGGCTACGGCGTCCCCCGCCGAGGTGGAGGGGCGTTTGCGCCTGGTTTCCGAACGTGGCAACGCGCCGGTCAACGCGGCGTCCGGTTCGGGCGAGCAGGGCGTGCAGAACGAGGATGGCCTGATCCGTTCCGGCGATCTGGTGGTGGATACCAACGGTTATACGGCCAGCCTGCATGGCCATCCGATCGACTTGGCGTACAAGGAGTTCGAGCTGCTCAAGTATCTGGTGCAGCATCCGGGCCGCGTGTTCACGCGTGCGCAGCTGCTGCAGGAGGTGTGGGGCTACGACTATTACGGCGGCACCCGCACTGTGGACGTGCATATCCGTCGTCTGCGCGCCAAGCTGGGTGGCGAGTACGAGCATCTCATCGGCACCGTGCGCAACGTCGGCTATCGTTTCGATCCGCCGGAAGAGGATGAGCATGAGGCCGCGGCCAAGGATGCGGCTCACGGCGAATCCGGCGAAAGCTGACTTTTTTCTTGCGATCATTCCGTTGATGTTCGACGGGTTCCGTTTGTTTTCGTTGGCCTTTCGCTGATTTTCTGTTGTTTTTTGCTGATTTTCTATTGTTTTTTGCTGATTTTCTGTCGTTTTTTCGATGGATTTTCGCTGTTTTTGCCGATTGCGACGTTTCCGCAGGTTTCCCGCGTTCGTCCGCATGCGAGGGGTAGGCTGGAGGCATGCCTCGGGAATCGAAGAAGGCGCGGATCGCGCGCATGCATCAGGAATACGAGCAGTTGTGCGTGGAGATTCCCGATCCGAAATGCGCGTTGAACTTCAATTCTCCTTTCGAACTGCTGGTGGCTACGGTGTTGAGCGCGCAGACCACCGACAAGCGCGTGAACATGGTCACGCCGGAACTGTTCGGCGAATATCCCGGTCCGGCGGAGCTTGCCGCCGCGAATCCCGAGCACGTCGAGGACATCATCCGCACCATCGGCTTCTTCCGTACGAAAGCGCGCAATATCATCGGGCTGTCGCATGAGTTGTGCGTGCGATTCGGGGGCGAGGTGCCGGCCGATATGGCTTCGCTGGTCAGCCTGCCGGGCGTGGGCCGCAAAACCGCGAACGTGGTGTTGGGCAACGCGTTCGGCGTGCCCGGTTTTCCTGTGGACACGCATGTGATTCGTGTGACTGGGCGATTGCGGTGGCGGTCCGACTGGGCGAGCCCCTCCCCTGACCCGGTGGCCATCGAACGTGAGGTCACCGCCTGCTTCCCTCCCGAAGAATGGACCGATCTGTCTCACCGTTTGATATTGCATGGCCGTGCCATCTGCCATGCGCGAAAACCGGATTGCGCCGACTGCCCCCTCAACGACACGTGTCCGGGCGCGTTCGCCGCGTGATTCCGACGCATGCCAGCAGCCGCGCCGGCACTCCGTCGAATCGCACCCGGCCATCGGGCGTGTAGCACGCGTCAACTAGACTCGGGTGCATGGATGAAAACGGGCGGAAACGTAATCTGAAAGCCGAGGCGACGCGCTGGCTGATCTTCTTCGGCGTCGCGATCGTGCTCAGTGTGCTGCTGTGGCTGGGACTGTCGCTGACAGGCCGCAAGAATCCCATCACATCCTTCGACACGCTCGTCTCCGACTCGTCGGTGACCGTCGGCATCGAAGGCGACGCGCTGAAATCGCTTGACATCCGCACCGAACAAGGCACCGCCGTGGAGCAAGCGCTGCTCGGCAACGTATACGAAACGCTGGTGTCACGCAGCGAAACCAACAAGCTGCAGCCGGGAATCGCCAGCTCCTGGCAGGCTTCCGACGACGGTCTCACGTACACGTTCACGTTGAACGGCGGCATGACGTTCGCCAATGGGCACAAACTCGACTCGTCCGACGTGGTCTGGTCGCTGCAGAACGCCGTCAACAACCATTACGTGGGAGCCGACCAGCTTGGCGATCTGAAGGAAATCACCAATCCCAATGCGAATACGGTGGTCATCACGCTCGCCAAGCCGAATCCGCGGCTGTTGCGCGCGCTGGCCGGCCGTGCAGGCATCGTGTACGACGCGGAAAGCAAAACCAACTATGCGAAATCGGCGGTCGGATCGGGACCATTCACCGTGTCAACCGCGGACCAATCGCAAAT
>OMGC01000406.1_pt1 | contig 7679 bp, 5 predicted proteins | sample 1645781 | NCBI WGS metagenome assembly OMGC01 (sample SAMEA103958157, study PRJEB25191) | human gut metagenome | biome: human-associated habitat [ENVO:00009003]; feature: intestine environment [ENVO:2100002]; material: feces | place: Germany | collected 2013/2015 | reverse complement strand
GCAGTCATCATGTCTGCAACAACAACCGGGGCCGTTGCCCAAAGCAAGAACGATATTCCCTGGAACAAGCATGTACGTCAGAAGAAAACGCCAGGTGATCTGGCCGTCGACTTTGTCATCGTGCTGCTTCTGGTGTTCACCGTGGTCGCAGTGCTCTACCCCCTGTGGTTCGTGGTCATCGCATCGTTCTCCAATCCGAACGCTGTGGCCGGCGGCGAAGTGTCACTGCTGCCTAAGGGCGTGACCTTCGCCGGCTATGCGAAGGTGTTCACCAACCATCGCATCTGGCAGGGCTATCTCAACACGATCATCTACTCGGTGGTCGGCACCGCGGTCAACATGGCCGTGACCATCCCCTGCGCCTTCGCGCTGTCCCGCCGCGAATTCAAGCCGCGCCGCGTCATCATGTTCCTGTTCACCGTCACCATGTTCATCAGCGGCGGCCTGATTCCGAACTATTTGCTGTACAAAGCCCTCGGCATCAACAACACCATGTGGGTGTTCATCCTGCCCGGCGCTGTCTCCGTATACAACGTGATCGTGGCGCGCTCCTTCTTCGAAACCTCCATTCCGGAGGAACTGCATGATGCTGCGCAGATCGACGGCCTGAGCTACTTCGGCTACTTCTTCAAGATCGTGCTGCCGTTAAGCTCCGCCATCCTCGCCGTCATCGGCCTGTACTACTTCGTCGGCCACTGGAACGACTTCATGACAGGCTTGATCTACATCACCGACGACACAAAGCAGCCGTTGCAGGTGGTCTTGCAGCAGTTGCTGCTGGTGGCACAAGGCACCGGTACGAACGTCAACGCCGCGGCCCAACAGCAGGCGGCCGACCAGATCAAGTTCGGCATCATCATCGTCTCCACCCTGCCTCTGCTGGTGCTGTACCCGTTCCTGCAGAAGTACTTCAACAAGGGCGTCATGCTCGGCGCCGTCAAGGGCTGATTGAAAGGGATTCGCCATGCTCGCTCGTTTTTCCGTGGCCTATGAACGGTTCTGCCGTCTGCTGCTCACGATCTTCGTGGTGAACATCGCCATGCTCGTGCACACACTGCTGGGTGCCGTGGTGCTGGGATTCTTCCCATCCTGCGCCGCCGCGCAAACCACGTTCCGCACGTGGCTGCGTGCTGAGGATCGGTCGATGCGTGCCAAGGAAGTATGGGGCATCTTCCACGGCGCATGGAAAAACGAGCTCAAGCAGGCGAATCTCTTCGGCTGGCCGTTGGCCGTATGCTGGGTGGTGCTCGCCATCGACTACTACATGATGAACTGGCATGCACGCGGAACGTTCGACGTGGCGGTTTCCGGCGTACTGTTCGTGCTGGCACTGGTATTGCTGGCCTTCACCATGCTGGTCTGGGTGGTGCGCGCGAACTATGACGAACGTCCGCTGTGGATCGTCCGCACAACACTGACCATGATCGTGGCCCGTCCGCTGTGCACCCTGCTGCAGATCGGACTCGCACTGCTGGCGATCCTTGCCTGGGCGCAATGGCCGGGTCTGCTCATGGTGTTCGGCATGTCGCTGCCGATGTTCTGCACTGCGTGGATCGTGTACTCGTTCGGCCGGATTCCGGGAATGGACATCCATGACCGGGAGCAGCCGGGCATCCGATACGCGAAAAGCTGAACGGCAGAGTGTCGCCAAAGAAAGGCGGGCATACAATGGAATCCGCTTCACAAAGCCGCCAAGCAGACAAGGCAAAACCATTGGTATCGATCAAAGACATCGCAAAAGAGGCCGGCGTCTCCAGTTGCACCGTGTCATTGGTCATGAACAACAAGGACCGCAATCGCGTCAGCAAGGCGGTGGCGCAACGAGTGCGCGGAACGGCCCAATCAATGGGATACAAGCCGAACTCCGTGGCGCGTACATTGCGCACCAGCAGGTCGTATGTCCTCGGCTTTATCACCGATGAGATCGCCACCTCGCCACATGCCGGGCGCGTACTGGTGGGAGCGCAGGAGGCAGCGCGCAAACTCGGCTATATTCTGCTCACCGTCAACACGGGAAACGATCGGGAACTGGAGAACCAGGAGATCGCGGCCCTGCGGCAGTACCGCGTGGACGGTTTCCTGTATGCCATGATGTACCACCGTGTTGTGGAGATCCCCGCCGAACTCGAAGGCAGCCCCACGGTCGTCGTCGACAGCGAAGACGAGAATCGCAAGATTCCCTCGATCTACCCCGACGACGAAATGGCAGGGTACGATGCCACCAATCGGCTGATTCAGGCCGGCTGCAAACGCATCGTTTACTACGGTTCCTCAATCACCATTATCGCCCAGGGGGAGCGGTTCGCCGGGTATCGCCGAGCGCTCGCGGACGCGGGCATCCCCTTCGACGAGCAGTTGGTCGTCAACGTGGAAGAGGCCACAAACGCCGCTTCGGAAGCCGGTCGCGTGTTCGACGAGATCAAGCCGGACGGCATCTTCTGCTTCAACGATGTGCGCGCGACCTTCATCTACGAGGCGGCCAGAGAGCGGTCGGTCGGCATCGGCACAGACGTTTCCGTGATCAGCATCGACAACCAGCCGCTCATTACGGACGTGCTCAAGCCCGCGTTGACCACCTTGGAGCTTCCTCACTACGAAATGGGCTTCGAAGCGGTGCATCAGCTGGTCGCCATGATCGACGATGAAGCCGCCACGGAAAGCCTTGCACGCAGTGAGGATTCGATCAGGCGTTTGGAGAACGGCCTGATGACACCGTTGCGATGCCGCATCATCGAACGCGATTCGATCGTTTCCTGACGGCACTGCGTCTTTGAGTATTTCCATCCATTTTCCATATTCATTTCACACGTGTAGAGGGGTCTACTATGTCGAATACCTATTCCATCTCCGTCGAAACCGGCGGCTACCGGCAGCTCGATCTGTTCGCCGAACGCTGTGGCGAGGGGAACGCCGTCGTCACCGTTGCGGACGGCAACGGCGTCGCAATCGCGGCGCACACCATGCCCATCGCCGAACGCAGGCATCATTTCTCCATTGCGGTGCCGCAGAAATCCACCGTCACCGTGGCGGCAAGCGGCCTGGTTGTACGCTTCGGCTACCTTTCCGAATGCGATGACCTGCTTGACAACGGCGTTCGCTACGTGAACATGAATCCAAGCGACACCGATTGGCCTGCACAGCCCACGCTGGAACAGATCTACAACCGTTTCGGGCGTTCGGGCGCGCATTTCGAACCGTTCGCACGTTGGATGAACGATCCGAACGGCCTGTGCCAGTTCCAAGGGCGCTACCACCTGTTCTTCCAGCTCAACCCGTATGGTTTCGGCTGGGACAATATGCATTGGGGGCACGCGGTAAGCCGTGATCTGGTGCATTGGACTCATCTGCCAGTCTTCCTGGAACCGCAGCCCGAACTGCACACCGACGAGCGTATCGTCGGCGGCGCGTTCTCCGGTTCGGCCGTGACCGTGGACGAGCATGACAATCCGGTCGCCGGCAACGAGGCAAACGCCATCCGCCTGTACCTGACCCGTCATCTGGAAACCCGCGGCGACGAATCCTCCGTCACCGAATACCAGACCACCTGCCTGTGCGAGGACGGCGTGCATGTTCGCGTGGAATCGCCGGTGGCGCTGCGTGCGAATGACGATTTTGGCTATGACTTCCGTGATCCGAAGGTTGAATGCGGCATGGGCGGCGAGGCGCTCGACCCGGATCGTGCCTATATGGTAACCGCCACCAATCTGCCGGTATCGGAATTTGGCGCAGACGCCGCCGATAGTGCGGTTCCCGGCATCAGCACCCAGAACACCGGCGGCTGGTTCACTTATTCTCCTCAGGGCAAGCCGGGGGTCGACCAGCCGAACAACGCCGCCGTTCCCGCCATGACGTTGTTCTCCGCGAAGAAACCGCTCAAGCGCAATGTGACATGGCGCTACGAAGGGCCGGTGCTCGCCGATTTCGGTCATCAGATCGCACGCACCTACGAATGCCCTGACCTGTTCCAGGTCGACGGCGTGACCGTTGCCGTGGGCGCGCTGATGCATTACCGCGACAAGCAGGGACGTTTCCAGCAGGTGCGCTGGTATGCCGGCGACTTGGTGAACACCGATAATGGTCCGAAACTGGATGTCAAGGCCAGCGACTGGTGCGATTTCGGCACCGGATATTACGCCACGCAAAGCTTCGCCGACGATAACGGCCGTCGCATCGTATTCGGCTGGTTCACCGATTTTCCGGAGATGCGTGTCGAACAGCCATGCCTGGCCAACGGCATGATGTCGCTGCCGCGCGAATTGCATGTGCGTGACGGCAGGCTGTACAGCAAGCCGGTGAGCGAAGTGTACCGCGAGCTGCTCGGCGAGCGTCTTGCCGTGCACGGCGATGGCGGGGATATGGTCGTTACGGCTCCCGGCAACGCATACTATGCGAACGTGCATCTGGCGGATGATGCCGATGCCATCATGGTGCTGGCGAAGGGCGTCAACCCGCAGGACGGCAGGCCGACCGAACTGCTGCTGCAGCGCACTGATGGCGTGACCCGCCTGGTGGCCAAGGGCACTGCGGTGGAGGATGTCGACTTCGACAGCGGCATCACCGATGTTCGCCAGGTGGAGGTGTTCTTCGACCGCAATGTTGTCGAAGTGTTCCTCAATGGCGGTCAGACGGCAGGAAGCATGCTGTTCCAAGGCGCTGATGGCGACGGTGAGCTTCGCATCGCGTCGTCCGGCAAGATCGATGCGGTTGACGCGCGTGCATTGAACGGTATTTGGCGCTAAGACGTAGAGCCGTATCCGGCGGCCCCGTTCCTGCGTGTTCCTTGTGACACGGCGGGTGCGGGGCCGCTGCCGTATGTGCAGGGGTATGTACGCGATATGTGCGAGATATGGGCACGATATGTGCGCTGCGTTGTAATTTGCCGGCAGATGTTGCATGTCATGCTGTGTTGCGACACAGCGCGGGTGAATCCGTGGGCGGTGACGACCTAGGTAAACGTTTGACTACTGACATGCGCGTGTGGCGTCTCACCATGTAATGCGAAAAGCGGGGGAGAGGGGTGTTTTGGCACGTGCCTTTCCTATACTTGAGGGCACGTCCGGCAATTTGCCGAGACGGCAACTGGATATTCACACCTCACGTTTAGGGAGTTCCATGAACAAGGCAATCATCACCGTCGTCGGTCAGGATACTGTCGGCATCATCGCCCGCGTCTGCACCTATCTTTCCGCGCACCAGGTCAACGTGCTCGACATCTCCCAGACCATCATCGACGGTTTCTTCAACATGATGATGATTGTGGATTATTCCAACGCGGACGAGGAATTCGGCACAGTCGTCGACGACCTCGACAAGCTCGGCGAGGAGATCGGCGTGCGCATCCGCTGCCAACGCGAAGAGATCTTCACCAAGATGCACCGCGTCTGATCCGCGGCACACGTAAGCCATGCAAGCAACCGAAGCCACGAATCGTACCAATCGTAAGGAAAAACCATGCTGAATATCATGGAGGTCCACGAGACCAACAAGATGATCGAGCAGGAGAAGCTCGACGTGCGCACCATCACCATGGGCATCAGCCTACTGGATTGCGCAGCCGACAGCGTCGACGAGGTCTGCGAGAACATCTACAACAAGATCACCACGTACGCCAAGGACCTCGTGTCCACCGGCCAGGCCATCGAACGCGATTTCGGCATCCCGATCGTCAACAAGCGCATCACCGTCACCCCGATTTCCCTGGTCGGCGCAAGCTCCTGCAAGAGCTCCGAGGATTTTGTCAAGATCGCACACGCACTCGACCGCGCGGCCAATCAGGTCGGCGTCGACCTGATTGGCGGCTACTCCGCGCTCGTGTCCAAGTCCATGACCCCGGCTGAGGAAATGCTCATCCGCTCCCTGCCGCAGGCCCTGTCCGAAACCGACATCGTTTGCTCCTCCGTGAACGTGGGCTCCACCAAAACCGGCATCGACATGAACTCCGTCGAACTGCTCGGCCACATCGTCAAGGACATCGCGCACGCCACCGCAGACAATGATTCCTACGGTTGCGTGAAGTTCGTGGCGTTCTGCAACGCCCCGGACGACAACCCGTTCATGGCAGGCGGCTTCCACGGCGTGACCGAAGGCGACGTGGTCATCAACGTCGGCGTCTCCGGACCGGGCGTGGTCTCCCGCGCGCTCGACGAGGCCAAGGGCAAGGACTTCGAGTTCCTGTGCGAAACCATCAAGCGCACCGCGTTCAAGATCACGCGCGTCGGCCAGCTGGTGGCACAGGAGGCCTCCCGCCGACTCGGAGTGCCATTCGGCATCATCGACCTCTCGCTCGCCCCGACCCCCGCCGTGGGCGACTCCGTCGGCGAAGTGCTGGAGAAGATCGGCCTCGAACAGGTGGGCGCACCGGGCACCACCGCGGCGCTCGCCATGCTCAACGACCAGGTGAAGAAGGGCGGCATCATGGCGTCCTCCTATGTGGGCGGCCTGTCCGGCGCGTTCATTCCGGTCTCCGAAGACAAGAACATGATCGACGCGGCCAACAACGGCTGCCTGAAGATCGAAAAGCTTGAGGCCATGACCTGCGTATGCTCCGTCGGCCTTGACATGATCGCCATCCCCGGCGACACCACCGCGGCCACCATTTCCGGCATCATCGCCGACGAGGCGGCCATCGGCATGGTCAACCAGAAGACCACCGCCGTGCGTGTAATCCCGGTGGAAGGCAAGGGCGTGGGCGAGATGGCCAACTTCGGCGGCCTGATGGGCTATGCGCCGATCATTCCGGTGAACCAGACCAGCTGCGAGGCCTTCGTGACCCGTGGCGGTCGTATTCCCGCTCCGATTCACAGCTTCAAGAATTGATTCGGTAGGGTCTCACCGTTCAAAGAGGTACATCCGGTAACTCGCAGATAGCTGTCTGCTGTAGAGAAAGTGCCTCATATATGAAAACCCCGAGCATGAACGTTGGAATATCAACGCTCATGCTCGGGGTTTCTTTGTCGACGTACTCACGGCAAAAACGATAGCGCGCCGCCATCCTTCCGCCGCGATGATATTGTGCGCCTGTGGGACGTGTCCTGCATTTTGGCATACCCCTGAGTAGAGTTATGCCCAGTGTGAAATGTGAAACGTCAGCGAAAGGGAGAAGATGACGGTAGCGGATTTGTTCCGGGCCATTAAGCGCCACTGGATTCTTGAGATTATTCTGTTTGTAGTTACCGTGGGTGCCGTAGCTGGCTTCACCTTCACTGCTACCCCCATGTATTCCGCTCAGATTCAACTGATGCCAAAGGCTACCGCCAGTGCAGATGCGAGTACGGCCCAATCGTCGTCGGCAGCGGCGTCGTCGGCAGCGGCTCAGTTGGCGAATTATATTGAAGTGGTTCAGTCTGATGCCGTGCTTCAGCCGACTATCGACAATTTGGGTCTGCACGAGACCGTGCCGCAGCTCAGGAAGCTGGTTGTTGCCGAGAACGTTACCGGTACCACTTTGTTAGATATCACGGTCACTTATCCGAACGCCAAAGACACCACGCTGATTCTTAACGAGGTGGCCAAGCAACTCAACAAGCAGGTTTCCGCCGATGCTTCGGACATGTTGACGCTGACTACTGTGCAGAAGCCTGTTGAACCTACGTTGCCCTCCTCGCCTAACATCATAGCGAATATGGCGATCGGTGTGGTCGCAGCTCTTGTGGTGGCTGTGTTGGGTGCATTCCTGCGGG
>OMGC01000394.1_pt1 | contig 7846 bp, 6 predicted proteins | sample 1645781 | NCBI WGS metagenome assembly OMGC01 (sample SAMEA103958157, study PRJEB25191) | human gut metagenome | biome: human-associated habitat [ENVO:00009003]; feature: intestine environment [ENVO:2100002]; material: feces | place: Germany | collected 2013/2015 | reverse complement strand
AAGACTTTGCAGATATTGCTGCTTTCACCACCACATGCGATTGGTGTGTATATAATAGAATCTTTGTTTCCCGCACGGCAGAGTGGGGTGAAATGGAAGAAGGCGTTTTGGATATGAGCACATACTATTACGAGGCAAATCCTGCATCTGTTCTTCTGGATAATATAAATGCTGCAAGACAAACTTGGAATTATGGTTAATTATTCCCGCTGATTACTTAGAAGGGAGGTGCGCTATGCTGAATGATTTTACATGGGATATGACCGGATACATACCAAAACACCAAGTCAATCCGCACGGTGACGGCATCATTCCTTATGCGGCAGAGCGCATCTTCCAACTGGAACCGGAGCCTCCAGCGGTGGGCAATCTGAACGAATATATCCTGTCTGCCTTGCAGGAAAAGAATTTGATATATTTCTCATTCTTCCTACACCACTACGAGCCGCAGCTTAACAAGCGCATCAAAGACTTTCTCGGTGTGGATGGCGGCGATTTGTACGACACAGACCGATTTATAGATATAAAGCTCTCCTGCCGGGAGCAAATGCTCCAAAAGCTGATGGACTATGACCTTGCCAAGGGTGCAGAGTATGCTACATACATTTTCCCGTTCATCCGGGATGCTATGCTCCGTTTTCGCATGGGCGAAGAAAAATGGTCGGTGTCCTCTCTGACCAATTACAAAATGGTGCGGTCAATGGCTTGGCTGTACCACAATACCAAGGATGCGGTCAACGAGTTTTCCAAGAAATACAACTGTGATCTTGCTCTTGCCGAAAACTATCTGAAAGTTGTGCGAGGTATCCGCAATCAGCAGCCTTTCTATGTCACAGACGAGGACGGCGAAGAAACAGGCGAGGATGTAGCCCTTGACGATAGCTGGAACTATACCGATATCCTCTGGAACGGCATACAGGCAGAAAAGGTGCAGCGGGCATTTGAGAAACTGAATTACCGGGAACAGACCTTGCTCGAAAAACGATTAGCAATTTGCATGACCTGTGGGCGTGTCAGCTCATGGAAAGACCGCCCCACCTTTGAAGAACTGGCGGTTATGTTTGAGGGCAGTACAGCCAGCGGTGCAGAACGAGCCTACCGAAAAGCAGTGGACAAGTTGACGGAATTTTTGGTTGCCGAGGGCGCAATCCATGCAGTCCGGCTAAAACAGAAATCCAAGACCAAGCGAAAAAAGAAAATCGCCGCCGCAATCTACGAATACCAGGCAGACTGCGACGGCGAATGGGGCGAAATATCATTAGATTTTGAGAACGGCAAGGCAGAGGTCATTTTGCTTGCCGATTGGGATACAGTGAAAACAAACAAATTTGCAAGCAGAGCAATCGCCTATCTTCTGAACTGTGAGAACGAAAAATTACCCAAGGAAATAATGGTGGCCTTTGAATAACGAGGGAGTGAGATATATGGAGCAATTACTGATTGTTGAAGATGATATCGGTTTGAATCAAGGGTTATGCAAAGCGCTGAAAGCAGATGACCGTCAGATTATATCCTGCCAAGACCTAAAAACGGCGAAGGAACAGCTTCTTTGCGGCGGTGTATCCCTGATCCTGCTGGATATCAATCTGCCGGATGGCAGTGGGCTTGAGCTGCTCCGGGAGGTCAAGGAAAACATGCCCGGAGTTCCTGTTATTCTGCTGACTGCCAACGACACCGATCTGGACATCGTAGACGGACTGGAGAGGGGCGCTGATGATTACATTACCAAGCCCTTTTCTCTTTCGGTTTTGCGGGCAAGGGTGAATACCCAACTGCGAAAGCAAGCGTCAAACCATAAAAATGCGCCGATTTGTATTGATCTTTTTCAATTTGACTTTGAGGCGATGACCTTTTATGCGGGAGATTCAAAAGTAGAATTGAGCAAAACAGAACAAAAATTACTGCGTCTGCTTGTTGAAAACCGAGGTCGAACCATGACACGTGGAGACCTTGTAGACCGGATCTGGACAGATGGCGCAGAATATGTGGATGAAAATGCTTTATCTGTTACGATCAAGCGACTGAGGGATAAACTTGGCGCACAGAAATACATTAAAACCGTCTATGGAATCGGTTATAGCTGGGTGACAAAAGATGAATAAAACCGGCATTGTGATCATACTGCTGTGTTTTCTGGCGGCGGCAGCTGTTGTGTTATGGGAGCGGAGAAAGGCCAGAAAAACGATGGAAGAAATCGAAAGGATGCTGGACGCTGCCATGACCGGCTCCTTTTCTGAAACCAATTTTGATGAAAGCCAGCTGTCTGCATTGGAAACAAAGTTTGCACACTATCTTTCTGCCGCAGAAGCATCTTCTCGAAATGTAGCGCAGGAAAAAGACAAAATCAAAACCTTGATTGCGGACATTTCCCACCAGACGAAAACGCCGATTGCAAACCTGCTGTTATACAGCGAGCTTCTGATGGAGGAAACTCTGCCTGCATCGGCGAAGGCAAATGTGGAGGCGCTGTACAAACAATCGGAAAAGCTGCGATTTCTGATCGATTCTCTCGTAAAGCTTTCCAGACTGGAAAACGGGATCATTTCACTCTCCCCTCAGCAAGCAGCGCTGCAGCCGCTGCTTGAAAGTGTGGTAGAACAATATACTGCCAAGGCTTCTGAAAAAGGATTGTCTTTGCAAATGCAGGATACAGATGCTTTTGCTGTATTCGACTTCAAATGGACAGCGGAAGCGCTGGCTAATATCGTAGACAACGCCATCAAATATACAGAGCATGGCACCATTACTATTTCTGCCGTAAGCTATGAAATGTTTGCAAGGATCGATATATCGGATACCGGTTCAGGCATCCCGGAAAGTGAGCAAGCGAAGATATTTGCTCGCTTTTACCGCTCAAATAGTGTGCAGAAACAAGAAGGGGTCGGCATCGGCTTATACCTTGCCCGACAGATCATATCCGGCGAGGGCGGTTATATCAAGGTTGCTTCCGTTCCGGGAAAAGGAAGTACGTTTTCCATATTTCTGCCGAAATAACAACAATTCTATCAAAACTGTTAGATTTCATTTTCCGCCGGAAAGAATGTGGAAAGATTCCTATGCGATAATCTGTATGTATCAAAGGATCATTTCCTTTCATACATACAGATTTTTTCATGGAGGTACTCATTTATGGAAGTTTTACAGGCAAAAAACCTGAAAAAGATTTATGGCTCCGGCAATAACGCAGTTCATGCGTTGGATGGAGTTGATTTAAGTGTAAAGAAGGGCGAATTTGTTGCAATTGTCGGCACATCCGGCTCCGGCAAATCCACGCTGCTGCACATGCTGGGCGGGCTGGATCGCCCTACAAGCGGCACGGTCATGGTGGACGGACAGGATATTTTCTCCCTGAAGGAGGAAGCGCTGACCATCTTCCGCCGCAGGAAAATCGGCTTTGTGTTCCAAGCATATAATCTTGTTCCGGTGCTGAATGTGTATGAAAATATTGTTCTACCCATTGAGCTGGACGGTGGCAAGGTCAATAAGGATTTCGTACAGCAGATTGTACAGACACTTGGGCTGGATGATCGTCTGGATGCGCTGCCCAATCAGCTCTCAGGCGGTCAACAGCAGCGGGTAGCCATTGCCCGTGCGCTGGCGGCAGCACCCGCTATCATTCTGGCAGATGAACCCACCGGCAATCTGGATTCCAAAACCAGCCAGGATGTATTGAGCCTTTTGAAAGTCACCAGTCAAAAGTTCGCCCAGACAATCGTAATGATCACTCACAACGAAGAAATTGCGCAGATGGCAGACCGCATTATCCGTATCGAAGATGGTCGGATCGTCTCCCAGAACTAACGGGAGGTGGCTACGATGAATGTCAAAAACAGAAAATGTATTCGAAAGCTCAGCTTAAAATCTCTTTATGCGAACCGTCGCCGCAATCTGATCGCTATTTTTGCCATTGCGCTGACAACGCTGCTATTTACGTCCATGTTCACCATTGTCTTGTCACTGAACGCCAGCTATGAAACCTACCAGTTTCGGCAGGTAGGCGGCTATGCACACGGCACCTTTAAGGATGTTTCCCCCGAGCAGGCGGAACGCATCGCTGCCCACCCAAAGGTGAAGGCTGCGGGGGCACGGAAGGTAATCGGTATCACTGCGGAGGGGGTCTTTGCCAAAATACCGGCAGAAATCAGCTACATGGATGCCAACTGCACTAAATGGAGCTATGCAACCCCTACTACCGGACGGATGCCCGAAAGCGGCAAAGAGGTAGCCATGGATACGGCAGCGTTGCAGCTGCTTGGCGTAACGCCGGAGCTGGGCGCCGAGGTCACGGTTTCCTATTCCATTACGGACAAGGATCAAACCGCCTTTACTGTAACAGATACCTTTACGCTGGTGGGCTATTGGGACTATGATGAACTAATGCCTGTTCATTACATCAACATCAGCCGTGATTACGCAGATGACATCGAAGCGCAGGCAGTGAAAACAGGTTTACAGCCTTTCCGCACCGATTTGAATGTCATGCTGGCCTCCGGCACAAACATTCAAGGGCAGATGGAGCAGGTGGATACCGATCTTGGCTACACATGGGACAGCTATACCGATCCCAACAGCGTCCGGATCGGCGTCAACTGGGGATATACCTCATCCCAGCTGGAGTCGCATCTCGATCCGGAACTTGTGATCGCCATAGCAGCTTTTTTGCTGCTGGTGATTTTCACCGGGTATCTTATCATCTATAACATTTTCCAGATCTCTGTTGCGGGGGATATCCGGTTTTACGGACTTCTGAAAACCATTGGCACAACGCCCCGGCAGCTCAAACGCATCATTCGCCAGCAGGCACTTCTGCTTTGTCTGATCGGCATTCCGGCGGGGCTGCTGCTGGGCTACGGCATTGGCGCTGTTTTGGTTCCTGTTGTCTTGCGCTCCACCCAGTTGGGGGTGGGCATCACTACCATCAGCACCTCGCCTGTGATCTTTGTTGGCTCCGTGCTGTTTGCTCTGCTGACAGTGCTCTTGTCCTGCTCCAAGCCCGGAAAAATGGCAGCCAAGGTCTCTCCGGTGGAGGCTACCAAATATACGGATGCAATGCAGACCAAGAAAAAACAGCGCAGCACCCGGGGAGCGAAGCTCCATCAGATGGCCTTTGCCAATCTGGGACGAAACAAGAAAAAGACGGTGCTGGTGGTGGTGTCTCTGGCACTGTCGGTGACACTGTTCAATGCGCTGTGTGCCTTTGTGGGCGGCTTCAGCATGGAGAAGTATGTATCCTTCATGACCTGCGCCGATTTTATCGTCAGCACGCCCGACTATTTCCGTTACAACCCGGCAGATGAATTCATCACGCCAGAACAAATCGAAGAGATCGCAGCAAACACAAAGGCCAGTCTTTCCGGCACGGGATATGCTGTGCGAAAACCCGCATACCTGTGGATGACGGAGGATGCTCTGCGGCAGGACTATGCAAGGTACGAAAGCGCCGAGCAGTTGGACAGCCATATGAGCCGTCTGGAACACCGGGGCAATATGGTGATGGGAGATACCAGAATCGAGGCTCTGGATAACAGTCTGTTTGACAAGCTGCAAGTGCTCGACGGAGATATTTCTCCTATGCTGGAGCCGGACAATAACGCCATTGCCATTGCGGTTTCTTTGGATGATTACGGTAATCTGCCCAATCTTGAATACTACCCCAAGGTGGGAGACACGATCACCGCTACCTATGCGGATGATGTGAAATATATCGACAGCCGCACCGGAGAACTCCGCACCGAAGATACACCGGAGGAGTACATTCAGAAAAAACTGTATGGAGCCAGAGATGTAGAGTACACGGTCTGCGCCTTGGTAGAACTTCCGAATTCCATGAGTTATCGTTATGGTGGTATTGGATATGACGCAGTTTTGTCTGTGGACACCGCACAGAGGGACAGCGGTGGTGCAGCCATTCCGATGCTCTACCTGTTCGACACAGCGGACGAAGTTGACGAGGCCGAAGCAGAGCAATATCTATCGAAGCTCACTGCCGGTGAGTTTTCGCCCTTGATGTATGAAAGCAAGGCCACGGCTCGCTCTGAGTTTGCTCAGTTCCGGCAGATGTTCCTTCTGATCGGTGGTATCCTCTGTGCTATCATTGGGCTGGTGGGACTCTTAAATTTCTTCAACGCCATGATGACCGGTATTCTTTCCCGCCGCCGTGAATTTGCTGTGCTTCAGGCTGTAGGAATGACGAACCGGCAGCTCAAAACCATGCTGATCTACGAGGGGTTGTTTTACGCAATGTCTTCCGTAGCGGCGGCCTTTATTCTGTCGCTGGCGGTGGGACCTCTTGCAGGGAAAATGCTGGGCAGTATGTTCTGGTTCTTTGAGTATCAGTTCACCGTTCTGCCTGTCCTGCTGACAATTCCGGTATTTCTTCTGCTGGGGTTGCTAATCCCCTGCATGATGTATGACAATGCAGCAAAATGCAGCGTTGTAGAGCAATTAAGAGATGCTCAATAACTGTTAAACCAAGGGTTGGAAGGCATAGACGGTTAGAAAATAACCCACGGGATTTTGTGCAGATATTACATGTAAATATACATGATGTTTGGGATGCGATATGATAGAATGGTTACAAGAAAAATTTGTAGGAATATAGAGATATGGAATTGAGATTATTACGCTATTTTCTGACAGTAGCAAAAGAACAGAGCTTTACAAAAGCAGCAGAACAATTGCATATTACCCAGCCAACACTATCCAGACAAATGGCGACATTTGAAGAAGACCTGGGAATAACATTATTTATTCGAAACGGGAAGAAAATATCGCTCACTGATGAAGGAATTTTATTAAAAAGGCGTGCCTTGGAGATTCTTAATCTTGAGGAAAGGACGCTTGAGGAACTGAAAGGAAAAGAAGAGGTTGTAGAGGGCACGATAACCATTGGATGCGGTGAATTTGCAGCAGTGGAGACATTGGCGAAGATATGTAAAACATATAAAGAAAAATATCCGCTGGTTCAGATTGTATTGCATACTGCAACAGCAGATGCAGTGTATGAGATGATGAACAAAGGACTTGTAGATATTGCATTATTCATGGAGCCGGTGGACACCGAAGGGCTGGATTATATCCGGATCACAGATTGCGATCACTGGTGTGTCGGAATGCGGCCGGATGATCCGCTGGCAGAAAAAGAGTTTATAAAAAAAGAAGATCTTATTGGAAAGCCCTTGATCCTGCCGGAAAGAATGAACGTTCAAAGTGAACTTGCTAACTGGTTTGGGAAAGACTTTTCAAAATTACAGATTGCTTTTACGAGTAATCTTGGAACGAATGCCGGAGTTATGGCGGCAAATGGACTGGGGTATCCAATTTCAATTGAGGGTGCTGCAAAGTATTGGCGAGATGATATTCTTGTACAGCGAAAAATTTCTCCTGAAATCACGACCAGTACGGTGATTGCCTGGCGACGGAATATCCCATATTCTTTGGCAGTCCGTAAAATGATCGAGGAGATTAATGCTTTTCAGGCATAAAACAAAATTCAATATAAGCATTAGACATAATGAAGCGATAGAGCTTAAAATAGATGTGTAAGATGAATGTAAATCTTATACATCTATTTTTTTGTGAAAAATACGTAAAGAAAGGGGCTTTTTATTATGAGTAAAAAATTAGTGGCATTTTTCAGTGCAAGCGGAACAACAAAAAAAGTAGCAGAAATGATTGCAGAGGAAGCAAAAGCGGATTTATTTGAGATTGAGCCAAAAGTTCCATATACAAAGGCTGATCTTGACTGGATGAATAAAAAATCCCGAAGCAGTGTGGAAATGAGTGATAAGAAATACAGACCGGCGATTATGAAAAAAGAGATGGATATGAGTTCTTATGACGAGAT
>OMGC01000350.1_pt1 | contig 8517 bp, 5 predicted proteins | sample 1645781 | NCBI WGS metagenome assembly OMGC01 (sample SAMEA103958157, study PRJEB25191) | human gut metagenome | biome: human-associated habitat [ENVO:00009003]; feature: intestine environment [ENVO:2100002]; material: feces | place: Germany | collected 2013/2015 | reverse complement strand
TGAAATCCCAAGGCAAGTACAACGAGCCATCTCGGTAGCACACGTTTGAAGAATGCCCATTTTTCAGGCACAATATCCGGCTTATTCACTCGGTAATAGTCCTATCTTTCCCGAAAAAACAAACTACCCGCTCAGAGCGTCGTCTCGACAATATAGCGAGGACGAGCCTTGACCTCTAAATAAATTTTTGCTATGTACTCACCAATAATACCAAGTGCCAGCAAAATAAAGCCGCCCAGAATCCACAGGGAACACATCATTGATCCCCAACCCGCAACGGCATGCCCCGAGAAAACGGAAATAAAGGTATAAATCAACATGACGATTCCAACGAACACCGAGAACAGACCCAGACCGGTGATCATGGTCAGCGGCTTTGTCGAGAAGGAAGTCACGCCTTCAATCGCAAAGGAAACCATCTTTTTCAACGGGTACTTGGATTCCCCGGCCACTCGGGTTCCGCGTTTGTAATATACCTTTGCTGTTTTGAATCCGAGAGAAGGAACCAGACCGCGTAGGAACAAATTCGATTCCTTGTATTGCGATAAAGCCTGCAATGCGGCACGGCTCATCAATCGGTAATCGGCATGATCTGGCACCGTTTCCGTTCCAAGCCATTTCATCAGGGAATAAAAAGCATGGGCGGTGCCGCGCTTGAATGCGGTATCGGTTTCACGGTTATCGCGCACGCCATAGACGATTTCCGCGCCCCGAAGGTATTCCTGCACCATGTCATCGACCGCATTGGGATCGTCCTGCAAGTCAGCATCCATAGAAACAACAGCGTCGACATTCATACTCAATGCATGCATTAAGCCAGCAAAAAGAGCATTCTGGTGGCCTCTATTGTGAGCTAGTTTTACACCACGGAATAAGGAGGGATCTTTCTCATGCAGCGACGTAATCACATCCCAAGTCTTGTCATGGGACCCATCATCGACAAAAATAACAAAGCTATCTCGTGCAACAGCCTGCGAATTCTCAAGCTGAATCATCTTTTTCTTCAAAACATCCGCAGTCATATGCAATGCGGCTTCTTCGTTAAAACAAGGAATCACAAAAGCCAGTGTCGGTTCACGTCTCATCTGAACTCCACGCTTGTTCGTTTCCATATCATGAGTCATGTCTAACAGTGTATGTCATGCTATCAACGCAAATAGTCAAACCCTGCCCACAGCTTCATCACGTATCTTCGAAGGCTTCCTTGCATAGCGGTACTGCCACACCTCTAGACATACACCAAAAGCTCCAACGAGTGACTTGCAAAACAAGCTTTTGTCATGGCAATAGCTGTAATTGGCCTCGGACAATGAGAAGAAAAAAGCAATAATGTTTCAACGGAGAAAAATCCTAATCGGTTTTCTAACCATTACAATGCTACAGGGGATTATTTAACCGGCAATCGCACTGGGCAGCGAGCCTGACGCAATGCAAGCGCCTTCTAATAATCAAACTGCCGAACCGGTTCAGAATCCAAATAGTACCCAGAGGTATGATTCTAATGCAATCGATTCAGAGGCCAATGGTGCCGCGCAATCTTCTGATTCAGTGTACGAATCAACACAACTGAAAAAAATAATTCAATCCAGCCAACAGAACAGGAATGACAGCTAACCCAACTCTTCCGAATCGAACAGGAATAACGGCAGCGCTAGTTCCAACGAATCGACTAAAACAGGACACAACCTGAAAACGGTTGGGATCAGGATAAGGAGCACTACTACGAAAATGGCACTATGGCCATCAGCAAGGACGTGTTCATTCCAAGTTCTCCGACAAACCGCAAAGACGGAATCTGGGTCCGTTTTGATGAAAACGATAATTTACGTTTCCGGATCATTCAGCGAATTCAAAGCACGAAAATCAGCCATGACAGGCAACACAGTCGCCATTATGAAAGCGGCTGGAAAATTCACCATTTTCCAGCCGAATCAATCAAGCAGTATAACTGAGTCTGAAATGTAAATCAGGAATCAACCTCGGCCTGTGACACTATCGAAATAATGCCATGCTTGCCATTGTGGAACCCACGTGTTTCCGTGAGCCATAGCTCCCGTAACTGGATCGAAGTAGTACCATGAACCATTCTGTTTCTGCAAACCTTTTACCATTTTGCCGGTTTTCTGATCATAACGGACCCATTTACCGCCATTCGAACGTATAAAAACATCGCCTACGCGTCTAGCGCCAGTAACTGCGTCAAACATGTACCATCCAGCGCGCTCATCATCATAGCCAAGATAAACTTCGCCATAAATCATCTTGCCAGTAGTCTCATCGTAATAGACATATTTGTCCTCATCGGACAAATATGTCATTCCTTTACTCATCGCACCGGTCGTAAAATCAAAATTGTACCAAGCTCCATACCTGAAATCCTCACCTTTAACCATCCGGCCGTTCGAATCATAGCGAACCCACTTACCGCCATTCGAACGCAAATACACATCTTTGTTCTGAGCCATAACGCCATTTGCATCTATCCAATACCAAGCATCTGTCGATGGGTCATATATCTCTTTTCCTTGAGCATATGAGCCATCCTTCTCCTGCCAATACTGGCGACCGTCCTTGTACACCCATTTTCCCGATGCGACGTTGGTCGCTTTATTACCAAAAGCATTCATATCCACGGAACCGCTGATGCCGTTGATACGGCCGGAACTGGTGTATTGCCAGCCGCGGTCGTTGGTGCCAAAGGCGTTGTATCCCATTTGAGCACCATACTGGGCCACCCAACGGGTCTTTGCGTAGATGTTCGAATTGTTCAACGGGCCTTGCAGGTAGCTCGTATACGAATACACACCGAGATTCTTGTATCCGGCGGACTGCAGTGCGCCATACCAGGCGTCGGCCATACCGCTATAAACATTCGGATTGGTCGGCGGGGTATGACCAGCCCACGTCCACTTTTCAAGGTCGTAATACACAGGGTATTTCAGATCGTTCGGGCTCACACCCATCTGGCGGAGTTTGGCAGCCACATCATTGCCTTCCGCACGTGCGCAGTTCGCATCGTATGCATACGAATACCAGTAGATGCCAAAAGGAATACCAAGACGTTTGCATTCGTTGATGTTACGTTGCGCTTTGGCATCGGCATAGTTGCCCCAGCCATAGCCCAAACGAATGATTGCGCCTTCCACGCCGTCGGCTTTCGCCTTGGCCCAATCGACGTCACCCTGCCATGAGGAAACATCAATCACGCCCTTGGCCTGTTGAACGAACAGGTTGTTCCTATAATCGAAAAACGCCTTTGTTCCGTTGTAGGTTCCCCAGTGTGCTCCGTATTCGTTGCTCTCGAATTTAGTGAGCCGGACAGTCGAGCCACCCTTCAAGGACGACTGCTCCGCAGACTGTTTCACAGGTTGTTCCACAGCATCTTTCACATCCGAGGCACTCACCGGAATGAATGATTCGCCATCCGTTTTGGCCAGTGGATCAGGTTGCTGCGATTGCGTACCGACCAGCTGAGCATCCGTCACGGTTTCGCCGGTCTCAATGTTCTGTACATCACCTTCCGGCGTAACCGCAAGGTTCTCCGAAACCACAGTGGAATCGTCCGAAATGTTTTCGCTTACCGTTTCCGGCAGCGTCGCGTTCGGATTGTCCGGCATGCTGTTTGACGAATTCTGCGCATCATCCACAGTTGCGGCAAAAGAACTTGGCGTATCCTCAATCGCAATATCCTGCATGGCGTAAGCCGGCACCACGGCAACGGAAACCGTCATTGCAACCACGGAAGCGGTGGTCGCAATCTTCATCAAGCTTTTCGGCGATATCATCGTCAGCCTCTCTCACAAAACGCATTTTCACTCGTTGACGCAATTGCACACGCAAAACTTAAGTGTATTCTGAGATGTCCCCACTTAAAATAAAGCAGCTGGATTCCAGACCAAACTTCACATTTACCGAATATGCCACAACATGAAGTGCCGGCATTCGGAAGTGGAACGGGTAACATACCTTATGTATTGTCATTTGGGAACAGAGGACCTTGTCGGACCACCTCCAATAGACAACATCAAAACGGTATCGCGGACTCCTGGAGGAAAGCATGGCACGGCACGAAAGGCAGCCAAATAAAGCTGACAGTCAAGCAAGTAACGTCCGCAAGCCCCGAACGTTCAGCAGTACCGCGACCGTCGAAACCAGCAAACCCGACAATTCCGTTAACATCACCAATCGTAACGGAAAGCCTGAAACAGACGCATCAGGGGTTTCCTATCAAACAAACACCAAAGATCCATTCCAAATCGCCATATCGCAAGGCGTGCAAGATGGCGACACTTGGGTGCATAACCATGTCAAGAACTTGATTCGCCGTTCCATCATCGTAGCCGTTATCGTCGTTGCGGTATGCATTGTGGTCTTCGGCGTCATGGGCGTGAGAACATCGCAGAAAATGCGCGAACTGAATGCCATTAACGACTGCAGAGACGCGGTTGCCGCCATGAACGCTTCATATTCCAAGGATTTCCAGCTCAAGGGAAAGATTGTCGACGCATTTTCCAGCATGGATTCCTCATATGATCTGGAAAAGCTCAGCACCTTGTATCAGGAAGAAGTCAAATCGCCGAAGGCGCTTGACTGCAAAGCCGACCCGTCCGGAACCACCAGCAAAGCCAACACCGAACGAGCCGCATATGACAAACAGGCCAGAACCTTCGAGCGGGCGTTGACAAAGAACGAAGCAAATCAGAATTGAATACGAAACGATTGGCAAGAACGGCACTTGCCGTTATCGTAACCGTAGGAATAGTCGTTGCCATCATCGTCGGGTGCGGCCCCAAATGGGGCAACGGTTCAGCATTGCACCAAAACGAAGAAACCGCACAGTCCTCAAATTCGCAGGCTTCCGTGACTTTGCCCTCCTACTACATGGAAAATATGGTCTTCCAGCGCAACCAGCCGTTAGTGGTCAAAGGAACCGTCAAATCCGCACACGCCAGCGAACAGATCGATGCATCGAAACTGTCCGCGACCCTTACCCAAGGCAAGATGACTGCGAGCGCCACTGCGAAAATCGCCAAAAATGGTTCGTTTACTTGCACGTTGAACGCACAGAAAGCAAGCCTCAAGCCGTATTCGTTACAGGTGAGGTATGACAGCAAAATCGTAACGGAACTGGCGAAAGTGTATGTGGGCGACGTGTTCGTGGCGGCCGGTCAATCGAACATGGAACTCAACTATGCGCAGTACTATGAGGGGAATAACAATGCCTACAACTTTGGGAAGGGTCTAGTTAAGAAAACAGACCTACCGAAACCACTCGTCGATAAGAACGTGAAATTCGTCATTGCGGATCATGATGTGAAGAACACTGATTTTCCGCTGGCCAACGTCAATCTGAACGCTGGCGCGTGGCTGAATGCGGATTCCACGAATTCACTGCATCTGAGCTACTTGACACAGCAGTTCGCCCTTCAGTTGCGCGCGAAGCATCCTAACGTACCAGTCGGCATCATCCAGACCGCGTGGGGCGGCACACCTATTCGCAGGCATATACGTGGCGGAGATATCTACGCGAACCATATTGCACCGTTGAAGGATTTTCATGTGGCAGGTGTGCTCTGGTACCAAGGATGCGATGATGCGATGAACTTTTCGACCGCTACGGAGTATGAGTCGCAGATGACCGCGCTGATCAACCAGTACCGTAGCGTGTTCGGACGGAAGGATCTGCCGTTCCTGTACGTGCAACTTGCGCGATGGCCGAATTATCAGTACACGCAGAACGTACGTGAAGCGCAGCGGACCACGCTTGGCAACACCAACCTGCACGATTCGTCAAACGTGGCGATGACGGTTTCCCTTGACACAGACAAGGGCACATCCGCGCTAATCCATCCTCTCGGCAAGGATATTCTCGGGGCACGCATGGCCGCGCAGTATCTCGCCATGGAAGACGGCACCACCGTACCCAACGGACCGCTTATCGAACATGCCCGGCACACTGCGAACGGCGCAATCGCCTTGTCTTTCCGGAACGGCACCGCAAGCAGGCTGAAAGCCATGCAACCTAACTATTCGAAAACCGCGAGCGCAATCGCACCAAACTATAAGAGCGCTCCGAAAGCGACCCCGTTAAGCGGTATCAGCAATATCGCCGCTCCCACCACTACGGCATTGCAGGGGTTTGAGGTCGCCAATTATTCCGGTCAATGGCAGGCGGCCAATGCCACTATCAGGGGCAATCAGGTGTTGCTCACCGCAGCCGATGGTTCAATACTGAACGATCTCAACGCCATGAGCCAGGTACGTTACCTGTTCAGTGGCAATCCGAAGTGCGCGAGCATGCTGTACAACGACTTTAATCTGCCGGCTAGCCCATTCATCACTATTGTTGAGTGATCTTTGTTGGGGGCCGCCGCTAGATAAACCAATACGGGCGGGATAAGTACGGGCGGTCTGAGCCGTTGCTTGGCCTGCTTGGTCATGTTTTGAGCAGGCTGTTCCGGCTTCTGGTTTGGATTCTGGTTTCCCGCTTAAACCATGAAGACTGCTGCAGCATCGCAGAAACTAGACAAATGTCATTTTTCCACCGGTTTATTTAGGCACATTCCCCTCCTACTATGGCATACGGAACGAACGCGAGCGCACAATCACAGATCGAATGCAAACGTGCGCAGGAGAGGAACCACCATGAGGAATCGTATTGCAGCAGCTGCAGCGGCGGGAATATTAACCATCGGCATGGCCGTCCTGCCTTCCGCGGCTTCGGCCAGTGAAGTCGCACCGTCTACGGACGGACTGGCCGGCAGCACCACCATCAGCGGGCAGATCGACCAGGATATGGCCGTGTGCACCGATCAGGCGTGCGAGGCCGTGCAGCACTTGAACAAGACGAATCAGCAGATCAAGTCGGATATGGAAACCGCCAAGCAGCACGCCGAGCAGCTGCATCAGAACGCGCACGAGGACGCCGACGCGCTTCGCCAGTACGGCGAGCAGGCCTGGAAGAACTACCAGGAGGACCGCGAGGATATAAAGAATGCGATTGACGGCGCGGTCAAGCGCGGTCAGGAGCGCCACGACACTCTGCATCAGGATATACAGGACACGCAGGCCCACCTCAACCAGATGCATGCCGATATGAAGGAGACCCACGACGAACTCAAGACGAGGCATGACGCGTTCGCGGCGAGCAGCCACCAGTGGCATCAGTCGTTCATCGCGGCGCTGAAGGACGCGAACTCCAAGACGGGTCAGCAGGGCGGCTCATCCGTTGCTACCGGCACGCATGGCATCACGGCTGGAACGAATGCCGGTACGACCGTTACTGGAGTCAACGGCACCACTGGCACTGTGCGCACGGCTGCCGACACTGGCGCGAATGGTGCTGCAACTGGATCCGTCACAGCTTCCGGCGATCAAACCGCCGCGTCCACCGGCGCGCTGACCAAGTCGGAATATGGACAGCTTGCACAAACCGGCATCGGCATTTCCCTTGCCTGCGCAGCCATTCTGCTGCTTGCCGGCCTTGCCTACGCCATGAAGACGTTCGTGCAGTATAAGCGCGAAACCAGCGAAGACTGAGCCGGCTCGCTGCCGGACAGCGTTTGCTTCATCGACTCATGAAAAACGGTCTCGAATATATCGGGACCGTTTTTTCATGCGCGTTTTTCGTATGTGCTTTTCATCTGCTATACGCATTGTTGCGATTCAATTGGAATGACGTAGTACAGCGACGTACAATGCAGCGCGAAGCGCGCGTACCGTGCGTGAACCGCGTGTATGTCCAGTATTCCCACTGATTTGTTACGTTGGCCGTTCTGATCAGCCCACTGGTCAATTCGCATAATGGGGAGCACTGCTGGCGATTCGCGGCGACGGCGTATCGCCATTCCCCGCCGTCCGTCCGGTACTACCCGCGCTCCCCACATCGCCGGCCTTTTCAGCATTGCCGATGTTGGTTCTACGCAACGACCCCGCGGCCAACGAGCGGATGGATCGCCTGCGCTGCGCCTGTTCCGTCTGCGAAGCGGACTGAACTGCGGGAAAAGCGCCCGTTACGGGACGAATACGACCGGTTGCGGTCGGAATAAAGCTTGGTGGCAAAACCTGCGTTGTGATGGCGCTTATGGATGCCATCTGCGGCTGCTGCGTATTATCAGGACCATCCACAGCGTCTTTTTCTTTCACGGTTTGCGATTCTTCCGCACGATTCGCGTCATCATTCGCATCCTCGCCCGTTTGCAAGGCAGACCCAGCTTCGCTCTGCTTTTCTTGTTTTTCCTGCTTTTCCTGCGGAGCGGCCTGCACATCACTCTGCAATACGATTGGCGATGAATTCGAACGGCGTCGGGCAAGCGCCGCCAGAGAGTCACGAGTATCAGCATCGCGTTGGTCAGTCTGCTGGCTGCCGGCAGCCGTCTTGTCAACCATCGTCGTGCTTCTTTCTCTCAACGTCACGATTTCGAGCGTAACGTAGCGCAGCGCAAAAGTGCGCGTAAAACGACGATGTACGCAACTCCCCCACCGAATCGCAATCAAATATCGACATATGAGGGCAAA
>OMGC01000334.1_pt1 | contig 8763 bp, 9 predicted proteins | sample 1645781 | NCBI WGS metagenome assembly OMGC01 (sample SAMEA103958157, study PRJEB25191) | human gut metagenome | biome: human-associated habitat [ENVO:00009003]; feature: intestine environment [ENVO:2100002]; material: feces | place: Germany | collected 2013/2015 | reverse complement strand
TCTCGGAAGAGGTAGATACTTCGAAAATCGGGTTGGCCATCAGCCTTTATTTAAGTGGAAATACATTGGGAGGAATGTTGGGACGGGTAGTTGCTACCCTGGTAGCTGGTTACGGTGGATGGCAACTGGCTGCTTTATTCATTGGAATAGGGAGTCTGATTGTAGGTGGATTTTTTTGTAAGATGATACCGGCAGGCAAGAATTTTTCTGCTACACCTTTTACGTTCAGGCAAAAGATTGCTCAAATGCGTTCATTGCTTATCCAACCTACCTTTATCAGTATGTATATGATTGCAGCTCTCTCAATGGGAATATTTGTAAGTGTATATAATTATCTGTCTTTTCTGTTAGAATCACCTTTATTTGCCTTACCGCACCATTTGGTTGCAATGATTTTCATGATGTATATAGCAGGTATCATAGGTTCGGTTGTGGCAGGAAGTTTATCTGATAAATTTGCGCCGGAGATACTTCTACAAGGTACATTGTTGCTGATGGGAATTGGAATGTCATGCTTATTGGTAATGAAACTTTGGATTATAGTTTTAGGACTAGGTATATTGACTTTTTCTTTTTTCGGAACTCATACACTGGCAAGTCGGATTATTTCTATACATGCACAAAATTTAAAAAGCAGTGCAACTTGTATTTATTGGTTGTTTTATTACCTCGGTTCAAGTCTTATCGGTTCGCTGACAGGAATTGTATTTGTAAGTAACGGATGGTTTTCATTGGTGGAAATCCTTTTGCTGTTGCTTTTGGGAGCACTTATTACTGCGTCATTATTCATTTTTAAATATAGATTTTATGAAAAAAGCAAAGTTTACAGCCATCATCGGTATGGCAGTGATGATGTCCATTCCTGTAGCTAGTCTGGCTGGTAATGAAAAGCAAGTTGAAATAGTTAATGAAAACATCCGTTACTGTGAAAGTACTTATCCGTATAACGGAGGTATTTTGATAGCTAACTTTGGAACAGAACAATTGAATCCGTTAAATGCAGAAGGAAAGGGATACATCCTTTATTATAAAAATGGTAAAATGGATACGCTGGTTCCTGCTGATGGTAACCTGAATGCTCCGAAGGGAATGTTCATGCGCGATAATCAACTATATATTTGTGATGTCAATAAAATAGTTGTTTACGATCTGGCTCAAGTTAGCAAAACACCTAAAACAATTAATTTGCCGGAAGGCAATTTGTTTGTAAATGACTTGGCAGCAAATGGCAGTGACCTGTATGTTTCAGTGACAAATACGGATAAGATTTTTAAAATAAACACATAGCGAAAAAGTAAATTTGGGCAAAGCGTAGCGAATTAGCTGATAGAGCGTTCGTTACGCTTTGTTTTTCTATGGGACAGAGCCAACGAAATACCACCTCGAAGCCAAACGGTGCAGAAGTTCAGTTACCACCTCGTTACTCCCGTAACGGGTGCAGATTTCTTGCTAAACAGTTCTGTTTCTGCGTTTTGCGTAGATTTACATAGCTGTCGGTAACTCACTAATAACTAATTTTGTAATCAAAAAAAGGAGTGAGTTATGCGTAGTACATTCAAGGTATTATTTTACGTGAAGAAAGGCAGCGAGAAGCCGAACGGCAACCTGCCTTTAATGTGCCGTATCACGGTGGACGGCGAGATTAAACAGTTCAGTTGCAAGATGGACGTTCCCCCACGGTTGTGGGACGTGAAGAACAGCCGTGCTTCGGGCAAGAGCGTCGAAGCACAGAAAATCAACCTTGCGGTAGATAAAATCCGTGTGGAGGTAAACCGCCGCTATCAAGAGTTAATGCAGACGGACGGTTATGTTACCGCCGCCAAACTCAAAGACGCCTATCTCGGTATCGGCGTCAAGCAGGAAACTTTGCTGAAACTGTTCGAGCAGCACAACGCCGAGTTTGAGAAGAAAGTCGGGCACAGCAGGGCGCAGGGTACATTTACCCGTTATCGGACGGTCTGCAACCATATTCGGGAGTTTTTGCCCCATACCTACAGGCGTGAGGATATTCCGTTAAAGGAACTCAACCTCACGTTCATCAACGATTTCGAGTATTTTCTGCGCACGGAGAAGAAATGCCGCACCAATACCGTGTGGGGCTACATGATTGTGTTGAAACACATCGTTTCCATTGCAAGGAACAACGGGCGTTTGCCGTTCAATCCCTTTGCCGGATATATCAACTCTCCCGAAAGCGTGGATAGGGGCTACCTCACCCAAACGGAGATACAGACGCTCATGGACGCACCGATGAAGAACGCCACCCACGAGCTTGTACGGGACTTGTTCGTCTTTTCTGTTTTCACGGGTTTGGCGTATTCGGACGTGAAGAACCTCACCGTCGACCGCCTGCAAACATTCTTCGACGGCAACCTGTGGATAATCACCCGAAGAAAGAAGACCAACACCGAATCAAACATCCGCCTTTTGGACGTTCCCAAGCGTATCATCGAAAAGTACAAGGGGCTGGCAAGGGACGGTCATGTTTTCCCCGTTCCGAGTAACGGAAGCTGCAACAAGATACTCAAAGATATAGGCAGACAATGCGGCTTCAAGGTACGTTTGACCTACCATGTGGCACGCCACACGAACGCCACGACCGTACTTCTGTCGCACGGCGTACCCATCGAAACGGTGAGCCGCCTTTTGGGACACACGAACATAAAAACCACCCAAATTTACGCCAAAATCACCGCCCAGAAGATAAGCCAAGACATGGAAACCTTGTCGCACAAGTTGGAGGATATGGAGAAGAATATCTGCCGAGCCATCTAATTAAAAACAGAATCCCGATGAAAGAAGAAAGGAACATTATCACGATGGACGGGCAGGGCAATATCTCCCTGCCGAGCGATATAGGTGCAACCGCCATGACCGAGCGGGAAATCTGCGAACTGTTCGGGGTTATCGCCCCGACGGTTCGGGCAGGGATAAAGGCACTCTGCAAAAGCGGAGTTTTGAGCGTATATGACATAAAGCGCATTATCCGCATATCGGACAAATACAGCGCGGAGGTTTACAACCTCGAAACGATAGCCGCCCTCGCTTTCCGTGTTGAATCGTTCGGGGCGGCGAAAGTCCGCAAAGTGTTGTTGGAAAGGATTATACACGGGCGAAAAGAGAAAACGAAGGTATTCGTGTCGGTTGTTTCGGACGGCAAGCCCAACAGCCGTTGGAAAGCATGATGATATATCAACATACCAACATGCAAACATATCACTATGGTGATATATATTGCAGGTTCTATTCCTCTTTTCAGAGGAAAGCGGAGCAATCATTTCCGTTTACAAAGGCAAAGCAAGCACGGGGCTTTATGTCGGCTAAAAGGTCAGGCGGCTGCGCCGTTTCCCGATAAATCTTCCTCTCGCTTCGCTGCGAGCGTATTTATCGGGAAAACCTTGTATCCGACCGCCCCGCCACCCACCGACCGAAAGGGAAAAAATAAGGGTGGGGTTATATGGGTAAGCAGACGGCAGGGATAGCCACCGCAGAAAGGCAGACGGACGGTACGCCGCAGGGTATTTACGGAGAAAATACCGTAGCTTATTAGGGAATTTTCCGAGCCGCAATACTACGTATCGCTGAAAATTCCCCAATAAGGCAAGGGGCAAGCCCCTCTGCACACCCCATCGGGGACGGCATTTGCCGCCCCTGAAGATACAAAAAAATCATTGTTGCACAAGCCAAAAAAGAAAGGAAGAATATATGGGTTTCGTAGTTTTACACATGGAAAAGGCGCACGGTTCCGACAGCGGGACGACCGCCCACATAGAGCGTTTCATCATACCCAAGAACGCTGACCCCACACGCACGCATCTAAACCGAAAACTCATCGAATATCCCGAAGGAGTGAAAGACCGTTCGGCGGCTATCCAAAGGAGGCTGGAAGAAGCGGGACTGACACGCAAAATCGGAAGTAACCAAGTGCGGGCAATCCGCATCAACGTGTCGGCAACACCCGAAGACATGGAACGCATCGAACGGGAGGGACGGCTGGACGAGTGGTGCGCCGACAACCTCAAATATTTTGCCGACACGTTCGGGAAGGAGAACATCGTGGCGGCTCACCTGCACTTGGACGAGAAAACACCGCACATGCACGTCACACTTGTGCCGATAGTCAAGGGGGAACGCAAGCGGAAGAAAAGGGAGGAGCAGGCGAAGAAACGCTACCGCAAGAAGCCGACCGACACCGTGAGGCTGTGCGCCGATGACATCATGAGCCGCTTGAAACTGAAAGCCTATCAAGACAGCTACGCTGTTGCGATGAAAAAATACGGTTTACAACGGGGCGTGGACGGTTCGGAAGCGAGGCACGTTTCCACGCAGCAATATTACCGTGACATAAAGCGACAAACAGAGGAACTGAAAACGGAAGTGGTGGAATTGCAGGAACGGAAAGAAACGGCACGGGAAGAGCTTGAACGGGCGAAAAAAGAGATACAGACCGAACGGCTGAAAGGGGCAGCCACGACCGCAGCCGCCAACATCGCCGAGAGTGTCGGTTCTCTTTTCGGGAGCAACAAGGTCAAGACACTGGAGAGGGAGAACACCGCCCTGCATAGGAAGGTAGCCACACACGAGGAGACCATCGAAGCCCTGCAAGCCGAGATACAGACCATACGGGCAGACCACAGCCGCCAAGTGCTGGAAATGCAGCAACGGCACTTGCAGGAAAAGAACGAAACGGTAACAAAACATCAAACGGAAGTATCAAGGCTTAACGCCTTGTTGATAAAAGCCACAGAATGGTTTCCTTGGTTTCGTGCTATGCTCCGTATTGAGAAATTGTGCCTTGCTGTCGGTTTTACCCATGAACAGACCGCCCATTTAATGACAGGCAAGCCATTGCCGTACAACGGCGAACTCTATTCCGATGAGCATAGGCGTAAGTTCAAGACGAATGATGTTACTGCCAAAGTTGGTACAAACAATGGAAAACTGATACTTGCCATTGACGGACTGCATATCGGGGAATGGTTCAAGAAACAATTTGAACGATTACAACAGAATGTCGGCTTGAAGCCTATTCAGAAAAAGAATAAAGGCTTCAAGCTATAGTCAATCATGCGCATCACATACATGGAGGACATTTTTTGTCCCCCATGTATATATAGAGTCCAAGACTAACTCATGTTATTCCCAAGAAATTACTCATACGGTCAATACACCGTTTCTTTTGATTGAGATTAGGATGAACGTACAGATTAAGTGTCGTTGCCACATTTGAGTGACCGAGTATGACACTGACAGTTTTATAATCACACTGGCTTTCAATACATCGGGTCGCAAATGTATGCCTAAGTCCATGAAAGACCAAGTGGGGAATATCCAATCGTTTTAGCAACCTGCCAAAATAATCACGATAAGAACGGGGCTCTTTAGATTGTGTGGAAGTGCCTACCACGTATGGGGATTGAGATTGTTTCCTTACCATTTTCAACGCTTGGAGAAGCTGTTTGGATATAGGAATCTCACGATAGGAATTCTTGGTTTTTGGGGAAGAGTGAACCCTTTCTGTAGATTTCAACTCACAGTTATATATTCTGCCTACAGTATGCTTCACGATGACTGTCTTTTGTGCAAAATCCACATCTTCCCATTTCAAAGCACAAACCTCACCGATTCTCATTCCGGTACAGAGAGCCAACAGTACACCTATATTTTGTGGAGTGGGCTGTTCCAGCAAGTGACGCATCAATATACGCTGATGATTTAATGACAATGTTGGCGGCAGTTTGTTTTCTATTTGGGTAGGATATTCGATTTCCCATTCTTCAAAATGGAAAATCCCGTGCTTATTCCCGTATTTGATAACAGATTTGAGCACTGCCACTATATCCCGGACTGTTTTTCTTGCTAATCCGGAAGTACATTTGTCTATCACAAACTGCTGGACATCCTTCTCTGTTATATTTTCCGCAGCGCCAAATCGTGGCAATAGGTGTGTTTGTAACGTAAGCTGATAAGCACATAGGGTGGAATGCTTCACTATCGGACGCTTTGCATCACACCAAATCTCGGAAACTTCGTGAAATGTTTTTTTATTGTTCATATTTTGAGAGAATTAATTGATTTAACTCTCTCAAAATAACACACTTTCACCGATTTCCCTTTGAACGATTATGGGTTTTACAAAGCATCTCGCAATTTTCCATGCTGGTTGCCCCTCCCTTGCTCCATGCAGTCACATGGTCGGCATCCATTTCCGAAAGTTTGTAAATGCGGGTCTTGTTGGCATTATTCCCCAACGCACAGAGCGGACAATTGGAAATTCCTTGTTTCTCAGCCGCTTCGGTCTGACGCTTGTAAGCAGCCCGCTTGGTTGATTCTTCAAAGATACGGATGTCAAGCAGTTTCTTATCCTCTTCTCCACCCAGTACATATTCGTAAATATTTCGGGGACACCGCACACTTTCATCCGCTTGCAAGGCTTTTACCCGTTCCGCGACATGGACGGTGCTATAAGGGGTGGCATGGTACGTTTCATACAGCCGTCCCCATTCCAAGCCGCACATGTCACGCTCTACCATAGTAAAGGTAGCCGATACCCAGTCAATCACAGAACGGAAATAACTTTCCAATTCTCCCGTGGAAGGCTCGTGACGGTGTATGCTCATATAGGCATCAATGCTCATCCCCTTACTGTCGCAAATCCACCGGAGGGCTTCCGCCAGATAATCCTGCCGTTTCACATCTCCCTTGATATAATGACTCCATTTCTGTATTTCCGCATTTTGGGAATTACTGAACACCCGCTTGGCTGCATTTACGAACTCGCCCGAATAGATGGCATTGAGCAATTCCTGCTCCTTGAGCGGAATGCCTACAATATTGATGGTCTTGAACCACTCCTTTATTTCCTTTTCTTCACCCTCGCATTCATATACCAGCAGAGAGGATTGCATAATCTTTTGTTGCTGCTCTTCGGGCAATCCCGAGAAATACTGTACGTTATCCGCTTCATCCTTGATGGCGAATTTTCCTGTAACGAACCGACCGATAGAAGTGATGCGTTGCTGCCCGTCAAGTACTTCAAATCGTCCGTCCACAGTCCGGTTGAAATAGATTAGTCCGATGGGATAACCTTTCAGCAGGGATTCTATCACCGCTACATCACGTTTCCCATCGTTGTAGATGTAATGGCGTTGATACTCGGGTTGGATAGTGAGCCGCCCGTCCAATCCAAACAGACCTTTACCTTCCAATTCGTTGTAGGTAAATCCTTTACAGATGTCTTCGACAGTCCATTCTGTATGCAATGTTGTCTTCATGATATTGATTCACTTTTTAGGATTATTCTTTTGTGTCTTCTTCTTCCGGAGATGAATTGAGCGCAATGCCTGTCTTGGCGTTCAGCGGACTGATGACTGCCTTACCCGTCTTGGCTTCCAACTCCATACGGGCATTGCGGGCAATCTCACCACCGGCTTCCGCCACATCCATGTGTTCCCGAAATGTTTCCGGATTTTTACTTTCAGATATTTCTTTGGTGGAAAGTTCCGCCAACATATTTAGCACCAATTCCTTATTGGTCATATTGTCACGTAAGTTCTCTTTTTTCAGACCTTTGAACTGCTTATATTCCTTGGCGGTCATGTCACTCCAAGTCTGATAAATAATATCGGTCAGCGTAGCAAACTGCACTCCCTCTTGCAATCCGTGCCGCTTCCATTCATCCGTGAGGTCTTTACGAATCTCTATGGATTTGAGACGCTGATTAATCCAATTATCCGAATACCCCAACCGCTTATAGTCCACCAGTGCTTGATTGATAGAGAGTTCGGGGTCTTGCATTTGGTTAAGACGTTCAGTCGCCACTTGTGCCATCCATTGCTTGAACGGTTCTGCTTTGGGCGATGGAATAGACTGAATCAAACGGAGAAGCTGCTGAGTATCTGCCACATCGGTTAAATACATCTTTCCATCAGCCGATTTCATTTTCAGTTGACTACAATTTGTAGTCAACTCACTCCCTTCTTTTTTTAAACGTGTTTTCAAGACACTCCAATACTTACGAGGATTAGGGCTATCGGTTAGGACAGCCACCACATCCACTATGGAAAAGTACCATTTTTCATCTTTGTCGTCCCAAATAGTACGGACTTTTTTAGCTTCAAAAAGCTTGATGGTATTATGTTGTGTCATAATTTATTGTTTTTGTTTTTAAGTTGAAATCTTAGGTCAGACACAAGGTGATTCAGGAAAAGAACTTGGTTTGCGTCCATACCCCCGTGAATTAAAGAAACTAAATCCCAGTTTACGAGATGGTCAGCTTTACTATTTAGAGAACGGAATACCTCAAAAACCATATGCACGAGTACTAATTAGAAAAATTGCGAGTGATGAAGTACTTTGAAATCTTAGGGATAACCGATAGGGGCAATCAATGGGGATTAAAAACCAAGGAATACACCATTTCCGACACACCTAACTTTGCGGATTTGAACCGTAGGGGAGCTATTGGGAGCAATGGCTCTTTGGTTTCAACATATGCCCGATTACTCATACGCAAATTATGATCTGATATGTTTAATAAGAACTCTTGCATAAACTTGGGTATAATATTTCCCGTCAACCATATAATATGTTTCATTCTGAGGAACTTCGGAATGAAGCAAGACTGCCCCGTCATTGAGTTTCGTCACTTTCGTCTCTTTGCCATGACGGTCTACTTGAATCTGTTCTGGATAGACCTTGGAAGCACTACCATACCAAGTTTTAGTTATCCCTAAGATTTCAACTTAAAAACAAAAACAATAA
>OMGC01000316.1_pt1 | contig 9086 bp, 2 predicted proteins | sample 1645781 | NCBI WGS metagenome assembly OMGC01 (sample SAMEA103958157, study PRJEB25191) | human gut metagenome | biome: human-associated habitat [ENVO:00009003]; feature: intestine environment [ENVO:2100002]; material: feces | place: Germany | collected 2013/2015 | reverse complement strand
TATGAAAAAGAAAAGTTTTTTTCTGCAGACGTTCCGCTTTTTGCGGGCTTTCCGTTTTTTGCAGACGTTACGGCTTCTGCCGGCTTTCGGGTACGGAATACCGACTGCCGCGGCTTTGGTTCTGGCGGTGCTGATGTTTGCGGGGTGCGACGGTGCCGAAAAGGCAATTTTCAGCATGGAAGATGATGACATCATGCTGATTTCTTATGACTACGAGTGGAAAACCGCTGTGGCTGAAGACACGGTGTTTATGACCTGCGCACAGCAATTAGTTTACAGTTCCGGTGGTACAAGGCATACGCTGACGCCGCAGGCACGGCTTAAACTCTGGCCGGCGAAAGACACTATCCTGTTTAACAAGACAGACAGTCCGGTGCTGGCTTTGGAGAACGAAACAGGCGATTCTTCCGTTTCCGGCACGCTTCCGCAGCGCCACCACATCGAAAGGCTGTTTTCTTTTAAAGACGGCCAGACGATTTCGGCAGAGATTGAATACGAAAGCTATGCTCTTGCCTCCGGTTCGGATTTTTCCGGCACAGGCAAAACCGCCCTGCCCTATATGAAAATTGACGCGCCCGTTTTTCTCAGCTCCCGAGCGGAGGAAATTCCGGGTTCGGACGGATGTTTCAGGGCCGAGGCGGATTTTAATGCCGTCTGGAGCGTTTACGGACAGGAGGACACAGGCGCGGAAAAGCTGACCGCCGCTTATGTCAAAAAAAGCACTGATGCGGCAGATGAACTCCTTCGCACCGAATACGGCAAAGGATGGGAATGGAACAGCGCTTCTTCCTTTACGCTTTATGTTGAAAAGACCGAAACATGGAGCCTGTCGGGTACAAAACGCCAAAAATTCCAATCGCCGGCACTTTCTTTTGCATTTGAGGGCAAAGAAGACAGAACGCTGGAGGTTGCAAACTTTGACTTTAAGGCTTCTGCCGAGATGCAGACAAGCCGAAAGGATGACATCAGCGGCAACGGCTGGACTCTCAAAAAAGGAACGGTTACGCAGACGATAAGTTTCAGTAACGGTTCTGACGCTTTCAGCGATGTTTTCAGTTATCCCGCCTATGAAGCAGGGTACGCCCTCGACGGGCAGACTTTCGGGTTTGACCTGACTGCGGTTTTCAATGAAACGCACAGCCTAATCCCGAACGGCGAAAATTCTGCCAAAAACACCACGGAGGCGACAGTTTCCCTGCTTGGAAAGAGTTTCGGCGCTTCCGTCGTTACTCTGCTGGTCAAAAAAGGCGGCTCGCCCGATCCGAACCCTGATCCTGACCCAGAGCCGGATCCCAACCCCGACCCGGTTCCCGGACACGGCAAAATTTTTGACTTTGCGGTTACCGCCGTGCTTGACGTCGACGGATTAAGCCACAAAGGCAACATCACCAAAAAAGCCGTTGTCATCCGTTTTGAAGAAGGGTACAGTTTCGGCGTCTGCGCTTATGAAGAAGCATTTCCTCAGGAAATGACCTATGTGCAGAGCGGCTATACCGGCTTTAATTCCGCAGCACAGCAATGTGCCGGAGCCGCATTCAGGCTTGCCCGCGCAGTTGACGCCGCTGACGGCGGAATTGAATGGTATGCGGAAGACAACTCGCTGATTGCCGGCGTCGACGTCCTTACCTGCAAAATCCTGGGCTGGAAGAATATTGTCAACAAGCGTTATTCCTCTACGGTCAACGGCTACAAAGGCAGCTATTCCCAAGACCGCTACACCCTGACGCTTACGGCTCCCGACGGAACGGTCAGGACGTATAAGTCAGGCAGCAAGTAGCTTTTTTTAATCCCCGGACACTGCATTGCAACATGCGTGCTCCGGGGATTTTTTTTGCCTGCATATCGCTTTTTAACCGGCTTTCAAAAAAAATTGCCAAAATGCGCACAAATAATGTTGATTTTTTGTTTATAACATGGTATAAAGGTCTTATACTTTGATTTAAAAAACTGAATTGAGGTTTTGGATGCCAAGCTTTAGCAGAGGAAACGACGGATTGGACAAAGAATATTTTGAAGAGCTGCAGGAAAAATGCCGCTTTCTCGGAATTTCGCTCAAGGAAAAGGATTTCAGGAAAAATCCCGACAAATATATTGAGGCCGCCCGCAATTACGACGAACGGGTCAAAGACTATCTGCATGAGCGCCAAGACCGCCTGAAAAGCCTGCAGGAACAGTTTGCCAGAGAAGACAATATTCCCGCCTTTATGGCGCTCGGCAAAGCCCGCATGGTTTTGACCGGAGAAGTTCACCGGCAGATGCTTGCGGAAAAAATGGCCGAAACAGCCTTTGCCAAAATCGAGGAAGAATACAATTTCAGCGTCAAAGACCTGCACAATAAACGCAACCGGGACAAGTTTGAGCGGTTGGCCTATGCGTTTGCGATTTCTCCCCAAGACCTTGCGAACCAGCTTCAGGACGCCGGCAACATCGGCGAAGCTTTGAAAAATTCAGACTACCAAAAAGAGTTTCTGCAGCTTGCCTTTGACAATGATGCCGTTAAAACAGCAGCGGAGGCAATGGCAGCCTTTTCTCCTCTCCACCCAAGCAATGGAACGCTAATGCTTCAGGCTGCGCGCGACGAGGCCGGCAGAATACGCTTTGCCGAATTACAGGCAGAATTACAGGCAGTTGCAGCCGAAAATACGGTAGCAGCGACAACCCGAAATGCCGCCAGTACTGACAAGACGATTGCTGCCGACAGGACGTCCGTTTCCGGCAGAACGCCTGTTTCCGACAGAACTCCCGTTTCTGACAGAACGGCGGCAGTGCAGCCGGAGAATGCTGCTGCGGCAGGAGAAAAAAAGGCAGCCAAACTGCTTGCCGAATTTGCCCGCTACAAAGACAACCAAAACGGCCGTTCCCTTTTAGAGCAAAATGCCAAAGCGCTCAATAAAAAAGCTAATTTCGCTTATCTGGAACGGACGCTTGACACATTCGGCCTGCACGGACAGGCGGCAAAAGATTTTCGCATGGCTTTGTCCCGCCACAAAGGCAACCTGAAAGATTTCTTGGAACATTATGAGCAGACATCGGTTTCTTCCCGGCAAAGCCAAACGACAAACTCCGCCAGCCGAAACAGCGAAAGGCAAAGTGACGCCTATGCGCCGCAACCGGCGGACAGGCAGCGCGTACAAGAGTCAAAACAGCAGAAACAGACCCGTCGGGAAGCCGAGAAACAACGCAAGGAAGACGAGAAAAAGCGCAAAGAGGCCGAAAAGCAGCACCGCAAAGAACTGAAACAACAGCAGAAGGCTCTGCGGAAGGCGCGATTCCGCTCATGGCTGGGACGCTTAAAATCCCGGGCAGGAAGAACAAAGCAGGCGATTATCGAAACCATTGCCGCCGTTTACCACAGTGCATCCGCTCCCGTCAAAATGACGGCAGAAAAAGCGCGGAAGCTTTTTGCGCCAAAACAGAAAGAGCAACAAGCACCGAAACAGACGGTAAAGATGCAGCCGGTCAAGACGGCAGAAGGGTTAGAGCTCGGCACACAGCAAAAAATCAGGACAATTACGCTGAATGTCGAAAATTATAAAACACAAAAACGCCAGGAAAAGAAAGCTAAAATTATTGAATTTAAGCAGAAAGTCCGTGAAAAAAGCAAAAAGACCCTGAAGTATGCAGCTATCAGCATTCCGCTGGCCGGAATGGGCTATCTCGGCTTCAAAGGCCTGCAAAATGCCGGCCCTGCTTTTGATTTCAGCAAAATTTCCATGACTACCGACACGTTTACCCTGCCGCAGGAAGTTCTGAACAAGGCGGCGACTTATTATGCCAGCGTCAACGAAGCCTTCGGCCTTCAGGCACAGGATTTTTCCATAGCCGAGCCGGACCTGAGCTGGAGCGCGTTTATGAACCCGCCGGAGCAGCCTATTAACGAAGCGGACTATGTAGTCCCCGTACCGCTCATTCAAAACGACAAACTGCACAACGTCCCGAATATTGACTTTTTCAACCTCTGTTTCAGCAAAAGCAACGAAACATACGGAAGCGGCGGAAAATACGGCGTCAGCAGAGAACTGTATGCCAAGTTTATGCGCAACCAAAAAGCCACGGCCAATTTTTACCACGTCGGCAGCTACGGCAGCCTTTCGTTTGACGAAGCGCGCATCATCGCCAAAACCGAGATATTCGACAAATACGGCATTGCCTATATCCAAAACCGCAGTATGGGCGCCTATCTGTATTATGCCCTGATGAAAAACCAGGACAAAGGCGGTTCCGTTGCCGCAATCGCCTCCACGATAACCGATTTTTATGATTTAAACGGGAAAACGCTGCCAGACAGCCAGAGACAGGCTCTGGAAAACCTGAGCCTCGGCCGGGACGTCAATACCGATGACTGGCACGAAATGATTGCGGCAATTAACGCAACGGCATCTGACCAGACGCAGGAAAACAACCTGTATGCTGCCATCCAGCAAAGCCAGTTCAATATGCCGGTTCCTTATGACGCAGCAAATGCCGAAGAAATTGCCCGACAGGCGGTTATCAACTCGAGTTTTGCTTATGAGCCGACGCTTGATTTAGACGGACAGACCGGCATTCCTATGCTGGACAATGAAGATTTCAATCTGTTTGCGGATAACCCTTTTCTGACGGAAATATCCCATGAAACCACCAATGCCGATAACGAAAAAGAAATCATGGAAGCCCAAAAACAAAAGGATATGGAAACGTTTTGCAAAATTTATGCGCAATGCAGTTACAACAATGTTATCAGGCTTTCTTACGGAGAAAAGCGCCAAGCTTTTGACGCTGCAAACAAAGCCCTTGCCCGGCAGGGAATTTACGGTAAAATCGACCGCGGGCTTTACTGCGCGGGAATGAGTATGGCCAGCTTCTGCCAGGCATACGAAATCTTCAAAAAGGAAAATCCCGAAAGCTTTGTCGGCGAAGCCGTCGGCAGCATTATTGAAAAATGCAAAATCAGCGCTCACAGTACAACCGGTATGCGGGATATATACAAAAAATACTCCAACCGCATTATCTATTCGGAAAATCTGGAACGCGACATCAAGGACCATATGCGTAACCATCCCAATTCTATCCTGCAAAGCGGTTTCAGAAGAAACGCCGCGGGCAACCAGCATTATAACGGCTTTTTCCCGTCGATGAATACGGCATCGCAGGACGCCTATACCTATTGCGCTTTCAATAACAATCACTGGGGCAACGAGAATACGTTTTCCAACGTTTTACGCGACAGGCGCCGTGCCCGGTTCGGTAAAGGCGGATGGTATGTTGACGTTACGGCCTGGATTGACGACGAAGCCGATACCAGAATCAGGCGCGAACTGGAAAAACGCGCCGAACTGCGGCAGAAACTTGAGCCGGTTTCCATCCCCACTATTACGCAGCATTATTTCAATAATATTTCGACGCTCTTAAACAAAAAGCTATCGGGCAGAAATTAATTTTGTAAAATGCAGTACGACAAAAGACTGCAAATAAAGGTGGTAAAAAAAAGCGGCAGCCACAAATAAAGAAAGCGGATAAAGGCGGCGGCTACAAATAAAGAAAGCGAATAAAAGCGGCAGCCGCAAATAAAGACGATGGATAAAAGCAGGTGCCGCAAATAAAGGCGACGAAAAAAAGCGGCGGTATATTACCAGCGGCCGTGCTGCCGTCTTTTCAACAATTGATTTTTTATGCGGGAAAACAGGTTCCCTGTCTGTTCCTGTTTTTGCTCTGCGCCCGGTTCGGGCTTCGGGGAACAAACACCGGCTCCGGCATTATGCCCTCTCCGGGAAACTGCTGAATTGGAGGCAATGGCTGAAGATGAAGCCGAAACGGCAGCGGCATCTGCGGAAGGAGCAACGGTATGCTGAAGCTGTGCGGCACGAATTTTGGCTAAAATTCCGGCAGCTTTCTGTGGTTTGGCAAAACTCAAATCCTGCAAAGGACTATTCTCGCTGACACGGTGGTTTATCAATACGGCTGCAACATAGTGGCTGTTATACCCTTCTTTTGCATATTGGTATTTTTCGTCAGCGCAAAAAGCGGCAAGCCGCTCATAAATATCATCGGCGCCTTTGTACGCCAATTGCCGGGCGATTTCGAAATTGCGCACCAGCCCATGAACCGTTTCCAACATCAATTCTTTTATTTTCTTTGAATGGTCGAGGGTTCCTTCTTCTTCAAACAGCCGACGGGCTATTTCAAAATTAGTATCGGCAGCGACAAGCTGCCGGCGGGTTGAAATTTCCGGATTTTCTCCCTTGCGAAAAAAATCATGGGCGGCAATATTGTTTAATGCCAACTCGGGAAAATCATCAATCGTCTGCTCTTCATCGGCATGGACACGAAAGCCTTTCAGAAAATCATACATTTTCCGAGATGACTTTATCTGAGAAAGATATTCTGCCGGCGGTTTTTGCAGCTGATAGACGTTCAGCCCCGATTTTTCATCAACTATTTTATCCAGAACGTTCCGGGAGGCGGCGTAATCGAAAGTTAATGCCAGCAGGTCGCTTTGCCGTAACAGCCAATAGTTTACGGCGATATCCGCGACAAAGTCCGCATCTTTCTCCCTGCGGCCGCACTGAGCTTCAAGCAAAAGCCCAAGACACTTGGATACACTGGGAATTTCGGCATCTGTTTCCGTGCGGGGAATTACGCCGGTTTCCGTATCACGGCTGTAGATATGCAGCAGGCGGGAAAAAACGGCGGAAAATTCTTTGGCTATGCCTTCGTCCTGCATTCCCGAACGGCAAACTCCGCCGGTTGCCAGAGATACCGATAATCCTGACACAGCCTTATAACACAAATCCGGATACTGCAGCCAACGCACCGGCTTATTCCCCTGCTCCAACAACCCAACCAGGTGCAAAACCCGAAGGCGCTGTTCCGAGGCAAATCCTTCGGAACAGCGGATATGCCCAATTCCTGCCAAAACGGACAAAGGATAATCCTGCATCTCACAATCCGGCTGTTGCATCAGGCGGTTATACATTTCCGAAGCCGGATAGTCTCCAAGCTCGCCCATATTCAGAACCCCCATAGCGCAGAAGTTCCAGGCATCGCTGCAGTTTTCATCATATTGCAGTTTACCCTGCCGGGCGAGAATCTGCTGCGCCCGGAATGTCAGGTCCGGATTGCCTTCGGTTCTGGCTGCTACTTCCGTTTTTACATCATGACAGCCGTCTTCTGCCAACTTGGTCAAAAAAACGGTTTCTTCCAGCTTTTTCAGCGTCAAAACGGGTAAAGGCGGAAGCCTGCGCGCCAGTTTTTCCACTTCCGCCATTTGCTCCGGAGAAAGATTTTCCGACATCATCAGCAGCGCGGCCAATTCGCTTTCCGCTTCCGTTCCCTGAGCCATAGCGGCGGCTTTGAAAACAGAAGCAGGCGTATTTTGAGGAGAGACCGTCGTATTTTGAGAAGATGGCGTCGTATTTTGAGAAGATGCCGTCATATTTTGAGAAGATGCCGAAGCAGGAAATATCGAAACCGCAGCGGATGCGTTTTGGTCTTGCGGCGATGCCGGAGCGGAAAGCACAGGAGCTGCCGCCGCCAGAGAGGCTGAAATACCGTTCAGGGAGATACGCGCCACCACCTCCATATTTCGGGCATGATGGCGGGAGCGAAACCATAATGCGCCAAGTACCGGCACATATGCCGATGTTTCTTCAGGATAATCGGCAAGGTGCATTTCTATCCGCTGCAACAATTTTGCAACAACGCCCGGATTGCCGGACGACGCCAATATGCCGCGGCAAAAATCCGGCGTCAACGGACGCTTTTCGTTGCGATGTTTCATCACTTCCGCCGCCGTCAGCAGCGGGCTTTTTTCTGCGGTAACCAATATCGGATGCAACATTGGGGTTCCTTTCCTTTTTCAATTGTCTTTCCTGTCCTGCCCTGATAACGTGCGGCAAGGCCGGCGTTTGTTTCATATAAGCCTGGGACGGGACGACACAGCACCGGAGCTTCTGCGGGAGCTGAGACTGCGAGGTCAGCGCGTAAACGGCTTTTTCAGCAGCAGACGGTTATATCCGCAGCCGGGGCGCGTCAGTTTGGCCAATTCAGGCGGCTGGCGCTTATATCCCAGTTTCGCAACAGCCAGACGGAAGAGTTCCAGCGGTTTGCGCGGATCCTGCTCCAGCCGTCCGCTTTTGCCGAAACGCACATTATAAATCGACTTGTAAACGTCTTCCGGGGGTTCCGCTTTGCGGGCGTAAGCTTCGCAATAAACGTTCAACAGCGCTTTAAGCCCGTTATCGCGCAAATCTGTCCGCGGCTTGTTTACAAAAGGCTCGCGATTGGCGAGGGCAATCAGGCGAAAGTTGGACAATGCACCGCGGTTGACGGCGGCAGCAAGCTCGCTGACAGTCGCGTTCCCTTCCTTTTGCGCAATCAGATAGTCTTCATAGAGGCGGGCTCCGGAGGTTTCCGGATAACGCAGCCACTGCGTTACAGTATTGCGGCAGACCCGGAAAGCAAAACATTCATGCAGCAGCCATGCGGCTTCGTCAACGCTTCCGGCACGGGAAGCAAGCTCCGGCAGGCTGACATTCAGCAGTTCCGGCGTTCCCTGATATTTTTCCTCCTGCAGGCATGCCCTCACGTTAACCCTCTGTTCCAAAAGCCGGGGGAGAAAAGCCTCGACAAAATGAAACCGGCACATCAGAGGCAAGAACCCGGCGTAAATCTCTTTTCCCTGGCGCGCTAAAGCGGGAAATTCCCTGTCTGCCGGACGGACACCGACTGCATCAAGCAGCAGCGGGAACAACGCCTTTTCGCCATGCAGCATTTCGGGCGGCACTTCCCGCACATTGCGGAGCGCGTACAAAATACGCTTCTGGCAGCCGGCACAGGCATCTTTTTGCGCCGGAGAAGACAATTCCGCCGCCGCCATGCCGAGCCAGGCTACAACATCAAATATGTCGCCGGGATTGGATTGCAGCAGCCCCGCAGCACATGGAGCAAGCAAATCGCCCATTTCCCCCATCAGAAAGATATCGGCAGCAGACGGTGCGTCATCATAAAGGCCGGGACGGATACCGAAATCGGAAGGTGTATCGGGACGGATACCGAGGCCGGGATTGGAGGGTGTGTCGGATTGGATACCGGAGCCGGGGTTGGAG
>OMGC01000314.1_pt1 | contig 9094 bp, 10 predicted proteins | sample 1645781 | NCBI WGS metagenome assembly OMGC01 (sample SAMEA103958157, study PRJEB25191) | human gut metagenome | biome: human-associated habitat [ENVO:00009003]; feature: intestine environment [ENVO:2100002]; material: feces | place: Germany | collected 2013/2015 | reverse complement strand
AGGACGTACACCATCGTGCACTCCTACTACACTATTCCTATCATCCACCAAGGCCAGTCCGTTCTTTACAGAATGAAAACGAGTTTCTCCGCCGTTGGCGATACGATGGGGAAGCGTAAATCCATATTCCGCACAAAGGCGCTTCCAGTAGTCCTGCTGGTCTACCGGAAGTACCAATATGATATTTATACATTTATCGTAAGCATAAAAAGCCTCCAGCGTACGCATCAGTACAGGCTTTCCCTTTACCGGGATAAACTGCTTGGGTATATCTCCCCCCATGCGTAAACCTTTACCTCCTGCTACGACAATGATATATTTCTTCATCAGGCAAGCAACATTCCTTTTTTAACTTCCAAAGCTTTTTCTGCTCCTGCATATTTTTCCAGAATAGCAAAAGCAAAAGCCGGAGCAGCACCTGGACCTTTACCGAGGATAAAGTTATCGACAACTTCAACCATATTGCCTGTATATTCTGCACCTTCCAGATATTTGTCGAAGCCCGGATAGCAAGTAGCCTTCTTGCCTTTCAGCAAACCACGCTTGCCATATACCATAGGAGCTGCACAAATAGCAGCAAGAGGTTTACCTGCCGCAGCAAAACTCATAATCAGTTTGTCGAGTCCTGCATGAGCATCCAGATTTGTCGCTCCCGGAAGTCCACCCGGAAGAACAACCATTTCCACATCTTCTTCCTTCAAATCCTCGAACAGCATATCTGCAACGATAGGAACCTGATGTGAGCTGACAACGGTCTTTTCACCTGTTACCGACACAGTTTTTACATTCAGTCCCCCACGACGCATTACATCGAGTGGAAACATGGCTTCCATTTCTTCGAAACCTTCTGCCAAAAAGATACAAATAGTTTTCATAATATGATGAATTTAAATATGCTTATAGTCTTATTTCAACTTAAAGTAATAGGTTATCGTACCACTCTGATTGTTTACACCGTCTACCGAATTGAACCGAGCTCGACGAGCTGCCTCTTCTGCTGCACGACGCAAAGCGGGATTTACTGTATTGGTCCGTTTGTTTATACTCGTGCTGATAACTCTTCCGGCAGGATTCACTACAATTTCAACAACGACTTTTCCGTAATCATTCCCGTTATATACCGGAACAGGAAGCCCACCCGAGCCCAGCGAGCGACCGTTCAAGTCGAATGTTCCATATCCTCCTACCCCTGAAGTCTTTCCCGTATTTCCATTTCCATCCGGACTACCTTCTATGCCTTGTCCGGAAGTAGCCGAACCTTTACTACCCATTTTAGATCCTTTACCAAATGCCCCGGCAATCTTGTTGGCAGCAGCCTGAGCAGCAGCACGTTCTTCTTCAGCACGCTTTTCGGCTTCAGTTTTTTCCTTGGGTTTAGTTACAACAGGTTTTGTTTCCTGCTTCTTTTTAGGAGTAACTTCTTTTTTAGGTTTTTCTTCTTTCGGCTTTTCCTTTTTTACCTGAATAGAAGGTTCATCATCCTGCGTAATCATAGGCTGTTTCACCTCCGGTTCCGGAGTTACTTCCGGTTCGGGTACAGAAGTTTCCGGCTGCGGCAATACATCAACCTCCGTCATTGTATACGGATCGGCATCTCCCTGAGCCATTTGTGTATTACCAAGCATAACCGGCACACCTCCTTCTTCTTGTATCTCAGGACGAGTAAGTGAGCAAAAGAGCAGCAATAGTACCACAAAGATATGCAGCACTACCGTTCCTATTATTCCGGTTACTTTACTTTTCTTCACTGTATTCTTTTTTAATTCTGTTTGTCAGGGCGGCGAGTAGCCAGAACCATTCTAAAATGATTTTCGTTGGCAATATTCAGGATACGGACAATTTCGCGATACGGAATCGACTCGTCAGCGTAAAGCGCCACATACATTTCCGGTTCCTTCGCAGCACACTCTTGCAAGAACGAAGGAACTTCGTCGAGTGCAAGCGGCATTTCATCCTCATTACCAAACGCCCCGTAATAATTCAAATCCTTATCGATAATTACCCGCGCCATAGGTTTGGCCGAAGTCTGCTCAGAACCCTGCGGAAGCAAGACCTTGATTGCATTCGGCGATACCATCGTAGAGGTAATCATAAAAAATATCAGCAGCAAAAAGATGAGGTCGGTCATCGACGACATACTGAAGGCCGGAGATATTTTCTGTCTTCTTTTCAGTGACATAGGCTTCTTATTTTTCGTTTGGTTCGTTCATCAAGTCCATGAAAGCAATGGTACGAGCTTCCATCTGACTTACAACCTTGTCTACGCGATATACCAGATGATTGTAAGCAAACATGGTAGCAATACCCACAACCAGACCGCCTACAGTAGTAATCATCGCTTCATAGATACCGCTCGAAAGCAGAGTAATATCAATATTGTTTCCGGCATTAGCCATATTCCAGAAAGCACGAACCATACCAGTTACCGTACCCAGGAAACCTAGCATCGGCGCACCGCTGGAAATAGTAGCCATAATAGAAAGTCCGTTTTCCAGTTTTGCAACTTCAATGTTTCCGGTATTCTCGATAGCAGCCTGTACATCGGCAACCGGACGTCCCATACGCATGATACCTTTTTCAATCATACGCGAAGAAGGAGTATTGGTTATACGGCAGTAATTGATTGCCGATTTGATTTCTCCAGTCTTGATATAGTCGCGGATACGATCCATAAACAGCGGATCTTCCTTACCCGCCTTGCGGATAGCCACCGCACGTTCAAAAAAGATATAAAAGGCTATGACAGACATCAGAGCCAGTACAATCATAATCCAACCACCTTTGCAAGCCATGTCCCAAAGGTTTATTTCCGGTTCTCCCGATACAACAGGAGTCAATACGGGATTATTTCCCGTCATGGTGTCGGCAACGGTCTGTGCAGCTGCCAGCAGTGTCATTGTAATCATAATTTAACGAAGGCAATTTTTATATTCTTCAATAGTTTTCTTAAGTCCTAGATAGAGTGCGTCACAAATCAATGCGTGACCGATGGAAACTTCGTCCACCCATGGAATATTTTCATGAAAGTAAGCAAGATTCTCAAGGCTGAGATCATGACCGGCATTCAGTCCCATTCCCAACTTGCGGGTTACCTTTGCAGCCTCAACGAAAGGAGCAATGGCAGCTTCGCGATTCTTTCCATACTGTGATGCATAAGGCTCTGTATAAAGTTCCACACGGTCGGCTCCGGCTTTTGCCGCATACTCTATCATTTCCGTATCAGTTCCTACGAAAATAGAAGTACGTATACCTGCTTCTCCGAAAGTATCCATCAGTTCGGTCAGGAAGGAAAGATTATTTTTAGTATCCCACCCCGAGTTAGAAGTAATCTGGTCGGGAGCGTCGGGAACAAGCGTTACCTGATGCGGTTTTACCTTCAATACCAGGTCAATAAATTCTTTCGAAGGATATCCTTCGATATTAAACTCTGTACGAAGTATGGGACGAAGAGCCAACACGTCCGCATAGCGGATATGCCGTTCATCGGGACGAGGATGAACCGTAATCCCTTCGGCCCCGAAAGCCTCGCAATCCAACGCCACTTTTTCTACATCCGGGTTATTTCCCCCGCGAGCATTACGCAAGGTTGCTACCTTGTTTATATTCACACTTAGCTTAGTCATATTGAATTTATTTTATATCTTTGCGTCTACAACCTGCAAAGTTAACAGGTTTTGCGAGAAACCTGTTAACTTTACGTGACAAAAGATTGATAAAAAAAGCTACAAGATATGCAACGCAACCTCAGATTCGCCCTTTTTGGAAATACTTATCAGGAACATAAGTCGGCACATGTCACCCATTTGCTGGAGATATTGCGTGGCAAAGGAGCCGAAATCTGTATCAGCAACGAGTTTTACGACTTTTTGAAACAGCATACAAAAGCAAACCTCGACGGACTGGAGATATTCAAAGGTTACGACTTTAATGCAGACATGGCACTCAGTATCGGTGGCGACGGAACCTTTCTGCGTGCAGCAAGCCGTGTAGGAAAGAAAGAAATTCCTATCCTGGGCATCAATACCGGACGTCTGGGATTCCTTGCCGATATATCACCCGACCAGATGGAGGAGGCTTTCGATGAAATCTACGAAGGGAAATACCTTGCCGAACCTCGCAGGGTATTGCATCTGACATCCGAAGGATACGTGCTGAAAGGCTATCCCTACGGACTGAACGAAATAGCTATTCTGAAACGTGACAGTTCGTCGATGATTACCATACGGGCTTACATAAACAGTGAGCCACTCTGTTCGTATCAGGCAGACGGCCTGATTATCGCAACCCCCACCGGCTCGACAGGTTATTCACTCAGTGTAGGAGGTCCGATTCTTGTGCCGCAAAGCGGAACTATCAGTCTGACTCCCGTGGCTCCACACAGTCTGAACGTACGCCCGATTGTCATTCGCGACGACTGGGAAATCACACTCGACGTAGAAAGCCGAAGCCACAACTTTCTGGTAGCCGTGGACGGACGCAGTGAAACATGCCGCGAAGGAATCCGCCTGACGGTACGCCGTGCCGATTATTTCGTACGCATCGTAAAACGCTGTCATCACTCTTTCTTCAATACGCTTCGGGAAAAAATGATGTGGGGAGCAGACAGCCGTTTATAGTTCAGGAATACATACTGAGAGCTTCAGAAAAAGGCTTCACAAACTAGCGGAAAAAGCCCTATTTTTTCGTACAAAGATTGTCGAAGTTTGTACAGATTTAAAAAAAATATCCTGATGTTTTTCCGAAAACATCAGGATATTTTTTTAAAACGTCAGCAAGAATATAATACGTTTCTTACGAGAATATCATTCTTTTATCGAAAACAAGAATTTATCAATTGATTAACAGCGCATTACAAATACTCAGGCAGCTGACTCAACTTCATGCTGTTTGAACCTTTTATCAGGATATAATATCCCTGAGGCTTATGCATCCGGATATCAGCCAGCACTTCATCTACATGCTGAAAAGTCTGATAGGAATGAGTAGCTACTGCAAATTCGGGACCAACCAGTACAACACGGTCAAAACCACATTCCTTCAGATAATCTACCACCTTCTGATGTTCTTCCCGACTTGCTTCACCCAATTCCTTCATATCGCCAAGAATCACCATCTTATGCGGAGCTTCTACCTGACGGAAATTCTTCAAGGCAGCCATCATACTGGTCGGGTTGGCATTATATGCATCCACAATCAGTTTATTATCGGCTGTTTCTTTCAGTTGCGACCGGTTATTGTGAGGCAGATACGACGCCAGCGCACTGCTGATATCATCATCAGACACTCCAAAGTAACGTCCGATAGCTGCTGCTGCCAGCATATTATCCAAATTATACGAGCCGATAAGATGTGTATTCACCTCGTGCGATACTCCTTCTGCTGTCCATCGGAAAGACAGGAAAGGTGAACAGCTTATCAGTTCTCCACTGACATACAAACCGGCAGTCTGCCCGTAACGCACACAAGTCAACCCTTCGGCAATGCCATTCAGGTAAGGATTTTCATTCTGGATAAAGATAGTAGCTCCACCTTTAGCCCGCAGAAAATCGTACAACTCTCCTTTCGTGCGGATAACTCCCTCGAAAGATCCGAAACCTTGCAGGTGAGCCTTGCCTACATTTGTTATAATTCCATAATCCGGTTCGGCAATATGTACCAGTGTCTTTATTTCTCCCGGATGGTTCGCACCCATTTCGACAACCGCCATTTCGTGTTCTTTTGTCAGACGAAGCAACGTGAGCGGTACACCGATGTGATTATTGAAATTACCTTCTGTATATAATGTATTGAACTTCCGGCTCAGCACCGTAGAAATGAGTTCTTTGGTTGTGGTCTTTCCATTCGTACCTGTAATGCCGATAACCGGCGTTTTCAGCTGCCGGCGGTGATAATTAGCCAGTTGTTGCAAAGCCTGCAAACAGTTGTCTACGAGAATTGTACCCTCACCCGCATATTCAGATTCGTCGATTACAGCATAGCGGCAACCCTGCTTCAAAGCCTGTGCGGCAAAAGCATTGCCATTAAAAGTTTCTCCTTTCAGGGCGATGAACATAGAACCCTCAGGACAGTTGCGGCTATCGGTGGTCACCTTACCGCATTCCATAAAACATTTATATAATTCTGCTATTTCCATATTTTCTGTAACAAAATATTCCGGCACAAAGATAACGTAATTTAATTTCCCGCGACTGCGAAAAAACAAATTATTGTGTGTACATTTGCAGCGCTTAAAGACGTATTCATCGGACATGGAAAACAGTATCACGAAACTTATCAATGTAAAGGGACAGTTAATGGACTTATCCTACCCGCAGGTAATGGGTATCCTGAATGTTACTCCCGATTCTTTTTATGCCGGAAGCCGGAAACAGACAGAAACGGAAATTGCAGAACGTACACTTCAAATCGTGTCGGAAGGGGGAAGCATTATCGATGTAGGAGCTTATTCATCACGCCCCAACGCAGAACATATCAGTGCGGAGGAGGAAATGTCGCGTCTGCGTCACGGACTGGAGATTGTATTCCGCGAATGTCCCGATGCCATTGTTTCGGTAGATACGTTCCGGGCAGATGTTGCACGTATGTGTGTAGAAGAGTACGGCGCAGCCATCATCAACGACATAGCAGCGGGCAATATGGATGAAAACATGTTTGCAACCGTAGCCCGGCTCGGTGTCCCCTACATCATGATGCACATGCAGGGAACTCCGCAAAGCATGCAGCAGGCTCCACACTATGACAACGTACTGAAAGAAGTATTATATTACTTCTCTGAAAAGGTACAGAAGCTGCGTGACCTGGGAGCCAAGGATATCATCATCGATCCGGGATTCGGATTCGGAAAGACGCTGGAACACAACTACGAGCTACTGGACAAAATGGAAGAATTCCAGATATTCGAACTGCCTGTGCTGGTAGGAGTTTCACGCAAGTCGATGATTTACCGCCTGCTGGGAGGAGGACCGGAAGATGCCTTGAACGGAACAAGCGTCGTCAACACGATTGCCCTGATGAAAGGAGCCGACATCCTGCGTGTACACGATGTGCGTGCCGCATCCGAAGCAGTCAAAATAGTTGCCGCCATGAAAAAGTTAACTCCTGTAAGTTTGTAAATATAAAATTATGCCTTTCGATATTTCCATACTTAGCGTCAAAGATATTATCGACATTCTGCTGGTAGCGTTTCTGTTATACAAAACCTACAAGCTGATGAAATCGTCGGGATCAATCAATGTATTTACGGGAATTCTCGTGTTTATCGTCATTTGGGTTATCGTATCGCAAGTGCTGCAAATGCGTCTGCTCGGTTCGATATTCGATAAGCTGGTAAGCGTGGGAGTCATAGCACTGATTGTAATCTTTCAGGATGAAATACGTCACTTCCTGCTCTCGCTTGGTTCACGCCACCGCACAAGCAGTCTGCTTCGCTTTTTTAAGGGAAGTCAGAAGAACGACAACAGCAAAGAGGCCATCATGCCTATTGTCATGGCTTGCCTCAACATGAGTAAAGGAAAAGTGGGCGCACTGATTGTCATCGAAAAGAATTTTCCACTGGATGACATCGCACGTACAGGAGATATCATCGATGCGAACATCAATCAGCGACTGATAGAAAATATTTTTTTCAAAAACAGTCCGCTACACGATGGAGCTATGATTATCAGCAACAAACGTATAAAGGCTGCCGGTTGTATTCTTCCGGTATCACATAACCTGAACATTCCGAAAGAGTTGGGGCTAAGACACCGTGCCGCACTGGGAGTTTCTCAGGAAACAGATGCCATGGCAATTATCGTTTCCGAGGAAACCGGAGGTATTTCCATAGCCTATCAGGGTGAGTTCTACCTAAAACTGACGGCTGAGGAACTGGAAAGAATGCTTACGAGTGAAGATGAGCTTTAAGGATTAATCCAACATCAGGCTCATATAGGGATGAAGGTCTTTCAGTACAAGAGCAGTCAGCTCGCTTATTGTGACACAAACATACTCTTTTCCCATCTGATAACCTTGTATCATCTTCCCCGGAGAAACCGTGTAATATCCATTGTTTTCTCCGATAACCTCGTCTCCTTGCAGATGAATACAGAGTTCCTCCCCTTGATAAACAGCAGCATACAACTCAAGGCAAGCAGGAACATTTATTAAGCGTGCCATGCCTAATTCATGCATCTCGTCAGCAAAAGGAAGTATGCATGTCATGGTTTCAGCTTGATAAAAAGCAGCGAGTTGATGTAATGCAACTGTCAGGTCCGCCTCGTCAGACAGAAGTATTTCTTTGACAGAAAGTGTCTTTTCCTGCATCAGGCAAAAGATAAGTCCGGACAAGACATCACCTTTATAAATTGTCCATACATCACCTTTGCTCAAAGCCAAATCAGACAGTACAACATGGAAATCATCAAAGGTGTGCTGTATGCAGCACGACCGCCTGTTCATTTGTTCATTAAAGTATGGATAAATTGTTTCTTCAGGGTTTCTCAACAGATCTATCTTACTCATTTTCAGATATGATACAGAGTTATTAACAGGTTGTTCATAACTGTTGATAACTTTTTTCAGCACACCATAACGGAAACAAGTCGCGTAGCCTGAACGAGCATAATATCCTTTCAACCAATCTTCGGCAGGAATTAGTGTTGAAAACACGATTCCCTCATCGAACATGGAACGATGTGTTTCCTCAAGCAGGCGACGCATAGCCCCTCTTGCCCGATAATCAGGATGAGTACAAGCGCCCGATATATATGAAGCAGCTACCGTCCGGCCACAAAATGTCATCGGATAAGATATCATCTGAAGCGCAGAAATCACCTTACCATCTTCTATTATCGCTTTATTAATCTGGTCGGTATAACGTAAACGGAAATAAAGGTCTACAAATGCTTCATCATCATTGAAGCAAGTTTCCCAAAGTTGCCTGACTTGTTCTTTTACGCTCATTGTAATTCCACGATATATTTTTCAAGAAGAGTTTCTGGATAATAAGACAATTTAGCCTTACGCAGTCCTTCCAGCCCCAGGTCTTCCTCACGGTTGATATAAATGTACTGTTCCGGAATACGATTAGCAAACTCATTGTTAATCATAGCATAGG
>OMGC01000308.1_pt1 | contig 9172 bp, 7 predicted proteins | sample 1645781 | NCBI WGS metagenome assembly OMGC01 (sample SAMEA103958157, study PRJEB25191) | human gut metagenome | biome: human-associated habitat [ENVO:00009003]; feature: intestine environment [ENVO:2100002]; material: feces | place: Germany | collected 2013/2015 | reverse complement strand
TTTATCGGCCTATCATTCGGTTGGAGAACTATGATTGACAATAGAAGCTTGATACAAAATAAAGAAAGAGAGGTGCCGACATGGGAGCATGGGGCATAAAAGCATTAGAGCGTGACGAAGGACTGGATGTACTGGACATCCTCAAAAATGAATATGTACCGGAGCATCCGGTAATGGATCTGGGCGAGATGATCGAACTGATGAAAGAGGAAGTCATGCTGGGAGCTGACTTCTCACAAATCGACTTCCTCTTTGACAATACTGCGATGGCTCTGGCGGAGCTGTATTTCCAATGGAAGGATAACAGCAAACTGGACTACGATCATGAAGAAGCTATATGGGATAAAGTCACCGGTTTCACAGCATCCAAAGAAGCCCTTGCTTTCCTGCTGCGGCAGCTCACCGACATCAAAAACGAGGTGCCGGACGAGGACGGCATCCGTGAGATTGTGGATCTTTGGAAGAACGAGGACAGCGGTGAGATCGCTCCTGCGTGGTCAGAGCATTTGGACTGGCTCATCAAGCGACTAATCTCGGAACAGGAGGCGTAACAAATGTATATCAAAAAATACTGGGGCAACTTTATCGGAGGCTCGGATGACAGCCTGAACCTTGTGGCCCTTTTAGTAGATCAGAAAAAGGAGGAGATTCCCCTCAGCGAGATTTTCGCCAAGATTGGGCTGGACAAGCAGAACTGGGACTTCCGCCAAACCGTGGAGTATCTGGAGTTTACACACTCCGATGGCGTGGAGATGGACTTCCACTTCGCTATTGATGTGGTCACCGACCTGGCCGCCATCCTGCTGGAGTGCAGCGTCAGCGGCAGTGTAAACCTTCAGGATCTGGACGAGTACAACACCCCCGCCCGCCGTATCCGCATCACTGCTACGCCGGAGGAGTACGACGCCATGAATAAGGCCATGGCGGACTTTGTCCAAGATCCCCTGTCCTATGACATCAGTGAGATGATGGGCGAGGATGAGATCACGGATATGGCTTATCAGGTGGAGATGCTGCGGAAGGAACTGTACGAGGCCGCCGGAAGTAACCGGAACTACCATGTAAAGGCGGAAGATGTGAAACATCTGCTTCCCGACTGGGAAGGTGCCGATGGCTGCATTGCCACCAACCGCATCACGGTGGAGGGCTGCAAGGTAGGCTACTGCTATCGGGAGGAGCCGGACGGCGACTGGGACAGTGGCTGGCGCTTCACTGCCGGTGACGAGAGCGAGGCGTACATGGATGACCCCAACAATGCCGGGATCTACAAGCTGAACACGATCTGCAACGACGATCCCGACATCATCCCGCTGCTGAACACCCCCGCCCCCTGCGCCTTTGAGCGGGATGAGAACGGCGTGTTCCAGCAGATCAAAGACTGGAAACCGGATGAGGACGAGGAGGAGCCTGATATGGACATTTTGAAGCAGTGCCAGAAGTGGCATGAGAACAACGAGCATCACAAGATCATTGAAGCACTGGAGGGCATTGAGGAGCGCACTCCGGAAATGGACAGCCAGCTTGCAAGGGCGTACAACAACGAGGCAGATCACAGAACGCCGGAAGGCAGAGCTATGCTCAAAAAGGCCATCGCCCTCTTGAAACCTCATGAGGAATACTTTGAGGGAGACTACTACTGGGACTTTCGCATGGGCTATTCCTATTACTATCTGGATCAGGAGGGCCGGGCTCTTCGTTACTTTGAAAAGGCATTGGAGGCCCGCCCCGACGACGAGGACACCATGCAGCTGATCGACGGGTGCAAGAAGGGCATTTCTCTGCCTCAGTTCTCGGAGTGCTTCCGGGAGCGGACAGAGAACTGGTGGGAAACCTTTGCCGAGATGGAAGCAGAATTGCGCCAGATGATGGATGACGACAAGGATCACACCCGCGGCGCGGAGATCGTGGCCCAAATGCAAGGAGCTTTGAACCTGGTCTTTGATGAGATCTCTTTCGAGATGGGCTTCAACGGCGAAAAGCATGAGTTGATCCTCACCCCGGAGGGCGACAAGGTCAAGCTGTTTGAGCTGGTCTACTTCCAGAAGCACGCCCCCAAGGAGGTGCTGGAGCACTGGAACATCCTTGTGGGCCGTCAGCCCCTCCAGAACATCGGTCTGCGTACCGAGAATGGATGGAATGTCTCTGGGGATGATGTGCAGATCTGGCTGGAGGAGCAGGGTGAAAACAGCTTCGCCATCTCCGCCTACTGTGAAAAGCTGCTGCCTATGCTCCGGGAGGAAGAAGGCCGGGCCTGGTGGATGCTCACCACCCTCACCGATCAGGTGCTGGGTGAGATCCCCCACATGAGATACATAGACAGCTTTGATGTGCTGGAGGAACCCAAGGCAGAGCCGTCCTTCCTCCTGTCCCAGCTGCCCGACAAACTGCGGGAGCAGGGCCTGGAGCTCTCCACCGACCCGGAAGCCTATCTGGAGAGCTACCTTGGTTACAAAATGGAACCCAAACAGGACCCGGACGCTGACTGGCGGCTGGATGTGATGGCTGGCTCCACCAACTGTGTGCCGCTCATCAACGGCTATCTGAATGCCGACAATGACTTTATGGACGATCTCCATGCCGACGGCGCGGTAGCGGGCTTCTTCTGCTATCCCCTGGATACCCTGCGGGAGGAGGAAGGCAGTCAGAAGATCTTCGACTTCCGGGACAAGCTGGAAGAAGTGTTTACCACTGATGAAGGATCGGAAGTGCTCACTCTCACCGGCGGGGCCACCGGCCTCTACTGTGGCTATGTGGACTTCATCGCCTGGGACATCCGAGAGGCGCTGAACATGGCGAAAGAGTTCTTTGAAGGCACGGACATCCCATGGGCCATCTTCCACACCTTCCGCCGTGAAGCCGGTTCTGTACCCCTAAAGCAACAAGATGATGGGACAGAAACTGAGAATCAGGATGACGAGTTGGATGAAACGCTTATGGGCATGGACTATATTCCTTACACCCAACAGAACGCCGAAGCATTCTTCGCTCAGCTGGAGCAGTGGAACGACGAAGACGAGTACACCCGCTGTATCCAGGCACTGAATGCCATCCCGGAGAACTGGAGGAACTACCGCACCGCCTACGCCCTGGCCCGTGCACTGGAGAACTACGCCATCATCGGGGACCATGACGAAGGCACTTTGAAATCCAAGGGAGACAAAGCCCTCCTGAGGGCCATTGAGGTGCTGGAGTCCGTCCGGGAGGAAGGCCAGGACAAGGCGGAGTGGAATATGCGGATGGCCTATGGCTATCAGTATCTCTACGGCCAGGAGGAAAAGGCCATTCCCTACGCTCAGCGGTGGGCAGAGCTGGACCCAGAGGATGAAAATGCCCCGGCAGTAATTCGGGAGTGTAAGGCGGAGATCCGGAAACGCCAGCGCAGCCGGAAGAAGAAGGCCAAATTCGTGCCCGGTGATACTCCATTTGAGGGCTTCGACCTCACCAACTTCTGGGATGATAATTGGTATGCACTGAAAGAATATGTCAGTGATCCGCCTTCCGATGAGCTGATTGCCAGCGTGGAGGAGGAACTGGGCTACAAGCTGCCCGCTGCCTACATCTGGCTGATGAAGCAGCACAACGGCGGCATTCCGGTGAACACCTGCTATCCCTGCGATGAGCCTACCTGTTGGTCAGATGATCATGTGGCCATCACCGGCATTTTCGGCATCGGACGAGAAAAGAGCTGCTCCCTCTGCGGAGAGCTGGGCAGCCAGTTTATGATCGATGAGTGGGAGTATCCTGCCATCGGCGTGGCCATCTGCGACTGTCCAAGCGCCGGACACGATATGATTTTCCTGGACTACCGAGCTTGCGGCCCCCAGGGAGAGCCTGCGGTAGTCCATGTGGATCAGGAAAACGACTACAAGATTACCCATCTGGCAGACAGCTTTGAGGAATTTGTCCGCGGACTGGAGCATGAATCCCTCTATGATCCGGATGAAGATGTAGAGGATCTTGAGGATGACGCCGACGAGGAGGAAACCGACCATAAGGGTTCCTTTGCCGGATCTGTGCTCCTCTCCAAAGCAGAGTGGGGCAAGGAGCAGTTGATCCGAGATCTGCGGGAAGAATGGGGCATAGTAGATGAGGAGCCAGATGAGGGCGACGAAGATGTTGAGAACAGCGATGACGCTGTGGTAATGCGGGTCGGCAATATGATGCTGATTGTGACACTATTCCACGGTCACATCCCGGACAATGAAGCAGAGATCAACGCCGAAAACAACTATATGTGGCCAGAGGCCGTAGAGGTGGCCAAAGCGCACAAGGCCCATATCATGGTGGCTGTATTGGGCGAGGAGGAAAAACTGCTGGAACGAGGTAAGCTGTTCACCAAGGCGATGGCAGTGTGCTGCAAGCAGAAATACGCCACCGGTGTCTACACCAGCGGCGTGGTATTTGAGCCTCGTTTCTATGAGGGCCTTGCCGATATGCTCAAAAAGGACGAACTGCCCATCTTCAACTGGGTTTGGTTCGGCCTGTACCGGAGCGAGGGGGGCCTAAACGGCTACACCTACGGCATGGATGTGTTTGGCAAGGAGGAAATGGAGGTGTTGAACACCGACGCTGAGCCGGAGGAACTACGGGACTTTTTGGCAAGCCTTGCCTCCTATGTGCTGGCGTGTGATGTGACACTGCAAGACGGCGAGACCATCGGTTTTTCTGCGGACGATAAGCACACCATCACCCGCAGCCCCGGTGTCTCTCTGCCAGAGGAACAGATGACCCTGAAGATCGGTTACGAGCCTATAAAGGGAGATCCGGAGGATGACGATGACAGCATAGGAATGGATGATGTTTCCTATCATATTGAGAGCATTGAGGAGAAGGAGCTTCCCATTGACCCCATCAACGCCTACAACCACATGGCGATTTATTTGCGCTGGTGCATGGAGCATGACCTGATGGGCGGGAAATTCCTGGCGGAGCATGGCGAAGTGGTAAATCAGGTCAAAGCCGATCCAGGCAACACAGACCTACGAACATTCATCCGGGAGGAGCTGTTCGGCTGTCTATTCTCGGCTCTGTTCAATCAGAAAGGCCGTGCCTTTGCCCATTATTACTATGGAGAAAATGATGCGCCCTATTATCCTGCCGACATTGATGACTATGCCCTGAAATATTTTGGTCCGTCCCGGTACCACTCCAATGAATTTCAACAGGAGGCATACTTATTCATCCCATTTGATGAGAAATACTATCAGACCATGGCTCAAGTGATTGAGGAACGCTTTGAAAACTGGCAGGGACAGGACTTCGACGAGGACACGCTGGAGCCTTCCGAAGTGGCTCATGCCATCATGGAGTATCTGGACTGCGAGTGTACCTATTTCCCATCCATGGCAGATGATGACCCCATCATGTCGGCATACAGCTACGCCCAGCGGCTGGGGGTACGGGAGGGCTTTGTTCCCGTACTTATCCAGGCGGATGATGAAACGCTGTTGGAATGTCTGGTAATGAACGCCGACCCGGAGCATGATGCGGACTGCTATGAATTTGACCTCAAAACGGTAGAGGAGTACCGGAAGAAGATGCTCTCCGCTCCTGTTAAGGACGGAAAGGCGATTTTGGAGGAATTGACCGGCCAGCGCAAGGAAGAAGCCGAGGACGATGATCTGGACTGGGAGGAGGAAGTCCTGGGCGAGATGGAGGGCGGAGAACCCAACGACCGCTTCGCAAACTATTGGAACGATGATACCGGAATGACATATCCGCTCATTCTGGCTAAAATTCCGGTAAAGAACCCCTGGGAGATCTTCGCCTACCTGCCCTTTGGAAATTGGAATGAGTGTCCCGACACACCGGACCTGATGGCAGTGGCGAAATACTGGTTCGAGCAACATGGTGCCATCCCTGCCGCCATGAGCCACGATGAATTGGAGTTTGAACTTCCAACTCCGATCTCCAAGGAAAGAGCTATGGAGGTGGCTGTGGAGCAATATGGTTTCTGCCCAGATCTGGATCAGAATGAGGATGGAAGCATTGGCTCCTTGGCAGATGTCCTGTGGCAGTCCACCGTCTGGTATTTCTGGTGGGATTGATGGGAGATTGTGACCATGAACGAATACCTGAAGCAATATATTGAACTCCAAAAGCAGTTTCGGGAGACAGAAGGAGATCCGGACAGTGTCCGTGCTCTCTATACCTTCAAGGAGAAACTGGAGCTGTCGGAAGACAAGCAGGCCAAGGAAGTGCTGGTGGATGTGTATGATCTGCTGGACTTCAAGAAGGATGCCTACGAACTGCTCTGCCAAATCGGAAATCGTTCCGACAAGAAGACCCTCAAGCGGCTGGGCATCTTGAAGGACTATGCGGAAAACTGGGGCAATCATTATGCCCTCCCCAGGCCCAAAACGCCGGAGGAGAAGCAGAAAGAGAAGGAACGGCAGGCCCAGCTGGGCCTGCCCGCCTTCCGGTATCACCCAAACCCTCTGGAAACTGGGGCTTTTGAGGAATCCGCAGACGGCGTTGTCTGCAACTGCTGCGGCAAAGCGACCCACATCTTCTATACAAATCCGTTCTTTTCCGTGGAGGATATTGAACACCTGTGCCCGGCATGTATCGCCAGCGGCGAGGCGGCCCGGAAATATGGCGGTAGTTTTCAAGATGATTTCTCTGTGGACGATGGTGTAAACGATCCGGAGAAGCTGGACGAGCTGATCCACCGCACCCCCGGCTACTCCGGCTGGCAGCAGGAATACTGGCGCGCCCACTGCGGCGACTACTGCGCCTACCTGGGCCATGTGGGTGCCAGAGAACTGCGGGCGCTGGGTGTGCTCGAGGAAGTGTTGGACGATCCCATGTGGGATGACGAACAGAAGAAAATGATTCAGGAATCCGTCAATGGCGGGCATCTGCAATGCTATCTGTTCCAGTGCCTCCACTGCGGAAAACACCTGGTCTGGATGGATTTTGATTGAGGTGGCAACATGGAGAAGAAGGATTTTCCCAAGGGAACCAAGCCCCGTGAGATCTTCGTCTATACCTGTGAGCGGATCGCGGAGCCTTTGAACCCGCTGGGCTACAAATACCGCAAGAGCAAAAATGACATCTACAAAAAAGACGGCATCTTTGTGTTCTCCTTTTACTTTTCCCCCTCCATCCGCTTTGGCTCCACCACTTTTACTGCCTTCTTCGATGTGAGTTCCCCGGTGATTGCCCAGTGGCGCAGTGAGCAGGAAGGGACGGAGGAAACCTATGATGGTATCGTGGGTACCTCCATCGCCCGGCTGACCCACCGGTATGATGACTTCCCCCGCTATGAGGTATCTACTCTGCTGGAGCGGGAACGCTCTATCCAGGAAATTTCCGGGCAGATCCAGGACTATGCACTACCATTCTTTGCCCGGTTTTCCAATCTGCCCAAGCTGCTGGACGATGTGGAACAGGAGGGGTTCTTCCCCCATCGGAAGGGGTTCGATGTCCCTAAGCGGAATCGGGAGTTCATCGAATGCTTCCAGGAGTATCTCCAAAAGCAGTAGGAATCAGCAGAAAGGAAACAACACCTATGTCAAACAGTAGAGTATCCACTTGGAGTGGAATCCGGAACAAATTGGAGAATGACTACCTGTGCCCGGCACTCCGGGGCCACATCCAGTATTTTGCCACCAGTTACAGCAAAAGCGCCGACCATGAGGGCCGGGCCGCCATTCGTGTGGACGGCGTGGAAGTGCTGCGGAGCAACTACTACACCTATTTTGAAAATGTGTGGACGAAATTTCATCACTTGCGCTCCACCACGCTGAAAGATCACGACTCCGCAAAAGAGGCCATCAATCAGGCTCATGCCTATGCGCTGGAGCAGGGCACCTTTGACCAAAAGGTGTTCTATGAGGCGTTTGGGATCTTTGACAACCAGAGCATCGAGAAAAGCCTTGTCAGCGAGAATCCCCTTGTCCGTATCTTTGCCCTTCTGGATCGCAGGCTTGGCAAGCGCCGCCTGCTGGCTTTGGAGGACTCCATGGAGCAGGAACTGGACTGGGTGCGGGCTTTCTATGTGATCCGGTTGCAGGCCGAAGGGCTGATGGAAGCGAATAACATTTAGGAGGAACCACCATGTCACAGATCGCGTCCTTTTATCTGATAAAAAATAACCAGCGGCAGGAGTTGTCCGACGGTGACTGCTCCGGCGCGGTCTATATGGCCATCTGGGACTGGTGTGAGAGCGAACTGGATCTGGATGTCCGTTTTCCTGCTCCCCAGACGGAAGACACCCTGGACTGCGCTCTGCTGGAGGGAGAGCTGGCGTCTCAACTGCTGGCAGCTCTGCGGGAGCAGGATCTCTCGGAGCTGGCCGCTGAAATTGCCCCGGACTGGGATCTGCCCACCGAGGCGGTGCAAAGCGGGCTTAATACGCTGCGCTCCCATCTGGAACTGGTGCAGGGCGATGCTGCTCTGCTGTATGAAATGACATGAGAACGGAGGGATACCATGCTGGCAAAGCGGTTTGAACACATTTTACATGATCTGGGCATGGCTGGGCTGGAACACCCTCTGTTCTACCATGCACCGGTGGGCATTCGTTTTAAGATCGGCGGGGAGGAACCAATCTATCTGGATAGGCGTGCGGCGAAGCTGAAAACCAACCCCGCTTATGTTCAGGGGGCGCTGGACCGAGCCGCCGCGATCTATCGGGCACTTCCGGCGGTGCCGGACCTTCTGCGGATCGACGGGTATCCCGATGAAGAACCCGCCGAGTCCCTGCTGACCGTTATCCGGCAGCGAGTGGGCCTCCCAGTTCCCGATGAACAACTTTCGGCCACAGAGCAGGATGAAGATGGGGATACCCATGCACAAGTGCAGTTTTACTGGGATCTCAGCAAGATCAGCTTTCAACCAGAGCTGCTTCTTCGGGAAATCATTCTGGGGGACATCGGCGGCTGGAACGGCTTTGTGTCCAGCGTCTATCTGGCTGGGCCGGGGCCGTTCCTCTACCATTTGTACGATGACCGTGGGCTGGATGTGCTGGGCGGCTCACAGAAGCTGCTATTGCCTCTCTATCATCAATTTCATGACTGGATTTTGGAATACGATCTGGAGAAGATTGACCAGATGTTCGCTCCAGCAAAAGAATGACTGCATAACAGAAAAGGAGACATTGCTATGGGACTTGATATTTACGCCGGGACGCTGACCCGGTACTATTCTCACAACTGGAAAACTGTTG
>OMGC01000300.1_pt1 | contig 9300 bp, 7 predicted proteins | sample 1645781 | NCBI WGS metagenome assembly OMGC01 (sample SAMEA103958157, study PRJEB25191) | human gut metagenome | biome: human-associated habitat [ENVO:00009003]; feature: intestine environment [ENVO:2100002]; material: feces | place: Germany | collected 2013/2015 | reverse complement strand
TATGGAATACGAAAACTGGAGCTGATATAAATTGAAACCTATTAATCTAAATAAAATAATATGAAATTCCAACTTGCAATTATTGGTGGAGGTCCTGCCGGATATACAGCTGCCGAAGCTGCCGGTAAGGCTGGATTGAGTGTTGTTCTGTTCGAAAAGAATAGTTTGGGAGGTGTTTGTCTGAATGAAGGATGTATACCGACGAAGACATTGCTTTATTCAGCTAAAGTATACGATTATGCCCGTCATGCATCGAAATATGCTGTAAGTGTACCAGACGCTTCTTTTGATTTGCCGAAAATTATTTCACGAAAAGCCAAGGTTGTCCGTAAACTGGTTTTAGGGATTAAGGCTAAACTGGCAGCACAGCAGGTTACTGTTGTTAATGGAGAAGCTTATATTGTGGATAAGAATACTGTACGTTGTGCAGATGAAACGTACGAATGTGAACATCTGATTATTTGTACAGGTAGTCAGACTGTTATTCCTCCGATACAAGGTATTGATCAGGTTAGTTATTGGACTCACCGTGATGCACTCGATAATAAAGAATTGCCTCGTTCGCTTGCTATTGTAGGAGGAGGAGTTATCGGAATGGAGTTTGCTTCTTTCTTTTCCAGCTTGGGAGTACAAGTAACCGTCATCGAAATGATGAATGAAATCTTGAATGGCATCGATCGTGAACTTGCGGCTTCTCTTCGCACAGAATATTCAAAGAAAGGAGTTAAATTCCTGCTTGGCGCCAAAGTAACCAGTCTTTCACAGGATGACGAAGGAATACATGTACATTATGAAAATGCGGATGGAGCAAACAGTATATGTGCCGATAAGCTGTTGATGAGTGTAGGTCGTCGGCCTGTTACAGAAGGCTTTGGTCTTGAAAATCTGAACCTGGAGCTAACAGAGCGTAGGCATATCCGTGTCGATGCTCATTTACGTACCTCTGTTCCTGGAGTATATGTATGTGGTGATCTGAATGGCGTTTCTTTGCTGGCTCATACGGCTGTGAGAGAAGCAGAAATAGCCGTAAAAGATATTTTGGGTGAGCCGGAAGAAATGAGTTACCGTGCTATTCCAGGAGTTGTTTATACCAATCCGGAAATTGCTTCTGTAGGACAGACAGAAGAGGTGTTGCAGGCAAATGGTACTTCATATCGTACAGTGAAATTGCCCATGGCATATTCAGGACGGTTTGTTGCTGAAAATGAAGGCTCAAATGGAGTTATTAAAGTTTTGGTAGACGATAAAGATACGGTGCTTGGCGTACATATATTGGGAAATCCTGCTTCCGAGTTAATTGTCTTGGGAGGTATGATGGTAGAAGAACACCGTAATCTGGAATATTTTAAACGTTTTGTTTTTCCGCACCCAACAGTAGGTGAAATCTTTAGAGAATTGTAATATATGAAGCGAACAGGACTAGTATTAATCTCTCTCATAATATGTTGTTGTACACTGGCTGCCCAGTCTATTGCCGGAAAGCTGGATGCATTGGTTTCTTCAGAAAAAGTATTGACGACTTCGGAGGTTGGCATTAGTGTTTTCAATTTGACACAAGGAAAGCAGATGTATGCCTATCAGGATAAAAAACTTTATCGTCCTGCCTCCATTGAAAAAGTGATAACATCGGTTACTGCATTGGCAGAGCTTAGAGAATATTATCTTTTCAATACACGGATTGCTTATACAGGAACTATCGTTCAGGACAGTATATTACAGGGAGATTTATATCTAGTCGGTGGATTCGATCCGGAGTTTATGGATGAGGATATGAATAAACTGGTAGAAGCTGTTCATAACTCTGGAATACGTTGCATTCAAGGGAGCCTGATTGCAGATGTATCGTTGACAGACTCTATTTATTGGGGGGCAGGATGGTCTTGGGATGATACTCCCGAAGCCTTTCAGCCATATTTATCTCCGCTCATGTTAAGCAGAGGATGCGTAAATGTAACAGTAATTCCCACATCGAAGGGAAGAAAGCCGAAAATAGAGGTTATACCAGAATCTGATTATTACACCGTTTGCAATTTAGCTCAGAGCTATGCTCCGCAATGTGGAAAACTGAAAGTTACCCGTAACTGGCTGGATAATGGTAATACGATTTGTGTAGATGGAAATGCTAATTACAGATGTACAAAGACACTGAATATGTATTCGTCAAAAGATTTTTTTCTGCATACATTTGCTTATCGTTTAAAAGAAACGGGTATTTCTATACAGTCAGTCCGGTATGGAATATGTCCGGATGAGGCAACTGGTATGTATACATTTTCACGACCGTTGGAACCTGTATTAAAACGTGCGTTGAAGAAAAGTGATAATCTGTCTGCCGAAGCAATGTTTTATCATCTGGCTATCAGTCGTTCTGGGAAAAAAAATGTAGGTTTTAAGGATGCGCAGGAAGTTATTCACTCCTTTATGAAGCATGAGATCGGGCGTAATCCCGATAATTACAGTATCGTAGATGGCAGTGGTGTATCACTTTACAATTATATCTCTCCTGATTTGATGATGGAGTATCTGAAATATGCTTATGCACATCCTGAGATTTTTCATACATTTTATGAGGCTCTTCCCGTTGCGGGAGTAGATGGGACACTGCATTATCGTATGAAGCAGGGAAAAGCATATCGGAATGTACGTGCCAAGACCGGTACTGTTACAGGGATAAGTTCGCTTGCCGGATATGTAAAAGCAGGAAATGGCGATATGCTTGCTTTTGTTATTATCAACCAGAATGTTTTACGAGGTAAGGAAGCTCGTGCGTTTCAAGATAAGATTTGCGAAATATTAGCACACTAATAAAAAGAAATTAGTATATTTGTGAACTTAGAAAATTAGAATAAATAAATCCGTGTTCGTAAACGGAAAAACAATTTGCTTTTTTAAGGTTGATATTAGTTATTAACAATATAAACACTAAAGAAAACTATGGTTAATTTTTCACTCGAAGGTAAAGTAGCTCTTGTAACAGGAGCTTCTTACGGTATCGGTTTTGCAATTGCAACAGGTTTTGCACAGGCTGGTGCAAAAATTGTATTCAACGACATCAAGCAGGAACTGGTAGACAAAGGTCTTGCAGCATATAAGGAACTGGGTATTGATGCTCGTGGTTATGTTTGTGATGTAACCAACGAAGAAGCTGTAAATGCTCTGGTTGCCCAGATTGAAAAGGAAGTAGGTGTTATCGATATTCTGGTAAACAATGCAGGTATCATCAAGCGTATTCCGATGTGTGAGATGTCAGCAGCCGAATTCCGTCAGGTAATCGATGTTGATTTGAATGCTCCGTTCATCGTATCAAAAGCTGTTATTCCTAGCATGATCAAGAAAGGTCACGGAAAGATTATCAACATCTGTTCAATGATGAGTGAACTTGGCCGTGAAACAGTATCGGCTTATGCAGCAGCAAAAGGCGGCTTGAAGATGCTTACCCGCAACATCGCATCTGAATATGGTGAATTCAATATCCAGTGTAACGGTATCGGTCCGGGTTATATCGCTACTCCTCAGACTGCTCCTTTACGTGAACGTCAGGCAGACGGTTCCCGTCATCCTTTCGATGCTTTCATTGTTGCCAAGACTCCTGCTGCACGCTGGGGAAATCCGGAAGACCTGATGGGACCGGCTATTTTCCTTGCTTCGGATGCTTCAAATTTCGTAAACGGTCATGTGCTTTACGTAGACGGTGGTATTCTGGCTTATATCGGAAAGCAGCCTAAATAAATCAAAGTAAAATATTTGTTGAAATGAATACTCTTACAAAAGCAATGAACATCCTGCTGGCAGCATCTTGCCTGGCAGGATGTTCTTTTAATCAGGCAATACATATTCAGGTCAGTAATCCGATAGATTTGGACCGGAATAATGAATTTATAGAAGTGCCTATGCAGTCATTGCAAGCATTGGCTCTAAAAGCCAATGAACGGTTTGTTGTGCTCGATGTAGAAAACAAGCAGGTTCCCTATCAGGTAACACATGACAGTTTACTAATATTTCCGGTCTCAGTAGCGAGTAAAGGAAACGCTGAATATACTGTTACCAAAGGTATTCCTGATAGTATCGCAACCATTTCATGCGGGAAATATTACCCGGAACGCCTCGATGATATAGCCTGGGAAAATGATAAGGCTGCTTACCGTGCTTATGGTCCGGCTCTGCAAGCAAGTGGAGAAAGAGCTTTCGGATATGACATCTTCACAAAATCGGTATCTGAACCAGTAATAGAATACCGCTATCGCATGGAAACAGATACTTTAAAAAGGAAACAAATAGCGATACTTAAAGAAAGTGGGAAAATACAAGAAGCCGACAGTATTGCCAATGCTATCTCCTATCACATTGATCATGGTAATGGCATGGACTGTTATAGTGTAGGCACAACTTTAGGAGGAGGAACTGCTGCCTTAATGGTTGATTCCTGCATCATTTATCCGTATTGTTACAAGGATTATGATATTCTGGATAACGGCCCTCTTCGTTTTACTGTAAAGCTGACTTATCCGCCTCTTATAGTAAAAAATGATTCGAATGTAATAGAAACCCGTATCATTACTCTCGACAAGGGTTCTCATCTGAACCATACAGAAATAACATACCATAACTTATCTCAGGATGTCCCCGTTGTTTCAGGTATTGTAATCCATCCTGAAAATCCGGATGGATATGAATGCTGTAAGGAGGAACAGTATATCGCTTATGCTGATTCAACCAATAATACCAGTCAGAATAACGGAGTTATGTATTTAGGAGTTGTATTTACAAAATCGCTTCAGAATACATTTGTACAATGGTTTCAGGACACTGAAAAGTCTCTGCATCCGGGAGCATTGGGTCATGTTTTGGGAATCAGTACCTACACTCCAGAAACGACTTATACATATTATTGGGGAAGTGGATGGAGCAAAGGTGGAATAGCCGGAATGGATGCCTGGAAACAATATCTAAAAGAATATGCCTGTAAGGTAAATCATCCATTACAAGTAACTATTAAATAAGACATTTATGGAACAAGTTTTTAGCTATATCATCGGTCTGGGAGCAGCGGTGATGATGCCTATTATTTTTACCATTTTGGGAGTATGCATCGGAATTAAATTCGGAAAGGCGTTAAAGAGCGGACTCCTTGTGGGAGTGGGATTCGTAGGGCTGTCTGTCGTGACGGCATTGCTCACAAGCAGTCTGGGAGAGCCCCTGAAAAAAGTAACCGAAATCTACGGACTGAGCCTTGGTATTTTCGACATGGGATGGCCGGCTGCCGCATCGGTCGCATACAATACATCTGTGGGAGCCTTCATCATTCCCGTATGTCTGGCCGTAAACATCGTTATGCTTCTGACCAAAACTACAAAGACAGTAAACATCGACCTGTGGAACTACTGGCACTTTGCCTTCATCGGAGCTGTTGTATATTTTGCTTCAGACAATATATGGTGGGGATTCTTCGCTGCAATCATATGCTATATCATTACCCTGATCATGGCAGACCTGACAAGTAAACAGTTTCAGACATATTATGAAAAAATGGACGGAATATCCATTCCCCAACCTTTCTGTCAGGGTTTTGTTCCGTTTGCCGTAGTGATAAACAAGGCTCTCGACAAAATCCCGGGATTCGAAAAACTGAACATTGATGCGGAAGGCATGAAAAAGAAATTCGGTATCATGGGCGAACCGCTATTCTTGGGAGTCATTGCAGGATGTGGTATCGGAGCACTTGCATGTGAAAACACTCAGGAACTTGTAAACAATATCCCTTCCATTCTGGGACTCGGTATCAAGATGGGAGCTGTAATGGAACTTATTCCACGTATCACCTCGCTGTTCATTGAAGGATTACGTCCTATTTCGGATGCAACCCGTGAGCTCATTGCACGCAAGTTCAAGAATGCGGCAGGGCTGAACATCGGTATGAGTCCGGCACTGGTTATCGGACATCCTACTACACTGGTAGTCTCACTGCTGCTGATTCCGGTAACACTGTTCCTTTCTGTTGTCCTGCCGGGTAACCAGTTCCTTCCGCTGGCATCACTTGCAGGTATGTTCTATCTGTTCCCTGCTGTCCTGCCTGTTACAAAAGGCAACGTACTGAAAACCTTCATTATCGGACTGGTTGCACTGATCGTGGGACTTTACTTTGTAACCGATCTTGCACCGTTCTTTACACAGGCTGCACAGGATGTCTTTGCCAAGACGGGAGATTCGGCAGTGAAAATACCCGAAGGATTCCAGGGAGGAGCACTCGACTTCGCTTCAAGCCTGTTCTCATGGATCATTTTCCATCTGGTATATAACTTTAAAATCGTCGGTTCAGCTGTTCTGGTAATCTGTACACTGGCACTTGCCATTTTCAACAGAAGACGGATTATTAAGGAAAGCCGACAGGGATAAGTCAAAAGAATCAATATAAAACAATATAAAATCAAGAAAATTATGAAAAAGTTAGCTCTTGCAATGATGTTTGGCGCAGCAGCCGTTAGCGCAAACGCCCAGATTTCCAGCGTACAGATGCAGGTTGCATGTAACCCGCAGGACGTGAAAACATACGACACACAAAGATTGCGCAGCAGCTTCATGATGGAAAAGGTCATGGTCGCTGATGAAATCAATCTTACCTATTCTATGTACGACCGGTTCATCTTTGGAGGTGCAGTTCCTGTAAACAAAGAACTGACACTGGATACAATCGATCAGTTGAAAGCTCCTTATTTCCTGTTCAACCGTGAGCTGGGAATTATCAATATCGGAGGAGAAGGTATCGTAACAGTGGACGGCAAAGAATATGCGCTCAATTTCAAGGAAGCTCTTTATGTAGGAAGAGGCAATCAGAAAGTTACCTTTAAAAGCAAAGATGCATCAAAACCGGCAAAATTCTATTTGAATTCAGCCATTGCTCACAAGGCTTACAAGACACAGCTTGTCACACTTGACGGACGCAAAGGTTCCCTGAAGGCTAATTCATTTGCAGCTGGTAAAATGGAAGAAAGTAATGACCGTGTAATCAACCAGCTGATCGTAAGCAACGTTCTGGAAGAAGGTCCTTGCCAGTTACAGATGGGATTGACAGAGCTGAAGCCGGGAAGCGTATGGAATACAATGCCTGCACATACCCACTCACGCCGTATAGAAGCATATTTTTATTTTAACCTGACTCCGGGCAACATGATCTGCCACCTGATGGGAGAACCTCAGGAAGAAAGACTGGTATGGCTGGCCAACGAACAGGCTATTATGTCGCCGGAATGGTCTATTCATGCAGCTGCCGGAACAAGCAACTATATGTTTATCTGGGGAATGGCCGGAGAAAATCTCGACTATGGAGATATGGATAAAATCTCATACACAGAAATGAAATAATCCAGTTTTCATATAATTATCTATTTATCATTCTAAATGTTGTGGTTCTTAACCATTTACATAACTCAAATTACATACCACACATTTAGAATGATAGTTTTTTGACAAACAAATTTAAATTGGGCAGGCAAATATTTTAGGAACACAAAGAAACACTTTCAGTAGAGCCAAAACCCATAGAAAAACATTATTAAATTTTATATCATGAATACATTTCGAAAAGTAGATGAAAAAATGACAAACTTCAGATGGGTTATTTGTGGAATGTTATTTTTTGCAACTACAGTCAACTACCTTGACCGACAGGTTCTTTCTCTAACCTGGAAAGATTTTATCGCACCAGAATTTCACTGGACAGACTCCAACTATGGAGATATCACAGCTATATTTTCAATTGTATATGCCATAGCAAATCTTTTTGCCGGACGTTTTATTGACTGGATGGGTACCAAAAAAGGATATCTCTGGTCAATTTTCATTTGGTCAGCAGGAGCCTGCCTCCACGCATTATGCGGCTGGGCAACTGAGGTAACCTTAGGTATTCACAATGCAACAGAAATGCTTTCTGCCACAGGAGCCGTAGCATCAACTATCGCAATCACCAGTGTATACTATTTTATTGCAGCACGTATTGTTTTAGGAGCAGGTGAAGCAGGTAACTTCCCCGCAGCCATAAAAGTAACAGCAGAATATTTCCCTAAAAAAGACCGTGCTTTCTCTACTTCGATATTCAATGCCGGTTCTACCATTGGAGCATTGATAGCTCCCGTAAGTATTCCTCCTTTGGCACGTTATTTCCAAAGTATAGGTGTAGGAAACGGTTGGGAAATGGCATTTGTTGTAATCGGTGCTTTAGGTTTCGTTTGGATGGGATTATGGATGTTCCTATATAAGAAACCAAATGCTAATCCACATGTAAACGCAGCTGAATTAGCATATATTGAGCAAGACAACAATGAGCAAGAAGCAAAAAACTCAGACTCACAGACTACAAACAGTGATTTTGACAATCAGAAAATTTCTTTCCTCCAGTGTTTTAAATTCCCTCAGACATGGGCTGTATTCTTCGGTAAGTTCATGACAGATGGTGTATGGTGGTTCTACTTATTCTGGACACCTGCTTATATCTCAGACGTGTACGGTTTCTCTTCTGATACTGCTACCGCTCAGATGCTTATCTTTGTACTATATGCCATCACAATGCTTTCTATATACGGAGGGAAATTGCCAACCATTATCATCAATAAAACAGGCAAGAACCCATATGTAGCACGTATGCAAGCGATGTTTATCTTTGCTTTATTCCCGTTGTTAGCTCTATTTGCTCAACCATTAGGAAATTATTCATATTGGTATCCGATTATCATTATAGGTATTGCAGGTGCAGCCCATCAGTCATGGTCGGCTAATATCTATTCTGTAGTAGGTGATATGTTCCCAAAGAGCACTATTGCTACCATCATCGGAATCGGTGGTATGGCAGGAGGTATCGGTTCATTCTTTATCAACATGGGCTCAGGACGACTGTTCGACTATGCAGCCGAAACCAATATGGTGTTTATGGGCTTTGAAGGTAAAGCAGCCGGCTACTTCATCATCTTCAGTATATGCGCAGTAGCTTATCTGATTGGATGGATAATCATGAAAATATTGGTTCCGAAATATAAACTGGTTAAGGTTTAATTAATTCAGGAATTAAGATAGTTCAACTCCCCTTTACATTCAGACGTTTAAAGAACAAAAGGAAAAACGTGAAGAATGTAAAGGGGAGTTTTGTTGTTCTTTCGCTTTAAACAACGTGAAATTACCTCCAAGATTTGTTCTGAAAAAATTATTTTACGTACAAACCTTGATATCTTTTGTACAAAAGATCAGGCAAATAACTGCATGTTTTTTAGGGATATTCAGTAAATGTCCCTAAAACGTAAGATGGCATATAAA
>OMGC01000295.1_pt1 | contig 9366 bp, 2 predicted proteins | sample 1645781 | NCBI WGS metagenome assembly OMGC01 (sample SAMEA103958157, study PRJEB25191) | human gut metagenome | biome: human-associated habitat [ENVO:00009003]; feature: intestine environment [ENVO:2100002]; material: feces | place: Germany | collected 2013/2015 | reverse complement strand
CCAGATCATCCAAAAGGACGCCCATAACTTTACCGTCCCCAAGCGGTGTGTATCAGTCCGGGAGCCGTACAGCGCCGAGCGTCGCAAAGCTGCCAGTGAGCGTGCGAAAGCCGCCGGATACCAGCCCCCTGTGAAAAAGTCCGGTAGTTAAAGGCACATGGCAGAGAATGTATTTGAAGCGGTCAAGCAGTCGGTCAGCACCAGAGAAGCGGCAGAGTTTTACGGGATAAAAGTCAGTCGAACTGGCATGGCCTGCTGTCCCTTTCACGATGATAAGAACCCCAGCATGAAGGTAGACCAGCGGTTCCACTGCTTTGGCTGCGGTGCAGATGGGGATGTGATCGACTTTACCGCAAAGCTCTTTAACCTCTCCCCAAAAGAAGCGGCGGAGAAACTGGCACAGGACTTTGGCCTGATCTATGACAGTCAGGCCCCGCCCCGCAGGAGATATGTCCGGCAAAAAACCGAGGCACAGAAGTTTCGGGAGGATCGACAGCGCTGTTATCGCGTACTGTCCGATTACTACTATCTGCTGAAAAAATGGGAAGCCGACCGTTCTCCCAAAACACCGGAGGAAGAACCGCACCCCCGCTTTGTGGAAGCAATCCAGAAGAAAGCCTATGTAGAGTACCTGCTGGACCTTTTTCTTTATGAAAGTGAAGAAGAACAAAAGGCATGGATTGCAGAACACACAGCAGAAATCACACACTTGGAAAGGAGATTGAAAATCATGGCTGAGAACAAACCCACCAACCGAGAACGGCTAAGGGAAATCACAGATGGCATCGAGCAGGGCATCAAAGAACTGTTTGAGAGTGAAAAGTATATGCGCTATCTGTCCGTCATGTCCCGCTTCCACCGCTATTCGGTAAACAACACCATGCTCATCTATATGCAGAAGCCGGACGCCACTTTGGTAGCCGGATACAATAAGTGGAAAGACCAGTTTGAGCGTCATGTAAAAAAGGGCGAGCATGGCATTACCATCATCGCCCCCACACCGTACAAGAAGAAAATCGAGGAGCAGAAGCTGGACCCGGATACCAAGGCTCCGATTTTGGATAAAGACGGAAAGATCGTCACAGAGGAAAAAGAAATCGAGATCCCCATGTTTCGCCCGGTCAAGGTCTTTGATGTGAGCCAGACCGATGGGAAACCTTTGCCGGAGCTTGCTTCCTCCCTTTCCGGCAATGTGCCAAATTATGAGGCATTCATGGAGGCCCTGCGCCGCAGCGCACCGGTGCCGATTACTTTTGAAGCAATGGCCGCCGATACGGACGGCTATTTTTCTGCCGATCATCAGAAAATCGCCATTCGTCAGGGCATGAGTGAGGTGCAGACGGTTTCAGCCACAGTACACGAGATTGCCCACAGCAAGCTCCATGACCCTAAAAAATATGAAATGCTACCGTCATGGAAGGTTGTGCAGGAGAGTGAAGGTGGAACCAAACATGATTTCAAGTTGGATTTTGCCACAGAAAAAGAAGCCGAACAGTTTGCTTCTGATATGGATTGGCGTTATGTGGACGAAAATCAGTTTGAATGGCGTCTTGCAGTTGAGGAAGATCCAACCGCAGAAAAACAGGCAATCAAAAACCGTCACACGGAGGAAGTGGAGGCTGAAAGCATCTCCTATGCAGTCTGCAAGTATTTTGGCATCGAGACCGGAGAAAACAGCTTCGGCTATATTGCAAGCTGGAGCCAGGGCAAAGAGCTGAAAGAGCTGAGAGCCAGTTTGGAGACCATCAACAAAACCTCCGGCACTTTGATCTCCGACATTGAGCGCCACTATAAGGAAATCTGCAAAGAGCGTGGAATTGACCCCCATGCAAAGGCAGAGCCGGAAACCGCCCCGATAGAGCAGCCGGCAGATGCCGCTCAGGTATCTGACACCGAGCCAACCGGCAATCTGACCTACTATGTAGCAGAGTGCATGGAGTTTCCAAACCTCGGAGAATACCACGATAACCTGTCTTTGGAGGAAGCTGTCCGCATTTATCAGGAGATTCCAGCAGAGCGAATGAACGGGATTAAAGGAATTGGTTTTGAACTGAAAGACGGAAGCGACTATGAAGGACCTTTTCCGATTTTGACCGGCCAGACCATTGACCTGGACACCATCCAGGCAATCGACTATTACCGTGATAATCCTCTGGTGCAAAAAGCGGTAAAGGAATTGGCTGCGGCAATGCCAGAAATGGAAGTGCTGGGGGCGGACGCCAACCAGCAGGAGACTTTGTTTCTGATTGACGATGCCACCTATCTTCATATCCAGTCCTGTGACAGCGGCTGGGACTATACCCTTTACGATGCCGCATCCATGAAAGAGCTGGATGGAGGTCAGCTGGATATGCCGGAGCTTTCCTGCATGAAGGCAGTTCTCCAGATTTGTGATGATAACGATTTGAGCAGCAATTCAGTAAAGTATGCGCCCCTGCCTATGATTGAAACTTTGCAGGACGCTGCCTATCAGCAAATGCAGGCAGAGGTCAGGCAGAGGACGTCTTATTCTCAGCTGCCGGAAGCACAAGAGCAGACGCTGGATGAATACCCTATGCCTGATGAGCAGGTATCCACACCGGATATGCAGGAATACGGCTACTCCTATGATGGGATGCTCCCTGTTACCAGAGAACGGGCGCTGGAACTGGATGCCGCCGGTTTGACTGTCTATGTGCTGCATGAGGACAATACGGAGAGCATGGTGTTTGACCCGCAGGAGATCATGGAGCATGGCGGTCTTTGCGGTGTGGACCGTGAGGAATGGGAGAAAAGCCCTCAGTTCCACGAAAAGGTCATGGAGCGTCAGGAACATCAGCAGGAACGAGAACAGGCATTTCTCTCCCAGAATAGAAATTGCTTTGCCATCTATCAGGTGAGCCGTGACGATCCGCAGAATGTGCGCTTTATGAATCTGGACTGGCTAAAGTCCCATGATATTTCCATAGAGCGCAGCAATTATGATCTCATTTACACTGCTCCGCTGAGGGAGTCTGGCACGGTACCGGAGCAGCTGGAAAAACTATATGAGCAGTTTAATCTGCAAAAGCCGGCGGATTTTCACAGTCCTTCTATGAGTGTCAGTGACATCGTTGCGATCAAGCAGGATGGTAAGGTATCCTGTCATTACTGTGACAGTGTTGGTTTTACCCAGATCCCCGGATTCCTGCCGGAAAATCCGCTGAAAAATGCGGAGATGGCCGTGGAGGACGATTACGGCATGATCGACGGTATCATCAACAATGGCGCAAAAGAGCCTACGGTGGCAGAGCTGGAACAGCAGGCCCGCAGCGGTCAGCCCATTTCCCTCATGGATTTGGCTGCCGCTGCCCATCGGGAGGAACGGGAAAAGAAAAAGTCCGTCATGGAGCAGCTGAAAAGCCAGCCCAAGGCAGAACACAAAAAGATAGCGCCAAAAAAGAGTGCGGAAAGGGAGATTTGATATGGGAAACTTTACTTTTGAGGAAATGAACCTGATGTGCATTTACAATACCGGCAGCCGCACCGGATTGATCGACAGCCTGCGTGAGATGCGCGGCGAGCTATCACCGGAGGAAACGGAACTGAGGGAGCTGACCGACAGCGCCCTTACGAAGCTCTGTGCGATGACCGATGAGGACTTTGCCCAGTTGGAGCTGTATCCGGATTTTGACCAGTAAACACCATAACCGCAGGGATGGGGTGGCAATTTGCCACCCCACCTCTTTACCCCAAAACCGAAAGGAGGACAGAACACCATGCCAACCAAAGCTGAACTATATGCACAGATGGCGGACAAGGTGGCAACACAGCTCACGGGGAGCTGGCAGGAATGGGCAGGGTTTCTCACCACTGCTTCCCGCCTTTACAAGTACCCGTTCCATGAGCAGTTGATGATCTACGCCCAGCGTCCGGACGCTACCGCCTGTGCAGAGTACGATTTGTGGAATGAAAAGATGGGCCGGTATGTAAGGCGCGGCTCCAAGGGAATTGCTCTGGTGGACGATTCCGGGGACAGGCCCCGCCTGCGCTATGTTTTTGACATTTCCGACACCGGAACCCGTGAACATTCCCGCACTCCCTGGCTGTGGCAGCTGGAGGAGCGCCATCTGGATTCCGTGCAGGCCATGCTGGAGCGCACCTATGATGTTTCCGGTGATGACCTTGCCGGACAGCTCACCGAGGTAGCCGGAAAACTGGCTGAGGAATACTGGACGGAGCATCAGCAGGACTTCTTCTATATCGTTGACGGTTCCTTTTTGGAGGAATATGATGAGTATAACATCGGAGTGCAGTTCAAGGCAGCCGCCACCGTCAGCATCACTTACGCTTTGATGTCCCGCTGTGGACTGGAGCCGGAACGCTACTTCGACCACGAAGATTTCATGGCGATCTTTGATTTCAACACCCCGTCCACCATCGGGGCGCTGGGAACAGCGGTCAGCCAGATCAACCAGCAGGTGCTGCGGCAGATCGGCGTTACCGTCCGAAATGCAGAGCGCGAAGCCAACCAAGAAAGGAGCAAACAAGATGAACAATCCCATGACCTATATCCAGAACGGAGACTATCTGATTCCCGACCTGAAGCTGAGCCAGCAGCCGGAGAAACCCCTGGGCAAGTACGGCAGGATGAGGAAAACCTACCTGAAGGAACATCGTCCCATCCTCTACAACCAGATGTTGCTGAGCGAGAAGCTGTACCCGCACCTTCTGGAGATCGACGAGACCGCCCAGAGCAGACTGGAGCAGATGATGCCCCAGCTGGCGAAGGAAGCGGGAGCCACCGAGGAACTGAAAGCCAGCGATCCCATGAAGTGGGTGGGGCTGATGAACACCTGCAAAGCCCAGGCCGAGGAAATCCTGATGGCGGAGCTTATCAACAGCTGACCCTAAACCTGTTCCTCTCCGAAGCGGAACAGATCCAATCCATAGATGAAGCAGAGAATGTAGCGCATACATCCTCTGCTTTTTCTTTTGCCCAAAATGATATTGACCATGTGCTGCGTTTGGGCGGCAATACAGACCGCCAGAGGGAGCGTGTGGTTGCAGCCTTTGAAAAGCAGAAAACCACCGCTGAGATTGCCGAGATACTGAAAACGCTGTACCACGGCGGCAATGGCCTTGGCAGTGTGAGCGCATGGTATGCCGAGGATGGTATCCATCTTTCCCACGGGAAGTCTGTCCGTTATGACAGGTCTGCCCAGGTCATTTCCTGGGAGAGCGCCGCAGAGCGTATCGGGGAGCTTTTGGAGAGTGGCCAGTTTGCCTCCAATGTGGAGCTTGCAGAAGCGGCAGGCTATGAACGCTCCCTCCTTTCAGAAAAGCTCTGGCATCTGTACCACGATTTCAGCGAGGAAGCCAGAGAAGCCGGATATTTGTCCTGCCTGTCAGAGATCAAAGGAAATGGGTTCCCGGAGGAGACCCGCCGCCTGACGGAGCAGCTGAGTGCCCCGGCTTTCCGCCAGACACTCAAGGAAGAATACGCTGCCTTCTGGACTGCCTATCAGCAGGACCGTGACCTGTTGCGTTTTCATTACCATAGACCAAGGGAGATCTGGGAGAACCTGAAGGACCTTGACCTGCCACGCAGGACCTTTTCTTCAGACCTTTCCCAAGTGCCAACCGTTCAGCGCTTCATTACCGAGGATGAGATTGACGCCGCCATAACCGGCGGCAGCAGTTTTGCCGGAGGAAAAGGCCGTATCTATGCCTTCTTCATGGAAAACCACACGGACAAGGAAAAAGTGAGATTCCTCAAAGACGAGTATGGCATTGGCGGACGCTCTCATGCCCTGTCCGGCGCAACACACAGCGGCGAAGATCACGATGGGAAAGGACTGCACTATAAAAAGCAGGACTGCCCGGATGTTCACTTGAACTGGGAAAAGGTTGCCAAGCGCATTACCTCTCTTGTCCAGAAAGGCCGCTATCTTACCGAACAGGAACAGGCGCAGTATGACAAAATCCAGGCTGAAAAGGAACTGGCAGAAGAAGATGCTATCCAAGCCCAGCAGCCGGAGGTGGAGGAAGAAACTCCAAAGCCTACCCTTCGGGAGCAGTTTGAGCAGTATAAGCCTGTGGTAACTGCTTCCATTTCCGAGGATGCCGCATACCGTAATGCCTGCGGTCATTCTGACCGTGAAAATGCTGTCATCGAGGGCAATGCTGCTGTGCGCCGTGCGGTCCTTGGTTCTAAGGATATGGAGCTGATCCGCCTTTATTCTGATATACCGGAGTTCCGCCAGCGACTGCACCGGGAAGTGATCGACGAAACCTATCCAAAGCTCCATGAACTTCTGCGCCCTCTTTCTCAGGAAGATATTGATACTGCCCTTTGTGCATGGAACGGCAATATCGAGAGTAAACACGCTGTTGTCCGCTATATGAAAGACCATGCAAGAGAAAAAGATACCGCCGCATGGCTGGCTCAGGAATACGGCGGCAGTAACAGCAACAGCCTGTTCGTTGTCCGTGCCGGCAGCCCGGAGGAAACGCAGCTGCCCTGGCCGAAGGTACAGCGCAGGCTTGCCCAGCTGATTCAGGAGGACCGGTTCTATACCGAAGAAGAACAGGATCGTTTTGACAACATCGACCCCATCGCCATCCGGGAAGCCCTGGAGGAAAGAGGGATTGTCAACGGACAGGTGGCAGACCCGGAAAAACTGGACAATGACCCATTTATCCAACAGGTGGTGTCGGATGTAGGGCAGATCGCAGATGCCGAGACAGAGCAGACTTCCAAAGTTTCCATTTCCGATGAGGAATATGACGCAGTTCGCCGCCCAATTCCGCAAAGAACCTCCTATGACCCAGCCGCCCCGGTCTATGCCGTGGGCGATACCGTGTATATCGAGGATGACGCCTATCAGATCACCGAGCTGCGGGAGGACACCGTACAGCTTCTGCCCACCGGGATGGTATATCCCATCTACCGGGCAGAGCGCAAAGAACAGTTCGAGCAGCTGCTTCGGGCAGACCGCCGCAATGCTTACTATACCGAGTTTCTTCCTATTGACCCGGACAAGGCAGATCAGGACTTGCGGGATGTATTGGCTCATGGACTGATGGATGAAGCGGATAAAAAGCAGATTTCCACGCTGCTGCAATCCGGCAGGAGCAACAGCGAGATCGCCTACTGGCTGAGCAGAGCCTATTCCGGTGAGATCGAGACACTGAATCTGGAGACCGGCGATATTGCCGATTACCGTACCACGGCACAGGGCATAGAACTGGAAGTCATGGATGCAGAGGAAAAGCGTCTGGCTATGCTGTATTTCCGCTGGGATGAGGTTGCGCCTTTGCTGCGCGGGATGTATGCCCGTCAGCAGGACGGTTTTGGACAGGAACAGCCCCAACCGACTACCGAATCCCCGACCTTCCATTCCGAGACCATGGCCGTCTATCCGGGCGATAAGAACAATCTGCCTTATGATGTGGTGGTGGAACGACTGCATATCGAGGAGCCGGAGCCACCAGCGCCTGTGACAGAGCCGGAGAAAACCTTTGAGGAAGTGCTGGACGAACACCCGGTTTCCATTCAGGTCAATGGCCAGTGGCAGACCTTTCCCAATGCCAAAGCTGCCGAGGAAGCATCTTATGAGGAATACAAGGCTAACCTGCGCCGCAATGCAAAAAACTTCCGCATTACAGATGAGCATTTGGGTGAGGGCGGTCCGAAAGCCAAGTTCCAGGCAAATGTCAATGCGATTCGTTTGCTGAAAGAGCTGGAAGCTGCCGGACAGCAGGCAAGCCCCGAACAGCAGGAGGTTCTTTCTCGATATGTGGGCTGGGGCGGTCTCTCTGATGCGTTTGACCCGGAGAAACCGGCATGGGCTTTAGAGTATGCCCAGCTAAAAGAACTGCTGACCCCGGAGGAATATGCCGCCGCCAGAAGCTCTACCCTCAACGCCCATTACACCAGCCCTACGGTCATTCAGGCCATCTATGAAGCGGTGGGCCGTATGGGATTTGAGACCGGAAATATTCTGGAGCCGTCTATGGGTGTGGGCAATTTCTTTGGTATGCTGCCGGAGAAAATGCGAAACAGCCGTCTGTACGGCGTGGAGCTGGACCCGGTTTCCGGGCGCATCGCAAAGCAGCTCTATCCCAAGGCGGACATCACAGTAGGCGGCTTTGAGACCACCGACAGGCGTGACTTCTTTGACCTTGCCATCGGCAATGTGCCTTTCGGTCAGTATCAGGTCAACGACAAAGCCTACAACAAGCTGAATTTCAGTATTCACAACTACTTTTTCGCCAAAGCACTCGACCAGGTGCGTCCTGGTGGTGTGGTAGCTTTTGTAACCTCCCGCTATACCATGGACGCCAAGGATTCCACCGTGCGCCGCTATCTTGCCCAGCGTGCCGAGCTGCTGGGAGCTATCCGTCTGCCTAATGACGCGTTCAAAAAGAATGCCGGTGCCGAGGTGGTATCGGACATCATCTTCCTCCAAAAGCGGGATCGCCCGCTGGACATCGTGCCGGAATGGACCCAGACCGGACAGACGGAGGACGGGTTTGCCATCAACCGGTATTTTATCGACCACCCGGAAATGGTGCTGGGCAGACAGGAGCCGGTAAGCACTGCTCATGGTATGGACTACACCGTGAACCCTATCGAGGGACTGGAGCTTTCCGACCAGCTGCATGATGCTGTGAAGTACATTCATGGCACTTATCAGGAGGCAGAGCTGCCGGAGCTGGGCGAAGGCGAAGCTATTGACACCTCCATTCCTGCCGACCCCAATGTGAAGAACTATTCCTATGCCATTGTAGACGGGCAGGTGTACTACCGGGAAAACAGCCGTATGGTGCGCCCTGACCTCAACGCCACCGCCGAAGCCCGTGTGAAAGGTCTTGTGGGACTGCGTGATTGTGTGCAGGAACTGATCGACCTTCAGATGGATGCAGCGGTTCCGGACAGCGCTATTCAGGAGAAACAGGCAGAGCTGAACCGGCTCTATGACAGCTTTTCTGCCAAATACGGTCTCATCAATGACCGTGCAAACCGTCTGGCCTATGCAGACGATTCTTCCTATTACCTGCTCTGTGCGCTGGAAGTCATCGACGAGGACGGAAAGCTGGAACGCAAGGCAGATATGTTCACCAAGCGGACCATCAAGCCCCATCAGGCGGTGGCTGTGGTGGATACGGCAAGTGAAGCACTGGCGGTGTCCATCTCGGAAAAAGCCTGCGTGGATATGGACTATATGAGCCAGCTTACCGGAAAAACAAAAGAAGAACTGGCCGGAGAGCTGCAAGGCGTAATCTTCCGTGTACCGGGACAGCTGGAGAAAGACGGCACACCCCATTATGTGACTGCTGATGAATACCTCTCCGGCAATGTACGCCGCAAACTGCGTCAGGCGCAGCGGGTCGCACAGCAGG
>OMGC01000294.1_pt1 | contig 9408 bp, 6 predicted proteins | sample 1645781 | NCBI WGS metagenome assembly OMGC01 (sample SAMEA103958157, study PRJEB25191) | human gut metagenome | biome: human-associated habitat [ENVO:00009003]; feature: intestine environment [ENVO:2100002]; material: feces | place: Germany | collected 2013/2015 | reverse complement strand
GTGTGCTGGACCGCTGCATGGAACTGGAAGCCATGTACCGCAAGGGCTGGCAGGACGCCGAAAAGCTGGTACAGTGGTACCGCGCTGCCAAAGCGGAAGCATAAGCCGAACACAACACGAAAGGGCCTCCCCGGAATGGGGAGGCCCTTTCTATGCGTTTACGACTTGACGTGGATCACGTTGGAAGGGAAAAGCATCAGTGCTTTTCCTTGTACTTGAGGCTGGCGAATGCGCCTGCGATGGTCAGCAGCATGCCGCTGAATGCCATGCCCAGAGCGGCCATCCAGTTCACGCCGGTCTGCGGCAGTGCATCCTGCACAGCGGGCAGGACCGCGTCAGACGGCAGGACCGGAGTTTCCGGAGCAGCATCATCCGGGGTGGCGTCCTGCACGGGCGGCAGCTCGGGGGTCTCCGGGGTCACGACTTCGTCCGGGGTCTCATCCTCCACAGGCGTTTCCGGCGGGGTGACCGGCGGGACGATGACCGTCTCTTCGCCGTTCACGGTGACCGTGCGGGTCTCAATGGAGGTATAGTTGTAGTCCACATGGGCGTCGGTGGTGGTCACGGTCTCCTTGGACACTGGCGTGGTGTTCACCTTGTCCGTGGTGCGGTAGCTGTAGCTGACGCTGCCGGTGTCGTAGCTGGTCTCGCCCTTGCCGGAGAACAGTTTCTTCAGCACCTCGGTAAAGGTGGTGTAGTGGCCTTTGCCGGTACCGGATCCGGTAACCGTTTCGCTCTTATCCTGCGTATAAGCACCGTCGAAGCCGCCGGAAGTATTTTCGCCGTAAGCCGTAGCACTCTCACTGGTTTTATGTGTGGTGGTCTGCTTGTTCAGCTCCAGAAGGCGGTTGGCGAAGTCCTGAGAGCTGCGGATGCTCAGCGGGGCGGTGATGGTCTTGATGGTGGATTCCGTCTGGCCGACGACCTTGCCCTCGCTCACCTGGGTCAGCTTGGAGATCATCAGGTCATAGCCGCCGACGTAACCCCAGGTGCCGTCCTGGCGCTTGTAGGTGCTGTTGATGCAGGTGTTGGCATCGCGGGTCATATAGCCGTAGGCGGTCAGCTCAGAGGTCTTGAGATAGACCTGATAGCCGCTCTCACCGGTGCTGTTGGTGTCGGTGGTTCCAATCTTCACAACGTAGGTGCCGACGATGGCATCACGCTCTTTTTTCGAGAGGTTGGCGGCCGTCTTGTTGCTGCCAGTTGCCTCCAGGTAGGCATTGATGGCCTGATCTTCCGCACTGACCCAGTGCCAACCGTCATAGCCACCCTGATACAGCTTGATGTTTCCGTTCTCCTTGATGGGATCATAGGCGACAGTGCCGGTCAGCTTGTAGTAGGCGCTCTTGTCAGGGCAGTTGTTGGGATTGCCGCGGTCGTATTCGTAGTGGCCGTCGCCCTCGCCGCCCTCGTCATCCCAGCTGATCTTACTGTCCAGGCCGACCGGCTGGTTGCCCTTACCGTTGACCAGGTTTCCGGCATCGTAGTTCCACTCCAGATTCTTGCTCACCAGCACACAGTCGGTCTGATCGACATTACCGTCCTTGTCCGGCAGCAGATCCAGCTTGGAGCCGGAAGCAAGATCGAGGTGGCCGATGTCGTCGCGCTGCTCTTCGTAGTGCACAGTGTTACTATGAACACGAACTTCCTGGCCGTTAGCGTCTGTATAGTAATAATAGCCGCCCCACCGAGTCCATTTCCAATAGACCTCAATTTTGGAACCATCCGGTGCCTTGCTGAAGGATTTGAATTCATCCGTCTTTTCACCGGAGTAGTAGTTCTTCTTGGTCTCTTCGTAATCAGAACCCTTGTTGGCAACGTAAGTGGAGCTCTTGGCGATCCGCTCCTGCTCCTGCAGAGCCTTGATCAGCTCATCCTTGCTCATATTTTCGGGCGAGATGGCCGTGGTGAAATACTTGATGATGTCCGTCTTCTCGGTCTTGTCCGTAACCTCCAGATTGCCGATCCAGAGTTCCTCGCCGGGCAGAAGTTTGCTCTGGATCTCCTGAATCTGCTTCCACAGCTCGTCGTATGCCTTCTCAAGATCCTTATTGTCCTTGATGATGTCGGTGACACTGGAGGAGGTGTGCACATCCTTCCGGACGGTGAGGGTCTCGCTCAGGGTGCTGTAATCCACGGTGATGGTTTCGTCACCCTTCGTGAAGGTCGCGGTCTTGCCGTCGGCGTTCAGTCGGATGCTGTCAGCGGGAACACTGTATTGGCCTGCCAGCGCGGTCTGGATCTCTTCAGGGGTCAGCGGAGCACCGGCCTGTTTGGTGAAGGTGTAGGTGGTCTTTACGCCGTTTTTGTCCTCGACCGTGCAGGTGTAGCCGTCATTGGTTTTGGTCACCTTATCGTAGGTCTTTCCGTCCACCGTAATGGTGCCGGCCTTTTCGTCGATCGACCAGTTCTTGCCGCCGGGGATCACCAGCTTGTCGTTAAGATCCTTGGCGTCCGTCTTTGTGGATTCGGAAAGTTCATAGATCGTCCATTCCACGCGCTTGATGCCGGAGAAGTCCATGCTGCTGATATTGATGTTATAACCTGCAGCTTTCAACTCATCTTTGTTCTTATATTCGGGGTGCTGGTTCAGCAACTCCGCCCAGGCAATCTCTTCCTTCTCCGTATCGCTGAGGGAAGCGGACGATTCCGTGATTGTGCAGGTACGGGTGATCTTGGTGCTGGTGCCGTCGGGCAAGGTCACGGTGTCTTCCTTTTTGTAGATCGTGGTGCCCTTCTCCGGGTCGTTGATGTCGACTGTCCAACCATCGAGAGAGGGAAGTTTACCGCTGCCGGGCTTGACGTAGGTGCCGTTGAGGGAACCGCTTTCGGTCCATGTATTCGAGCCGTTCACATAAGCGGTGCCGGTGATGACGTTGTCCGTGACATCCTTGCGGGTCTCGGTGCCCTTGCTCGAATCGGGAGTGCCCGGCTGAGGCGCAGAAACCGTTGCACCGTCATAGCGGAGGGTGACAGTATGAACATTGCCGTCTGCATCGGTATAACTGAGATTGAGCTGGCCTTTGCCGGTGGGATCGATCGTATTCAGCTGGTTCTTGAAATCATCGGTCTCCACATTAATGCCGGCGTTCCGGGCGGCATCCGTCAGAGCGGCCTTGATGGCTTCCAGCTTGGCAGTTTCCTCGGCACTCTTGATGCTTTCCTGACCGCCTTCGACCTGGCCGGGGGTCTTGGTGACCTCGGTGACCTCCACGGTGTAGCTCAAAGTCTTGCGCACGGCTTCCTTCTGATCAAAGGTCAGCTTTTCGCCCTTGTAGTAAACGCCGTTGTCATCGCCGGTGAAGCCCTCGCCCAGACGGTCGGCCAACTGCTTGTTGGTGAGCTGCTTGGTGTCTTCCGTTTTCTTGACTTTATAGGTATATTCCTTGCCGTTTGCATCGGTTTCCGTATAGACATACTCGCCGGTATCGTTGTTATAGTACTCGTCCTTGAGCATTTCGCCCAGCTTCTCCGAAGAAATCTCGATGACATCCGTCTTGGTCTCGTCGGTGTTCTTGGCAGTGATGCTTGGCAGTTCGATCTCGGTGGTCAGATCCTCATTATTAACATCAACGGTGCCCTTTTCCACCTTGAGCACCAGCGTGGTCTCGGTGGTGGTCTCGACCGTATTGCCGGTGATCTTGTAGTAGGTGACGCGGGTGACGGTGTTGCCGTTCTCGTCGGTGGAGGTCTCTTCCTTTTTCAGGATATAGGTGGTTTTGCCCTCGTCGTCAGTCTTTTTCTCCACGCCGTCCTCGGGGACATCCAGCAGCTTGGCAACGTCCTCAGCGGACATTTCCTTCGTTTCGGGCTCGCTGGTCTTTTTCAGGGTCAGGGTCTTGGAGTTGCCGTCCTTGGCGGGCTCGACCTTGTCCACGGTGTAACCGCCCAGCTTGGCATCCTTATCGGTTTTCCAGTCCGGACGCACGTCCTTGCCAAGCTCGTCGTCGAGGTTGATCTCTTCGCCCTTCTTGGTGTCGGTGATGGTGGTTTCGGACTTTGCCTCACCGGTGCCGGTGGTGGTAGTGGTCTGGGTGCCGGTGGTCTCGGTGGGGGTGGTGATGGTGGTGTTGCCGTCCTCGTCCTTGCCCACCACGGGGTCGCCCTTCTTCACTTCGGCGTCAGGGTCCACAACGGTGGTGCTGGAAGAGCTGTCGGGGGTCTCTTCCTTGGTGGCCTTGCCGATCTTGCCGTCCTTGCCGGTGGCTTCGTCCTTCTTGCTGTTGTCGATCACGTCACCCTTCACATAGGTGCCGTCGGGGTTCTCAGTCTCGTCCGTCTCGCCGGGCTCTTCCGGCTTCTCAGCAGGTTTATAGTCAATGGTGATGTCATCGGTTTTGGTGCCGGGGCCGAACGCGGGAGCCTGATCATCTTTCTTGGCCTCATCGTTCACCGGGGGAACAAACTCTTCCTGCTTTTCCCCTTCCTCAGCAACGGGGGCGGGCGTGGAACTCTCGGCTACAGGCTCGGCCTGCGGGGCAGCGTTATCCTCGGCAGGGTCGGGGCCTTCCACAGCATGGGCAGCCATGGGCTGTGCAGCGACACAGGCGGTCAGGGCTACGGACATGGCAGCGAGTTTCAGCTTTTTATTCGTCATGATTGATGGCTCCTTTCAAATGGTGCCAAGTCTTTTACGCATTACAACTGTCCCATATAATGGACATGTTTCGAGGTTTACTATCCTGCTTCCTTTATACCATTTTCTAGTGCAGGTTGTCAAGAAAAAATATGTAGAAACGCATGATTTGTGAAAATATTCCAAAGCCTGAATTGGATATTTTGCACAAATCACAAGAATTTGTTGCAGAAAAAAGAGAAACTGTTGCGGACGTGAAATGATGCGGTTGCGGTACTGGTGCAGAGTGTGCGGATTGTTGCGGAAAACCACTTTTTGAGGGACGGAATTTCTGGCAAAGAACCGGCTGGAATTTCTCCTGCCGCCCTGCTGCAGACGAAAAAAGGCCCCCGGAAACCTGCGTCTCCGGGGGCCTTGCCCTCTTACCTTATATAGGGCAGTCGGCGATCACTGCTTCTGCTTCAGCCGGGCCAGGTAGCTGTCGGCGGCCACGGCGGCAGCGGTGAAGCTGTTGTTCTTCCACCAGCTGATGAGCGCGGCCACAGTGGTGATGCCGGCGGTGACCAGCTGCTCCACGGTGGTGCTCTCGATGGGCAGCACGGGCTTGCCCATTGCGCTCAGCACCTGATTGGTCAGGGCCAGCAGGAGCACAGCGGTGCGGGCCAGGGTAGCGGCGGAGATCTTGTTGCTCAGTTCCATAAATCAGTTCCTCTCTTTCATTCGTTCATGGTTCTCAAGGTCGGCGATGCGGTGGTTGGCCACCTTCATCTGCTCTTCCAGAATGGGCACGCGGCGGGCGAAATTGTTGTGCTCGCGCACCTCGCGGGTCAGTTCTTCCAGTTTGGTGTCGGTCACGGCCTGACTGCGGCTGTTGGCGATCAGCACCCCGATCAGGGTCACGGCACCGGCGATCAGGGCGGACAGGATGCTTTCCATTGGGTTCACCTCCTTCTTAACCTGTCCAGCGGCTTTTGGCGGGGCGGGTGTCCACATGGACCCAGCCCACAGCCCGTCCGGCCCGGGGCGGGTACCGGCCGATGCCGCCGGTGCCGGGCAGGCAGGTCTCTGCATAGGCGGCCAGCTGCTCCACCGGGATGCCCTGCACCCGGATGTCGGCAGCGCGCCCATACAGATGCTGGCTGTAGGCGGCCCCGCCCACGGATTTGTTGTGAGCGACGGTGCGGTAGCCGCTGGTGATGACTACGGGGCGGCCGAAGTGGTCGCGGATCTTCTGCAGCAGGGCGGCAAGGCTGCTGTCCACGAACACAGGATCCGAGCCATCTTTGCAGGCAAACTCGGCCACGGTGAAGTTTGCGCTCAGCTTCCGGGTGCCGTCCCGCGTGCGGGACCAGGCTTCAAGCATCGGCTTCCACCTCCGCCAGCAGGGCTTTCACGGTGCTGCGCAGACGGGCGGGCACCTCGTCCAGCGTCTTGATACCCTTGCGGATCAGGGCTGCATAAATTTTCGCCATCAATTTTCCTCCTTTTCTTCGTACAGCTCGCACAGGGCCACCTGAAGATCGGTGACACTGCTCTCCACGGCGGTCACCTGCGTCAGCAGGTCCGCGAGGGTGGGGTAGTGGTAGCCGTCAATCCAGAGTTCCAGAGGGAACACTGTTTTGGATAAACAAGCAACATGAAGGATGCCGTTTGTTTGGAATGTGATTGTAAAATCGTCGTTACAGTTATAAATTGTCGTGCCACCGCGTGCAATGTTTTTTTCAGTGCTATTACCGTAGCTGCTGAACTTGCCTTTGGTAATGCATATCTTATCAACATTGCCTGGAATCTGAACATCCCAAGTTTTGAATCTTTCAGGAGACTTCGCATAGGTGTTCCACACCAGCCGTGGCTCCGACTTTACCGCCACGGCGGCAGCGATCTTGTCATTGAGCGTTTTGGCGCTGAGGGTGCCGTCCGGGGCGATGTCCAGCGCTTCGCCCACCTTCACGCCGCCCAGCTGGTCCGCCGTAGCGGGCGGCAGGCTGTAAGGCGTGCCGAACTTGGCGTCGGCCTCCAGCCGGGTATAGTAGGCGGTCAGGTCGGCACCCAGCGTGCGCAGGGCGGCTGTCTTTTCCGCACCGGTCCACCCGGCGGCAGTGCTGGCGGTGGTGAGCGCTTTTTTCACGCCGTAGGGCAGCAGGGCCGGGGTGAGCGGCGCAAAGCCGTCGGTCATGCTGTCCAGCTGCTCGGCGGAGGCAGGCACAAGGGTCAGGGTGGCGTCCTCCCGCACAGCCACGCCGTATTGCGGGTCGATGCGCACCGGGCCGGGGGTCTTTGCGTCCGGCAGGGTGCTGCTGCGCACATAGGGCGTCAGGTCGGGCGGGGGCGTAGTGTCGGTGAGCAGGGCACCGGTGTCGGGGTTCACGCTCAGAACCCGCAGCAGGGAGCCGGCTGCCGGCTGCGCAGGCCGGGGCAGGGCACCCACGTCCTGCGCACGCAGGACCACTACACCGCTTTTGCCGTTCACGCTCAGTACCTGACCGTCTGCCGGGGCCAGCTCTTCGGCGCGGGCGGCAGCAGCCTCGGCCCGGGATGCACACCCGGCCGCCGCGGTGCTGCTGGTGCTGGCCTGCCGGGCAGCAGTCTGTGCCTGTGCGGCACTGGAAGTGCAGCGTTCGGCGCTGGCCGAGGCGCTCTGGGCCGCCGTGGCGGCTGTGCTGGCACTTTCCAGCACGCGGGCCACGAACTGCTCGTACAGGGTGGGCGGCAGGTCCTCGGAGCCGCCGTCGGTGGGCAGGGTGGCATAGGTGTCGTACCGGCCGGGGCGGGTGTAGGCGGTGTAGCCGGAGCCGCTCACGGCGGCCAGCATCCACTGCCCACCGGTGCAGCCGGTGAGGCGGCGGTCCACCGTCACGCAGGCATCGCCGTCCAGCGGCACCGGGGCCAGCTGGGTGCCGTCGCTGCGGCGCAGGTACAGGGCAATGGCGCAGTTGGCCCAGCTTTCGGGCAGCTGGAACTGCAGCCGGTCCACGCCTTCCGCGTTCTGTGCGCCCAGGTGCAGGCGGCTGGGCTGCGGCAGGAATTCGGTGCCGCCGCAGGCTCGATGAATGATCTGGATCTTCATGGTTTTGACCTTCCTTTCCGGTTTTTTATTTGATTGTACGCCGGGGCGCGCGGCAGCAGAAGTGTGTTCTTTTTCCCCGCAGATTTCTGGGCTTCGGCATTTTGCCGGAGGGGTGTTTTTGGGGGTAATTCGGGGGCAATTCCGGGTGCGGAAAATGCCCGGCGGCGGGCCTGGTTTTGTGCAGAAAACTGCGGTATTTGGCCGCTTGTTTCCGTGCGGGAGGGCCAGAAACGGGTCGTTCCGGGGCGTCCGGGACGGATGCAAATGTTAAAAATTCATGAACAGAACGAAGCCGAAAAAGAGCGGAAAATCCAGAGGAAATAACTTAAAAAACAATATTTTGCAGGAAACACTGTTAAAATTGCACAAAAAAGAATGTTAAGTATCTAACAAAGTGGAGACGCCCGATTTGACAAATCGGCTTCGGTCTGGTAAGATAATACCGCGCAACGGAGCAACGGACGTTGCAGCGTTTAAATTTTATCTGGATGAAGTGAAATGCCGTCTGAGCGGACGGTACGGTGCAGGCAATGGGGGCCTGTGCCGGGGGACGGAGCAATGTCCCGTTGGAACGGATTCCGACGCAATACGATGCTTGGCTTCCACAGCCGGAAAAGCATCGTATTTGATTGTGGAGCCCCTGGAGCTCCGCAGTCCCGGCGGCCGGGGTGCAATGCAGCATCCGCGGCCGCACCAAAAACAAGAAGAGAGGAGTTGTCTCGTATCGCTTCCGTAAACTTGAAAAAAGCATCCTCGGGCTGCAGATCTGCAGTCTCTTCCCGCGTGCTGGCGTTTTGTGTCATGGTCGTGTGCCTTGTGGCTACCCTTGGTGTGACCGCTGCGAATCTGCGGCTGACCTACGTCACCGACTCCAATGGGGCCAAGCAGGTGATCCTCACCTCTGCCACCGACCCCGCAAAGGTCATGAGCCTCTCCGGCATCCAGTCCGAAGAGGGCGACAAGGTCTATTACACGGCGTTCAGCGGCAACCTTGCCACCCTGAACATTGAGCGCGCATTCTCGGTGAACATCCAGGCCGACGGCCAGACCTACCCGGTGAAGATGGTGTACGGCACTGTGGCCGATGCCTTGCAGCGCGCCGGCATCACCCTGGAGGGCGATGACTACACCGAGCCTGCCCTGGACCGCCTGGTGACCGCAGGCACCCAGATCGTGGTGCACCGCGTGGACTATCAGGACCGCGTGGAAACGCAGGCCATCCCCTATGATACCGAGTATGTCTATACCAGCCTGTACTTCCGCAACACCGGGCGCACCACCACCGTGCAGCACGGTGCCGAGGGCCAGCAGACCGTGACCACCCGCGACCGCTATGTGGACGGTGAGCTGGAGAACAGCATCGTGGTGGATTCCACCACCACCGTGCAGCCCACGAACCATGTCATCAAGACCTACGGCGCGGGCGCACCCGTCTCGCCCCTGACCGGCCCGGACGGCACCACCAATGCCCCTGCTTCCTACAGCAAGGTGCTCACCGGCAAAGCCACCGGTTATTATTCTAAAACCGGCAAGGGCTCTTCCGGCCTTGGCCTTGGCTACGGCACCGTGGCCGTGGACCCGGATGTGATCCCCTACGGCACCAAGCTGTACATCACTTCTACGGACGGAAAGTTCGTGTACGGCTACGCGGTGGCCACCGACACCGGCATCGCGGTGCAGAAGGGTCAGATCCTGGTGGACCTGTTCTATGAGACCTACGCCGAGAGCGTGATCAATGGAGCCATTCAGGTGAACGTCTACGTGG
>OMGC01000278.1_pt1 | contig 9803 bp, 10 predicted proteins | sample 1645781 | NCBI WGS metagenome assembly OMGC01 (sample SAMEA103958157, study PRJEB25191) | human gut metagenome | biome: human-associated habitat [ENVO:00009003]; feature: intestine environment [ENVO:2100002]; material: feces | place: Germany | collected 2013/2015 | reverse complement strand
TATCAAATTTTGCTATATATATTTGCGGTGACAATAGTAGTTATCAACTCTAAAAACTCAAAGTTATGGCAAAGAAAAATGTGAGGGACGAACCCCTGAAGCCGCAAGTGAGCGAGAACGAACAGATGAGTGACATCGTGTTCATACTCGACAAGATGGAACTGATTTTACAGGCGGTGTCAAAAATCGGAAAGGACGGGAAATACAGCACCGTTCCGGCAGACAAGGAACACAGCAACTCCTTCCTGAAAATCGACCGGTACGCCAACATGTTCGAGAATTTCGTGAAAAACTTCTGGAGCCAGCTCAAAGACCCGACCCGTTTCGGCATCCTCTCCGTCAAGGCGGATACGCTGGACAGCCCGGAAGTGAAGCAGGCCATCGAAGACCTCGCCGCCGGAAAGCAGACAAAAGCCGTGGAAGACTTCCTCAAAAAATACGAAATCGTTCCACGCGACAAGGAAAACCAAAGTATCAACAATCAAAATCAAGAAGAAATGGCAAAGAAAAATGAGACACAGCAGCAGGCCACCCAAGGTGACGGCACGCAGCAACCCAAGTACCGCTACAACGAGTCCATGATCAACTGGGAGGAACTGAAGAATTTCGGACTTTCCCGTGAATACCTCATGGAGCGCGGTCTCCTTGACCAGATGCTCAGGGGCTACAAGACCAACCAGGTGGTACCCATCAGCATGAATTTCGGCTCCGCCGTATTACGTACCGATGCACGACTGTCATTCCAGCAGTCCGTGGGAGGCCCTATCGTATTAGGTATCCACGGCATCCGCCAGAAACCCGAACTCGAACGCCCGTACTTCGGTCACATCTTCTCCGAAGAGGACAAGAAGAACCTGTTGGAGACAGGCAACATGGGGCGTGTGGTGGAACTGAAAGGGCGCAACGGCGAATACATCCCTTCTTTCATCAGCATCGACAAGCTCACCAACGAGGTGGTCGCCATGCGCGCGGAAAACGCCTACATCCCGCAAGAAATCAAAGGTGTGAAACTGACCGACCAGGAAATCAACGACCTGCGGGAAGGCAAGAAAGTGTTCATCGAAGGCATGATTTCCAATAACGGCAAGGAGTTCGACGCCCACATCCAGGTCAACGCCGAACGCAGGGGCATCGAATACATCTTCGAGAACGACAAACTCTTCAACCGACAGTCGCTGGGCGGAGTGGAACTTACCAAGCAGCAGATTGAAGACCTCAACGCGGGCAAGGCCATCTTCGTGGAGGGTATGGAGCGCAAGGACGGTGAGTTGTTCTCCTCGTATGTCAAGCTGGACGAGGCCACGGGCAGACCTTCCTACACACGCTACAATCCCGATTCCCCGGAGGGAGCGCGTGAAATTTACATCCCGAATGAAATAGGCGGCGTGAAAATCACCGCCGAGGAACAGCAACAACTGCGCGAGGGCAAAGTCATCTTCCTCAACGACATGGTGAACCGCAAGGGCGAGGAGTTCTCCTCCTTCATCAAGGCGGATTTGGAAACGGGACGCCTGAGCTACTCACGCACGCCGGACGGCTTCGAGCAGCGTGCCGAGTTCAAGATACCGGAAAAGGTATGGGACGTAAAACTGACGAGAAACCAGCGTGCCGACCTCCAGAGCGGCAAGGCGGTACTGGTCGAGGGCATCAAAGGCTACGATGGAAAGACCATCTCGCAGTATGTCAAGGCGAACTTCAACCAGGGCAGGCTGGACTTCTATAACGAGAACCCGGACCGCAAGCGTGACGCATCGCAGCGCAACGTGGTGGCGAACGCCCAGAAGCAGGGACAGGAACAGGCTGGCCGCAAGTCCAAGGGGGCAAGCATTGCCTGAGCGTGAATCAGAATGAATGTCAAATCAAAAAAACAGAAATATGAACGTAAACAATAAAAACAACACGCCATTCAAGGCGGAAGACGTGAACTGGGAAGAACTCGCGGGAATCGGGATCCTGAAGGACGAGCTGGAAATGTCGGGGGAACTTGATACGTTGCTCAAGGGAGAAAAGACAGGAGTGATGTCACTCAGCCTCGTGCTGCTGGGCGTGGACGTGGTGATGGACGCCACCCTGCAACTGGTGCGCAAGGACGACGGGGCACTGATTGAAATCCTCGGTGTCAAGCCGGTGGCCTGACAAACGCTCATCCATTATAACAAGTAAAAAATGTCAAACCGCCGTTTCCCGTTTTCCGGTTCCGGTAGCGGGGAACGGCTTAAATTTTATCCGAACATGAAAGCAATCATTGCAGAAAAACCGAGTGTCGGCATGGATATAGCCCGTGTGGTCGGGGCTACCGACAAGAAAGACGGCTACTGTACAGGTAACGGGTATATGGTCACGTGGGCGTTGGGACACCTGGTGTCGCTCGCCATGCCCGGTGCGTATGGCTACACGAAAACCTCCGCCGAAAACCTCCCGATGCTGCCGGACCCGTTCCGTCTGGTGTCCCGCCAGGTCAGGACGGACAAAGGGATGGTGACGGACATCGCCGCCGCCAAACAACTGAAAATCATCGACAGCGTGTTCGACCGGTGCGACAGCATCATCGTGGCTACCGACTGTGCCCGTGAAGGGGAACTTATCTTCCGCTGGATATATTCCTACTTAGGCTATACCAAACCGTTCAAACGCCTGTGGATCTCCTCTCTCACCGACGAGGCCATCCGCGAGGGTTTGGCGAACCTCCGGGACGGCAGCGACTACGACAGCCTGTATGCCGCCGCCGACTGCCGGGCAAAGGCGGACTGGCTGGTGGGCATGAACGCGAGCCGTGCCCTGGCGGTAGCCTCCGGCTCGGCGAACAACTCCATAGGACGTGTACAGACCCCGACGCTCGCCATGGTCTGTGCCCGCTTCAAGGAGAACCGGAATTTCGTCTCCACCCCTTACTGGCAGCTGCACCTCACGCTGAAACGGCAGGACGCGCACCGCATGTTCATCCACACGGAAGAGTTCAAGGAAAAGGATGCGGCAGAGGCGGCATACCGGAAAATCACTTCCGGTTCTGTGGCGACAGTCACTGGGTCGGAACACAAGAGGACTTTCCAACAGGCCCCGCTTCTGTACGACCTGACCACGCTCCAGAAAGATTGCAACGTCCATTATGACCTGACAGCGGAGAAGACCCTCTCCATCGCCCAATCCTTGTATGAAAAGAAGCTTATTTCTTATCCGAGGACGGGAAGCCGCCATATCCCGGAGGATGTCATGCGGCACATTCCTTCCTTGCTGGGAAAAGTGGTTTCCATGCCGGAATTCAGGGAATACGGACAGTCTTTCGACATGTCCGATCTGAATACCCGCAGCGTGGATGACACGAAAGTGACCGACCACCATGCCCTGATTATCACGGGCATTTCACCCGAAGGGTTGTCCGAGGCGGAATCTACCGTTTACACCCTGATAGCCGGAAGGATGCTGGAAGCATTCTCGCCACCCTGCGAGAAGGAACTTTTGGTCATGGAATGTGCCTGCGAGGGAATGGCGTTCCGTTCCCGCTCTTCCTCCATTGTCAGACCGGGCTGGCGCGGCGTGTTCGCCAGAAAGGAGGACAGGGAGAAGGACGAGCCGGAACGTGACGGGGGGACGGCGGAGTTTGCCGAAGGCGAGACTGTTCCGGTCATGGGACACGGGATGGCGCAGAAGAAGACCCTACCCAAGCCGCTGTACACGGAGGCCACCCTGCTGGCGGCGATGGAGACCTGCGGGAAAAACATCACGGACGAACAGGCAAAGGAGGCTATCAAGGAATTGGGCATAGGCACACCCGCCACCCGTGCCGCCATCATTACCACCCTTATCAAACGTGACTATATCGCCCGCTCCGGCAAAAGCATCATCCCGACCGAAAAAGGGATGTATATCTATGAGGCGGTGAAGGACATGCGTGTGGCGGACGTGGAACTGACGGGAAGCTGGGAGAAGACCCTGGCGCAGGTGGAGAGGCATACCCTCGATACGGAAACCTTCATGCAGTCCATCCTGGATTACACCCGCAGGGCAACCGAAGAGATCCTGCGTCTGGATTTTCCGGCGATGCAGGAAAGGGCATTCACCTGCCCCAAGTGCAAGACGGGAAAAATCATCCTCCGTTCCAAAGTGGCCAGGTGCGACCATGACGGGTGCGGGCTGCTGGTGTTCCGCCGTATTCTGAACAAGGAACTGACCGACACCCACATGGAACAGCTTTTCTCCTCCGGCACCACCAGACTCATCAAGGGGTTCAAGGGAAAGAAAGGTGTACCGTTCGATGCCGCCGTCACCTTCGATGCGGAATACAACACGGTATTCTCGTTCCCGAAAACCGGGAACGGAAAGAAAAAATAACACCGTCATTCCAATTCGCGGGCAAAGGTAGCGCACCGCCTTTTTCCACCGGCAAGGTCAGGCCCTCCGGGTTTCGGGGAAAATCATCCTCGCGCCGCTCCGGTATTTTCCTCCGAAAACCTTGCCTGTGGAGGCGGTACGCATCCCGGCCCTTGAAATTGGAAAAGACTGTTTCACCCGTTAATACCGGAATGTCATGAAAACAAGGGAATATATCGACAAGATTCAAGCGAACAGATGGGTACGGACCATCGCATTGGGCTTTGCAGCCTTCATCGTGTTCAGTTATATGTACACACGGGGCATATCCCCCGTGTGGGCTGCGGTAGCCATCGTGTGTTTTAGGGGATTCTTCAGGTTCCTGTACCGGATAGCTTGCCTTCTGGTGGCTGCGGCCATACTTTTCTGCATACTCAGTTTTCTGGTATCCTGACAATATTTGACCATGAAACATAACTGCCATACAAAATCAAGTGGAACCTTACAGAACAGAGCTGTCTTCCGGGACGGCTCTTTTTGTTTTCCGCCCTCTGTGGAACCGGAAACCATAACGACAGGAATAAAAGGAAAAGGGATGAAAACACAGACTTGGCATACCGGAAACTACCGGGCAAAGTTGGCAAATGCCTTTGTTCGGACGGCAAGGTCAAGCCTTGCGGTTTCGGAAAAAATCATCCTCGCCGGAGGCTTGCGGTATTTTTCCCGAAAACCTTGCCTTACCGAAGGCATCTGCCGTCGGGCCCTTGTAGTTCACGGGCTGCCAAAGCCCGAATATTCACAATTAAAAAAAATAAAGAGACATGAACCAAGCATTTGCAACAAGCGCACCGCCGGCTCCCATGAGGATGCCCATGCCGGTAACGAGAAGAAAAAGGACGGTGGAACCCGAACCTGCCGTCAAGTTCCCGCCACGGGGGACGACAGGGCCGGTACACATCTCCACCCTGTTGAACCCGATTCTGGAAATCAGCCGCCATCCCGACAGGAACAGGCTGCTGGCCAAACTGTTCAGTGAAGAATAAAACCCAGTAATAACTTTTAATACATCAAATTATGTTTTTTACAGCAATCCACCAGATGATGACCGAAGGCGTGGATCTCACGCTTGTCATCCGCAAAGCGAACGGACAACTGACAGTATCCTTACTGCCGAAGTCGAACGGGCTGAAGGACGAAGCCCAGAACCACCTCGTACCACTGACCGTCAGCGGGCATCCGCAGGAACTGGACGCAGGCTTCCTACAAGCCGTAGCACGTCCTATACAGAAGACTACCGGACTGATTTCCAACATGGCGCAGTTCGAGGCGCAGGCTGAGAAGGCAGCGTCCGAGAGCAAGGCGGCAAAGGAGACCAAAGCGAAGGAGACGAAGGAGGAAAAGGAGAAGCGGGAGAAGTACGAGAAACATTTCAAGAAAGCGGAGGAACTGATCGCTGCCAAGAACCACAAGGAGGCGGTTACCGCACTCGGACAGGCACGTCTTTACGCCAAACCGCAGGACCAGAAGAAGATTGACGAGATGGTGGCGGAACAGACAAAGGCGATGAACAAGGGCAGTCTGTTTGAACTGATGGAAGAACCGGCTCCGCAGCCACAACAGCCGCAGGCACAACCGGCAGCCGCACCAGTCCAACAACCGCGGCAGGCTCCACAGTATCCTCAGCAACCGCAGGCACAGAGACCGATGGCGGCTCAGGCTCCTGGCGGACAGCAGAGACCGGCAGCCAATCCTCAGCAACAGCAGACAATGTGGCCACCGCAACAACCGCCGCAGGGACCGGCACAATATTACGCCCAGCCACAACCGCAACCCTATATGGGACAGCAGCCAGTACCGCAACAGGCTCCACAACCCGCACACGGGGGATACCATGGGACACATTGGCAGGAGCCGGTACAGCACCCTGAAGAACTCTCCCCACATTATCACGCCGGAGAGGATGAACCCAATTACCGTCCGGAGGATTACGAGGAATATCCCGATTTTCCGCAGTCCATGTTAGAAAATCATGTCTCACAATATCAAGCAGTATAAGATTATGGCACTCGAAGTAACAGGAATGGCACGCTCATTCACATTCAAGAAAGGCAGCGGAATGGTAACGCTCGATGATCCCAACCCGTCGGACAGCCCCGAAATGGTCATGAGCTATTACTCCAACTTCTACCCGGAGCTGACAACGGCAACGGTACACGGACCGGTCATCAAGGACGACAAAGCCGTGTACGAGTTCAAGACCACCATCGGGACCAAAGGATAGGAAGCATGAAGAAGGAACGAAAGAAAAAGAACAACAAGAAAAGGAAACCATGTGTACCATTGGACGAACAACAGTCAAGGCAGCTGGCGAGGCTCATCATCGGCCAGACGCGGAGGAATGTACGGTACGGCGTGAACAGGGAAGAACGGATTGCGGCTCCAAGCGGGGCCGTAATTCTTTTCTAAGCACAGCCTTCATACCGCTGGCACAGAATAATCTTACCGTGGATTGTTACGACAGCGGCGAATGCAACAGTATAAACGTAATCACGCGGGATAACTACGAATTCCTGCGTGATTCGTATTTCAGGTATTCCCTGCTATTGCAGAAGGAGGGCGTACACATGCCAGGAAACAGTATCGGGGAAGGCATCGCCAATCTGTACGATGAAATGAACACGCTTGTCGGTGACGAACTGCATGTCAACATCGAGCAGGAAGCCGGCAGGCTTTTCTTCCGGCTGTGGAAATACCACAAGTGGGGAAGTTTCACGCTGTACTACTTCCCGGTAAAGTTTCTGGAATCGCTCAATCCCATTTTAAGGAGGATTGCCATTACCTTTATCCATAAACTGATGAAAGCAAACGGCATTGATACATTCGTGGATTACGAAGAATCGGACTTTTTGTTTGAAATGCTTTCGGAGGATGACGGCAGCGACCCGGAGGAGTGGAAAGAACGCATGAAACTGCTGGACTCCTATCAGGAAGGGAAAATCGGCAGGCTGCTCAAACGGGTGGAATCGAAATCCTACTACAAGAACCTGCCGAAAGCACTGGATACATACGAACCCCAAAACGGGTTTGAACAGCCTTTGGTCGATGCGATGAAACGGGGTCTCCCGTTTCTGACGCCTGCACGGGGCATCATGCAATACGCTTATGACGCCTATTACTCGGAGAATCCGGACTTCCACCCGATGTACCTGCAACAGCAGATAAGGGTCGTGTATGACATCAACGACATTGTATCCGACTATCTCGTTGACTATTACAATTCCTGTAGCAGGGAGACCTACGACATCACTCCGGTGACTGCCCTTGACCTGTCGCCCGATACCGAAGAACTGTTCAGCATGGACGATTACCCGGAACGGTTCTTTCGGTGGGCGGACGAATTCATATCTTTAATCAGTTGAATTATGTTGGAAACGAATGAACTTACCCAAAAATTGAGGACGCTGCTCCATCCGAGGGCGGCGTTGATTGCCTATTCAGGCGAGAAAGACAACTCTTATGCCTCTGACAACAACTATTTTGTTGAGATAAGGGATATAGACGATAACGGAATGATGGGAGAAGGCCGGCCCGTCACGGTGGATTTCATGAACGAACTGGTGCGCGGTTATTCCGAAAGCCACAGCACCACGCCATACGGAAGGATTCCGCCCAATATGCTGTGGTGCGACCCGCGCAAGGGCAGTGAGAGGTATATCTGGTACAACTCCCCACAGAAACGGATGATGTTTTTCAAGGAATCCCTTCAAGTAGAGAATGCAAAATACAACCTGCCGGGAGTCATTTACGTGGCAGGTGGCAGTTCGTTGAGTACTATCCTGCTTCCTCTTTTCGGTGTGTTCATGTTCTATGACAGCAAGAAGCGCAAGGCGGCTGCGGAAGCGAGAAAGGCGGAAGCTGACAATATCACCTCGTATGCTGCTGAATGGAAGGAACTGTACGAGAAAAAGGAACACAGGGTAGTGGAACTTGATTCCAAAATAGACCAGCTTTATGCCGAGAAGAATGAAGACCGCCAGCGTATCCGCGAGCTGACCGAAAAGAACGCTACACTGGAGATAGAAAAGATAAAGCTGGAAGCAAAGCGGTGCGATGTCCGGGGATGTAGCGGGCGGAAGCCACCGAGCGATTATTGATTCACGGGAAGGAAGGTGTTTCGCAACAGCTTCCTTCCCTTTTTAGCATAAACTTAAAGTTTAAACAAAGGTTTCTGCAAATGTAGTGTATGTTTATATTAAATCAAATGATGTATGAAGTATTTTACGATAAAAGAACTTTGCCGTTCGACAACTGCTGACCGCAAAGGAATTGACAACAGATGTGGCAGTGATATAGAAGCCAATCTGACTGCATTGGTGGATAACGTTCTTGACCCGCTACGCGAATGGTATGGCAAACCTATCATTGTGAACAGCGGTTACCGTTGCCCGGCATTGAATAAAGCAGTGGGCGGTGCGACAACCAGCCAGCACATGAGCGGACAGGCGGCGGACATTGATACCGGAGACAGACAGCAGAACAAGCTACTGTTCGAGCATATCCGCAAGAACCTTCCTTTCGACCAGTTAATTGATGAGAGTAATTTCGCTTGGGTGCATGTGAGTTATCGGGCGGACGGTAGAAACCGGAATCAGGTACTGAAGCTATGAAAAAACGACCCTGGCTATTAGTTGTATTGCTGGCAATCGCTTGTGTGGCGGCTTGGTTCCGTCCGCACGAGCCTTTGCCGGCAGAAATCCGTACCGAAACAAAGATACAGACGGTTGTCAAACTTGACACGGTTCTTATCTCCGCACCGATAGCGCTCTTTTGGCAGATATTGCCGAATGACACAGTACGTATAGGTGACACCTTGCTTCATCGCAAACGGGTTGTGTATGAAGATAGCTTGTATCGTGCGGTGGTGAGCGGATATGTAGACCCACTGCTGGATAGTATGACTGTGTATCCGAGGACGGTTTATCAGACGGTGACGAATGACGTCTATCATCCGGTTCCCATTAAGTTGAAGAAGAAACGTTGGGGATTAGGGTTGCAAGCCGGTTATGGCTATCCGGGCGGTTTTTATGTAGGTGGCGGTATAAGTTATGATTTATTTCAGTGGTAATGGTGAAAAAAAATATAGATCATAGTATTTCTATTTAAAATAAAATTCATATTTCATCCTTTTTGTGTATTTAGAAATAGTCTAAATTAGGTGTGCTTTATAACAATTTATTTAGAAAATAAGTCATTTTGCACAAAAAATAGTTAGCTTTGTCGCTACAAATTTGTAGCAACAAAGCTAAAAACCTATAAATTTGTAATAATACTGAAATGTAGAACGAATTTATTTTTATTGGAGATTTGTTCTATAAAAGTTTTGGGAAAGGTTTATCCTATCTTAGAACTTTTATGTGTTAGATTAAAAGAAAAGCATAAAATGCCTTATATAAAGAGTAAGTCTATAGAAAATTATAAAGCAGCACTTATGCTAT
>OMGC01000261.1_pt1 | contig 10189 bp, 9 predicted proteins | sample 1645781 | NCBI WGS metagenome assembly OMGC01 (sample SAMEA103958157, study PRJEB25191) | human gut metagenome | biome: human-associated habitat [ENVO:00009003]; feature: intestine environment [ENVO:2100002]; material: feces | place: Germany | collected 2013/2015 | reverse complement strand
GACGGTTCGGAAATTCATGAAGCCGTAACCGCTCTGCTGGCGATTGACTGCGCCGGCTGCGCTTACCGGTGTTTCGCTCCGGATATCGAACAGGCGGCAGTTATAAATAATCTGACGTCAGAAAAAATGGAAGAACGCCGCAATGTCCTTGTCGAGTCTGCCCGTATCGCACGCGGTGATATAAAGCCTCTGAATGAACTGAACGTCGGGGATTTCGACTGTATCGTATTTCCCGGCGGCCTTGGCGCCGTTACCAACTGGTGCGATTTTGCCGACAAGGGGATTAACTGCACCGTGGAAAGCTCCGTCAGCAGAGTCCTGGAAGACGCGTATAAAAACAAACTGGTCATCGGTGCAATGTGCATTGCTCCCGTTACGGTATCCAAAGTTCTCGGTAAATATGGCATAACCGTAACCATAGGCAATGACAAAACCGTTGCCAAAACCATAGAACTGACCGGAGCCAGACATCAGGATACGCCGGTAACCGAAGCCTGTATTGATGCAAAGCACCGCGTCGTAACGACGCCCGCTTATATGCTGGCTAAATCTGTCAGGGAAGTTTGCGAAGGGGCTGACGCGATGGTTAAGGCGATGGTCGCACTGGCGGAATAGCCATTGCCGCAACAGGTGCCCCGCCACACGCCACGCAGCAATCCAGCCATCTTTTTCTGCGGCAGTGCCGTCCGCCTCACGCCGCCTTGCAATCCCGCCGCCTTTTCCCGCGGCAGAAAAGCTTGACAATTTCCGCTGCCGGTCGTATACCGTAAACGATAAATAATAACTTAAATATAGATATGTATGGAAAAGTATGATTTAATGTCGGATAAGGCTCAGAGCTTTATCAACCCTGCGGAAATCAACCGCACACTGGCTTATGCGAAAAAATACGGCAACGATGCCTCTATGGTTCGCTTTATTCTGGACAAGGCACGCGAAAAAAAAGGGCTGACCCATACCGAAGCCACAGTTTTGCTTTTGAACGAAGACCCGAAAGTCGCCGCGGAAATCGGTACGCTTGCCGAAGAAGTCAAAGAAGCTTACTACGGCAACCGGATTGTCCTGTTTGCGCCGCTGTACCTGAGCAACTACTGCGTCAACGGCTGTACCTATTGCCCTTATCACTCCCAAAATAAACACATCTTCCGCAAGAAGATGACGCAGGAAGAGATAAAGGCGGAAGTTATCGCTTTGCAGGATATGGGGCATAAGCGCCTGGCTCTGGAAGCGGGAGAACATCCCGTACTGAATCCTCTGGAGTACATTCTTGAAAGTATAGATACGATTTACGGCATAAAACACAAAGCCGGCGCCATTCGCCGCGTTAATGTAAACATCGCGGCAACGACGGTAGAAAATTACCGCCGCCTGCACAACGCCAAAATCGGAACCTATATTCTGTTTCAGGAAACGTATAACCGGGAGGATTACGAAAAGTTGCATCCCCGCGGGCCGAAGGCAAATTATGCCTGGCATACCGAAGCGATGGATCGTGCCATGCAGGCCGGGATTGAAGATGTCGGCTTGGGCGTTTTGTTCGGGTTGCATAACTATGCGTCCGAATTCGTCGGTCTGTTGATGCATGCCGAGCATCTGGAAGCCGTTTACGGTGCCGGGCCGCATACAATCAGCGTTCCGCGCCTGTGTCCGGCAGATGACATCAATACCGGAGATTTTGCCAATGCGCTTCCTGACGATATTTTTCTTAAAATCATCGCTTTGCTGCGCCTGTCGGTGCCGTATACGGGAATGATTATCTCGACCCGCGAAGGAGAGCGTATCCGCCGGGAAGCACTAAGGCTTGGTATTTCGCAAATCAGCGGCGGTTCCAAAACCAGCGTCGGCGGTTATGCCGCGCCTGCGGAGCCGGAACCGGACAGCGCCCAGTTTGAAACTGCTGACCGCCGCAGCTTGGACGAAGTCGTGCGCTGGCTGATGCAGCTGGGGTATGTGCCGAGTTTTTGTACGTCCTGTTATGGCAACGGCCGGGTAGGGGAAGATTTTATGGCGCTGTGCAAAAAGCAGCTGATTCATAATTTCTGTACGCCGAATGCCCTGCTGACGTTAAAGGAATATCTCGACAACTATGCGTCGCCGGAAACGCGCCGTATCGGTATCTCCCTGCTGGCGGAAGAAATGAACCGCCTGCCGGAAGCCAAAAGGCTGTTTTTGCAAAAACGCATGGAGTTCTTGAAAGAGGGAAAGGTTGTCTTTTTCTGAAAGCTTTTTTTCCTGCCGGATTAAGCCGGCTTTTGTTTGAAAACCCCGCCATATCGTAAAAGGTATGGCGGGATTTTTGTTGTCCGTTCCGTTTTTTCAGTTCTCTCTGCCGTCAAAATCGCCTTTCGCCGTTTCCGAAAATAAAAAATACTTGACAAATAAGTAAAAACTTGCTAAATATGACGAAATTTAATAATTTTATGTCAAACTATTAATATATTATAGAGTATGAAAACAAAAATTTTTCTTCAAGAAATCCTGATTAAAGTATTCGGGAACACTTGGTTGTTTGCGTGGTGGATTAAAAAACATCGTTTGGACGACCATATTGTAGATTTTTTAATTCGTGAAAAATTTAATCTTCTGGAAAAGTATGCGCGCCGGCATCAGCTTTCCTCCTGCCAGATAACGGATATTTTATCCGATTTGGCGGACGTTGATGACGAATATACGCAGGCTTTTATCCGCGAATTGTTAAAAAACAACACGCTGAACAGAGAGCAGGAACAGCTTTTGGTTTCCAAAAACGACGTATTGTTTTTGGAAAGTTATCTGACACCGAACGGATATTTTGATGCGTCGAGACGTTTTCATGAAGTCGCCGAACATAATTATATCCTGGGTATGGCAGAGGCAAAGAATATGACGGGAATAGAGGTGTTTAAGGCTTATGTCGACAATACCTGCCGCGATATGATGACCGATGAGCTGTTGGCCGAATTGATTCTTCTGCCGGAAAGTTTTGCTGTGCGGTACGTTTTGCAAAAGGCGCGCCTGAGCAAAGAACAGGAAGATTTTCTGGTAGACAAGGCGCCGGAGAAATTGATTAAAATTTATATCGGCGAAAAGGAATTGGCCTCCGATGCGGCGCAGTTACAGCTGGTTGAAAAACATTTTGAACTGGCCCGCCTGTATTTTGAAAAATACGGGTTGCGTTCCAAAGCCCAGCAGACATATCATCTGTTGCGTAAACAGGCTTTGGAAAAGACGCCGTCGGAAGAAGATTGTCCGTAATGTTTGTTGGATTTAGTCCCCTGTGCCGCGTTTTGCGGGGCAGGGGATTTTTTTGAACGCGGGCGCTGCCGTCCGTTTAGGTGTACCGTTGGTTACTTCGGCGCCGCTGCAGGCTGTTCTGATATCGCTGCTGGTGTTTTAGTGCCGCTGCCGGTTTTAGTCTTGCCGCGGGGGCTCTGTTGCTGCTGTGGTACGCACAGGCCAGCCGCAAAACGGGCGGATTTTCAAAAAAGATGTTTTTAATTGCGAAAATAAATAACCGGATATAAACTGTTTAAAAACGGAGGATTTATGGAAAAATTTAAATTAAGTGAGAGTATTTTGGCAGACCGCCTGATACTGCTGAAACGCAGCCACGAGCACGATGAGGAAATGTGGCGGGCGATAGAAGAAAGCCGGGCTTTCATCCGCGAATATTTGTTTTGGGTTGACGGCACGCAGTCGCTGTCCGATGTCGAAAAGGCAACGGATATGTTTTTCAAAGCCTGGGATGAAGACGGTGAATGGTGTTACAGCCTGTACAGTGTGCCTGAAAATGATTTTCTCGGTTGTATCGGTGTGCACAACATCAGTTTTCTGAACCGGTCCGCGGAATTGGGTTATTGGCTGCGCTTGTCGGAAACCGGCAAGGGGTATATGACCGAAGCAGTCAAAGCCGTGGAAGCGGAATTGTTTGCCGCCGGGATTCACCGGGTTGTTATTTGCTGCGACGTAAATAATTATAACTCGGCAAATGTGGCGCTCCGAGCCGGATATGAGTTGGAAAGCATTCAAAAAGAAGCTGTCTACCATTATACCGGCCTGCATGACCATGCAACGTATGTTAAGTTCAGCCCTTACCCGATACGCGGGTTTGAACGCAAAGCCTGATGCGAAAAGCCTGATGTGGGAAAATCTGTTGCGGGAAAGCCGGACGCGAAAAAAATGAATCATTCGGCACCGGATTTTGCTGCCGCGTTAAACAAAAAAAACAGTTCTCATGCGGAGAACTGTTTTTTTGTTTAGGGATTATAGGGCTTCAATTGTATCGCGTCAGCTGCATACCACCGACGGCTTCTGTTGAAAACCTTTCCGTAAATTCTTTAAGCGATACGGAAATTTCTATTTTCATATCGTCGAATGCCGTAAAGACAAAAGCACTCTTAAGCAGTGAAAAATGGCATCTGGCCCAGACGAAAGTCTGTTCTTTGCAGAGGCGCAAAGCCTGAATTTTATCCCGTCCGCCGGTCAGAATAACATACAGGCCATCTTCGGGCACGCAGATGACGGGAACCGGCTGCCCGGTTTTGCCGTCTTTTTTCCTGCCATTTTCTTCCTTAGGTATAAGGAAAGCGCAGACGAGATAAATAGCCTCTGTTCGCAGCAGCTTTGCAAAATGATAGCAGTTGATAAACGGCCGCGGCGGTGCCGGGTAAAGGGGGCACTCGCCGCCGCATTTGATGTGTGCCATATTTTTATGTGCTAAAATGAAACAATCGCCGTCCCGTAGTGTCTGACCAAAGTGCTTTTGTTTACTTTAGCTTCGGTCCGCGGAGCGGAAAAAACAAAATCACCATTGTCGTATTTGACTACCGCGGCAAAAAAGTTGTGCCGTCCGGCTCTTGCCGCCGAATGGCTCATGGAAACTTTGATGCCGTGCACCAAATCGATATACTCGCCTGAATTGGCAATCAGAACAACCGGCAGCAGGTCAAAGCCGTCTTCGCCGTCGGGTATTTCCGCAACCGCAAAAGACAGGGTGTTTTTGTCTACGCCGTAAATATCTGCCAGACAACGCAGAACGATAAACGGGGATACCGGTTTCGGCAAGGCGTTGGTCTTTGCCGCATTTGCTGTTTTAGCAGAGGATTTTTTTCTGCGGGCTGCAACAGGCATACTGTTCAAACCCTTGTTTTTCTTTCTGTTCATATACAAAAAAATTTTTAAAAAGTAAAACATAAAGGTATTTAATTGCAATCCTTGTAGCATAAAAAAATATTTTTTGCAATAGAAAAATATTGGTTTTGTCTAAAATGTATGGCATTCCCCAATTACGTTTATCTCAAACAACCATTAAGGCGTATATCAGATTAGCAGTCCTCAAATCCACACCATAAAAACAGTTCCGGTGCAAAGCCGTTTGTTTCTAAATTCGTACCATATTCAATATTCGCGCCAAATCCGCGCCATATTCGATATTTGCGCTACATCTGCGTTATCTTCGCGTCATAAAAAAAACAGCCCCGCAAAGAGGCTGTTTTTTTGCTTGTTTCATACCTGTAACCGGAGAGATGATTTATCCGGCATCAGATTATCTTAGTACGAGCGTGCGTAAATCACGTCCAGCGTTGCTTTTTGGCCGGAAAGCAGGCATTCGCCTTCGCTGCCGCTCTGGTCAAACGGAATGCAGCGGATAGTCAGGCGCATTTCTTTAAGCTTGTCCAACGTTGCCTCGTCTCCGCTCCATTTGCCGCGTACGAACGCGACTTTCGGCGCTTTGCCGCCGTTTTCCAGATAAACGTTGGCGTTGGCAAAATAGGCTTCAAATTCCGCTGCGGTCTTAATATCCGTAACCACGTTTTGCGTCAGGCGTTCGTTGGCGCGTGCCAGCATTTCGTCCTGAATTGTCTGCAGCTTTTCGCTGATTGTCGCAATGAAAACGTCCACGTCTTCAAAGTTCTTCCAGCCGTCCCGGTTGATTTTAATGCGGTTGCGGAACATAACGGCGTTCTTTTCCAAATCCTTGGCACCGACTTCCACAATCAGCGGCGCGCCTTTGCGCGTCCATTCCCACATCTTGTCGACCGCTTCTTTCGGGCGGTTGTCCAGCCGGACGCGAACTTTTTCACCGGCAAACGTCTGGGCCTTGAGTGCATCGCGCAGCTTTTCCGCATAGGCATTGATGGCTTCGGCTTTGTTCTTGTCCTTGACAATCGGCACGATAATCACCTGCTGCGGTGCGAGTTTCGGCGGAACGCACATTCCCTCGTCGTCGGCGTGCGTCATAATCAATCCGCCGATAAGCCGGGTAGAAACGCCCCATGACGTCGTATAGGCATATTCCTGCGCATTGTCGGAGTTAATGAACTTGATATCCGCCGACTTGGCGAAGTTCTGTCCGAGGAAGTGCGACGTGCCTGCCTGCAGCGACCGTCCGTCCTGCATCATTGCTTCAATGCAATAGGTTGTAACCGCGCCCGGGAATTTGTCGTATTCCGGCTTTTTGCCTTTAATCACCGGCATCGCCATATCGTTGACGCACAAATCTTCATAAACGCCGAGCATCGTTTCGGCTTCTTTTTCCGCTTCCTCAAACGTTGCATGAGCGGTATGCCCTTCCTGCCACAGAAATTCGCGGGTGCGCAAAAACAGGCGCGGGCGCATTTCCCAGCGCACAACGTTCGCCCACTGGTTAATCATGACCGGCAGGTCGCGGTACGAATGTACCCACTTGGAAAACGAGTCGGCAATAATGGTTTCTGAAGTCGGACGCACAATCAGCGGTTCCTCCAGCGGACTAGCCGGCACGAGTTTGCCGTCTTCCATACTGAGGCGCGAGTGCGTAACAATAGCCATTTCTTTGGCAAAACCTTCAACGTGTTCTGCCTCTTTTTGGAAATAGCTTAACGGGATGAAAAGCGGGAAATAGCAATTCTCGTGATTTGTTTCCTTAATCTTTTCGTCCAACAGGCGCTGGATACGTTCCCAAATTCCGTATCCCCAGGGTTTGATGACCATACACCCCGGCGAGGACGAAACTTCGGCCATATCGGCAGCGGCTATCACGTTCTGGTACCAGTCCGGATAGCTGTTCTCTCTTATGTTCTTCAGAGCCATAACCAAATATCCTTTTATGTAATTGTTTTTAAACCGCCCAAAGTAAACACCAAAAAATGCCTGCTGTCAAGAATATAAGTGTATAAAATATCGTTCCGGTTTAAGCCATGGCACCGGTTTTGCCGGCGGCATCGGGAAATTTCAGCCGCGTTTGGGAGAAATTTATGCGTTGTCCTTCCTCTTTAACTTTTTTTAACTCTTTATTATATAAACTGATACCGTTTGATAAAGATTGAAAAGGAAACCCAAATGAAGCGTATATTTACTGTTTTGGCCTTGGCTGCGACCATGGCGCTCGGCGCCTGCAAAGAAGAAACCGCCGCCAACCGGATTTATGTCTTTTCGCAGCCCGGCTGCCCGCATTGCGAACACGCTGAGGAATATATCAGCCGCTATTACCGGAATTATGACATTGAACGGCTGAATATCCGCGAGGGCAATAATATGGGGTATTTGCTGCGTTATGCCAAAAAGTTCAAGGTGTCCGAACAGTCGCTCGGCACGCCGTTTATCGTTATGGGTGATAAATATATAATGGGCTGGGGCAATCAGCAGGTAAAAGACTTTAACCGCTATGCCAAGAACTTTAAACCGAAATCGTCGCCGCTGCGTTCTGTTGCCACGCCGCAAAATGCGCAGCCTCATAAGGAACAGCTGCAAAATAAGCAGCCGGCTGACGCAAATACTCCGGCGGCACGCCCGTAGGTTATGGCTTTCTGCCGGTTCGGACGGTTCCTCCCCCGCAGGCTTCGGCTTGCGGGGATTTTTTTATACTTTCGGCTGCTGATATTAAACGAACCATAAAATTCAACAGCCTGCACAAAAATATTATTGTGCAAAAACAAAAGCTTTTGATTGCCCACATACAACCTGAGATGTAGAAATAAAACGTTCGTATTTTTTCAACAGTTTTTAGGATACCTGATGAATAGCCAAACTATAAACAAAGAAACGCCGGCGCCGAAAGTTTCGGTTCTGGTGCCGGTTTACCGTCCGCGGGAAGAATATCTGCGTGCTTGTATCGACAGTATTTTGTCGCAGACTTTTTGCGATTTTGAACTGCTGTTGCTGGACGACTGTCCCGAGGACAGAACCACCGAAGCCGTCATAAAAAGCTATGCTGACGGCCGGATAAGATATTCCCGCAATCCGGCCAATCTCGGCATATCGGCCAGCCGCAACCTCCTGATTGATATGGCGCGCGGGGAATATCTTGCGGTTATGGACCATGACGACATTTCGCTCCCCGAAAGGCTTGAAAAGGAGACCGCATATCTGGACGCCCGCCCTGAAGTCGGCGTTGTCAGCGGCCGGGTTTTGAAAATCCCCCAAAATAAAGCATCGCATAATCCCGAAACCAGCCATGCGATTAAATTGTCACTGATGACGGTCTGCGCCCTGACGCACCCTGCGGCAATGATAAGAAAAAGCGTTTTACAACAGCATCATATCCGGTATGAAGAAGAATTCAGCCCGGCGGAAGACTATGCGCTGTGGTGCCGGCTGCTGCCGCATACGGAGTTTTATAACCTGCCCGATATCCTGTTGCATTACCGTTGGCACGAGAGCAATACCTCTATTGTGCAAAATCAGAAGATGCACGATGCGTCGTACGCTGTCCGCGCTATGGTGCAGGCAGAAAACCCGGCATTGTACCGCGAATTTGAAAAACGGGCGCGCTATACCGGAACCTGGAAGTTGTTTGGTTTTATCCCTCTGCTGCGCATTGTCCGCAATGCTGGCCGAACCCAAATCCTCCTCTTTGCCTGCCTGCCGCTGGTCAGTTATCGCTCAGCCGTCAAGCTGAAAGGGGAATGACGATGATTCCCAAAATTATCCATTATTGCTGGTTCGGCGGCTCCCCGAAAAACGAAAAGATACGTTTTTGCATGGAAAGCTGGAAAAAAGTTCTCCCCGATTATGAAATTCGCGAATGGTCGGAAAAAGATTTATTCCGTTTTTCCGATAACCGGTATGTCCGGCAGGCTTATGAGGCGAAAAAATGGGCTTTTGTATCGGATGTCTTCCGTCTTTTTGCTTTGTATAAAGAAGGGGGAATTTATTTGGATACCGATGTCGAAGTCAGAAAAACGTTTTCCCCGCTGTTGGAGGGGGATTTCTTTATCGGTTCGGAAAAGCACGGGCGTTTTGAGAGTATCGGTACGGCGGTGATAGGCGCTATGTGCATATACCCTTGGGACGTGGCAAGTGGCTTGGATTATACCGCTATAAAAGGATAAAGCCAGAGGCGAAGCTTGCATATCCGGAAACAATGAAGAAAAAAATTTGGGAGTGGGACTATGCCAAACGCAAAAAAATCCTGCTGACGTATGAAGAAAAGGGAAAGGGGGAGTAAATGCAGCTTTCAATTGTTACCGTGTGCTATAATGAAAAGGATATAGGGCGCACCTGCGAAAGCATTGTCAGCCAGTCTTGTCAGGATTTTGAATGGATTGTGGTTGACGGCGGGTCGACGGACGGTTCTTTGGAGGTGATAAAACACTACAAAGAACGTATTGATATTCTGATATCGGAACCGGACAACGGCATATATGATGCGATGAACAAAGGGATACGCCTGGCAAAAGGGAAATGGATAAATTTTATGAACGGCGGCGATACGTTTGCCGATAACTGTATTGTCGGAGATTTTTTGCGTTTTGCCGGAGATAACCCGGCCGCAGACGTCATCTATGGCGATTTCAACCGGATGCTTCCAGACGGGGGTGTCAGAAAATCAGAATTTCCCGATGTCGTAGATAAGGTATTTTTTTACAATAAATCGGTCAATCATCAGGCATCTTTTATCCGGAGCCGTCTGTTTCGGCGTTTTGGCATGTATGATGAAACTTTCAGGATTGCCGCCGACATGGATAAGTGGCTTATGTTTGTAAACAATGGCTGCCTGTTCCGGCATTGGGAACGGTATGTTGCAAATTTTTATCTCGACGGAATAAGTTCGACGCACAAACAGCTTTTGGCGGAAGAATTGGGGCGCATTCACGAAAAGCGTTATGGGCGAAGGGAAGAAAAAGCCGTCTTGCAAAAGATTTCAAGCCGCCGGGATTTTCTTTTATTTGATATTTTCCCATTGCTTGAGATTGATGATAAAAATGCCGGACAGACAACAGTCTGTAAA
>OMGC01000257.1_pt1 | contig 10259 bp, 6 predicted proteins | sample 1645781 | NCBI WGS metagenome assembly OMGC01 (sample SAMEA103958157, study PRJEB25191) | human gut metagenome | biome: human-associated habitat [ENVO:00009003]; feature: intestine environment [ENVO:2100002]; material: feces | place: Germany | collected 2013/2015 | reverse complement strand
ACGGGGAGGCCCGCGCCGTTTATCGGCACGGAACCTCCCCGCTCGCTTTTGTCAGGCGGTCAGCCGAAGATCAGCCCGTGTTCTGCAGGCCTGCTGCGACACCGGACACGGTGCACAGGATCAGGTAGGTGTAGTTCTCCTTCTGTCCATGCGTGAGCTCTTCCTTGTCCACGCGCTTGCGTAGCGAGCCGAGGGCGAGCACCTGGGTGACGGACAGCGCGTCCACGTACGGCGAGCGGATGCGGATGGCCTGGCCGAGCACGTGGCGGTGCTGCAGCGGCCATTCGTCGCCGACGATCTTGAGCACCCACTTGCGGGTGAGCTCCATCTCGTCGAGGACCTTCTTGTTGAGGTCCTCACGGTCGCCGAGGGCGAGGTACATCTTGGCGATGCGCTCGTCGGTCTTGGCCAGCGACATTTCGATGTTGTCGATGAACGTGGAGAACAGCGGCCACTCCTCGTACGCCTGACGCAAGGTGTTCAGGTCGCCGAACTGCTCGCACGCGGTGCCGAGGCCGTACCATGCGGCCAGGTTGATGCGGGCCTGGGCCCAGGAGAAGATCCACGGAATGGTGCGCAGGTCGTCGAGGGACTTAGCGCCCAGACCACGCTTCGCCGGACGGGAGCCGATCGGCAGCAGGCCGATTTCGGTCAGCGGCGTGACGGTGGAGAACCACGGTGCGAAGCCGTCGGTGTTCAGCAGGTCGAGGAAGCGGTTGTGCGCGGCCTCGTCGAGCTTGCTGGCCATGTCGGCGTACTTCTTGGTCATATCCGTGTTGCGCTTCTCAACGCTCGGAGCGGACTGCAGCAGCGTTGCGGCTGCGACGGACTCCACATGGCGGATGGCAAGCACCGGGTTGCCGTAGCGGGCGAAGATGACCTCGCCCTGCTCGGTGAGCTTGAAACGGCACTTCACGGAGCCGACCGGCTGTGCGAGCACGGCGCGGTTGGCCGGGCCGCCGCCACGACCGACGGCGCCGCCGCGGCCATGGAACAGGGTCAGGTCGATGTCGTGCGATTCGGCCCACTTGGCGATGCGCTCCTGCGCGGAGTGCAGGGCAAGGGTGGCGGAGGTCGGGCCGGCGTCCTTCGAGGAGTCGGAGTAGCCGAGCATGACTTCCATCTTGCCGCCGGTGGCCTTCAGACGAGCCTGGACCTCCGGGATCTTGATCATTTCCTCAAGCACGTCCACCGAGTTCTGCAGATCCTCAAGCTGCTCGAACAGCGGAATCACGTCGATGGTCGGAACATCCTCGGGGTGGGAGAACGCCAGACGGTTCAGTTCGTACACGTCCTTGATGTTCTGGGCGCTCTTGGTGAAGGAGATGATGTAACGGCGGGCGGCCTTGATGCCATTGCGCTTCTGGATGGAACCGAGCGCGCGGAAGGTGTCGAGCACCTCGTGGGTCATCGGCTGCAGCTCGCCACGCTCACCGTGCAGGCCATGCTCGCGGATGTCCTCCAGAGCGCGGGAATGCACGACGGAATGCTGACGGAACTCCATCTCGACCATGTGGAAGCCGAAGGTCTCGGCCTGCCAGATGAGGTCCTGCAGCGGACCGTAGGCGGAACGCTTGGCGTTGGCTTCGGCGAGGGAGCGCTGCACGGTCTTCAGATCGGCGATGTAGTCCTCGCAGGAGTGGTACATGAGGTCGGCGTCGCGGTCGATGGTGGCCTTCAGACGGTCTGCCATGACCAGCATGACGGCGCGGTGCAGCTCCTTGGTGGAGATCAGCGCGGCCTTGTCGGTCAGACGCTCGCTCATTTCCTTCTGGTGGTTCCACAGGGACTTGAGCTCGGCGCTCGGCGGGGTGGTCTCGGCCTCCATCGTCAGGTTCTTGCCGACGCGGCGGGTTTCGATCTCCAGCGCGCCCAGCACATGGTCGCTGAACTTGCGGGCCACCTGACGGCTCACCTTGGCGGTGACGTTCGGGTTGCCGTCACGGTCGGAACCGATCCAGCTTCCCGGATGGAAGAACGCCGGGCACACCGGCGGCACGAGGCCGGCCTTGTCTCCGAGGACCCAGTCGTCGAAACGACGGTAGACCTGCGGAATGGTGTAGAACAGCGTGTTGTCGAAGATATCAAGAATGGTGTCGGCTTCCTCAACCGGAGTCGGCTTCTTCAGCGCGATCGGGGAGGTGCGGAACAGCGCGTCGATCTCGTTGAAGAGTCGACGGGAGTTTTCCTTCTTGTCCGAGCCGCCGAGCAGCTTATGCGCTTCGAGCAGCTGGGAGATGCGGCGGATCTTGCCTTCCACGGCCTTACGGCGGGCTTCGGTCGGATGCGCGGTGAACACCGGATGGAACTCGAGCTGGTCGAGCAGCTCCTTGGCCCTGGCCGGACCCATCTCGTTGATGAGCTGGTGGTAGGCGCAGGTCATTTCGTTCACCGGATCGACGGCCTGGGTGTCGTCAACGGCGTTCTCACGGCTGTGCAGCACGGAGACACGGTAGTTCTCCTCGCACAGATTGGCCAGATGGAAGTAAGTGGTGAAGGCACGAGCCAGCAGCTGGGCCTCATGCACGTCCGTCTTGTCGATGATGTCGACAACCTTCTGCAGGTCGTCCTGATCGGGATTCGTGTCGGTCAGAATGCCGGAGAAACGTTCGTCGCTGGCCTTCAGCGCGTGTTCGCGCACTTCATCGAACTTGGCCAGCAGGTTTTCATCGAACTCACCGAGCACCTCGCGAAGAATCTGCAGACACAGATCCATTTCCTCTTTGAGGGATGCGGGAAGATCACGCTCCTCAGGGCCCTTGGTGCCGGTGCCGGACGAGACGATAGCCGCGTCCGCAGGCGTGATCTGTTCGTTTTCAGTTGTCATCAGACCTCCTTCTCCAAACCATCGGGTTGCTCGGTCTGTCGGTCCTTCGCGGCACCTCCGCGATTGTTTTGGCCGTCTGTTGCGAGCCCACAGCCCTAAGCTTGGTGGGTAAATGCTCGACCATTGTAGGCGCGGCAAATCGACAGTTTGGTTACGGAAACGCCGGAATGGTTCGCATCGTGGACATTGAATGTCCGGAAAATGGGCATGTGGGAATGTTCGGAAAATATCCGACCAGCCCACACGTTAGACCTGAATAGTGTGAGCGCACTACATGAACATGATGAGAACACCGAACGCGTTGACAGCAGCGCGAAGGCGGTCAGCAAATTCCACACCCACTCCATTCCGCTCGATATGGAAGACATCGAACGCGATTGGGACAAGCCGGTAACCGAAGCCGGCATCGCGGCGAAAGCCAGCGTGATCGTCCGCGTCGGCATGCTTGACCTCGGCGCCGGAACAGGCAGCTTCCGCGTCCGCGAAATGATGCACCGCATCGCCTATCCATTGGGCGTGCACGTGCGCGCCGACGTGAACCTCACCGACATCGAAGCCTCCTGCACGGACGGCAAGGACCGCATCACCGAAGTCGTCGACCTGCCGACCACCGGCGTCAACACCGAACGCATCTGGCTGCTCGAGCACTTCGCCGACTGGTTCAACGTCAACCTCGGCAAAGGCTCTATGTACCACAGCCAATCCGACGTTTCCGAAGGGCTGATGCAGCATCTCGACAAGCGCGACGCCTCGCAGGTGTCGGCCGAACTGTCCAAGCAGCTCAAGGAACGGCAGAAGGCCGAGCAGAACCAGGAAGGTTCCGACGATCCCGTGCTCGACGCGCTGGAAATGGTCACGGAACGCGCGCAGGAAGGCGATTCCACCGCACGTCCGCTGCACATGCGCGATATCGAGGCGGCGGCCGCGGCCGGACGTAGCAATGGCGATTCGGCCGCGGAACAGTCGCGGAAGAATCGTCGGCACAAGCCGCCGAAGGAATATGCCGAGCATTTCGACCATATCGGGAAAGCCGCGGGCGAATCGCAAGGCGTCACCGTACGGCAGGCGCACGAGCGACTCGACATGATCGAACGTCGCAAACCGCTGTATTCGCCGGCCTTCGCGGGACTCGCGTCCGCCTGCGCCTGCGCATCCTTCGTGTTCCTGCTCGGCGGCGGCCCGTACGACATGATCGGCGCGTTCGTCGGCGCCGGCCTCGGCCACTGGCTGCGTCGCCGCCTGTTCGCCCACCATCTCAACCAATTCTTCGTGACGTTCGTCTGCGTGGCCGTCGCCGCGCTGGCATGCACCGGCATGCTGCGACTGATCGGCCTGTTCGATCCGATCGCCTTGCAGCACGACACCGCGTATATCGGCGCGATGCTGTTCGTCATCCCCGGATTCCCGCTGATAACCGGCGGACTTGACATGGCGAAAATCGACTTCCCATCAGGCGTGCAACGACTCACCTACGTGCTGTGCATCATCCTGATGGCGACGCTTGCAGGATGGATGGTCGCTTCGATCGTGCACCTGAATCCGCAGGGATTCGAGCCGCTCGGACTGAACCCCGTCATCAACTGCCTGCTGCGCATGCTGTTCGCGTTCATCGGTGTGTGGGGCTTCTCCGTGATGTTCAATTCCCCGCAGCGCATGTGCCTCGTCGCCGCCACCATCGGCGCCATCACCGATACTTTGCGATTGGAGATCGTCGACTTGGGCGTGCCCGCGGAAGCCGGCGCGTTCATCGGCGCGTTCCTTGCCGGCCTGCTCGCCTCCGCATGGCGTTCGGCGGTGCGCCACGGCCTGCTTGCTCCGCATTTGGGATATCCGCGCATCTGCCTGACGGTTCCGTCTATTGTGATCATGGTGCCCGGTTTGTACATGTACCAGGCCATGTTCCACCTCGGCCAGTTCGATACGCTGAACGCGCTTGATTGGGCGTTCCGTGCGTTCATGGTGATCATCTGCCTGCCGATCGGCCTGGCGATGGCACGAGTAGTGACCGATAAATCCTGGCGCTACGACATTTAATAACCTGCAGAAGGGTAAAAACACTTGGTAACCAAAGATTTCTGGGTGCTGCTGGCCATGGTCTTGTACTTCGCGGCCATGCTGACCATCGGCTTCGTCTACTCCAAGAGGTCCAATTCCTCCACCAAACAGTATTTCGCGGGTGGGCGTGGCGTCGGACCGTGGCTGACGGCATTGAGCGCGGAAGCCTCCGACATGAGCGGCTGGCTGCTTATGGGCCTGCCGGGCGTCGCCTACTTCACCGGCGCGGCCGACCCGATGTGGACGGCCATCGGTCTGGCGCTCGGCACGTACCTCAACTGGAAACTCGTCGCACGCCGTCTGCGCCGCTACTCCGTGGTGGCCGGCGACGCGATCACCATTCCCGACTTCTTCTCCAAGCGCTTCCATGACGATCGCAATATCGTATCCACCATCGCTGCGCTCATCATCCTCGTATTCTTCTGCGTGTACGTCGGCAGCTGCTTCGTGACCGTCGGCAAACTCTTCTCCACGCTGTTCGGCTGGGACTACCACCTGACCATGGTGATCGGCGCCGCCATCGTGTTCGCGTACACCATCATCGGCGGCTATCTGTCCGTGGTCGTGACCGACTTCATCCAGGGCCTGCTCATGTTCTTCGCGCTGGCCGTGGTGTTCATCGGCTCCGTGGCGTCCGCCGGCGGCATCGACAACACCGTCGCCTTCCTCAAGGGCATTCCGGGATTCCTCGACGGCACGCATGTGGCCACGCCGATCCTCAACGACGCCGGCGAGCAGATCGTCAAGGCCGGGCAGGCCATGTTCGGCGCGCCCGCCGACTACGGCATCATCACCATCATCTCCATGCTCGCGTGGGGTCTGGGCTACTTCGGCATGCCGCAGGTGCTCGTGCGGTTCCTGTCCATCCGCAGTTCCGAGGAAATCAAGAAATCCCGCATCATCGCAACCACGTGGTGCGTGATCTCGCTGGCGTGCGGCGTGTGCATCGGCCTGGTCGGCCGTGCCATGATGCCGACGCAGTTCGCCACGCAGGCGGCCGCGGAGAACATCTTCATCGTGGTGTCGCAGGCGCTGCTGCCGAGCTTCATGTGCGGCATCGTCGTGTCCGGCATCTTCGCCGCGTCCATGAGCTCCTCGTCCTCGTACATGATCATCGGCGCCTCGGCCGTCGGCGAGAACATCTTCCGCGGACTGCTGCACCGCAAGGCCACCGACCGCCAGGTGATGATGGTGGCGCGCATCACGCTGCTCGTCATGTTCATCTTCGGCATCGTGGTGGCGTTCGACCAGAACTCCTCGATCTTCCAAGTGGTCTCGTACGCGTGGGCCGGCCTCGGCGCATCCTTCGGGCCGCTGATGCTCACCTCGCTGTACTGGAGGCGCACCAACAAGTACGGCGCGATCGCGGGCATGCTGTCCGGCACGGCCACCGTGCTCATCTGGCACAACCTCGTCAAGCCGCTCGGTGGCATCTTCGCCATCTACGAGCTGTTGCCGGCGTTCATCGTCTCGCTGCTGTTCATCGTGGTGGTCTCGCTGCTTACGCCCGCGCCAAGCGCGGAAGTGCTGCACGAATTCGACCACTATCTCGACGATCCGGACGACCGCCACGTGGACGACGACCTCGTGGCCGCCGAAATCGCCGCAGGGGAGAAGCGCTCGCAGATCTAAGCGGGATGGCATCCGGCGGAAGGCGTAATCCGCCATTTGTAAGCGAAATGGGTCGGGAACCGATGTGGTTCCCGACCCATTTCTCGTTGTGAACGTGCGAACACGTAAGCGTGCGACGGCCGCACGGCTCAAACGCGCTCAGTAGCGCATGCCCATGGCGTCGCGCACCTGCTCCAGCGTCTCGTTGGCGATGGCATTGGCCTTCTTGTTGCCCTCGGCGAGCACGTCACGCACGTAATCCATATCTTTGGCCAGCTCGGCGCGGTGTTCGCGCATCGGGGCAAGGAAGTTGTTCACGGATTCAACCACGTACATCTTCAGTGCGCCCGCGCCGGAATCACCGATCTCCTCGGCGATTTCCTTCGGGTCGCGGCCGGTGGTCAGCGCCGCGGTGGTCAGCAGTGCGGAGACCTCCGGACGGTTGATCGGATCGAAGGTGATCTTGCGTTCGGAATCGGTGCGGCTCTTCTTGATGAGCTTGGCGGTCTCCGCTGCGGTGGCGCTCAGCATGATGGAGTTGCCACGGGATTTGCTCATCTTCTGGCCGTCGAGGCCCGGAATCTCCGGCGCATCGGACAGGATGGCGTCAGGCTCCGGGAACACCGGGTTCTTCTTGGCGTAACGCTCGTTGAAGCGGCGGGCGATGGTGCGGGTCAATTCGATGTGCGGCAGCTGATCCTTGCCCACCGGCACGATATTGCCCTTGCAGAACAGGATGTCGCAGGCCTGATGGACCGGGTAGGTCAGCAGCAGGCCGGTCAGTGCGTGGCCGGAAGCCTCCATCTCGGCTTTGACGGTCGGATTGCGGTGCAGTTCGGACTCGGTGACGAGCGACAGGAACGGCAGCATGAGCTGGTTTTCGGCCGGCACGGAGGAGTGCGTGTAGATCATGGTCTTCTCCGGATCGATGCCGGCGGCCATGTAGTCGAGGATCAGGTTGAGCACGTTGTCCTGGATGTGCTCGGTGGTGTCACGGTCGGTGATCACCTGATAGTCGGCGATGATGATGTTGGTGTGCACGCCCTTGTTCTGCATCTCCACGCGGCTGCGCAGCGTGCCGAAGTAATGGCCCATGTGCAGGCGGCCCGTCGGACGGTCGCCGGTGAGCATGGTGAACTTGCCCGGATTCTTTTCGATTGCGGCGAGGGTTTCATCGGAACGCTTCTTTGCGGCGAGGAAGCTCGCGCTCATTTCATTGCCGACAGCAGTGATCTGCTGCTCCTGGGTTTCGTCCGTCATACGTGTCCTTTTCTTAAGAAAATCAACGATTTTATCGTAAAAGTCTGAGCCGACAACGAAATAATGCGCAATAAGTGGTACTCTCTTGTTTGATGAATTGATAGCACAGTAATTTCAGGGGGTCAGATGGGCCGCGGACGTCAGAAAGCCAAACAGCAGAAAATAGCCCGAAAGCTCAAGTACCTGACCACCGACACCGATTACGATGAGCTTGCCAAGGAGCTCGGTGCGCAGGAGCCCGGTTCTGGTTCCTTCGACCCGTTTGCCGATATCGAAGCCAAGTATTCTCACGATGTGGACGCCGAAGATGAGACCGTTGGGGACGGTCAAACGTCTTCCGATTCCGCCGATGACCTTGACGAATACGCCAAGTGGGCCGCGGAAGCCGCGGCGAAGGCCACGAGTGGCGAGTTTCCGGCGGCAAAGGCCGCGCCGAAGCCGCACAAGCCCATCCCGATGCCGGTGCCCAGCGCGCTGAAGCCGAAGAAGCAGGACTGACTGCACAGATTTTTTCAACGAATGGCCCGTGGTTTCGACCGCGGGCCATTTTTTATTATTTCGATTTCGATTGTCGGGCGATTGTCGAGCTCGTCCCGCCAACCATCACCGGTCGCACCACGCCGCGACCTATTCCTATGCCAGCGGCAGCAGCCCGCTCAGATCGTCGCGTTCGCCGACGGCGGTGATGCGTCCGGCGTCCTTTTCCTCGCCCCAGCTGGTGATGCCGGTGGCGAGCCTCATCCACACGTCGGGGTCCAGTTCGATGACGTCCGGCGGCGTGAGATTGTGCGGATCGGACGCCGGCCCGTCGAGGATCTTGATGGCGCCCCACGGTGCCACGCGCACCTCCACGCCTTCGCCCGGCGCCTTCTTTTCCAGCAGGTATAGCGAGTAGCGCACCGCCATCGCCCACAGCTGGCGCGGCAGACGCGGCGAGAAGTTGAGCCGGAAATCGAAAGCGGCGTCGTCATCGGCCGGCAGCTGCTCGCTGAAAATGTTGTGCGCCGCGTCCTGCCACTGTTCGAAGGCGGCGCGTCCTTTGCCCAAGTCTTGTTCTCGTATGACAGCCATACCGGTATTGTGCAGCCCGCAAACGACTATGATGGGACTTTGCAAACGATGTAGTCGTAACTAAATAGGGGTTTGAGGGGCGATTTTCCTGCGATTGTGGTGCCCTCGCTTAATGGGCGCCATGCGTTGCGTTTGCAGTTTTTGCAATGTTTTTTGCAAACGAATGCCGGCTTACGATTGCTGGGAATTTCGTCTTTTTATGATTACGTAGTATGCTGTACATGAGAACGTATGCATGATGTTACTTAGTGTTCATGTAGCCGCTAATGCAAGGACGCTGGAGCAAGGCATAATGTTTCTGGAGAGTAATCCGTCAAAGGGAGTCGACTAATGACTGAAATTACCGCACCGAAGTCCGCGGTCACCGCGGAACAGTTCGCTGACGAGATTCGTGAGCAGCTGAAGTACACCCAGGGCGTCACCGTCGAGCAGGCCAAGCCGGCCGACGTGTACGTTGCCGCGTCCGCCGCAGTGCGTCGCCATCTCGTGGATTCCTGGATGAAGACCCAGGCCGACATGGTCAACGGCAACACCAAGGCCGTGGGTTACCTGTCCGCTGAGTTCCTCATGGGCAAGCAGCTCGAGAACGCGCTGCTCAACGCCGGACTGACCGACCAGTTCAACAAGGCCGTCAAGGACCTCGGATTCTCCGCCCAGGAAATCATCGACGCCGAATACGAGCCGGGCCTCGGCAATGGTGGTCTGGGTCGTCTGGCCGCCTGCTTCATCGACTCCCTCGCCTCCCTTGGCGTGCCGGCGTTCGGTTACGGCATCCAGTACAAGTACGGCATCTTCAAGCAGGAATTCGACGAGAACGGCAAGCAGATCGAGACTCCGGATTACTGGCTGGCCAACGAGGAGCCGTGGGGCCACATCGATTACAACCGCGACCAGAAGGTCTCCTTCGGCGGCGAAGTCGTCGAGGAGAACGGCAAGAAGGTTTGGAAGCCGGCTTGGTCCGTGCGTGCCGTCCCGGTCGACTACATGGTTCCGGGCTACGCCTCCGGCCGTGTGAACACCCTGCGTCTGTGGACCGCCAAGAGCTACGACGAGTTCGATTTGCTCACCTTCAACAAGTCCGAGTATCTGGACGCCGTCAAGCCGCAGGTCGAGGCTGAGAACATCTCCAAGATCCTGTATCCGGAAGACTCCACCCCGCAGGGCAAGGCTCTGCGCCTCGAGCAGCAGTACTTCTTCGTGTCCGCCTCCATCCACGACGCCATCCGCGTCTTCTACCCGGGCCAGGACAAGCCGGATCTGACCACCTTCCCGGACAAGATCAACTTCCAGCTCAACGACACCCACCCGGTCATCGGCATCCCGGAGCTCATGCGCGTCCTCATGGACGAGTACGGCTACGATTGGGACACCGCTTGGAAGATCACCAACAAGACCTTCAACTACACCTGCCACACCCTGCTTCCGGAAGCCCTGG
>OMGC01000237.1_pt1 | contig 10651 bp, 9 predicted proteins | sample 1645781 | NCBI WGS metagenome assembly OMGC01 (sample SAMEA103958157, study PRJEB25191) | human gut metagenome | biome: human-associated habitat [ENVO:00009003]; feature: intestine environment [ENVO:2100002]; material: feces | place: Germany | collected 2013/2015 | reverse complement strand
CCGGCTGTAAAAAATCCGGCGTCAAGAAAATTCGTGTGCATGATTTCCGTCACCCGTATGTCAAGCCCACGACAAAAAAATTTGCATCTTTTTTGAAGTTTTTTCGGGCAGCTGCAATAGCTGCCCGTAGCTGTTCCATACGGTATTCATGGCTCATGCTTCCTTTCCAGATTTCTCCGTTCCTAAAAAGTCCTGCGTAACATATTCTATCTCAATCCGATCCCCAGGAAAAACATATACCCTGTTGATAAGCCGGTCTATCAGCGATTGCGTCAGGACATCGGTGCTGCCTACTTCCTGAACAATTTCCCGCTGTTTCAGCCTCGCCTCATAATCACTCTGTATCTGTTTGGTCTGCGCTGTGATAGCGGCATGGACATTCTTGGCCTGTACCAGTTCCGCGTCATATACTGCTTTCTGTGACCGGTAGGTTTCCAGATCGATCTCGCCAAGCGCATACCGTTCATAAAGCTGCCGTTTGCTGTCCTGTATAGCCCGCAACTTATCTTCATGCTCGGCCTGCTGGACCGTCTGTAAATCCAGCTTATCTTTACTGCCGTCGATTCCCAACGCCGGACACATCTGCGCCCGGATCGTCTCAAAGACTACCTGCTCCAGATCAGCCATCTTTACCCGCACGCCATGACAGGGAAAACTTTCTGACACTTCGGAATGACGGCAATAAAACCATGCTCCATTTCTGAGTGACATAGCATGATCGCAGCATCCACAAAACACCTTTCCCCGAAGCAGATAGTCACGCCTTTTTTTATTGGGGAGGGAAAAACGCTTAATAGAAGTATTGGCCTGCTCAAACAATTCCTTGCTGACAATCGCGGAATGATGGTCGGGGATTTTGAACCACTCGCTTTCATCTTTGAGCTTCATGCAGCGGCTGCCGATTTCCTGCACCTTGCGTTTGCCGATTATGTAGGTGCCGATATACCGCTGATCCTCCAGCATCCGCAGGACTGTTGAACTGCTCCATACGCCGTGTGTCCTTGACACATTATAATGGTCTTTTCCGTTATCCCTCCGATACTCTCCAGGCGTGGGAATATGGAGGGCGTACAACTTGCGGGTGATCTCTGCTGCGGTATTGCCTTCAGCCGCCCATTCAAATATCAGACGGACATTTCCCGCAACATTTTCGTCCGGCTCCATACGCCCGTCTGCGCTTTTGCGGTAGCCGTAAGGACAGATAACGCTCTGGTACTCGCCCCGGCGCATCTTCGCATATTTGGCGCTTTTTGTTTTCATGGACATATCACGGCTGTAGCACTCGCTGATAAGATACTTAAAGGCAACATCAATCCCTCCGGTATCTCCTTTGAAATTGACGGTGTCAAAATCGTCGCTGACAGAGATAAACCGGGTGTGATAGAGCGGAAACACCCGCTCGATGAAATAACCGGTCTCAATGCTGTTGCGTCCAAACCGGGATAGGTCTTTGACAATGATACAGTCGATACTTCCTGCCTGCACCATCGTCAAAAGCTCCTGCACTGCGGGACGTTCAAAATTCGTACCCGTATGGCCATTATCGACAAACTCCAAAACCTCGCCATTATCCCATTCCGGCAGCGACATGGCTTTTTCCCGCAGGATAAGGCGCTGGTTCGGAATACTCAAACTTTCTGTCTTAATATCCTCCACGGATAACCGAATATAAAGGGCAATTACATATTTGCGCATGACTCCACTTCCTTTCCCTGAAATTCACTCTTAAAGCGGAAGGTCACATGAATATCCCGTTTGTGGTCTATCTCGATCCGCTCAATCAGCCGGTCAATCAGTTCTGCCGTAAGCAGGTGATCCTTTGCCAGTGACTTTGCATCCTTTTCCATAGTCCGGTAGCGTACAAACTGTTCGTCGAGAGCATCCATATCCCTTTCAAGCTCGGTGATCTCACCGGACAGTGTATTGATGGATTCCTCATAATCCGCTTTCAGTTCAAAGTATTCCTCGCTTGTCAAAACACCCTGTACAAAGTTCTCATATAGGCCGCGGATCAACCGGCGTTTCTTTTCAATTTCCTGCCGTTTGGATGACATCTGGCCCCTGAGTTTATCCTTTTCCTGTTTTTGCCTTGCCTCCAACTGAAAGAGGGGGAGAGACATTCCCAGGGCAACCGTCAGCTCTTTCTCCAAAACAGATGTGACCGTAGCGATCAGCTCCGTTTCCTGTATCATCACACCCTTGCAGCTATCTTTTTCTACCCGGCTGTTGGTAAGGCAATGAAACCAGTAAATATCCGGCCCTTTTTTGCGCTCCGCCCGCTGCCGGTGGAGACTCCTGCCGCAATCCGCACAGAATACCTTTCCCTTAAAGATATTGGGGGTATATGGTTTTTTTGGCACAGCCTTGCTTTGCTCGCAGACCTGTTTCCGATAGTCCTGTACCGCCTCAAAAACCGCATGGCTGATAATAGGCTCATGGGTATGCCTTGCAACGATCAGATTATCGTCTCCGGCCTGTACCTGCTGGTGGTCTACAATTTTGGTCTTGCCCTGTACCAGATCACCGGTATAAACCTCACTTTCCAGTATCTTCATTACAGTACGGGTCTGCCATTTCCCGCTCCCGATCAGCCCAGGGCTGGTAATTTCACCGGTAGTCTTTTTATAATGGCTTGGGGCAGGAATCCCCATTTCATTCAGATTACGCACAATACGGTTTAACGCTACACGCTCATAAGCCCACTGGAAAATCTGCTGCACAACAGGAGCGGCGGCCTCGTCAATCAGCAGTTTATGACAGTTCTCCGGGTCTTTCCGGTAGCCGTATGGAGCCCGTGCGCCAATATAGTCACCGTCTTTCATGGCCTGCCTTGCCTGGGCCTTGATCTTCCGGCCAATATCCAGCGAATAGGCTTCATTTATCATGTTTTTCAGCGGAAGCATAATGCCTCCGTGAAGATTGCCGGGGTCTGCCGTATCAAACTGATCTGTAACCGCAATAAAACGGACATTGTGCGTGTAGAAATACTGTTCGATATAATAGCCGGTATCAATGGAATTACGCCCCAGGCGGGATAGGTCCTTAACAATCACACAGTTGATATAGCCTGCCTCAATATCCGAAAGCATCTGTTGAAAGCCCGGACGATGGAAATTCGTGCCCGTCATGCCGTTGTCGATATAGGTATCATAGACGACAAAATCCGGTTTATCAGCAAGAAAATCATTCAGGACCAGCTTTTGGTTTTCCACCGAACATCCCCGTTTCTTGTTATCCTCCATGGAAAGCCGGATATACAGTGCTACATGAACATATAAAGATGGTACTGGCTCAGCCGTGATTACTGTTTCTTTTCTGCTCTTTCTTGCCATTTAACCCACCTTCCTTTCCGCGGCCTGTTCTACGATCTGCTCTGCCAGGGCAACCGCTTTTTTGTATTCGTCCTGATAATTAAATTCAATATGCAGCTCGTCCTTGCTAATCACGCGAATACTGCGGATAAGCTGCATGACTGCGCGGCGGTCAATTTCCTCCATCGTGGAAAACTGCATGAAGTGATTGATCCAGCGGTTCCGCTCGCTGCGGTTTTCCAATACATCTGTCAGCCGTTCCTCCCATTCCGCAACTGCCTTTTGCAGCAATTCAATGTCCGCATTGTATTTCCGCTTGTAGGATAGATATTCTTCTTTGGTAAGAATCCCGCTCACCAGATTTTCATAGAGCTTCGTCTTGAAACCCTCAATCTGTGCCAACTGTTTTTCATTGGCTCTGATCTGTCCGGCGTATTCCTGGGCCAGTTCCCGGTTGATCCGTTCCTGACTGATACTGGACAACAGCGAATCCAGAGAAGCCACATTTTCAATATGGCCCTTTAAGCTGTCCTGCACACACTCGATCAAGTCGTCCTCTTTCAGCATCACAGAGGAAGCGCAGCCATTCTTTTTGCCCGTAGGGCAATAGTAGTAGTGGTATTCCTTGTCTTTGTAGCGGTTTGTCTTACGGGTCATGCGGCAGCCGCAGCATCCACAGATCAAAATACCGGAGAACAGATATACCTTATCCGATTTAGGAGAGGTCCGGGTGTCAATCCGGCGAAGTCGCTGAATCAGGTCAAAATCGTGTTTCTGGATAATCGCCTCATGGGTGCCCTCTACACGAATCCACTCGGATGAAGGCTTATCCTCACGCTCCTTCAATTTGAAGTGGGGCGTTGTCTGTTTTCCCTGCACCAGTGTCCCGGTATAGGTTTCGTCCTTCAAAATGCGGATGATGGTAGTGGCAGACCATTTACAATCCTTACGGTCCGTATAGCCGCCTTTGGCATGGGGCATCCCGTGATTCCTCTTATAAGCCAGCGGAGAGAGAATACCCATGCGGTTCAGTTCATCAGCAATATGGGAAGCACTGAATCCTTCCAGACGCTTTCTGAAAATATCCCGTACCACACCCGCTGCATACTCGTCAACTTCCAAACTCTTATGCTTGTCGCCAGTTTTTACATAACCGTAAATAGTAAAAGCTCCAACAAAATCACCGCTGCGTCGTTTCACATCCAGGGCACTCCGGGTCTTTACGGAAATATCCCGGCAGTATGCCTCGTTCATAATGTTTTTTACCGATACGGTGAGATCATCTGCAGCGTCATTTTCCGTGTCTACATTGTCATTGATGGCGATAAAACGGACGCCGTAGGCCGGAAATACCCGACGCATATAACGGCCCGTCTCTATGTACTCACGCCCCAGGCGGGAAAGGTCTTTTACAATGACACAGTTAGCCTCGCCCTGTTCGATCATCCGCATCATTTCCTGAAATGCTGGACGGTCAAAGAGGACACCGCTGTAACCGTCGTCAATCTTTTCTGCCACAACCTCAATCTCCGGGTGCCGGGCAATGAAATCATCAATGAGCCGCCGCTGATTGGCAACGCTGTCACTTTCCACCGACTTGTCATCCGTATAGGAAAGACGGATATACTTAATAGCTTTATAAACCTGCATAAAAAAACACTCCTTTCGTTGCGCAGAAAAATCCCCGCAATTCAAGAAGTGTGGTTATGCCGTATTCAATTCCTTTTCCGACTCTTATTGTACCACGCTCTTACGGGAAAGTCAGCCCTTTTCTGGAAGAAATTTTGCTTCACCGTAAAATACCCTTGATACATTCCTCCAGGGTGGCACCGCCAGGGGCAAAGCTGGCCCGGACGGTAAAACGTCCGCACTTAAAACGGTAAGGGTTTTTGATCTGGCGCACAAATTCAGTGATTCGTTCCTCGCGGGGAAGCTCCTTATCCACGGTGACATCCCGAATGTCTACCAATGAACCGCTTCCGCCAGCAGTAATATTCTCCATAATACCAACTCCTTCCTGAAATTACTGGTCTATCAAAACCACATGAATAAGCCGGACCCGCCCTATAAATAGAAACAGGTCCGGCCCATTGTATCTGATTTCGATTTTGCTTGCCGTATTTGCCACGCCCCCCGGCAGCTCTGTCTACACAAAGCGGGGTTGCCATAGGCTGCGGCCAGCTTTACCGCATCATAGCCCCGCAGATGCCGCCGCTTTGCCAGAGCAAGCGCACACCGCAGGGACTTCCCTTCAAGTCCGTGAGAGATTGTGAAAAAGTACCATTATGATCTGCGCCGTCGTCGCGCCCGGCCTGCCACAGCCGGGTCAATGGATTGCGTGGATCGCTCGGACAGCCGGATTCATCACCTCCCTGGCTGCCTGTCTTTGCGCCGCTCCATTTGCCGCTCGGAACACAGAATGACGTACCCATAGCAACGTATATTCGGTTGTCAAAGTGCAACGAGGGCACGGCCATTATGACATTTTATAGTTGGGGTGGACCAGAGCATGTGCTGTATGGCCGCACCCATTGGACTTGTCTGCCGAATATGTCCCTCTATTATTCATTTCATTTTCGGGGGCAAAGTTGCCGTCTGTCAGGAAAGTTCTTTCAAAAACTTTTCCAAACTTCGCAGGCCGGCATTGATAGAGCGAGTAATTCGGCTCTTATGGGTGCCCTCCGCTTTTGCAATATCCGATTTGCTCATGCCAAGAAAATAGTGCGCATAAATCCGATTCCGCTGTTTCTCCGGCAAAGAGGCAAGTGCCTGATACAGCCTGGCATTTTCTTCTTTCCGTTCCAAAATATCCGCAGGTGTCAGGACAATTACCAGAGCGTCACGCTCGACATTGGCATCATAGTCCAGCGAAAAATATGCTTTGTGCCGGTATGTACGCAAAATATAAGCCGCCTCATTCAGCTTATACTCATGGAGCAAATCAGCCACTTCGTCCGGCACTTCCACAATGGTATCAGTTGTATAAAACGGGTAATAATCCCGCAGATTGATCTTTTTCATTAGATTATCCTCCAATTTCAATTTTTGAGTTGATAGGCAAAATCGAAATCAGAGGGCGGGGAGCGACAGCCAGGAGTTCCGCCTACAAGAAAAAAATCAGATAGGCTTGTCCGCCTTTCAGATATGAAAAAAGCGCGTACCTGTTTTATTTCAGGAACGCGCTCATAGGAATATTTTGTTGAGTATTGGGGAAAAGGATAAAAATATGTCGATACAAAAAGCGCCGCAGCGTTTTGAGCTGCGGCACTAAAAGATTTTCGGCTATATCGTTGTCGGTTTCTGTAGAAATATTGGACCTTCCAAATGTGCATGTCTGCCCCCATACCTGGGGGAGCACAAACAGATTAGAACGGTATTGCTTTTATACTTCCCCCAATCTGTTACTTTGGGGACATTATATAGGGTATAGTAATCAGCCTCCGTTCACCTTTTTCTCAGAAGTTAATCAAGATGTTGTAATTTCACTTCTTTTGCTGCGTTGTGTCAAATTTATATCCAACACCGCGCACACTGATAATATAATCTGGAATGTCCGGGGATATTTTGAGTTTTTGCCGCAGCCGACTCATTATGTTATGAATCGCAGTTAGTTCGTTCTCAACATATTCCTCACTCCATACATGGTAGGCTATGGTTTCAAAGGTCATTACTCGTCTTCGATTCATAAGCAATAAGTAAAGGGCATTAAACTCTCTGACCGACAAATCTACCTTTTTCCCTTGGACAGCGACCTCTCTTTCTTCCAGACAAAAATACAGATCACCTTCCCGAATTTCTGTTAAAGGTTGAGACGTATCTATCCGTGCGCCAAAAGAATCCGGGTTAGTACATGGGATGGCCGAAAAGCCCTGCTGTTGTTCTGTTTCAAGGACAAACTGTATCATTTCGCGTTTCTGCTCAACATCAAGCAAAACAAAAAGTTTCTCACCAATCTGCCGGCCATTCTCCGATAAATCAAGTACCGCTAGTTTCCCATGTCATCACCTTCCTTCCTTAAAGCGTCTTTCAATTTCTGAAAGGATTCCTCGCTGATTGCGTGTTCTATCCGGCAGGCGTCTTGCTCTGCCGTTTCCTGATCGACACCGGCAGCGACAAGCTGCTCCGTAAAGAATCGGTGCCGTTCATAAATTTTCTCGGCAATCTCCCGGCCTATGTCTGTCAGATGGAGAAAACCATCTTTATCCACGGTCAGAAAGCCACCGTCCCGCAGGACACCTACTGCATGGCTGATACTCGGTTTGCTAAAGCCCATGTGTCGGGCAAGATCAACAGAGCGTACCATGCCGGATTTCTTTTGCAGCATTAGTATGGCCTCTAAGTAGTCCTCGCCTGACGCATGAAGTTTCATCCGTTCCTCCCTTATGTAAGGCTCCATCCAGCAGATTTTTTTCGGATATTGACAAATTCCTGATAAATTCCGGCTTTTGCCATAAGCTCATCATGGGTTCCCTGTTCGCTAATCTGTCCATTAGAGATTACCAAAATCTGATCTGCCTGCCGGATGGTATTCAGCCGATGTGCAATTACAAGTAATGTCTTACCCTTGACCAGCTCATTGATTGCCTCCTGAATGTAACTTTCATTATCAGTATCGACACTGGCTGTTGCTTCGTCTAAAATTACAATCGGGGCATCTTTCAGAATACAGCGGGCAATAGAAATACGCTGTTTCTCGCCGCCGGACAAAGTAGCGCCGCCCTCGCCAACAACAGTCTGAAATCCATCCGGCAGAGCCATGATAAAGTCATAACACCGAGCTTTCTTAGCTGCCTCATAGACTTCCTGTTCAGTGGCGTCAGGTTTGCCCATGCTGATATTGTTATAAATTGTGTCTTGGAATAAGTACACGCGCTGGAATACCATGCTGATTTGTTCCATCAACTCAGCCAGCGGCACATCCCGAATATCCGTCCCGCGAACCGTTACCGTTCCAGATTTCACATCCCACAGCCGCGCCAGAAGGTTCGCAATCGTGGATTTGCCACCGCCAGACGGTCCCACAAGTGCGGTCATGGTATTCTTCTGCATAGAGAAGCTGATGTTGTGCAGGACTTCCTTGTCCTGATAGGCGAAGCCCACATCGCTAAATTGTACTTCTGGCTGATCCGGCTGTGCCTGTGACAGAATATGTTGATTTCCGTTATCGGGAAGTTCGGGCTCGTCCAAAACAGCTTCAATGCGGTCTAATGCGGCATTCATCACGGTCAGTCGGGTTGCTTCTCCATAAAGAGCTTTCAGAGGTCCAAAGAGATCAAAGACAAACAGCAGCACGCCCAAAAGATAAGCCAGGGAGAGTACGCCTTCCTGATGTAAAAAAACGGATAAACCGAAGATAGCGGCAATACCCACGCCATAGAGAATGTTTAAGCCAGTGGTCCACGGTGTCATTTTCTGCTCAAACTTCGTATTGACATCCCTTGATTTTTTGAAGTTTTCCGTTAATTCGTCAGATTTTTCTCCGAGCAGATTGTAACTTTTGATAACCCCAATTCCTTCAGCAAAAGACAAGACCGCATCCGTCAAATTCTCGCTTTGGTTTTGACGCCCGACAGCCTCCTTGAAGGAAACCTTATTCATATATTTTGCAACCAGCGATGCCAGCAAGGTAATGATTACCGCAATCAGCCCAAGTCTCCAATCCAGTACGAACATAAAAACAGCTAAAACCAAAGTAGACAGCATATAGCTCATCATGTTGCCAATGGTACTCATAGAAACTTCCTCAATGAATACCATATCCGTACTGAGAACAGAGCTGATTTTGCCAATATTCCCCGATGTAAAGTAACCCATCGGCATTTTTCTTAAATGATTTCCCAACTCCATCCGTTTATCAGCAAAGATCATAAATCCAGCGGCACTTTGCAGACGGTCGCTCAAATAGTGAACCACTGTCTGAACCACTACAACAGCTAATAATCCAAGTCCGACAAACAGACAGGTCTTTCCAGTCAGCGTATTATCAGCAAACCCGGCCAAGACAATAAACGCCATGAAGATCGGCATTTTGGAGAGAATGGACTCGACAAATGCACATAGAAATGCAGCCTGAATACGGCTTTTATACCTCCCGGAGAGGTTCAGGATTCTTGAAATCAATGCAAACATTTATCTTCCCTCCTTTGCAGTAGATACTTTCCACTCGGCGCTGTCCTGAGCCGCTTTCCACAACTTTTGGTATTCTGGGCAAGCTTGAATCAGCTCCTGATGTTTTCCGGTTGCCACCATCTTTCCGTGATCCATAACGCATATTTGATCTGCGTTCATTATAGCGGGAAGTTTGTGAGCGATAACTACCAAGGTTTTTCCCTCCACCAGCTCCGCAATAGCAGCCTCCATTTTTTCCTCATTTTCTGGATCAGCATAGGCCGTGGCCTCGTCAAGCACTACAATCGGGGCATCCTTCAATATTGCCCGCGCCAGGGAAATTCGCTGGCGCTGCCCCCCGGAAAGCATTTTCCCCGCATCGCCCGCCATGGAGTGAATACCTTGCGGCAGCTTTTCCAGAAACTCCATACACCGGGCTTTCTTCGCCGCCTGCATTACTTCCTCATCGGTAGCATCCAAACGTCCAAGACGGATATTTTCCAGCAGGGAGGTGTTAAACAGGTACTGATCCTGAGCCACATAGGAAATGCGGCTGTTCAATGCCTCCAGGCTCATATCACAAAGTTTCTGCCCGCCAATGGAAATGCTCCCTTTCTGCGGGTCATAGTAGTGGATCAACAGTTTTGCAAGGGTGCTCTTGCCAGAACCGGATTCACCAACCAGGGCAGTTTTTTGTCCTGCTTTTGCCACAAGGGTAATATCGTGGAGGACTTCGTTTTCCGCTATTATCGGTTTCCCATCTGGGCCAGGCTGTGTCGTTTGATACGCAAAGGAAACATGATCGTAAGAAATGTTAAAATCCTGTCCGTGGAAATCATCCTCAGCAGCTTGCAGCGGTGCCGCATTTAACATCTGTTCAAGTGCCGTGATCTTATAATTCAGATTCGGAATCGTCTCCATAAAGCCCAGTGCTTTCAGGAGAGGAATCCCAATGCTGAGGGAAAGGCAGAGGACTAAAATCAAATCAGGTAAAGTGCTTATGCCACAGAGAACAAACCATGCCCCAAGAGGCAAAGTCAGAATAACAGTGCAGGGCAGCAGACTTCCGTATATCGCCATCCAGGGCCAGGCGGCCTTATACCATGCCAAGGTATAATCCCGATAGTCCGTTACATCCTTGCGGAAGTTCTCGTAAGATTCACTCTCCCGGTTGAAAACCTTGACAACCTCCATACCATTGATGTACTCAATGATCGTGTTGTTCATTTTCT
>OMGC01000222.1_pt1 | contig 11235 bp, 12 predicted proteins | sample 1645781 | NCBI WGS metagenome assembly OMGC01 (sample SAMEA103958157, study PRJEB25191) | human gut metagenome | biome: human-associated habitat [ENVO:00009003]; feature: intestine environment [ENVO:2100002]; material: feces | place: Germany | collected 2013/2015 | reverse complement strand
TAGAATTGAACCAAATTTTTTCTAGTTGACTAGTTGACTTCACTTGTTGGGTCGTGCTACAATGGCTTTGCCACGAAAGAAACCGACACGAAAGGGGTACACGATGGCAAACGCAATGACGGTTACTAGCAAGGTCGATGGTGCTAACGTCACTATAAAGAACGGGGCGTTGCAGAAAGAGACACAGCGCATTATCGAAGCGCTCAACGACGCAAAGAACAGTCTCTACACCGTCGCTTTCACCCTCAACAAGATTAACACGGGCAAGCTGTATGAAGCCGATGGGTTCGCCGACATTTACGATTACGGCAACACCGTGTTTGGCTACAAGCGCGCTATGGTAAACAACATGATTCGCGTTGGTGCCAACTACCTTACCAGCGACGGGCACGGTGTTAAGTCTCTCATGGCGCACAGCGATACCGACTACAGCGTTTCGCAGATGCAAGAGCTTCTTACCATCCCCGTTGACGATGCAAAGCAGCTTGACGCTGACGGCAAGATTAACCCCGACATGACCACCAAAGAGATTCGAGACGTTGTTAGCGCGTACCGTGCCGAGAGCAAGACGGTTAAGACCGCCCGCGTGAACACCGTCACCGAAAAGCAGATTGAGAGCGCTTACGACCGTGCTAGCGCCGCCCTTGACACTATCGGGCGCGGGCTTGCCACGAACGACGATAAGAGCGCCGCGATTCTTGCGCAGATGCGCACCGACCTTGTAGAGCTTTGCGAAGCTGCAACGGCGGCTATCAAGTCTGCAAAGACTGACAAGCCCGTTGCCAAGAAGCGCCGTACCAAGAAGCCCGCAACCGAGTAGCCACCGGCACGCTGCGCTATCGGCGTCATACGGGCCCCCCTAGTACCAGACACACATAGAGAAAGGGTTTATCATGGGGTTTGCATCCAAGTACAACAAGACGCGCAAGTTCGACATTGACACCAACGGTTTTGAGTTCGCCGCGCTCGCCGACCTCTTCAACCAGAACGGCAAGGATTACGTCTATCCTATTCGCGCTATGTTCATCAACACCAAGGGCAAGTACAACGACAACCCCGTCGTTGCTACCGATTCGTTCTTTGTCGATTTCCCCGCGCACATGTGCGACACGTGTCGCGAGATTCTTAACGACGATGAAGCCGTCGCGGCTATCAACGCGGGCAAGATTGGCTTCAAGCTGTACACCTACATTCAGAAGAAGTACAATCGACAGTGCTACGGCGTTGAGTTCGTGGACATTGCCTAACGCTCAACAAATCTAATCGGGTGGGGCGTGTCGCTTGCCGGTGCGGCACGCCCCATGTTGTAAGGGGGTTCATATGCCGGTATCAGTCGTTGTAAAACTCAACAAGCCAAGGCGCGGCACGTTCAAACCAAACTACGGTGCCATGCGCGAGATTGAAAAGGCTGTTGAGAGTTCACCCCAACTGCGCAAAGAGATTGCGCGAACGTTCCAAGTTGCCAACCGCCGTATGCAGAATATCGAGCACGCGGGCTTGATTTCGCCCGCCGTCGTTGCGGCGAACAAGGGCGATATTAACCGCTTTACCAAGTTCAGCATGAAAGGTTCGTGGGAATCGCTCAAAGAAGAGTACGCCCGCGCCCTTTCGTTTCTTTCAGACGAAACCAGCACGGCAAGCGGCGCACGCCAATACAAAAAGGCGCTGCAAGGCATGTTGAACCTGAACAATGAGCCTGAACTGTTCGAGCAGGTTTATAGCAACATGGCTAACAACATCACCAGTATCGTTGCCAACGAACAAGCTAACTTCACCTATCAAAGCATCATGGACGTTATCAAGAGCGAGACGCAAAACGCGGCACGTTCGATTGAAAGCAGGGTGGCTGAATATGAACGCGAAATTCAAGACAACATTCGCAAGAGCGCTGAATCTTTCTTCGAGAATTTGGCAGCGGGTAACGTTCTCATGTAAGCATCTTGCCAACGGGGGTGCAAATATGTTTCAGATGCACGAAACCCCCATTTCACAAGATGAAATGATAGGGTACATGCACCCTCAATTCGTGGGGCGCAAAACTAAGTTCGCCAACGTGCCGTGCGCTTTCGACATTGAAACCACGTCGTTCTATGAGGGCGACGAAAAGCGGGCAACAATGTACGTGTGGCAGTTCGGCTATAACGGTTGGGTGACGATGGGGCGCACGTGGGGTGAGTTCACCCATTTCATGCGCCGTGTGTCTAGTCAACTAGAATTGAGCGACGAACGCCGCCTTATCGTGTACGTTCACAATCTAGGGTTCGAGTTCCAATTTTTGCGCAAGCGTTTCCATTGGTCAAAGGTGTTTTCTAACGACATGAGAACGCCGATTTATGCAACGTCAACGCTTGGTATCGAGTTCCGCGATTCGCTTATCCTTAGCGGGTACAGCCTTGCCAAATTGGGTGACGAACTTACCAAGTACAAGGTTCGCAAGCTGGTAGGCGATTTGGACTACAGCAAGAAGCGCCATTGTGATACGCCGCTCACCAGAGAAGAGATTGGCTATTGCGTGAATGACGATTTGGTTGTCATGGCGTATATCCAAGAACTGATAGAGCGGTACGGCAACATTGCAAACCTGCCGTTGACTAAGACGGGGTTCGTTCGCAAGGCTGCAAAGGCTAAGTGCTTGCGTATCGGTAGGCAACCCAACAAGAAGTACCGCCGTTTGATGGGTGAGCTTACGTTGAACAGCCTTGAAGAGTTCGAGACGGTACACAGAGCCTTTCAAGGCGGATTCACGCACGCCAACGCCGCGTACAGCGGGCAGACGCTCAAAGACGTTGCATCATTCGACTTTACCAGCTCTTACCCCGCCGTGATGCTTACCGAGAAGTTCCCCATGAGCAGGGGCAAGCTGGTACACGTTGAGAGCCAAGAGCAGTTTGATCGACTAGTACGCGATTACTGTTGCATCTTTGACATTGAGATATTCGGGCTAAAGCCGACGTTCCTAGCCGATTCACCTATCAGCGCTAGCAAGTGCGCAGGGCTTGAGGGTGCGCAGATTAACAATGGGCGCGTATTCAAGGCTGACCACCTCTATACCACGATTACCAACGTTGATTACCGTATCTATAAGCGGTTCTATTCTTGGGACTATATCAAGGTGAACAACGTGTGGGTATATCGCAAAGAGTATTTGCCCAAAGAGCTTATTAGCTTCATCATTGAGCTGTACCAGCAGAAAACAGAGCTAAAGGGCGTGGCGGGCAAAGAAGTTGAGTACATGCAAGCTAAAGCCATGATTAACAGCGTGTACGGCATGAGTGTCACAAACCCCATGAAAGACGATGTTACATACATTGACGATGAATGGGGCGTTGAGCAAGAGACGCGCGAGCAGCTAGAGCAGAAGCTAGCCAAGTACAACCACGACCCCAAGCGCTTCTTGTTCTACCCGTGGGGCGTGTTCGTCACGGCGTATGCCCGCTACAACCTCTTTACCGGCATCTATGAGTTTGGTGCCGATTACGTCTATAGTGATACCGATTCTATCAAGTGTCTGAACAAAGAAGCGCATACGGACTATATCACGCGGTACAACGAGCAGATTATCGCAAAGTGCCGTCGCATGTGCGAGCACTACGGTTTGCCGCTCGATTCGCTAGCCCCCAAGACCATTAAGGGCATTAGCAAGCCTATCGGCGTTTGGGACTATGAGGGTACCTATACCATGTTCAAGACGCTTGGGGCTAAGCGGTACATGACCTATGCTAACGGTGAGCTTTCGTTGACTGTTGCGGGACTGAACAAGAAAACCGCCGTGCCGTATCTGTTGGACACTTACGGCGATGTACCTAACGTGTTCGCGCACTTCACCAACACTTTGCAGATACCGCCCGCGAACACCGGTAAGCTGTTGCACAGCTACATTGATGAACGCACGACGGGCTATCTAGTTGACTATACGGGCAAGGCATCCATGTACGATGAATTGAGCGCCATACACCTTGAACCCACGGGGTACACCCTTGCTATCGGGCTGAATTACCTCATGTTCATTCAGGGAATGAGAGGAGCTAGACGATGAAATACTATTCGCTTGACGGCATACTGCGCAAGAACGCTGACTATAATATCGTGTTCGGTGAGCGCTCGAACGGCAAGACCTATGCCGCGTTGAAGCACTGCATAGAGCAGTTCTATAACAACGGCGGCGAGTTCGCCTATATCCGCCGTTGGAAAGAGGACATTCTAGGCAAGAGGGCAGCTAACATCTTTGCCGCGCTCGAAAGCAACGACGATATTAGCAAGCTGACCAACGGCGAGTACACCCGCGTTAAGTATTACAACGGCGTGTTCTACCTTGCCAATTGGGACGAAAACACGCAAAAGCTGGTTGCCGATACCCGACCGTGCGGGTACACGTTCGCGCTTTCAGATAGCGAACACAACAAGTCTGTAAGCTACCCGAACGTTACCAACGTGGTGTTTGACGAATTTCTGACCCGCCGTTACTACCTTGTTGATGAATTTGTCACGTTTATGAACGTGCTTTCAACAATCATTCGTCAACGCGACAATGTGAAAATCTTCATGCTTGGCAACACGGTGAACAAGTATTGCCCGTACTTTGCCGAGATGGGTTTGCGTCACGTAAAGGATATGAAGCAAGGTTCTATCGACGTATACAAATACGGCAAGAGCGGGCTTACCGTTGCCGTTGAGTACGCGGGGGCTTCAAGCGATAAGGGCAAGCGCAAGGGCAAGAAGTCTGATAAGTATTTCGCTTTCGATAACAAGAACCTTGAAATGATTACGCAAGGCAAGTGGGAACTTGCGCTTTACCCCCATCTGCCGGAACGCTACAAGCGTAGCCAAGTGCTGTTCACGTACTTCATTGACTTTCAGGGCGATTTGCTGCAATGCGAGATTGTGCAGACTGACAACGGGCTATTCACCTACGTTCACGAAAAGACAACGCCGCTTCAAGACCCAAAGAACGACATTGTTTTCAGTGACCGCCACGAGATAGGCGCTAACTACTATCGGCGCTTGCTGCACCCGCGCGACGAATTGAGCAAGAAGATTGGCATGTTTTACGCTACTGAAAAAGTGTTCTTTCAGAACAACGATTGCGGCGAAATAGTTCGCAATTATATCAGAACAACGGAAACAAGTCAATTCGCAAGTTGACCTAACCTAGCGTGCCGGTTATAATATGTGGTATGGATAACCGGCACGCTATCAGAAAGGTTTTAGTTATGGACTCAATCGTAACGGCAATCACTAACGTCGGGTTCCCTATCGTCATGGTTCTATTGATGTGGTATCTGTTCATCCATTTCTACGATTCCATGCGCGAGGAACTTGACAAGCTGCGCGATACCATCGAAGCGAACACTAGCGCGGTCAACGACCTTTGCACGCGCCTTGACGGTGAAATCGGCGCGGATGAAACGGGGGTGCTGAACAATGAGTGACTTTAGCTATTCGGCGCTTGACAAGCACCTGCACGACAAGGACACGTTCACGCGCGATTTTATGACCCGCCTACTGAACATGACCGATTCGATGTTCGTTTACACTGGACTGCCTGAAACCGTACCGTCTAGTCAACTAGAAAGGCAACTAAAGGTCAACGGTTCGGTTGGGTTCTTCAAGCACAACGGCGATATTTACGCGCTTTCGGGTAGCCCCGTGAATCGTGGCACGTACAACGAGCCGATAGATTACCAGATTTCTAACACCTATCTGAACTATAGCGACGTGCTCACCGTTGGCGATAACGTTGCTATCGTGAACAACGATGGCGGCGCGGCGGGGCTTATCCCCATCGTTGCCAAGTACGCAGTTGCCATTTGCGACACTGAAATTTCGCTTGATACCGTCGCCATTCTCTCACGTATCACTATGCTTATCAGCGCCCCCGACGATAAGACAAAGGCGGCGGCTGACGTGTTTCTCAAGAAGGTTTTCGACGGCGAGTTTTCAATCATTGGCGATAACGCTTTCTTTAGCGGTGTGAAGCTATCCACCCCGTCAACGCAGAGCGCTACCCGTATCAATGACATTGTTTCGTTGCTGCAATACTACAAGGCTTCTATGTTCAACGAGCTTGGATTGCAGAGCAATTGGAACACAAAGCGCGAGAACCTTAACGCCGATGAAGTGGGTATGAACGTTGATGTGCTTTTGCCGTTGGCTGACAACATGCTCAAAGAGCGTCAAGAGGGCGTTAGCCGTGTCAATGATTTGTTTGGCACTGGCATTAGCGTTGATTTCGGTAGCGCTTGGGAAACCCTGCAAGAGCAGAGCGACACAGAAACAGACATTGCCGAGAGCTTGCAGATTGTGACGGTTGACCCGAACCCCGACGATGTTTCACGTGAAACGCCTGAACCAGAGCCAACGCCCGACCCTGACCCTGACGATGAAAAGGACGGCAAGGACGATGAACAGCGTTAAAGACGTTTACACGCTTGACAATGGCGTGTTCGCAGACCTACAAAAGGCGAGCGCAGAGAAGTACACGGCGGTTTTCGGTGACGTTCCGGCTAGCGTGCTCGATTTCGAGTTTTACAAGATGGCGGCAGATAGACCCATCACATTTGAAGCCGAGTACCGCGACGTTGTGGCGGTGGGCATCTGGTACCGCTTCTATTCCACGTGGGTAACGCTCACCGGCACAGACATTGAGCTTGCTAACAACATGGATTACACCGTCACAACCGAGGGTACCAACAAGCAGGTTGAAGATCGGCAGAGCACACAGAACACCGATTCAGATAGCTACGGTTTCGGTAGCGACGACCCCGCAAACGATAAGGACACAGAGCAGACCACCAACAGCAACGGCACGATTGACACGACAAACAACAATGTGGTAACATATAGGGGTAGAAACGGGGGTGATAGAATCGGCGATTACAAAACCCTTTACAACTTCCAACACGCAACTATCAACAACATCATGGGCGATGTAATCAAGTATGTTACCGTCCCTATCTACGAGTAATCTAGTTGACTAGAAAGAGGTATGACAATGAAGGTTAAGCAGATTCACGAGATTATCAACAACGTCACAACCGAGGTTATCGGCGAGAGTGCCGTTGTCAATGAGGACTTCACCAACCTTGTTGACATGGGCAAGGCAGTGTTTCAGGCTGACGCGGTAGACAACTACGTTGCCAAGCTGGTTGACCGTATCGGCAAGGTGGTTTTCGTTGACCGCCCCTATAGCGGTTCGGTACCGTCTATCTTCATGGATTCGTTCGAATACGGCGCGGTCGTTGAGAAGATTGCCGCCGACCTGCCCGAGGCGGTGGAGAACAAGAGTTGGGATCTTCAGGACGGCACGAGCTATGACCCCAACGTGTTCTACAAGCCCGCCGTTTCGGCTAAGTTCTTCAACAGCAAGACCACGTTCGAGATTGACCTTTCGTTTACGCAGAAGCAGGTCAAGGAATCGTTTGCGGGCATCAACGAGCTTAACGCTTTCCTCACGATGCTTTACAACGCCGTTGCCAAGAGCATGACGGTCAAGACCGATTCGCTTATCATGCGCACCATCAACAACCTTACCGCCACGACCCTTGCCGACGCTTACCCCGATGGCGGCACCACGGGTTACGGCACGGTGGGCAACACCCGCGCGGTCAACCTGCTTGCGCTCTACAACGCCAAGTTCCCCGACGCTACCGTCAAGGCGGCGGACGCGCTCACCAACCCCGAGTTCATCCGCTTTGCGTCTATGCAGATGGGTCTTTACACCGACCGCCTTTCCCGCATGAGCACGCTTTTCAACATCGGCGGCGCGTCTCGATTCACCCCCGCCGACATGCTGCATATCGTGATGCTCACCGACTTCAAGGCGGCGGCAAACGCCTATCTTCAGTCTGACACGTTCCACAACGAGTTCACGGCGCTGCCCGCTGCCGAGACGGTTCCCTATTGGCAGGGTTCCGGCACCGATTACGCCTTTGATTCGGTGTCTGCTATCAACGTCAAGACGGCGGGCAGCAAGACCGTCAACGCCAAGGGTATTCTTGCCGTGATGTTCGATAGCGATGCGTGCGGCGTGTGCAACACCGACAAGCGCGTTACTACGAACTTCAACCCCAAGGCAGAGTTCTACACGAACTTCTACAAGTTCGATGCTAGCTACTTCAACGACGAAAACGAGAACTTTGTCGTTTTCTTCATCGCGGACGCTGCCGCCGCTTAATCGCCTTTCCTGAGGGTGGGGCGGGGTGTAAAAGCCCCGCCCCTTTCTGTTAGGGGTATACATGGACATTCAGTTTTACACGTGCGCAGACCCGCCCAACAAGCTAGAGAAGAACCCTACGGCTACCGTGACGCTGCAAGGCGAGTTCAACGCCAACGTTGACATTGTGGAGCCTACAATCAAGGTTTCGGGCAAGTACGACTTTGCGAGCAACTACGTGCGCATACCGGCGTTCAATCGCTGGTATTTCGTTGAGGGCGTGGAGCTGGTCAACAACAAGCAGTACATTGTTTCGCTTTCAGTTGACCCGTTGCAGAGCTTCAAAGAGTACCTAACGCCCGATAACGTGAAGTGCTATGACGGCTACACGCGCATTGACGGTGATACAGAGCCGTTCACAGAGCAGCACATCATATTTACCGCCATTGAAGGGTTGATGTGATATGGCGTACTTCTATCTTATCGGCGCACCAATCAACGCCGCGAGCCTTGACAACACCTACCTTTCAAAGTACGTGCGGGCTGTTGGCACAATCTACGATTCAGACGCTTCTAATCTGAACATTGATTCAGACACGTACAGCGCTGACGCTATCCTTTCGTACCAGCGCAAGGGCAACGAGGCTAGGAACTTCACTTCATTTGGCTATGCAGCGTATAACGATGGCGGATATGTGCGGTTCGGCTTCAACAACGCAAATCCCCAAATCGGTTGCCAATACACGTTCTACAACCACAGCCCCGAGGGCAATTCTAAACCGTCCCTCATGGGTCTTGGAACGACCCCGACGCAATGCCCCGCTATCGTGCTTGACCTTGCCAAGCTGTACGGCGTGGAGAGCGTTACAGACGATACGCTAGAGACGAGCGAGACGATTGTTGCCCGTATTCGTGAGGTCTTGGGTTCGCAAGACCCCGCGACGCTTGTTGATTCGGGCATCGTAATACCGTCAACGCTGCAATACTTCACAGAGCAGCAGGGCACCTATCCAACCGAATACGATAGCTACACGTGGGGTCTTTGTTCGGGCGATTGGGGCATTACCGACGTTGCGCATTGTGATACCACGTTCGGCACGTCGCTTGCAGCAACGCAAGCGGATTGCTACGCGGTTGTTGCCAATGACCTTGCGTTGTACTACTGGTATGCGGGCGTTGCCCCTACCAAGCCCACGCACCTTTCGTTTGACGTTTCGCAGGTTCCCACCGGTCTTAACGTGTCTAGTCAACTAGACCTTGAATCGGGCGTGGACATTGACGCAATCACGAAAGAGAACAGCGACATAACGTTTACGCTCGATAAAGAGCACTACGATTACACGGGCGAAACCGAGTTCAGCACCAACAACCGTGATTGGTATTCGATTCAAGATACGATGTTCCCCGGCGATTACCCCCAAGCCGGTACCGACATTGCGTTTAACGTGTCTGATTACGTTAAGGCTTACATCGTCACCACCGACACGACGTTTTATTTTCGCGGGTACGTCAAGAAGAAGGAAACGCCGACCCCGACCCCGAGCGCAACGACCAATAGCATTTTCGAGATTACCGAGCAGGATTTGCACGACCTGCGCGGCATCGTGATTGCGCACATATCGCAGGGTGAAGTTGAGTACACCGATTTGAGCGCCTACGTTGTCGCTTGCTTCACCATGTACGGCACACTGCCCGAAACCACGCCCAAGATTATCTATCTTGGCAACACCAGCACGAACGTTGAAGGTGGGTTCATTGACGGCGAGACGCTGCACGTTGATTGCGGGTCAATCGACCTTACCGGCGTTGACGCGCAGACCGCCGACGCTGACGTTTGGTTGCCGTTCGATGGGTTTATGAACGTGAAGAACTGCATTGGTCACGTTGTCTCAATCACGTATGACATGCACCTTTCAAACGGTGAAGGCATGTACGTTGTGAGCGTTGACGGCGTGCAGGTTGATAGCAAGGGCGTTAAGAACGGTTTCGAGCTGCCGTTGCGTATCACGGCGGCGAACGTTCAGGCTCAAAGCTCGAACCCGCTTGACCTTGCAGAGCGTAAGCCCTTTGCGACGGTTCAGGCGGCTACGGTGTGGGTGAAAGGGGGCAAGCATGACGCGGTAGCGGTTAGCGGCGTGCCTTGCACGTCACGCGAACGTGAGATGTTGGAAAGCATTATCAAAGATGGAGTGATTGCATGAACGGCATAGACGTTTCGAGTTGGCAAAAGGGTATCAACATAGACGCGGTACCCGCCGATTTCGTTATCACAAAGGCAACGCAGGGAAAGAGCTACGTAAACCCAGATTGTGATAGGGTGGTTCAGGCTTGCAAGCGCCTTGGCAAGTGTTGGGGTTTCTATCACTACATTGACGGTTCGGGCGTTGAGGGTGAAGCACAGTTCTTTGTCAACAACTGCAAGAACTATTTCGGTGAGGGTGTGCCGTGCCTTGATTGGGAATCGGCACAGAACAGCGCGTGGGGCAACAACGACTATCTGCAAAGGCTGGTTGCCCGCGTGATTGAGCTTACCGGCGTGCCGCCCCTTATCTATGCTAGCGCGAGCGTCTACCCGTGGACGATTGCCGAGGCTAACAATTGTGGGGCTTGGGTTGCACAGTACGCCAACAACGATAAGACGGGCTATCAGAGCAAGCCTTGGAATGAGGGTGCTTACAGTTGCGTGATTCGGCAGTATTCTAGCAACGGGCGGCTTAGCGGCTACAACGGCGCTCTAGACCTCAACAAGGCGTATATCACGCCCGAGCAGTGGGGCAAGTACGCCAACCCCAAGGGTGGCGGTAGCGGCGGCTCTAGCGCCCCTACAGCGCCCGCTATAGACGTTGATAGCGTGGCAATAGACGTTATCAAAGGCAAGTACGGCAACGGTGATGCACGCAAGCAAGCACTAGGGGCTAACTATGACCGCGTACAGCAGCGCGTCAACGAGCTTATGAAGATGGCTAACAAGGCGATAAGGGGTGACTATGGCAACGGTACTGCAAGGCGTAACGCTCTTGGTTCTGATTATGCAGCTGTTCAGAGCGTCGTCAACTATCTTATGTAGATAGAACACCAGTTCG
>OMGC01000212.1_pt1 | contig 11623 bp, 8 predicted proteins | sample 1645781 | NCBI WGS metagenome assembly OMGC01 (sample SAMEA103958157, study PRJEB25191) | human gut metagenome | biome: human-associated habitat [ENVO:00009003]; feature: intestine environment [ENVO:2100002]; material: feces | place: Germany | collected 2013/2015 | reverse complement strand
GCCACCCGTTTCCGATACCCCCCAAGAGCGGGGAAACACGCAAACCGTGTACGGTAACACGGCATAACCACACGAACTTCATACGAATAGGATGGATGCCATGCAATATTTCATATTTCGAACACAAGATTCCCGGCATCGATGACAGCACGGCCACATTCGTCGGCTATTGCCTTGACAACAGCAAGGAGATCGACCCGGACCGCAGACGTCCATCCGTGCTGGTGATACCCGGCGGCGGCTATGAAATGACGTCTGATCGTGAGGCCGAGCCAATCGCCATGCAGTTCCTTGCAGCCGGTTTCAACGCCTTCGTGCTACGGTATTCCGTCAAACCGTCCGTATTCCCCGTCGCGTTGCTGGAAGCCGCAGAAGCGGTGCGACGCATGCGTGCGCACGCCGCCGAATGGCATGTCGACGGCGATCGAATCGCCGTCATCGGCTTTTCCGCCGGTGGCCACCTCGCCGCCAATCTTGCGACTTCCGCCAGTGACGACGTGCTCGCGGCACACGGCTATGATCCGGACGCGGTACGTCCGAACGCACTGATGCTCGCCTACCCGGTAATCACATCCGGACCGCTTGCGCACCACGGCAGCTTCGACGCGCTGCTCGGCGACCGCAAGGCTGATGCCGAAGCGCTCGAACCCGTATCCATCGAGAAGCATATCGACGCCAAGACCCCACCGGTGTTCGTATGGCACACCGTTCCGGACGACTGCGTGCCCTACGAGAACACACTTATGCTCATCGATGCCTGCAAGAAAGCCGGCGTGAGCATCGAGGCGCACCTGTTCCCCAGCGGCGGGCACGGTCTGGCGCTGGGCACCGCGGAGACGGCGTGGCAAGGCGTCAACGGCATCGAGGAATGCGTGCAAGCTTGGCCGAAGCTGGCCGTCGCATGGATGCGCCGCACGCTTGCTCAGTGAATCCATCACGTGGCGGCCACCATCAAGTGGCCACCATCAAGTACAGTTGCACAACGGTGCAACAACCACCATTAACCAAGACCATAGGAGATTGACATGAGCGTTGCGGCATGGGACCGTTTTCTGCAGGAACAGGACAGCTGGCCCGCCGCGTCACGCGCCAACACTTCAACCCCCTATGGCACTCAGGCGCGCAACGCATTGGCGGGCAAGACCTTTGAGAAGAAGAAGCGCATGAGCCAGGAGGAACGGCATCTGCAGATTCTTCAGGCGGCGGTGAAAACCCTTGCCACCAAAGGCTTCTGGGGTATGAGCCTGCAGGACATAGCCGACGAGATCGGCATCACCGAGGCGGCGCTCTACCATTACATTTCGTCGAAGGATGACCTGCTCAACATGGTGCTGTCGGAATGCTACGACACCCCCGACGCCGACGAGTACAATGCGGTGACCGCCGCCGTGACCGACAACGACGGTCATCGCGTGTATTTCTACCCCCGTTACTGTCTGAACATCGCACTGTACAATCTGCAGCGTCCGGAATTGGTGCAGTTGTATTCGGTGCTCAACGGCGAAGCGCTCAGTCCGACGCATCCGGCGCATAATTTCTTCATCGGCCGCCATATGCGCAATTGGGAGATGATCTGTTCGATGAACTGGATCCTGCCGACCGGCGTGGACGAGGAACGTTTCTACGACCTGTATACGCTGGCGATGAGCGCGATGGACGGTCTGCAATACCGTTGGCTGGGCGACGATTCGATGAATCTGCTTGAGGAATGGATGTCGATTTCCGACATCATCTTCCCGCCAAGCGAATGGGCCGGCTTCACCGATCCAAGCGAATACGACCCCGCCCCAGACCGCTGCCTGCTGCCGTTCACCTTATCGGCACGTCAGTAAGGCCGCCGACTTCCGTTTCGAAGGCGTAGTATGCGCCGATAAGGCCCGCGTTGTTCGTGTGGCGGCAACGTTTGACGGATGTGCGGAAATCGCCCCACTGCGGAATCCTGTCGAGCGCCGCGTTCACCATCGGCAAGAGCTGCTGTTCACGGCAGATACCGCCGCCGAGCAGTATGCATTCCGGATCGGTGGCTGCGGCGGTGTTGAAAATGGCGATCGCCAGGTAATCAATCCATTTGTCAACGATCTTGCGCACGCGCGGCTCGTCAAGCCTGCGGAACAGGGTGGCGGGCACGATGGAACCGGTCGGCACGTCGAATTCCTTGGCGTAGTCCTCGGCCAGCACGATGGTGGACAAATAGTTCTGCATGGTGTTGAACCCGCCGGTTTCATAGTTCGGAATCATCATGCCGAGCTCGCCCGCACGCCAATCCTTGCCACGGCGAATCCTACCATCCAAAAACAGCGCGCCGCCGATGCTGGTGTCGATGGTGATCAGCGCGAAATCGTCGAGTTTGACGGCGTTGCCGGAGAGTTTTTCCGCCATGGCCGCGCAGTTCGCGTCGTTCTCCATCCAGGTCGGCACCGGCTTGTCAAGATATTCCTGCAGTTCCTTGCCGATCTCATGCTTGTACAGCATGCCCAACGCGCCGCCGGTGACGGCAACCTGTTTGCTGACGTCGATGAATCCCGGCACGCTCATGGCGATGCCGTCAAGCGGCGCGCGTTGGCCGTTGACGATGTGCGCGAGCGCCTGGTAGAAAGATTCCACGCTGTCGACCGGCGTGGCGATGGTGCCGGGGATGCCCATCCGGCCATCCTCGAACACCACGTAACGCGTGAAGAATGTGCCGATCTCGAACGCAAGAATGCGCCTCTTCGCAGTCATATCGCTATCTAACCTGTCTTCAATAGAGTTCAAAACCTGTGACCAGTATAGCGTCCGGCGACTTGCGCGGGCGTATTCGGTCGCGTCTGACGCATCCTGCCACGTGACGACGCCGATGCCGATTATCCGAGTTCGATCACGTTCACGCCGTACGGTTTGAGCCCGACCGGCCCGTCGACCACATGGCCGGTGAGCAGTTCCACACCGCCGTTGAGCTCGTCCAGGCACAGCCTCTTGTCGGATTCGCTGTTGTTGATGAGGAATGCGTAGCGGACGCCGTCATCGCCATAGCGTACGGACAGACTCACATCCTCCGGGGTGTCGAACGGTTTCAGCCCCAGCTCCTTGATGATCGGGGCCATGAAGGCGCTCATACCGGTCTCGTCCAACGGCGTGCCCACGAAGTACGCCTTGCCCTTGCCGTACGTGTTGACGGTGAGCGCGGAATGGCCCGCGTAGAATTCGCCGCCACCATAGGTGGCGAGCCGTCTGGCGCCTTCGCGGTGGATGATGCTGGCCACGATCTCACCCTTGGCATCAACCGCGTCGCCATGCACTTCGATGGTCTCGTCCGGCGCGAGCGCGTCGATTTCCTCCACCCATACGCCCATCAGGTCGCGCAATTTGCCGGGATAGCCGCCCGGCACCACGAGGTCGTGTTCGTCGTGGATGCCGGCCATGTAGCCGGTTATGAAGCTGCCGCCTTCGGATACGTAGGATTCCAGCGTTTCGGCGACGCCCGGCAGCACGGTGATGAGGGCGGGCGCGACCACCAGATCGTATTGTTTGAGCTTGTCGAGAGGCGTGGTGCTTTCGATGATGTCGACAGGCACGTTGCGTCGCCAGAACGCGCGATAGAAGCGGTGCACTTCGTTCGGATAGGAGAATCCGGCGGTTGGTCCGACGCAGCCTTCGAGAGACCAGTAGCTTTGCCAGTCGAACATGATGGCGACTTTCGCACGGATTTCCGATCCCATGATCCGCTTGCCGATGCGGTCCAGTTCCCCGCCGAGCGCCGCGGTCTCCTTGAAGACACGTGACTGTTCGGTGCCATCGTGCGCGATGACCGCGCCATGGAATCGTTCGCAGCCGCCGATCGACTGCTTCATCTGGAAGAACTGCACGGTGTCCGCGCCATGCGACACGGCCTGCCAGCTCAGCTTGCGCACTTCGCCGGGACGCTTGACTTTGCAGAACGGGAACCAGTTCTGCTGGTTCGGGGTCTGTTCCATCAGCATGAACGGCTTGTTGCCGCCGATGCCGCGCATCAGGTCGTGGCACATGGCGGTGAAGCTCGGCGGAGTGTCCATGCCCGGATAGTTGTCCCAGCTGACCACGTCCATTTTCCTTGGCCCATTCGAAATAGTCGAGGTCTTTGAACGTGCCCATGAGGTTGGTGGTGATCGGCGTGGCCGCGTCGTAAGCACGGATCGCGTCGCGCTCGTTCGTATAGCAGGCCAGCTGCGCCTGGTTTTGGAAACGACGGTAGTCCATCTGCAGGCCGGAGACCACGCATTTGGCGTCGCTGATGCCGTCGCCGTAGCTGACGGGCGGCACCACGTCGCCCCAATCGTAGATGGTGTGGCTCCAGAAATTGGCGCACCACGGAGCGCTGGACAAATATCATCTCTATTTATATACTTATAAATAGCTGTTCAAGGAGGCTCATGAAATTCAACACCAACACCCCGTTCTGGCAGTTCATGAACACGTTGGCGCGCTTCACCGCGCTGAATTTCGTCTACCTGGTCACCCTGATTCCGATCATCACCATCGGCCCGGCCCGCGCCGCCCTGTACAGCACGATGTTCGCCTATGACGAGCATGACGACGTCAATCTGGTACGCGAGTATCTCAAACGGTTCAAACGCGAGTTCAAACAGGGACTTGCGGCCTGGGTGCTCGTCGCCATCCTCGCCGCCGCCATCCTCTTCGGCCTGTCGTTCTGGAAGGCGTGGGATACCAACGCCTCCTACATACCGCTGATCCTTCTGGTCATCGCCGCCGTGGTCGTGGCGCTGTTCGCCGAATACGTCGCACCGTTGCAGGCACGCTTCGCCAACACCACCGGCAGGCTCTTCTCGCTATCGGCGATGTTCCCCTGGCGAGCCTTCCCCTGCTCGCTCGTCCTCGTCGTCATCGACGTACTCGCGGCCGGCCTGTCATATTTCGTACCGTTCATACGCGTTCTCGCCATCCTCTTCGGCATCGCCTGGGTGGCGTATGCGAAATCCCTCATTCTGCTGTGGGGCTTCAAACGGTATGGCGGAACGGGCAAAGTGGAGAATCCGCAATATGTCAATGCGCACGAGTGACGTTGCGGCGGCGCTCAGGAATCATGCTTTGTCGGTGATGAACGTCAGCGGATTATCGATGAATTTGCGCAAGCCGACTTCCGCGGCACCGTACAACGCCGGATGGTCGGCCACCAACGGGATGGACACGCTCACCTGCATGTCCAACGCCCCCAAGACCTGCGATTCCAAACGGTTTTCGAGCGTTTCGTAGAAGAACGGCCCGAAATCGGTCCACCAACCGCCCAGCAGCACGGTATCGACATCGGCCAGATTCAGTGCGGAGCCGATGGCCGAGGCCAGCGCGTCGATGGCCCGTCCGACGGCCTCCACGGTCCGCACATCATGGGAATGCCATGCGTCCAACAGACGCTCCAGTGCCTCACCGCTCGAAGCCGCGTTCTTTTCGGCCACTCCGGAAGCCTCGACCAGCGCGCGACGGCCAGCATACGTTTCCAAACATCCGCGTCGTCCGCATCCGCACAGCGGACCGTCCAAAGACACCGACACGTGACCGATCTCACCGGCGAAACCGTGGCTTCCCGACACGATCTCACCGTCACGGACGATCGCGCCGCCGATGCCGATATCGCACGACAGATACAGGAAGGAGTCGGCGCAATCCACGCCATCGAACACGTCAGCACGCGCACAGGCATATCCCGGAATCTGAGCGATGGCGGCCAGCTTCGCCTCATTGCACGGGGTAACGTCATACCCTCGCATAACGTCGAACGTGGTCAGATCGACATTCTCCCAACCGAGATTGCGGGCCATGAGCAGCCTCTTGTCGGAGGTGACCAAGCCCGGCAGCGCACACGAGACGCCCGCGATGATGCATCGTTTCGATTCCAGATCCTCAGCCATCGCCTTGGCCATGGCGTCAAGCTTGCCGAATACGACGTCCGGCTCGACGCCGCTCATGTCGGCATCCACCCATTCGTGCCTGAGTATGTCGTGGTTGATGTCCAAAGCCATGCATCCATAGCCGTCGGTGTTGACCTGCATGCCGATGCCGCACACCTTGCCGCCTCCCAGCATCAACGGCGTGGACGGGCGCCCATAGCTGGCCGAGTTCTGCGGCTCACCCTCCTTGACGACGCCCGCATCGATCAGCAGCGACACCAGCAACGACATCGTCGCCTTGGTCAGCCCGGTCTCCTTGGCAAGATCCGCTCGGCTCATCGGCCCGGAGGCACGCAGTAGCGTGTCGATCACCACCGAAAGATTGTGATTGCGCAGATCGTCCTGATTGATCCTGCGAAGAGATGCCATAGCCGTTCCCGTCCCTGCCCTGTTTGCCGTGTTGCCGCATCAGCATGAATTCCCCGAACCGACGTTCCGGAGCCTTTCCTGATGCTACACTACTATAGTATAGTTTATTCATCTAACTATTAACCGTGCGCCACCGGCGAACGGCACATGCAAGGAGGCAACACAAACTATGGCAAGGACTCTGGTTGCAGGCGTCGACACATCGACGCAGTCCTGCAAGGTACGCGTGACGGACGCCGAAACCGGCGAGCTTGTACGATTCGGGCAGGCCAAACACCCGAACGGCACATCCGTCGACCCCTCATACTGGTGGAGCGCATTCCAAGAGGCCGCCGAGCAGGCCGGCGGCCTGGACGACGTATCCGCGCTGGCCGTCGGCGGCCAGCAGCACGGCATGGTGATCCTCGACAACCAAGGCAATGTGATCCGCGATGCGATGCTGTGGAACGACACCAGTTCGGCGCCCCAGGCTGCGGCTCTGATCGAAAAGCTCGGCGCAGCGCCCGCACAAGACGGCGAGCCGGAAGACCCAATCGCCCGAGGCAAGCAGCGTTGGGTCAAGGCCGTAGGCTCCTCCCCCGTCGCCTCCTACACGCTGACCAAGGTGGCATGGGTGGCCGAGAACGAGCCCGAAAACGCCAAGAAAATCGCCGCCATCTGCCTACCTCACGACTGGCTGAGCTGGCGCATCGCCGGTTACGGCCCGGTCGCCGAAGGCGAGGACGCCCATCTTGAAGCCCTGTTCACCGACCGCTCCGACGCCTCCGGCACCATCTACTACGATGCCGCGTCGAACGAATACCGCCGCGACCTGATCGCCATGGTGCTCGAGGCCGCGGAAGGCGCCGAAGCCGCGCAATCGCACGCCGAGGCCATCGTGCTGCCCACCGTGCTGGGGCCGCGCGACGCCGCCCCCGTCAAGGCCGATCCGGCCATCGCCGGCAAGAACGTCGAAGGCGGCTGCCTGCTCGCCCCCGGCGGCGGCGACAACGCCATGGCATCGCTGGGACTGGGCATGGCCGTCGGCGACGTGTCCATTTCCCTGGGCACCTCCGGCGTGGCCGCAGCCATCTCCGAGAACCCAACCTACGACCTGACCGGCGCCGTATCCGGCTTCGCCGACTGCACCGGGCACTACCTGCCGCTGGCCTGCACCATCAACGGTTCGCGCATCCTCGACGCCGGCCGCGCCGCCCTCGGCGTGGATTACGACGAACTGGCCAAGCTGGCCTTCGCCTCCAAGCCCGGCGCCAACGGCATCACCCTGGTGCCGTACTTCGACGGCGAACGCACGCCGAACCGCCCGAATGCCACCGCCACCTTCTCCGGCATGACTCTGGCCAACACCACACGCGAGAACCTGGCCCGCGCCTTCGTCGAAGGACTGCTGTGCTCCCAGCGCGACTGCCTGGAGCTCATCCGATCCCTGGGCGCAAGCATCATGCGCATTCTGCTCATCGGCGGCGGCGCGAAGTCCGAAGCTATCCGCACGCTGGCACCAAGCATTCTGGGCATGGACGTGACCCGACCCGCCACCGACGAATACGTGGCCATCGGCGCGGCCCGCCAGGCCGCCTGGGTGCTGTCCGGCGAAACCGAGCCTCCGGCATGGCAACTCACCATCGACGGCGTGGAGACCGGCGAACCGACCGAAGCCGTATACGAAGCCTACGCCAAGGCCCGCGGCTGATCCATCACCGCAGGAATTCAGGCATAGGGCCGGGAAGCTTCCCAACAATGGGGCTTCCCGGCCCTATGCTGATTCATGAACCATACTCATAGAAACGACAATATGAACGACAGCTTCCGTATAAGGCTTTACGCGCTCACCTGCATCGCATGGCTGGAGAAATCGATTTGCCGTCAACACACCCTATGAAACGTTTGCAAAACTACAGCAAACCTTCCACATCGGCGAAGGCAGGGTCATGTTCGGGAATCTCACGAATCACATGCGCTGGATTGCCCACGGCTATGACGTTCTCCGGAATGTCACGTGTCACCACGGACCCGGCGCCGATGATGGAATTCGACCCGATGGTCACCCCCGGCGTGACCGTCACATTGGCGCCGAACCACACGTTATCACCGATGGCCACGGCACTGGCATGCTCCCAGCCCGCCAGGCGGGTGGCAGCGTCCTTGGCATGGTTGGGTGTGGCGATGGTGCAGCGCGGACCGATCAGACAATCCTCACCGAGCGTCACATATCCGCCGCCGCACACCATGAAATCCTTGTTGAGGAACGTGCCGCGGCCAATGGTCAATCCGATACCATAATCGACATTGAACGGCGGCGTGAACTGCACGCCCTCGCCCGCGTCCGGGACCAGCTCGTGAAACAAACGGTACGCCTCGTCCGGATCATCGAAGAAGATGCGGTTGATCTTCGCGCAGGCGCGCATGGCCTCGCCCGTGAATTTCGGCAACGACTTCGATTTGCGGTACTGCGTCGGCTTGCCGGCGAACAGTTTGGTCAGATCCTCGTCGGACGCGATCAGCGCCTCCGTCTCCTGCGTCATATCCGTCTCCTTCATCACATTCCACCGCGCTATAGTGAACGCTCACACCATACTATATTCACTTATTTGACCATGACGCATGAAACGTTACCCGGCGTATCTCGGCATCCACCGAACAGCATATATCGTTGACCATCAGGTCCGCATGCCGTCCATTCAGGCAATCCGGAACCGTTCGGATCACCTGTCGCCGCGAAATTCGTCCAATATCGATTCATCGCATGGGACAAATCGTAATGCCAGCCTCGAAACGGCCGCCAGCTCGCAGGGAGCGTCCCGAACGAAAACCATAAATCGGACGAATGAAACGCACCGGCATCATCCCCCGGCATATCCACATCGAATCGATACCTGTATGGTTCCGAGCCGCCGCCTGACACCCATGCATCGATCATATCCAGATTGCCGCATTCACCCTCCGGATACGGAGTGCCATCAGGGCCCGGAACCATGAACTCGCCGGTCGTGTTCCCCACCAACAAATCACACGGAACGCGATGTCCCGCAATAAGCGCATCACGGTATTGCTCGACAAGGAATGTCCCATCGACGCAGGGAATCCAATTAGTCATCGGAGCCCATACGACATCATCACCCTGCCCAGACCAATCGCAAGCAGGAAAAGTCACCGCCGCCTCCAGCAGATCAGTCGCAGGAACAGAACGCGCCTCGGCAATCGATTCAACTTCCAGATACTTCAAAAAACGCGCTCCATTTCGCTGTGCATCCTCAAGAGACCACAGATGGCGATTGAACAGACCAGTTCCACCTCCAGACTGCATGATGACGCGTTGGAACAGACCATCGTTCATCGGCGAGACACTTTGCGCCAACGCGCTTGCGGCCCCTGCGGACTGGCCGAACACGGTAATGTTCGCAGGATCGCCACCAAACAAGGCAATATTGTCCTTTACCCACTGAATGCCCATCCGCTGGTCAAGAAATCCGAAATTCGCACAAGGCCGTCCATCAACCGCTTCCTTTTCCAACATGGCATGCGCGAAAAAACCAAACACATTCAACCGATAAGCAATGGAGACCACCACCACGCCCTGACGGGCCAGCTGCTCTCCATTGAACTCCTTCTCACAGGTAGATCCAGTCTGAAACGCTCCACCGTAAAGCCATACCATCACAGGCAGCCCATGCCCATCGCAACGGGAATCCGTACGAATCTCGGAACCACTGCCGCATCCACGCAAGGCCGGCGTCCAGATATTCAGATACAGACAATCCTCAGCCATCGGAGTGTCAGCGTCAATCTGCCATTCCCTGCCGTAGAACTCATCCGAGCCGGGCAGCGGCTGCATCGGCATCGGCGCGAAATCACCGGCTTCGAGCACGCCATCCCACGCTTCAGCAGGTTGTGGCTCACGCCAGCGTAACTCATCAACAGGCGGCTTGGCATATGGAATGCCCCGAAACACGGTGATCACAGGATCCGCATCGGAGAATCCGTCGACACATCCTTGACGAATCATGACTTGTCTGCGCATGACTGCTCCTAATCAACCATGGGCAACGGCAGATGAAACGGCGGAAGCAGAACACCGTCCCCGTCGCAGATGAGACCGGATTCCGGGCTGTTGCTCCACGCATACCGCACCTCGTCCGGCATGCGCGACGGTATGCGCGCCACAATATCGCAACCATCCAGCCATGCCTCAGCCCGCACCGAAGTGGCGCAGTCGTGCCACAGGAAATCAATTTCTCGCGGAACGTCACCATCCAACGTCATCAGATGGCGATTCTGCGATTGCATCTGTTCGCCCATGGAATTCCGCCACACGCAGTGCATCCTCAACAATCCATCGTCCACCTCTGCGGTTTCAACAACCGGCTGAGGCTGAGCCTGCTGGCCATACACAAAATCCATCGCGACATTGAATGCACGATCCGCGATGGTTTTCTTATCATGAGGATGCAAATCATTGCTTTCACCGGCATCAAGCGTCACCACCGCAGCCACGTGTTCAAGTTCGTCCGCCACTTTCCATTCCTGTTCTCGAATAAGCGGCCAACCACCATCCTCGATGGCGTCGATGTCGAATTTTGGAAGCTGGACGATCAGAAACGGCATATCCGGCTGATGCCATTTGACGCGCCACAATTGAATCATGGCCTTCAGCTCGTCACCATATTGCATGGCGCGATCGCCGGTATTCGATTCGCCCTGATACCACAGCACGGCCCGCACCGCATATGGAAAACACGGGGCGAGCATGGCGTTGTACAGGCCGGTCGGCTTCCATCTGACGAAATCCTCGAATGGGCAATCGCGGTCAGCTTCGGCGGTCACGGCATACTGCCAAATGCCGGACAGGTCGAAGATATCGTCTCCGATGGTCAGTGTCATCCGTTTGCCGGGCGTCACACGGCCGCCGGGCCGTTCAACGACCAGACGCATGCGGATTTCGTTCGCGCCGGCGCGCAACACGCCGGCTGCGACCGGATAGTCCCGCGGCTCATACACATTGCTTCGACCTCCGACCAACACACCATTGACCCACGTATGGTCGGCATCATTCATGGTGCCCAGACGCAGTAGGGCGGGCTTCCCCGCATCCGACGGAGGCAGGAACACGGTTTTTCTCATGGTAATCTCGCCGCGGAAACCGGCAAGTCCGCGATCCTTGTACCATCCAGGCAGGCGTATGTCATGCCATGCCACGTCGCACGGCTCGATGTTCTTGGATTCCGGACAGTCCCACGCGATCAATGGCAGCCATTCATGGTGGGCATCGGCCACAGCCTCGTATCCAAGCGCCTGGTACCACCGGTCCCGCTCGGCAACGGAATCGCGGCTTTTCT
>OMGC01000190.1_pt1 | contig 12763 bp, 10 predicted proteins | sample 1645781 | NCBI WGS metagenome assembly OMGC01 (sample SAMEA103958157, study PRJEB25191) | human gut metagenome | biome: human-associated habitat [ENVO:00009003]; feature: intestine environment [ENVO:2100002]; material: feces | place: Germany | collected 2013/2015 | reverse complement strand
CGTTCTCTCCATTTCCGGATTTTGTTTTAATGTATTTGCCGCTTTTGATTCTGGCATCCTTCGGCTTTTCGGCGTTAATAGGAATGACCCACTGATGGCCTAAACGCTCGGCACCATCAATTCGCCCTTCTGTGCATAATGTCTGTACTCTCCTTGTGCAGATGCCCCATTTTTCAGAAGCCTGCTTAATCGTCATGAAATCCATACGGAACCTCTTTTTCGATGTCTAAAGTCACTCGCAGCAAGTTAAAATTTCTCATTTATATTCTACTCCAAGAAACGAACAAAATCAATCGAAAGTTCTTCCAAATTTTGAACGATTTTTTTAGAATCCACTCTTCTGCAAGCAGGGCTTTCGTGACACGAAAGCGATTTTCTGCTTGTTGGGGAAACTCCCCAATCCCCATAGAACGCTGCCTGCGGCATCGAGCTGCGCATCCGTTTCGGATGCTTTAACGGCAGTTCCTGCCAAAGAAAAAAGCCCGGTGCAGTATGAGCATTACGCCCACACTGCACCGGACATTCCATCATCTACTATTCTCTTTATTTTCTTCTTCCTGCCGCACTTCCTTCTCATGCATCTGCTCTTTTTTCTGCTCGTCCTCTTTTAGGATTTCCTGCACAATCTTCTGTGCCACAAGCCAATCCTGCATTTCCGATTTGGTCTTGCGGTACTCCGCATAGGAGTTTTTCTTTCGTTCCAGAAGCATCGCATACTCTTCGTTCAGCTCGCTGATGCGCGGGAGCTTTTTGTCAGAGCCGTTCTCTTTCTTATAGGCATCAAACGCTTTTTTCGCTGCGCTACGTAAGGCCAGCGTATCCCGATGAGCTTCATAGAACTCTCGATTGTAGCCGGATGCTTTATACGCGGCAAAAACATCTTTTGTCTTGGCATAATTGATTAGATGCTTCCGCAGCACCGACACTTCCGACATCCGTGCCTCATCTGCCTTTACAGATTCCAGCAGTGCATCACATTTTTCAGAAATTCCATCTGCCTTTTCTTTCAGCTCTGCATAACTCTTGATTCCATGCTTCTCCATGAACATCATCGCTTTTGCCATTTGCTTCAGATTAAAGACTTTCGCCCAACGCGCATACCCTGCACCTTTGCCTGCTTGCATTTTGGCACGGACATCAATAAGGAACGACAGCTCTGCCTTCTGATGCACCTGTGCTGACCTTGCGCTTGTGCGGGTTTTCTCTGCAAATTTGCTTTTATGAACCACATTCCCAGCAATCACTTCGCAGAGTTCTTCGACCGAATATCCTTTGCCAAGAGAGCGGAAGCGGGCAAATCTGGCATGGCCTTTTCCCCGCAGTGCAGGCTGTTTTCCATCTTTATACTCGTACCCTGCTTCCTGCAAAATTCCAATCAGTTCCCGGAAGTCTTTCGGTTTTCTTGCCAATGCTGCATCAATGGACTCGCAGATTTCATCCCGCTGCGATTTTTTCTCCGGGTATTCCGTTCTCTTCTGTCGCTCCCCATAGGGCTTCCGGATAATGACCGACAACCGGTGTTCCAGACAGACGATATCACTGAGCCTTGCCAGTGCAAGACCGGACAGGCGAAAATCTCGAAATTTCCTGGCGCAGTCTAATGTAGTGGAGTTAAAAATAATATGGTTATGAATGTGCGCACGATCAACATGGGTAGCCACGATAAATGCGTGTTTTCCCTTGGTGAATCGCATGGCTGTCTCATACCCGACCTTGTTCGCCTCCTCCGGCGTGATTTCTCCGGGCTTAAAGGATTGCCGAATCTGATATGCAATCACATCATGAGCCTGGGTTCTACCGGTGATATGCTCATACTGCCGTTTAGAAAGCAGAAATTCTTCATCACAGGTCTTTGCGTCACAGGCATACGCGCTGATATATTTTCCATCTTCCGTCTTTGCTGCATTCTCAGAATAATCAGTACGGTCAGCCAGACACTGCGCTACCGTCTTTCCTTTATTGATATGCAGCGCAATTAGTCTTGTAGCCGCCATTTTTCATATTCCTCCATCTAAAAAGAGCTACCCGAAGGCAGCTCTTACCAATTCACTATTCTCATTTTAACATCCGTTCCCGGTCATAAGCTCCCTGCAAATAAACGGCCTGCTTGATGATTTCTTCCATGTCGAAATAGATGCACATGATGCTTTCGTATAGCTTCCACACATTAGATTCGCTGCCGCCCACCATTTCCATCAGCTGGTCTTCCATCTTCGATTGCTCAGACTGTTTTTCCTGATAAGCAGTCTCATCCACAAACTGATTCTCTCCATCTGTTTCTTCGTATCGTAAATCATAATAATCTTTCATAAACTGAATATCCATCTAATCCCTCCTGAACTCAAATTGTCAAAACATCCTCTACACGCTCACACAGCTGTTCCATCAGTTCCATGATGCCGCCCGCACCAACCGCAGCTGCGAACAACCCCATCTCAATCAGGGTCAGCAGGAACACATCCGTCCAGCTCGCCCGAACCACCGAATAGATGCCGCAGCCAAGAACGAACAGCATAACCGGCGAAAGCACCCACAGGGATAGCTGCATCAGCAGATTCCAGATAAAGCATAGAAATCGCAGCAGAAACGCAACCGGCAGCAAAAGGATTTTCAGCACCAGCTTCAACAAAAAACATACGATCTTCATGGATTTCACCCCTTCGTTTTTCTTTTCATCTTCATTTTATCGTACCTGCTTGCCAAACACCACGATGTCAACAGGTAGACCAAAAAATATGTAACGGCACAGACAGTTTCATCTGTGCCATGTGCTACAGAAATCCCGCACATTTGCGCCGTCAGCGAATACCAGAAAGCCTCTTCAGGATCAGCTTCTGCATCTCCCAGAGTTCATCCAGCCGTCTCTGCAAATCCCGGATATCCTCCGCATAGATGCTTCCAGATTCATTGGCGCGTTTTGCGTACTGATTCAGGTTGTTGCTGCATCGGCGAAGAAGGATGGATACCTGCGCCACATCCGACAAATCAAGATTTACGCAGTACCCGTCCATCGCCATCTTTCTCATATAGGCACCGGTATTGCGGATGCCTAATTCTTTCTGCTTTTCACGAATCCTCGCCAGCTCTTCCGGGTTTACCCGGACATTGATCCAGTGTTCCCGAACACTCATAGTGCCACCTCCTCATCATCTCGATGTGCCATCGGCGGAATGCGACCGGCACGGTCACGCAGCTCTGCCAGGACAGACGGTTTTTCCGTTGTTTTCTCATGGACAGGATCATCATTTCCACGGTCATCCATATTCAGCAGTGCGTCCAGTTCCGCCAGTCTTGCACTCTTTTCCGCCAGTTCTGCCTCCTGGGGGAATGGCTTTCCAAGCTCGGCCTGCGCCGCTTCCTGCTGGCTCCTAAGATTGTCCAACTGCTGTTCCGCCTTTTCCAGCCTTGCAGGAATCCCGGCAAGAGCATTGTCCAGACGCTGGATATTGCCCGCAGCACTGGTGCCGATGAGTACCCGGTGGGTCATCTCGCCTTTCAGCAGCACCTGATACTCTTTCTGGAAACTGTCAAATGCCAGTTCCATCTTGAAACCACGATAGCTGCCAAGCGGCACCGGCTCCAAACTCTGATTGGCTTTACAGACCGCAAGAATTGCTTCACCGGCCTCGGCTTTTTCAGTAAATTGTGTGCCATTCACCTCCATACCGCAGAACCCCTCTTCCGGCAGCGGATGTGCCGCCACCGTCCGAATATCCGACTGAAAGCCCTTGATGAACCCCTGCGTTTTTTCAATCTCCGCAGGGAAATATTTCATCAGCTTATCCTCCAATCGGTACTGCTGGCTCTGATGGTCCGCCTTCAATACTTTCAGCCTTGCAACATCTACATCCAAGTCCATTTTCTCCTTGATCTGCGGGTCTCCTGCACAAAGTGCCTTGATTTCCGCATAGGAAAGAGCCTGCTCATCCACATCATCACAGGAACGTACCGGAGATTTGCTGGTCATAATCTGACTGATAAACTTCTGCTTATTCTCCAGTGTCTGATAGAGGTAGGCATCAAAGGTTCCTTCCGTCACATACTGATAAACCTGCACCTCTTTGTTTCGGTTTCCCTGACGGATGATACGACCATTTCGCTGGGTCATGTCCGCAGGCCGCCAGCCCACATCCAGATGATGCACGGCCACCAGCCTGTCCTGCACGTTCGTGCCTGCGCCCATCTTCTGTGTCGAACCTAACAACACCCGAACCTGTCCGGTACGGACTTTGGCAAACAAATCTTTCTTTTTTGCCTCAGTATCAGCATCATGGATAAATGCGATTTCTTCCTCCGGTACACCTGACTGGATGAGTTTAGCGCGGATATCCTCATAGACATTGAAGGTCCCATCGTTCTTCGGTGTGCTGAGGTCGCAGAAAAGCAGCTGGGTCAGCTTGTCCGACTGCCCTTCTTCATAAATACGAAGCACATTCCGCACACAGGCATTGAGCTTGCTGTTGGGGTCATCCGGCAGGAGAGGATTCATCAGCCGCTGATCCAGCCCCAGCTTTCTGCCATCCGATGTGATTTTCAGCATGTTATCGACCGACGGGTCTACCACACCGGAATGCACAGCCGCCGCCCGTTCCGAAAGCTCCGCTACCATCGCCTGCTGATGCTCCGAAGGCTGCACCACCACGGTTTCAAACTTTGCCTCCGGCACCGGCAGATGCAGCTGATCGGAAGTCTTGATATCTGCCACTTCCTTGAACATATTCATCAGCTCCGGCAGGTTGAAGAATTTTGCAAATCTTGTTCTTGCCCGGTATCCGGTTCCTTCCGGTGCCAGCTCAATGGCTGTGGTGGTCTCACCAAAGGTAGAAGCCCAGCTGTCGAAATGGGTCAGCCCTTTCTGCTGCAACGTGCCGTACTGGAGATACCGCATCATGGTGTAAAGCTCCGTCATGCTGTTGCTGACCGGGGTGCCGGTCGCAAAAATGATGCCGCGCCCGCCTGTCAGCTCGTCCATATACTGGCACTTCATAAACATATCCGAAGATTTCTGCGCTTCCGATGTGGACAAACCTGCAACATTGCGCATTTTTGTGTAGAGGAACAGGTTCTTAAACGCGTGTGCCTCGTCTACAAACAGCCGGTCTACGCCCAGCTGCTCAAAGGTAATCACATCGTCTTTTCGGTCGGTTGCCCGGAGTTTCTCCAATCTCGCCTCCAATCCTTTCCGGGTCTTTTCCATCTGTTTAATAGAGAAACGTTCGCCATTCTGGGATTTCATCTCAGCAATGGCGTTTTCGATTTCATCAATCTGGGCAGTCAAAATCCGCTCCTGCCGTTCTGCGGACACCGGGATTTTCTCAAACTGGGAATGCCCAATGATGACTGCATCGTAATCGCCAGTGGCAATTCGTGCGCAGAACTTCTTTCTGCGGGCGGTTTCAAAGTCCTTTTTGCTTGCCACCAGCAGTTTTGCACTCGGATACAGGCGCAGGAACTCATTTGCCCACTGAAGGGTTAAGTGATTCGGAACGACAAACATGGATTTCTGGCACAGCCCCAGCCGTTTTGCCTCCATAGCAGAAGCGGCCATCTCGAAAGTCTTGCCGGCACCCACTTCGTGGGCCAGCAGCGTATTGCCGCCGTACAGCACATGAGCAATGGCATTCTGCTGATGTTCCCGCAGCCGGATTTCCGGATTCATGCCGCCAAAGCGGATATGAGAACCATCGTACTCACGGGGACGAGTGCTGTTGAACAGCTCGTTATACTTTTCCACAAGTTCCGCGCGGCGATAAGGGTCTTTCCACACCCAGTTCTGGAACGCATCCTTAATGGCCTGCTGTTTCTGCTGGGCGAGGGTGGTCTCCTTTTTATTCAGAACCCGCTTCTGCTTGCCGTCTGCATCCTCCACGGTATCGTAGATACGAATATCCCGCAGATTCAGCGTATCCTCCAGAATCCGGTAGACATTGGCACGGCTGGTGCCGTAGGTCATATAGGCATGGACATCATTCCGGCTCGGTGTACTCTTACCGGTGATCTGCCACTCTGCCGTCATGGGGGAGAATTTCACCTCGATGTTCCGGCGCAGATAGAACGGCGGTTCAAAGGTTTCTTCCATAAACTGCTGGATATAATCCCGATTGACCCATGTGGCACCAAGGCGCACATCAATCTCCGATGCATCCAGGTCTTTCGGCTGCGCCTTTCTCAGATACTCCATGTTCACCGCAAAAGCAGGGTCAGAAGCCGCAGCCAGTTCTGCCACGCGGAGCTTTTCCCGGACATTGCCGGACAGATATTCATCAGCCGTCACCCAGCCTGTTTCTTCACTGCCCTGCGTCATCGGGTCTTTGAAAATGACACCATGCAGTTCCTGCTGGATTTTTTCATATTCCCCCGGTGTACCTAAAAGCTCCGACATATAGGGCAAATCCACTCTGCCGCGCTCTCCGATGGAGATTGCCAGAGCCTCTGCCGGAGTATCTACGCTGGTAACAGCCCGTTCCGGTCGAATCGTCCGTTTGGTGAACATATCTGCCTTGGATTCCAGCCTGCCGTTTTCGTCTACATTTTCCAGAGAGCAAAGCAGATAATAAGACGAATCTTCCGAAAAAGCCTGTGCATTTGCACGGGAATTGATAAGTCCATACTGATCGGCGAATCGGTCATAGGACACATTCAGTTCCCGCTGTTTCTGGGCAATCGCGTCCTCTGGGTAATCGTTCAGCTGGTAGTCGATCAGTTCCTGCACAATGGCACGAAGCTCCACCATGCCCTTGATCCTGCCGGTGGCTGTCGCAGAAAGGTCAGCTTTCCGCATGATGCTATTCTCACGGAAGTAGACATCCCCATCCACCACCGCATAGGAGAAGTTCTTTACATTGGGGTCTGCCGGAATGGTTTCGCCCTGCAAGGACAGTTCTTCCTCCGGTGCCAGCTCCTGCGCTTCATAGTGACCGCCGATATGCTGCACAGCCTCATGCAGCTGGTCTCCCAGATCCGCACCTGGAATCGGAATGACCGTACATTCTTCCTTGCCGTACTGGGTACTTTCCGTTGTAATCTCACCCAGCACCATTTCCGGGTGGTCAACAAAGTAGCCGTTGAGGGTAATCCCCTCCGATGTCAGCCCCAGATGCACCCAATCCGGTTCGATATCAATGGGATGGTCTCTCTTTTGCAGAAAAATGATATCCGACACTACATCTGTACCGGCATTGGCACGGAATGCGTTGTTAGGAAGTCGAATGGCTCCCAGCAGTTCTGCCCGCTGCGCCAGATACTTTCGCGCGTCCGGATTCTTGGAATCCATCGTATAGCGGCTGGTAACAAAGGCCACGATGCCACCGGGACGAACCTGATCCAGTGCCTTGGCAAAGAAATAGTTGTGGATAGAAAATCCGAGTTTATCATAGGGCTTATCGCTGACACGGTAGTTGCCAAAAGGCACATTGCCCACGGCCAGATCATAGAAGTCGCGGCGGTCGGTGGTTTCAAAGCCTGCCACCTTGATTTCTGCCTGCGGATACAGCTTCTGCGCAATACGCCCGGTGATAGAATCCAGTTCCACACCATACAACCTGCTTCCCAGCATGGAATCCGGCAGCATACCGAAGAAGTTGCCGACACCCATCGACGGTTCCAGAATATTGCCTTTCTCAAATCCCATACCGTCCAATGCTTCATAGATTGCACGGATCACGGTAGGGCTGGTGTAATGCGCATTCAGAGTCGAAGCCCTTGCTGCGGCATATTCTTCTTCCGTAAGAGCTGCTTTCAGCTCCTTATATTCGCCAGCCCAGGCAGTTTTCTCTGCATCAAAGGCATCTGCCAGTCCGCCCCAGCCGACATAATTGGCCAGCGTTTCCTGTTCCTCCGGTGTCGCATCCCTGTGCTGGTTTTCCAAGGTTTTCAGCGTATAGATGGCATCCATGTTGGCACGGAATTTCTGTTTAGGACTGCCTTCGCCGAGGTGAAAGCTGTTGATGCGGTAGTTCTCCGCATGTTTTGCTTCATGCCCTGCCCGGAACGCTTCTTCTTTTCCAGAATTCAGATCAACCACCAGATTGTGCAGGTGAACATTTTCCTCATGCCCCAAAATTCTTGCCAGATTTTCCTTGCTTTCCGAGCGGAAGATCGGATACACGGAATCCGGGTCCCGAAGTTCCACATCGAAAAGCCCGACTTTTTCAATCGTAAATGCCTTTCCGTCCAGATACAGCGTATCGCCAACACGATAATCCGGCTGCACCGGAGCTGCCGGTTCTGGCTGCACAGTTGCAGGCACTATTTCGGCCTCCATAGCTCTGCCGCGAATCTCCTGCAACGCCTCTGATGCACTCACATAATCAGCAAATGTCTGCACTTTTCCGTCCGAATATCCGTAATACTCTTCTTTGACATAATCCCAGATGGCAAACGCATCTTTAGAATCCGGAAAGTTCTCGCCGGTCATTGTGACCACAAACCGTTCATCCGGTGCATAGCCAGACTCTCTGGAAAGTTCGCTGGCGTGTTCCTGCATTTCCAGTACCAGAGGATCTGTCTCTGCGTGAGCCGATTCCTGTACTTCTTCGGATTCCACATCTGGGAATGGAATGTCCTGCTGCAAATTCTGCTTGCTCTGTTCAACATAAAGCCAGTCTTTTGCTTCCCGTTCCTGAACTTTTTCAATCAACTGCTGGCGGTAGGTCTCTGCCTCCCATTCGCTGGTAAACTCTTCGCTGACACCATCCGGCTCTACATGAATGCCGTCCTGAATATCATCCCAGACCGCATAACCATCGTCTGTCTCCATCACGGTAAACCGCTGTGGTGCCGCCAGTTCACTCCGGGCATATACATTCGCAGCCGTATTCAGCATGTTGTCCTCATGCTCATTTCCGGTATCGTAGCGTTCCGGTGGCGTTGGCGGAAACACATGGGCGGCAGTCGGCATAGGAAGCGGCGCGCCGTATTCCTGCTCCAGCTTCCGATACTCTTCCATTTCCAGCGCGGTCAGGTACTGATCATTTTCCACAAGCCGGTCTAACCGCTTATCCACCGCCGACCATGTGAGTCGCACTTCCCGGTCATGGTCATAATTGCGAAGCAGAATACCTCTTCCGTTATAATCGGCAAAACCGCGACTGCCATCCATAAAGGTATAGCTGTGGCCACCGAGACCGTATTCCGCTTTCAAGAATGCAGCTCGTTCTTTTGCGTCCCCTTGCTGCTGATACAGTGCATAAATACGGATCTTTCCGCCTTCAAAATTGGAGCCTGTCCGCAGCATCCGGTCGATTTCATCCTCAGAAATGACAAAAGCGGAGGGCTTTTCGCTCTCCGCTTCTTTGGCTGCATTTTCTGCCGCCGCATCAATTTTCTGAATCTGCTCTGCTTCGGACTGAAACAGACTCATGAAGTTTAACTGTTGATAAGTTCCGTCAGAATGACTTCCTCTGCCTGCGCTTTCAGCATGTTCATGTGCTGCACCCAGGCCATCTGGTTCAATTTCTTGTCCGGTGCCGGATTCGCTTTCAGAAGATCCGCCATCATCTGCTCCATCCGTGCGGTCGCGGTCTCCTGAATCTCCCACAGGTGCGGGTACAGCTTCTCGGTCAGGATCAGGTGATTGTACAGCAGCGTGTTGTTCTCCTGCAGAAACGCTCTGCGCATCCTCCCGTACTTGCCCAGGGGCTTCTGTTCCTGCACCGACAACTGGATGTCCGGAATCAGGTAATCGCCGTTCTTCGTGTAATTCAGCTCCATCATAGTTTTGGCTCCTTTCTGCCTGCTTATCTCTTTCATAGGTTCGGATCGTGCGTTCAATTTCCCGGAAGATCTGGCTGGACATTTCGCTGACCGCAGTTCCCAGCACATTGGCGGCAGCCTGCGTATTAAAATCAAAGATGTCCAGAAAATCCTCGTGCTCAAAATAGTCATCTGCATTGCCCACCGTCCGGGTAAAGACGGAATATGCGATGCTGACAGCGGCAGCTCTCTTAAAGGAAGCTCCGATGTTGAGTTCATCATATCCTTCCAGATAGGAATCTGCAACGATGTCACTGATCTGCCTGCGGTTTTCCTCCCAGTAATCCCTTGCAAGGCGTTCTGCCGCTTCCATGATATGATTTTCCAGAGACCCAGCACCGGCAGGAACATCAAATGCTGCATCCAGTGCGCGAATGATTGGCTGCTCATGCTCCGCATTCATTTTCCAGAGCTGTACCGGTCGGGAATTCTTCCGTTCTCCGGTATCTGCCACATCAAATACATACCGCAGTTTCGGCTGCTCGCCGCGCATGTCCAAAAGAGCAATGCCCTTGGAGCCACGCTTCACATAGCGGTTCATCCGATCATTCCAGAGATCGTACTCTGCACAGGCCGTCGCTTCCGGTCTCTGCTTATAGATCATCAGCTGCTCCGCAAAAGGATACTTATAAAGCCGTGCGGATGTGGTCAGAAACGCTGTCCACTGCTCTTTGCTACCAGTGATCTGTGCCGCAGCTTCCTGCGCCATCTGCATATAATAAGCCGTTTTCGTCATCATCTATTTTTTCCTCCTCTCCTTTATTCGTCTGGATACAAATCCAGTGCCTCATATTCTGCATCCGTCATCTCTGCCAGTTTTGCAAGCAGCGAGGCCGTCCACCTGCGCAGGTTTCTATCTCTGCCGGTCAGACTTTTCTGCATCATCTGAAGCTCTGCAATCAGCCCTGTCCGTGTGCCAGGGCTGTAAAGCATCATGAGCATCCATTCGTCATCCGTAAAACGCATTTATAACTCCTTTTCTTCGCAGCACCTACGAGGCGGCGCAGGCGGCACCGCCTCCTGCTTTTCCTTCAGCTGATCCAGAACCGATGCTTTCTCCGCCGGTTCTTCCTTCTTTCCGTTATTGATTACGCCGTCAATCATACCGTAATCGTCTTCCATTGCCATTTCTGCGGCTTTCAGATAATTCTCCGGTTTCAAAAATCCGGGCAGCTCCTGGAAGCCGATGGAATCCACATAGTGACAGCTTACAACACCATTCTGCCGTAAAGCCACGATGTCAGACACAGAAAGACTATGCCCAGTAAAATCATCAGGGCGGGAAACATTGAATTTCGCATACAGTTCCTCCAACATCGTATTCTGATCCTTGTAGGGAAGCAGCGGAGCCGTATAAACCACTTCATAATGGTCAATATCCGGTTCCAGCCCCATCCGTTCCAGTTCGCGCATAGACGAAAAGCGTTCATATACCGTATCCTCGATGCGGCGAAGCTGCAAAATCGCATACTGGTCGGTAGCGCTGTCGAGAAATGCCATCATTCTTTCGTCCGGTGCCTGATTTCCATGCACTTCATCCCATTTTTCAATTCTTGCCATCGTTCATTTCTCCCTTCTCCATAAACGGCAGGCCGTTTTCCTTTGCTTCCTGTCGCTGCTGTTCCCGCCGCTTTTCACTGTACGGCGGTCGGATACCAACACAGCGTTTCGGAATCGTATAAGTGACCGACCCATGCTCCCGGTGCTCCAAAATAAACTGCTCCGGATACTGTTTTCGCAGTTCCCGGAGCTTCTTAATCAGGCGGCTGTCATGGGTGTAAATACTGGCAGTATCCAGTTCATTGTCAAAATTGATGACGGTTTCCTGCTCTGCCTTCGTAAGCTTATATTTCATCGCTCCGCCTCCTTCGCCTTAGCAGCTTTCACCGGCGTATCCGTTCTGGAAGACAAATCCGAGAGTTTACCCAGCACAGATTCCCGTCTGCTGATTTCTGCATCCTCTGCACGATCACAAAGTTCGTCATAATCAATCCGCGTCATGGTGCGGCCACCGAATCCATAATCCGAAAGGATCTGGTCTCTGGCCGCATTCATGCTGATTTCTGGGTTGTCGATCTGTCCACCGTCAATTTCAGTGAAGTCCTTATGATATAAGGTATAGTCGTAACCGTCCTCACAGGTCTGAATGGCAAGAAAGCCCTTGCTTCCCAAATCCCATGCACTGCGCTCTTCCATAATCAGCGGCTCCGGGCGGCATGTACCGCCGCCGCGTTCCAGCATTTCTGCCAGCTGACAGATGTGCAGAACATCATACCCAAGGCGCAGATGATATTCGTCCATATATTCGCAGCGGGCTGAGAATTTCCGATTCGGATACTCAATCTCTACCGCACTGCCATCCGGAATTTTGAACCGATCCTCGTAGCTGCTGGTGATAAACCGGATATTTTTAGCATTCTCCAGTTCAGGATCAGCCTTTTTCATCTGCCAAAGAACCTTTCTGCCGCCGCGCATCTGCTCCAGCATCTCCGGGGCTACCGGCGCAACGGTAAGACCGTCCAGCTGGGGAATCTCCTTGAGTGCTGCCACCCTCGCGCTTTCTTCCAGCGTAGAAAACGGCTGTTTATCCAACACATCCCAGCCAATGTGTCCCTCGGCAATCTGCACCTTGCTGTCCATATCAAAACAATGGAATTCCACGCCCTCCTGCTTTTCCTGCAAGGAAAGCAGAGCGACATTATCCACCAGATAAGCTGCATTCATCATTTTCATGCTCATTTTTTACCTCCAAACTCCAGCTTAAATGCTGCTGCACCGTCCTCGCCGGTCTCTACATGAACGGTTGTGTCATAGTAACGATTGGACTTCTTGGAATAGCAATGGGTAAGCCGTGCTTTTCCCTGATTTACCAGTTGCTTTGCCAGTTCCTCTGTCATCTGCTTTCCCAGTGTCTGAAAGAACCTGTTTTCTTTCCAGAGCGCAAATTTACAGCTCTTATCCCTGCAAAACCATCCTTTTGCCGTTTCGCAGACATCACTGCCGCAGGCGG
>OMGC01000188.1_pt1 | contig 12801 bp, 10 predicted proteins | sample 1645781 | NCBI WGS metagenome assembly OMGC01 (sample SAMEA103958157, study PRJEB25191) | human gut metagenome | biome: human-associated habitat [ENVO:00009003]; feature: intestine environment [ENVO:2100002]; material: feces | place: Germany | collected 2013/2015 | reverse complement strand
CCTCGTTGGGGCGGCCGGTGCAGCCGTACAGCTCCTTGATGCGGTAGAGCCGCCCCTCTTCATCGGCCGCATACCACCCCACCGAGAACGGCTTGGAAAACCCGAAATCGAACCCCCGGTAGATCTGCCAGTGCTTCGGGACGGCAAACGGGGCAATGACGTGGGTCCAGCGCTGATCCTGATAGTGGGCCGGGTCGTTGCGCCACTCGGTGAACACCTGGCCGGAAAAGCTGTCCCAGCTGCCATAGAGCAGCGCCTGCTTTTCCGCTTCCGGCATGGCAGCCAGGCTGGCCAGATAACCGGGATCGTTCTGCAGCAGAGCCGGGTTGTCGAAAATGCTGGAAGGGATGAACACCCTTGCCCGCTGCAGCTTCTGTTCGGTGCCGTCCGGCCGCCGCACCGTGTATTCCTCCACGATGGGCGTGCCGGGTGGGGCCGGGGTGATGAACCGCGCCTTCACCCACCCGTGGCCGATGCCGCCGGGGTTGGTGGTGGCCCGCATGTACACCCGGGTGCCCGGCCCGGTGGGGCGGTTGCGGCTCATCATGTAGCTGTACTCTTCCCATTCAAAATGGGTCAGCTCATCAAAGCCGATGAAGTCGTAGGCCTTGCCCTGGTAATTGGTGCGGTCCTTGGTATACTGCATGGAGCCAAAGTAGATCTTGGCCCCGCTGGGAAAGTTCCACACATGGGCCGTGGCGTTGTACTGCGCCTGCGGAAAGGCCCGGCGGTAGTACATCTGGCTTTTGTCCACCAGATCCGACAACTGCGGGTATGTTTTGCGCAGGATCAACGCTCTGTAATGCGGAATATCCACCTGACGCAGTGCCTCGATGACCAATGCATCGCTTTTTCCGCCGCCGGCCGCGCCGCCGTACAGTGCTTCCGGCTCCGGCCTTCGCATGAACTCGGCCTGCCGGGGCTGGGGCCGCCACACCACCGGGGTCCGGTGTTCCTCTGTGTTCATGGTTCTTCCTCCTCCACCCGCGGCAGCAGCACCACACCGCTCTCCGTTCCTTCCGCCTGCACGCCCTGGTCGTTCAGCGACCGCGCCACCGCAGCCAGATCCTTCAGCACCGCTGTGGCCTCCTTCAGGCCCTTCATCGTCCCGGGGTCCTCTGCCCCGCTGCGGCGGTTCTCCCGCTGCCGGGCATTCAGTTCCCGCACCTGCTGTGCCAGAAGCGTGCTCAGGATGTCGGTGGCCCGGCTCAGGCTGTCCAGCCCCTTGGACGTTTTCCTCTGCCCCATGGTTCGTGTTGGTTCCTCCTTTCTGCCCGGCGGCTCCGGGCTATGGCAACAGCTTACCACGCCTCGTGCTGCCGCAACAGTGTGTGCTTTTTCAGGGCCATTTCGTATTTTTAAACACGATTTTTTCAAATCGTATAATTTTGAGTCTTAAAAAACTCCGTTCTATCGCATCTTTCAGAAAAAGCTGTTTTTTCTTCCAGAAATCCGTTTGCAGTAATTCCGTCCGGAGCGCAAAAAAACTGCGGGGCGCGCTGCCCGGCAGCGGTTTGCCGGAAAGCCCCCACAGTTGAAAAGTTTTTTCAGTTCTCCCGGTAATTTCCGGGAGCTGCACGGTTTCTGTCCGGAAGGGTCGAACCGTGTCATGCAACATTTTGTAATCTTTTTGAAAGAAATCCGACCCTGCTCCGACCGATTTATCCAGAAGTTGCACGTTTATGAAAAATTGTGCTTGTTACGGAAATTATTTTGTCCTTTGAAAATTCCTTTTGTTGAAACAGCACAAAAGAAATCTCAGATTCTTGTGGACTTGTTCTCTTGCAGACCTCTTCGCAGGCGGTTATAATACAAACAGGAAATCCAGGTGCGTGCAATAAATGCGCCTGTGAAATTGCTATGATACGAATGAAGGAGAACACAATTATGAAAATGATTTCTCGTCGTGACTTCCTGAAGGCTTCTGCTGTCGTGGGCGCAACCGCTGCCATGACCGCATGTGGCGGTTCCGCCAGCTCTACTGCTGCTTCCACTGCTTCTTCCGCTGCTGCTTCCAGCACCGCTGCTTCTGCTGCCGGCTCTGCCAACATCGGTGTCTGCATCTATCAGTTCGCTGATAACTTCATGACTCTGTACCGCACCGATCTGGAAGAGTACCTGAAGGACATGGGCTACTCCGTCACCATCATGGACGGCAAGAACGACCAGAACACCCAGACCGAGCAGATCAACACCTTCCTGCAGCAGGGCGTGGACGTGCTGGTCATCAACCCCGTCCAGACCACTTCCGCACAGACCATCGTTGATACCATCAAGCCCTCTGAGACTCCCATCGTCTTCATCAACCGCGAGCCGGATAAGAGCGTTCTGGACTCCTACGCAGACAAGTGCTGCTACGTTGGTGCTGACGCACGTCAGTCCGGTACTTATCAGGGCGAGCTGATCCTGGAGACCGAGACTCAGGGCGATATCAACGGCGACGGCAAGATCACCTACATTATGTGCAAGGGCGACCCCGAGAACATCGATGCTCAGTACCGCACCGAGTACTCCATCAAGGCCCTGACCGATGCAGGCAAGGAAGTTGAGTGCCTGTACGAGTACCTGGACAACTGGGATCAGACCACCGCTCAGCAGGACGTTGCAAACGCTCTGTCTCAGTACGGCGACAAGATCGAAGTTGTCTTCTGCAACAACGACGCAATGGCACTGGGCGCTCTGCAGTCCATCCAGCAGGCTAACCGCACCGTCGGCAAGGACATCTATCTGGTTGGTGTCGATGCACTGGCTGAGGCTGTTCAGGACGTTCTGGATGGCAACATGACCGGTACCGTTCTGAACGATGACGTGGGTCAGGCTACTGCAGCTGCTGAGGCTACCAAGCTGTACGTCGAGGGCTCCAAGGTCGAGCAGTACTACTGGGTCGACTATGTGAAGGTGACCAAGGACAACGCTTCCGAGTACGTGAAGTAAGACCAAAGTTTTCCTGAAACAATGCAAGGTGCGCAGTGGACCTTGACGGCTTGAACAAAGCTATAAAGCGCGTGCGTGCGAGAAATATTCTCCGCGCACGCGCCTTGTTTTGAAAAAAGGTTTTTCTGCGGCCTTATAATAAACGACAAGGAGGCTCTGCGGAATGTCAGAATACCGTCTGGTAATGAAAGGCGTGGTCAAGACCTTCCCCGGCGTCAAAGCGCTGGATCACGCACAGCTGGAGCTTCGCCCGGGCAAGGTCATGGCGCTGATGGGTGAAAACGGCGCCGGTAAGTCCACATTGATGAAATGCATGTTCGGCATTTACAAGATGGACGAGGGCGAGATCGAATACGAAGGCGAAAAAGTCACCATCCCCACCCCGTTGGATGCACTGAACCGCGGCATTGCCATGGTGCATCAGGAGCTGCAGCCCATCCCGGCCCGTACCGTGGCCGAGAACATCTGGCTGGGGCGCTACCCCACCAAGAGCTATGGCCCCATCACCGTGGTGGATCACCCCAAAATGTACAAGGACACCGAGGAGCTGCTCAAGAAGCTGAAGCTGGACATCAACCCCCATGCAAAGCTCGGCTCCCTGAGCATCGCTCAGATGCAGATGGTGGAAATCGCCAAGGCCGTTTCCGCAAACTGCAAGGTGCTGATCCTGGACGAGCCCACTTCCTCCCTGACCGCAAACGAAGTGGAATCCCTGTTCCGCATCATGCGGGAGCTGAAGGCTCTGGGCGTCGCACTGGTCTACATCAGCCATAAGATGGACGAGATCAAGGTCATCGCCGACGAAGTCACCATCATGCGCGATGGCCAGTACATCGGCAAGTGGGAAGTGGCGAACATGACCAAGGAGCAGATCATCGCCAAGATGGTCGGCCGTGAGCTGTCCAACCTGTTCCCCCCGCTGGAGAATCATCCCTCCGACGAAGTGATGATGAAGGTGGAGGACTTCACCTCCATCCATCCCCGCTCCTTCCGCCACTGCAGCTTTGAGCTGAAAAAGGGCGAGATCCTGGGCGTGGCCGGTCTGGTGGGTGCCCAGCGTACCGAACTGATGGAAGGCATCTTCGGCCTGCGTGCCCACACCTCCGGCAAGGTGTGGATCAAGGGCGAAGAGGTCACCATCAAGCAGCCCCGCGACGCCATCCGCAAGAGCGTGGCTCTGCTGACCGAGGACCGCCGCGCCACCGGCATCATGGGTGTGCTGAGCGTGGCCGACAACATCTCCATCGCTTCGCTGGACGCCCTGCGCAAGGGTCCCATCATGCTGGACAACAAGAAGATCCTGGATCTGGTGGCCACCAACAAAGAGAAGATGGCCATCAAGGTGCCCAGCCCCAAGACCCAGATCAAGAGCCTGTCCGGCGGCAACCAGCAGAAGGTCCTGATCGCCCGCTGGCTGGCCAACAACCCCGATGTGCTGATCCTGGACGAGCCCACCCGCGGCATCGACGTCGGTGCCAAGTACGAGATCTACTGCATCATTGCCGAGCTGGCCAAGCAGGGCAAGAGCATCATCATGATCTCCTCCGAAATGAGCGAGATCATTGGTATGTCCAACCGTGTCATGGTCATGTGCGACGGCCGCATCACCGGCTTCATCGACGGCAAGGACGCCACCCAGGAAAACATCATGGCTCTGGCCACCCAGTTCGAGACCGCACCCACCGCTGCGGCGAATCAGTAAATAAGGAGGCTGTCTATCGTGGAAGCTACCAAAAAATTGAATGGCAAGGCTGTGGCCAAATGGTTCAGCAACAACGCCATTATCGTGATGATGCTGGCCGTGTCCCTGATCGTCGGCATCATGCATCCCAACTTCTTCTCGGGCACGAACATGATCAACCTGTTCAAGAACGTGTCCATCCGCTACATCATCGCACTGGGTATTTCCGGCTGCCTGATCACCACCGGCAACGACCTGTCGGCCGGTCGTCTGGCTGGTTTTGCCGCCTGCCTGGCCTGCATCTTTGCGCAGACCGAGGGCGCAGCCGGTAAGTTCTACCCCAACATGCACACCCTGCCCACCCCGGTGGTGTTCATCCTGGTCATCGCTATCTGCGCCATCATCGGCCTGTGCAACGGTCTGGTGGTCAGCTACCTGAAGGTGCAGCCCTTTATCGCAACCCTGGGCATGCAGCAGGTGGTCTACGGTATCTGCCTGGTGTACACCGGCGGTACCCCCATTGGCTCCCTGAACAAGAACTTCACCTCCCTGGCCTCCAACACCATCATCGGCATCCCCGTGCTGATCTGGATCGCTCTGGTCGTGGCTGCGTGCTTCTGGTTCCTGTACAACAAGACCCGTCACGGCAAGTACATGTACGCCATCGGCGGCAACGAGGCTGCTGCTGAGGTGGCCGGTGTCAACGTGCACGCTACCAAGATCCGCATCTACATCCTGGCTTCCTGCATGTTCGGTCTGGCAGGCTGCCTGCTGGCTGCAAAGTCCGGCGGCGCATCCGTCAACACCGCAATGGGCTATGAGCTGGACGCCATCGCAGCCTGCACCATCGGCGGTGTTTCCACCACCGGCGGCGTCGGCACCGTGCCCGGCGTTCTGGTCGGCGTTCTGGTCTTTGAGCTGATGAAGGTCGCTCTGCAGTTCATGAACGTCAACTCCTCTTACACCTACATCGTGCAGGGCCTTGTCATCATCGTGGCTGTGGCCATTGATATCCGCAAGTACCTGGCAAAGAAGTAAGCCCTCTCTTCTGTGGGCCGTCTGCCTTTTGGGCGGGCGGCCCCTTTTTTTGTTCATGTTTGTGTGCTATCATAAAAGCAACAACCATCAGGAGGTGCAGTATGGCACAAAAAGACCTCACCCCTGCCGAGCGCGAGGCAGAGCTTGCCCGGCGCGAAGCCGTTCTGGCTGCCCGCGAAGCACAGCTGGCACAAGAGCAGGCCGAGCTTGCCGATCAGCGGGCCGACTTTGAACAAGGCAAAAAGTCCCTGCTTGACAACGGCGACAAGAACTTTGTCAATCCCAAGGAAAAGCTCTACGATCATTTTCCCCTCACCGTCCATCAGATGGACATCATCATCGGGGTGCTGTTTGCGCTCATCGCCCTGTTTCTGATCCTGGGCGTGACCCACACCAGCTTCTTTGGCCTGTTCGGCGGCTGAATCTGTCCGGCTCCTCCGGAAACGGAGGAGCCTTTTTTGATGCCCTGCCCAACGCTTCTTCGCTGCATACTTTTGCAAAAGTGATTGCATTTCATCCGCAATATGACTATACTTTATAGCAAGCCAACTTTTTAATGCAACAGCAACAACGTTGGTCTGCATATCGCAGATATGCTGCTACTGTTGCGCTAATTTCCAGCCTTGCGATAATAAGAAGCTGCCGGGTTTGCGGCAGCAGAAAAAGGGGTGTATAAAAGTATGAAACGCAAATGGATCGCGGCACTGCTGGCCGGTTGTATGTTGGCCGCACTGTTGCTCACCGGCTGCTCTGCCGCCGAGACGGTCAAGCGTCTGCGCTTTGGCGTTGCCGGCGAGGGTGGTGTCTACCACAATTTTGGTGAGCAGTTTGCCGCGCTGGAAAACGAGACTTCCAACGGCACCATCGAGCTCCGGACCACCGCCGGTTCGGCCGCCAACCTGCGCCTGCTCACCGGCGAATACCTGCAGCTGGCCATTGCGCAGGCCGACCTTGCACAGGACGCCTGCAACCAGACCGGCATTTTTGCAGAGGAGGAGGACATCTGCGGCTTCGGCGCGGTAGCAGCCCTGTACACCGAGGCCTGTCAGGTCATCGTGCGGGCCGACTCGGACATCCAGTCCATCGAGGACCTGCAGGGCAAAACCGTGAGCATCGGCGCGGAGGAATCCGGCTCCGAGCAGAATGCCCTTCAGATCCTGTCTGCCTACGGCCTGAACGACCGCCTGGTGGACACCATCAACCTGAACTATACCGACGCTGCCGACCAGCTCAAGGCCGGTAAGATCGACGCCATCGTCATCACAGTCGGCACCCCCAGCCCGGTGGTCACCGAGCTGGCAGGCGAATGCGGCATCCGCCTGCTGAATGTGGACGGCACCGCGGCGCAGCGCCTGCTGAGCAGCTACAACGCCTACCGTGAGGTCACCATCCCGGCCGGCACTTATCCCGGCCAGGACGCCGACGTGCAGACCGTGGGCGTCAAAGCCGTTCTGCTGGCCAGCGATTCTCTGCCCGCAAAGCAGGTGCAGCAGCTCACCGAACTGCTGTTCTCCAGCCGGGAAGCGCTGGAAGAGCAGCTTGGCCTTGCACTGGACCCGGAGACCGACGCAGTAGAGGGCGTTGGCATCCCCTTCCACGCAGGCGCAGCGGCCTGGTATAAGCAGGCCGGAATTACGGTGGACTGAGTCTGCCGGGAAATCGAGGGAAAGCAATGAAGATCGAATTGGATATGTATCAGACCCTGGCCCTTGCGGTGCTGGTGCTGATGCTGGGCAAGTTTCTGCGGGAACGGGTGCGCCTGCTGGATAAATTCTGCATCCCCGCGCCGGTCATCGGCGGCGTGCTGTTTGCCATTTTCACCTGCATCTGCTATGTGACCGGCGTGGCAGAGTTCGCCTTTGACGACACCCTCAAAGAGGTGTGCATGGTCATGTTCTTCACCTCGGTGGGCTTTCAGGCCAACCTCAAGGTGTTGAAAAGCGGCGGCAAGGCCATGATCGTGTTCCTGGGCGTCGTCATCGTGCTGATCGTCAGCCAGAACTTCCTGGCCGTTGGGCTGGCCAACCTGCTGGGTGTGGACCCGCTGGTGGGCCTTTGCACCGGCTCCATCCCCATGGTGGGCGGCCACGGCACCGCCGGTGCCTTTGGCCCGGTGCTGGAGGACTTTGGCATCAAGGGTGCCACCACCCTGTGCACCGCCGCCGCCACCTACGGCCTGATCGCCGGCAGCATGATGGGCGGCCCGCTCGGCAAGATGCTCATTGAGCGCCACCACCTGCTGGACACCATCGTGCCCGAGGACGACAGCTTGCTGGTGGAAGAAGAAATCAAGCACGAGCGTCACAGCAGCATGTACCCCGCCGCCAGCTTCCAGCTGATCATCGCCATGGGCATCGGCACGGTGCTGAGCAAGCTGCTCAGCCTGACCGGCATGACCTTTCCCATCTACATCGGTGCCATGATCGCCGCCGCCTGCATCCGCAATCTGGGCGAATACGGCGGCAAGTTCACGGTATATATGGGCGAGATCAACGACATCGGCGGCATCTGCCTGTCGCTCTTCCTTGGCATGGCCATGATCACCCTGAAGATCTGGCAGCTGGCCGAGCTGGCTCTGCCGCTGGTGGTGCTGCTGGCCGGTCAGACCCTGTTCATGATCCTGTATTCTTTTGCGATCGTGTACAACGTCATGGGCCGCGACTACGACGCGGCCGTCATCGTTTCCGGCACCTGCGGCTTCGGCATGGGTGCCACCCCCAACGCCATGGCCAACATGCAGGCCGTGTGCGACAAGTATTCCCCTTCCGTCAAGGCCTATCTGCTCATCCCGCTGGTGGGCAGTCTGTTCGCGGATTTCATCAACAGCCTTGTCATTACGGTATTCATCAACTTTATCTGATCCTGTCTTGAACTTTCGGTGTGCCCCGCACACCGGGAAAGGAGCATCATCATGTCGCTGAAACACCACCTGAAGATGTGGTTCCAACAAAAGATCTGGAGCAAGCCGGACAAGTCTCATTCGGAGGAAACGGTGGCTCTGCCGGAGGTCCATACCGGAAAGGTACACCACCCCGCAGAAGACACCTCTCATGCCACCGGGGAGCATCCTCACGCCGAGGACCCCATCCATTACGACAACGTGGCCATTCCCGAGGTGCACATCCGCCCCCGTCGGCACCAATAAGCTCCACAGACAAAAAAGCTGCTGCCCTCCCTTTGCGGGAAGGCAGCAGCTTTTTGCTTTGTGTTTGTATGGAACCTTACAGGCAGATGTACTTCAGGATGAACAGCACAGTCAGCACATACATCAGCGGGCTGATCTTCTTTTCCTTGGCCTTGCCGGTGACCACATTGATGATGGTCCAGGAGATCACACCAATGGCAATGCCCTCAGAGATGCTGTATGCAGTGGGCATGGCCAGGATGGTCAGGAAGGCGGGGATGCCCTCGCTGGGGTCGTTGAAGTCGATCTTGACCGCGGAGCCCATCATGTAGAAGCCCACGATGATCAGAGCCGGAGCCGTTGCAAAGCTGGGGATGGTCAGGAACAGCGGGCTGAAGATGGTAGCCAGCAGGAACAGCACACCGGTGGTCATGCTGGTCAGGCCAGTGCGGCCGCCCTCGGTCACGCCGGAAGCGCTCTCCACAAAGGTGGTGGTGGTGGAAGTACCCAGCACAGCACCGGCGCAGGTGGCGATGGAGTCTGCCATCAGAGCACCCTTGATGCGGGGCAGCTTGCCGTCCTCGTCCAGCATGTCGGCCTTGGATGCCACGCCGATCAGGGTGCCCAGGGTGTCAAACAGGTCCACGAACAGGAAGGAGAACATGACGGCAAAGAAGTTGAGGATGCCGACGCCGGAGAAATCCGTCTTGAACACCTGACCAAAGGTCTTGCCCAGGGCCGAGAAGTCAAAGCTGACAAAAGCGGTGGGGATCACGCTGTACATGCCCGCATCCGCATTGGGCACATAGATGCCGGTGACCTCGCAGAGGATGCCCAGCACCCAGGTGATCAGGATGCCATAGAGGATGCCGCCCTTCACACGCTTCACCAGCAGGATGGCGGTGATGGCCACGCCGATGAGGGCCAGGATGGCACCCACGCCCACGCTGTGGAAGGTCTCGCCCTTGAAGTGCTGGTAGGTGACCAGCGTAGAGTCGCTGTTCACGATCAGCTTGGCGTTCTGCAGGCCGACAAAGGCCACGAACAGGCCGATGCCCACGCTGACCGCGCTCTTCAGGGTCATGGGGATGGCGTTGAAGATGCCCTCACGCACATTGGTCAGGGACAGTGCGATGAAGATGATGCCCTCCACAAACACGGCCATCAGGGCCAGCTGCCAGCTGTAGCCCATGGTCAGCACGACCGTGTAGGAGAAATAGGCGTTCAGGCCCATGCCGGGGGCCAGAGCAAACGGGTAGTTGGCCAGCAGAGCCATCAGGGCCGTGCCCACAAAGGATGCCAGTGCGGTGGCGATCAGCACAGCCTCCGAGTCCATGCCGGAAGCCGACAGGATGTTGGGGTTGACCGCAAGGATGTAGGCCATGGTCATGAAAGTGGTAATACCTGCCATGATCTCGGTCTTTGCATCGGTGTGGTTTTCCTTCAGATGAAAGACATTTTCTAACATGAAAAAACCTCCGTTCTTTTGTTGCTTCTGCCGGTTGCGGCGGCAGAAGAGGAACAGGTTTCATTTTAGCACGAATCGTCACAGAATGTCCACAGCTCAGAAACAAAATAATGCGTTTTGGGAAGTTTTTGTCGAAAGAGTACGACTTTATAAGTTGTGCTGTGCAACAATTATCCATGCAAATAGGACATTTTTCCTGTTTTTAAAAACAACATGACCCCCGGCAGCGTACAGCTTCCGGGGGTCGTAACGTTCTGCTCTGCGCTTACAGATGCAGCACGATCTTTGCAACATTGAAGTAGATCAGCAGTGTGGTGGCATCCACGATGGTGGTGATCAGCGGCGACGCCATCACGGCCGGGTCCACATGCAGCTTTTCTGCCGCCACGGGCAGCAGTCCGCCGATGAGCTGCGACAGCAGGATGGTGCAGATCAGGGTCAGGCACACCACCAGCGCCACCGGGGCGGTCACCTTGTCAAACAGCAGCAGTTTTGCAAAGTTGCACACCGCCAGCGTTGCGCCGCACAGCAGGGCCACCCGGCTCTCCCTCCACAGGATGCGGGGCAGGTCGTGGGGCTGGATCTCGCCCACCGCCATGCCGCGGATGATGGTGGAGGTGCTCTGACTGCCCGCGTTGCCGCCGGCATCGGTCAGCATGGGGATGTAGGCCGTCAGCACCGTCACCGCCGCCAGGGCGTCCTCATACCCCCGGATGACCAGACTGGAGAAGGTGGCACTGATCATCAGGAACAGCAGCCACGGCGCACGGCTCTTATACAGATCCCACATGCTCTGCTTGAAGTAGGGCTTGTCGGACGGGCCGATGGCGTTCATCTTGGCGATATCCTCGCTGGCCTCGTCCTGCAGGATGCTGATGGCATCGTCAATGGTCACGATGCCCACCAGCCGGTTTTCGGCGTCCACCACCGGAATGGCCAGAAAACCGTATTTTTCAAACAGGTGGGAAACATCCTCCTGGTCGGTGGTGGTGGTCACACTGACCACATTGGTGTCCATCAGGTCCCGGATGGGTTCTGCGGTGTCCTTGGCCAGCACCAGCGCCCGCAGCGACACCACGCCCACCAGCTTGCGGCTGCCGTCGGTCACATAGCAGTTGTTGATGGTCTCCTTGTCAAAGCCGTTTTTGCGGATGGCCTCCATGGCCTGCGCCACCGTCATGTCCGGGCGCAGCTCCATCAGCTCGGTGGTCATCACGCCGCCGGCAGAGTCCTCCGGGTACTGGAGCAGTTCGTTGATCATGCGGCGGGTGGCGGGGTCGGCCTGGCTCAGAATGCGCTTGACCACATTGGCCGGCATCTCCTCCACAAGGTCGGTCGCATCGTCCACGCACAGCTCGTCCACCACGGCCTTCAGCTCGGTATCGGTCAGGCCGTCGATCAGCTTCTGCTGGGTGGCAGGGGTCAGCTCGGTGAATACATCCGCCGCCAGATCCTTGGGGCACAGACGGAACAGCACCGGGAGCTTTTCGGCCGGCAGGTCCTCGAACACGGCGGCCAGGTCGGGAGCCGGCAGGGTCTCCATCACATCCCGCAGGCTCTGGTATTTTTTGGCGTCATCCAGATTCGCCAGCATGGTCTTGAGGGTATTGATCGAAATTTCAGACATAAAAAAGCTGCCTCCTTTTTTACCAGGCGGCAGCGGACACTTTCATTTCCGGGGAAGGCAAACACACCGTGCGTTCTCACGCACAGCCGGGCCGTTCTCCGGCATGCAAAAAGGCTGCCGTCTGGTTCTTTGATCGGGGATATAAACTGCCGCTGCTTCCAGCAGGTTCCATGACGACCACCTCGTTTTTCTGTCGTAAAAAGGCACTTTGGCCTTTTCCGCCCATTACTTTACCACGGCCGGAGCTGTTCGTCAACCCCGCCCCGCAAATTTTACAGCTTCTTTGCAGGGCCGCGCGCCTTTGTGCAACTGTATCAACCTCAGCCGTTGTTTTTCGGCAGATTCCCCCCTTGTTCCGGAGCCCAAAACCCTCTATGATTATGACCATTATACAACTTTATCCAGTCTTGTAACGTATGTTTATCTCGGATTCCATATTTTTTGCAAATTTCCCGTAGCGAACCTTCTCCACTCAGATAATCGCCTACTGCTTGATATTTCAATTCTGCCAGATAGCTTTTATTCTTCCTTGACATGAAAATACCCCCAGAGTATTCAGAGTTTTGTTTTTACTCTGTCTACTCTAGGGGTAGCATATCAGTGCCCGGTATGGGGGTGTTTCTTACGCAGAATTTTCCGTGTGGGTTATTCTTTTTTACAGTGCGCGTGCGGCCAGGTTGCCGGACAGGACAGCCTTCTGGATATTATACGGCTCGGCGCAGTCGCCCACGGTGTGCACCTCGTAACCGGCAGCTTCCAGCAGGGAGCGGAAGTCGTCGAACCCGACAGGCCGGCTCTTGATCTGCTGTCCGGAAACGGACGCAGAGAGGAGAAGCGTACAGATTACCGTCAGAAGCCTGCGCATCGCTATTTCGAGTTTTGTTTGTAGTATTTGATCATCTTGGGGATAATCTCGTTGACGTCGCCCG
>OMGC01000125.1_pt1 | contig 17106 bp, 10 predicted proteins | sample 1645781 | NCBI WGS metagenome assembly OMGC01 (sample SAMEA103958157, study PRJEB25191) | human gut metagenome | biome: human-associated habitat [ENVO:00009003]; feature: intestine environment [ENVO:2100002]; material: feces | place: Germany | collected 2013/2015 | reverse complement strand
TCAGATTTTCCCTGCCCAACTGTCGGAATTTCCATCCTTTAATGAAATTTCCGTATTGGCCGCACAGCAACAAATAACCTTTTTGGAAACGAAAGGCATTACCCGCAACAGCCTGCCCGTTCCCGCTCTGTTTAACGGCGTAACCCGTTGCATTCTTGTCAATAAAAGCTTTTCGGAAGGAGAACGCCTGTTTGCTGCCGCCGATATCGTTTTGACACTCGCAGACAGTCCCCGTACCGCCGGATTACAACGCCTCGCCGCCGAAACATCTTCCTTTTATCCTATCATGCGCACCCGGGCTGCCGCCGATTGTCCGAACCGCGCCAATACACCGGCTGCCAAGTCGTCAGAAGCTTCCGACAACAAGAATTCCCCGCTGTCCCAAACCGATTTTTGCGCTGCGTTATCCGCCTGTTTTGAGGATGCCGTCGCCAAATACAAATAATTGCCGCTTTTTCTCTGGAAAAGCCCCGCCGTTCCGTCATAACCTCCGGCAGCCAATTTAATCCCTGATAAAACTCGGACTGACCAAACTGAAAAATCCGCCGCAATCTCCGGCGGCTAACTCAATCCCTGATAAGCCCCAGACTAACAAAGCTGAAAAATCCGCTACAGTCTTCAGCGGCTGATTCAATCACCTGCGTCTGGTTCAACCCTCCGACAGCTAATTCAAAGCTGCCCCGATAAGCTCCCGTGCATAAGGAGTCTGCGGATTATTAAAAATTTCATCTGCCGTCCCCTGCTCAAAAATCCGCCCCCGGCGCATAACTGCCACCTCGTGCGAAATTTCCCGCACCGCCCGCATATCGTGCGAAATAAACAGATACGCAATGCCCGTCGCATTCTGTATCCTCTTAAGCAACGCGATAATCTCCGCCTGCACGGTTACGTCCAATGCCGATGTCGGTTCATCTAATATCATAATTTTCGGCTCCACGGCCAATGCGCGCGCAATGGCAATTCTCTGCCGCTGTCCGCCGGAAAACTCATGCGGATATTTTGCTAAGATTTCCTCGCCGGACAGCCCGACCTCTGTCAGAACTTTCTTGACCTTTGCCGTTGTTTCTTCACCGCTCAGCCTCGGAAAATGCACAGCCAGCCCTTCGCCAACAATCTCTTCGATTGTCATCCGTGGATTAAGAGAATTATACGGATCCTGAAACACAATCTGGACATTTTTGCGAAAGTCCTTTTCGTTGCGAATATGTACCGACTTCGCCGTCAATATTTCCCCCCGGTACTTGGTCAAATCCGCCAGACACATGCCAAGAGTCGTTTTTCCCGAACCGGATTCGCCGACAACGCCGAGCGTCTTGCCCTCGTAAAGTGCAAGCGAAACATTCCGCACCGCATCAATCTTTGTAACCGGTTTCCCCCACAGATTCTTTTTCAGTACAAAGCTGACCGATATGTCCCGCGCTTCCATCAACTTGCGGGATTTAAAATCCTGCCGCGGCGCCGTATGGTGAAACGCTGCCAGCAGTTCCTTTGTATACGGATGGATTGGCGCGTTAAAAATATTGCCGACGCTGCCCTGCTCGACAATAACCCCTTGCCGCATAACCAACACGCGGTTAGCAATTTTCCTGACCACATTCAAATCGTGAGAAATAAACACAACCGCCATGCCGAATTTTTCTTTCAGCCGCAGAATCAGCTCCAAAATCTGTTTCTGCACGGTTACATCCAACGCTGTCGTCGGTTCGTCGGCAATAAGGACTTTGGGATGGTTGGCAACCGCCATCGCAATCATAACGCGCTGCCGCTGTCCTCCGGACAGTTCAAACGGGTACGCCTCCATCCGTTCGTCCGCATGGTCAATTCCTACCAGCCGCAGCAAATAGCGCGCTCTCGCCCGGGCTTTCTTCTCCGACACTCTTTTGTGGACGCGGATAACCTCCGCCACCTGTTCGCCGACTTTCATCAGCGGATTAAGCGAGCTCATCGGTTCCTGAAACACCATGCCGATTTCATTGCCTCTGATGTCCTGCCACTCGTTTTCGCTGAGCGAGGTAAGTTCCCGTCCCTCAAACAATATGGAATTTGTGCTTTTATACAAAACTTTTTTCGGATTAATCAGCCCCAGCAGCGACAACGCCGTTACCGACTTCCCCGAGCCGGATTCGCCGACAATCGCCAGCACTTCGCCCTGATTGACCGCAAAACTGCTGTTAAACACCGCCGAAAACAACCCGCCGTTTTCATCAATAAAACGGACGTTCAGACTTTTGACTTCCAACACCGGCTCCGTCATAATTTCCTCTTATCCATTGCGTCGCGAACGCCTTCGCCGACAAAAATCAATGCCGTCAACAGCATAGACAGTACAAAAAAGATGCTCAGCCCAATCCACGGTGCCTGCAGATTGTCTTTCCCCTGGCGCACCAAATCGCCGAGCGACGGATATTCATGTCCGAGTCCCAGTCCGAGAAAATCAAGCGCCGTCAATGCCACAATCGCTCCCGCCATAATAAACGGCACAAACGTTACCGTCGCCACCAGAGCATTAGGCAGAATATGCCGCCGGATAATGCGGAAATTTCCGACGCCGATCGCTTTTGCCGCCTTGACGTACTCAAAATTGCGCGCCCGCAGAAATTCCGCCCGTACCATTCCCGTCAGTTCCGTCCATGAAAACAGCAGCAAAATCGCCAGCAGCGTCCCAAAACTCGGCACAAACACGCTTGCAACAATAATCAGAATAAACATCTGCGGCATCGATTCCCAAATTTCAATCAGCCTTTGCAAGATAATGTCGGTCTTGCCGCCGAAATATCCCTGCACCGCCCCGACAAAAATGCCTATCGCCGACGACAGCAGAGTCAATAAAAAAGCAAACGCAAACGACAGCCGAACCCCGTACAGCAGCCGTGCCGCAATATCGCGCCCCTCTTCGTCGGTTCCGAGCAGATGCCGTGCCGACGGCGGCGCCGGAAACGGCTCATTAAGCTCATAATCAACCGTATTGTACGAGAATTCTATCGGCGGCATAACCATAAAGCCCTCTGCCTCAATATTCCTGCGAATAAGCTCGTCTTTGTAATTTGCTTCGGTCGGAAAATCGCCCCCGAACCGTGCATCCGTATAAACTTTGGCAATCGGAAAAAAATACTCGCCCTGATATTTCAGGATAATCGGTTTGTCATTGGCGATAAATTCCGCAAACAAAGACAGGACGAGGATAAAAGCGAGCCCGAACACCGCCGCCTTTCCCCTCTTGTTCTTTATATACCTGTCAAACAGCATCCTGCGGAAACCTCTATCATTCAATCCAATACACTGCGTATTTTATATACGCAAAATATCGCCGCATCAACAGCTAAGTGCATTTATTCCGCAACATTTCCGCTTTCGGGAACTGTCGCAGCCTCCGATGCCTCATTCATTTTCTGAACATCCCCTGCACCCGGCGCAATCATATCCGCCGATACATCCCCTGCGCCCGGCACAACCGTATCTCCTGATACAACATCTGCCCCCGGCGCAACATTAACTCCTGACACATTTTCAACACCCGGAACAACCACTGCTCCGGTGGCATTCTCTGCGCCCGGAACAGCCGTATCCCCTGGCACAGCCTCGGCCTCAGATGCCGCATCTTCCTCCGGCGCGTCCGTTCCCGAAATGCCGTTGCTGCCGGGATTAAACGAACGGATTTCCCCGTTATCGTCCATCTCCAAAATCAAATCATCAGTCGGTACAAAAATATTACTGTCATGAATTCGGCTGCCGTTTCTCCTCTGCTCGGCATTCTGTACCGGCTGTTCTCGTACGGCATTCTGCTGACTCAATCGTCGTGCCTGTTCCTGTGCCTTGCGCAGCTTTTCCTGATAAGCGCGGCTCTTTTGCTTATACTCCGCATACCAGTCCTGATAGTTGGCGGCAATATTGGAAATCTTGCTGCCGCGAATAACCGAATTATTAATCAGGTTTTGCTTCAGGCTCAACGCTTCGTCTGTTTTTAAATTCATATTGTCAATTGAATAACAGTAGTCCTGATACCGGATAAGCGTCTTGGTAAAATCGCTAGCCAGACAAATATTCGCATTAATCAGAAACTTGGGGCGTTTCCCTTTGCGAATAGCCAGGTTGACCAACTGGTCTTTGACAAAGTTTCCGTATCTGCCGCCGGTCATTCCCGCCAATTCGCGGATTGTGCTGACGCCCTGGATGATAATGTCGGTTTTGGCATTTTTATAACTTTCAGCAACAATATCCATATACTCCTGAAGTTTCCCAATAGCACATTTCGCCTGATCGGCATACGCCTTACGCTTTTCGTCTATTCCCCCGTTGGCAAGAGAATTGTCTTTCAAAGCGACCCATTCTTTTCTCGGCTTCAGGTTGCAGAATTCATCATACATATAAATATCTGAGGGCAAATCCACATAAATCATATACACCTGCCCGGCTTTATCCCGGCTGAAATCCTCGCCGGCTTCGTCTACCACCGCCGGTGCCCCTTCCAACGAGACCCTCCGGTTTTCAGCCGTTACCTTAATACCCTTCAGCGGCGACATTCCCGCCAGCATTTTGGCAACAGATTTCAAATCGCGGCTCTTCAGGCTGAGTATCCACTCCGTCAGCAGAGCATAAACGTTCTGTTCCACCGTCCGGTTTTTATCATAAACCGGCACCGTCTTATAGCTCTTAATGACGCAGCGATCGGTATTCAGGCTCCCGCCTTTGATGCAGGTATTAAATCCCGGCATTGCATAAGTGCTGATGCCGTATCCGTTTTCCCACAGATAATCATACAGCCGGTTCTCCTCCAGACTGAAATAATCCAATCCGCCGTGTATAAAATCCCAGCTGTTGATAAATTCCGAATAAGCGCGGTTGCCGCTGGTCATGCTCGTATAATCGACCTGATTAAAAATATCAATCATATTGCTGACCGTTTCGTTCTTTTTGACAAACGCGTTCGGATAAATCTCAAAATTGTTCAGGGCATAAAAACCGACCATCAAATCCCGCAGTTCACGGAAATTATGGTCGCGGATGCTGTTCAAAAACTGATATGACGGGAACTTCGGCAGCATAAAATAAACCAGATTGCCTTCCCTTTCCTCGCCGGCTTTTGCCCCCAGCGCCTTAATTTCGCTGTATTCTCCTTTCGGTTGGGGCAGAAATTCGTTTTTCTTAATCCCGATAAGGCCGGCAAACATCAGTACCATCGTAATAAAGAGCATGGCAAACGTCGACCTGAACGCAAAAAAGATAATAACGCCCAGCAGCAGCCCTACCAGCCAAGCCGCCGGAACTATCCCGATAAACGTCAGCCAGCTGGCCTTTTTCTCCAGCCATTCCTCAATAAACGTATCGACGTTAAACAGCGCAAACTGGTTAAAAAATACCACGACAATCAGCATTGTTACCAGCGCGCAAACGCCGTTCTGCAAATCCTTGGAAAAAGACAGCAGCAATATCAGGACAAACGAAAAGGCAAATATGCCGCCCAAAATAAATAACACAGCCTGATTAAAGGTTCCCCCCTCAATCAGCTTGCCGTTTATGGAATAGATAAACATCGCAAAATCTATTGCAAACAGCAAAAAGATATAAAACACCCGCAGCATTTTGTCATAAAAACGGTTGGCGTCTTCCGACCAGCTGGCAAAACGGCTGGAACGGCTTTTTTTTCTCAAAACCAAAGGCTGGTTCACCCCTTCGCTCATAGTACCCTCTGCAAAAATTAAACTTTACTCTAAAATACACGCCATTGCTAAACAAAAACTTAACCAAAGAAAAAATCGCACCTTTTTTCCAAAAACTTTCTGCTCCACCCCCTCTCCCGCATTTTCTGCCTCCTCGTCTTCCCCCTCCTGCCCTCCTCTGTTTTTACCGCTTCTCCCTTCTCCGTCTTTACCGCTTCGCCCCTCATCTATCTTCACTCCTCCCCCGCCTGTTTTCAGCTCCGGCCGCTCTGTCCCGTCTTTTTACTTCACCCGTTCTGCTCACGTTTCCTGTTTTCCGCACCCCAAAAATCCACCCGTTCCCGTTTTTTCGTCTTAATCGCACCGTAAACCTGACGATAACTCTTGAATTTTTGAAAACAGCTGTTATAATCATAGGCAGTTTGCGGCAATGCTGCAGGCTCTGATACGAAAAGCCGTATGAAATAGATATATTGGACCCGGGGGCGGTACCCGGCACCTCCACCAATTTTTTTACGGGGGTGAAACAGGTTTGACAGTGTATAGTAAAGATATGTGGGCTGTATTCGGCAAGATACCACCGTTATCGGTTCAAATCAAATAAACGCAAATGATAATTTTGCACCTGTTGCCGTAGCTGCATAAGGCAAAGCAACAAAATCAATTCTCCAGGCTATGGTTAGCCCGGAGTGGGGAAGGAGCCGCCCAGCAACAGAACGGCTCATTTTGTTGTAATTGGCATTAGCGTGGAAAAACCGGAAATGACGGAATTCGTAAACGAAATAAACTATGACAAACTGATTGAAAAAGCTCTCAAACAAGTCGTCGTGGAAGCGTTAAAAATCGCTGAAACACAAGGGCTTCCGGGCGAAAACCATTTCTATATCACTTTCAGGACCAATCACCCCGGTACCATTATTCCGCGAGACCTGCTTATTCAGTACCCTGACAGTATGACGATTGTTCTCCAGCACCAGTATTCGAATTTGGAAGTCGGAACCGATTCGTTTTCGGTAGAACTGAGCTTCGGCGGCCGTCCGCAAACTCTGGTCGTTCCTTACGAAGCCATCACCTACTTCGCCGACCCTTATGCCAAATTCGGCTTAAGCTTCTCTTTCTACGAAAATGGCGACGTCCACGCGCTTGATGACATTGAGCCGGAAAAGAAAGTATCCGGCGAAACAGCCCAGATTATCTCCTTTGACAGTTTCCGAAAGAAACAATAATGCGCAAATTTTCCGTAATCATCGCCGGACGCCACGCAACAAGCATCTCGCTGGAAGATGAGTTCTATGCAGCGCTCTGCGCTCTTGCCGCCGAACGCAATATGACGCTTAACAAGCTGGTAACCGAAATTGACGGCACCCGTACGACACCAAACCTCTCATCGGCACTCCGGCTGTATGTCCTGAAAAGCCTGCTCGAAAAGCTCAAATCAGCCCAGGCCTAGCCTCGCCTAAACCATGCGGTTTCCCCGGCAACAGCAATATTCAGTCATCGCAACCCGGTTGCCGCCTCCCTCATCATCAAAATAAAACCACGACGATTCCCGGCTGCGGCAATATCTATTTGCTGCATCCCTGCTTAAAGCTGCAATGCCTTAAAATCTTCATCCGTAAAAATATCAAAATCTCCATCTTCGGTATCGTCATTCCCCGCAATGCCATTCTCCGACGCACCATTATTCGCCGCACCATTCTCCGCTGCGTCGCTCTTTTCGGTACCGTTCTTCTCCGCACCATTCTCCGCTGCGTCGCTCTTTTCGGTACCGTTCTTCTCCGCGCGATTACCCGCAGCATCATTCCCCGCTACACCATTATTCACCGCACTATTTTCCACAACATCACTGCCCGAAGATAATACTTCGTCGGCCGGACCATCCGCATTATTTTCCTGCTGTTGATTTAAAAAACTGGCCAGGCCGCCTGCTGAAGCCCCGCTTTTTTCCAGCATTTCTGTCTGATTTTGCAAAGCTGCGCCGCCGGAGCGCTGTTCAGCTTCAGAAGGCTCCTGCACTGGCACATTCTTCGCCCCGGCCCGAGATTCATTCTCCGTTGCCTCAAGCGTCACCTTCCCGGGTTCAGCTGCTGTACCGACTGTTTTACCGGCAGAGGCGCCTTTCCGTTTAAACCCTTTCTTTCTTTTTTTCAAATCTTCTTTCGCCTGCTCGATTTTGACATCCCTGTCGATTTTTTCATTATAATTTTCACTTTTCGGACGCGCAGCCTCTGCTTTTTCTTCTTCCATCTTTTTCTTTGCCGCCGTTATTTCATCAATAACCGCCTGCGGAATATAATCCGTCTTCCCGCTCTCGACCGCTTTGGTTACAAATTCAAATTTCGCCGCCTTATACTTGGCCTCATACCAGGTCAGAATATCTTCCGGCTTAACGCCCTGGCTTATCGGGTAATACGCCGCCCCGCCCGCAACTGCACATAATAGAAACAATACCCAAAACGGATGCCGCAAAATAAACAGCAGCATAAAAATCGGAAATGTAATAATGGTGAGGATAATATAAAAAAACTTAAATATCCCGCTTCTTTCTTTTGTTTCTGCCATAACACCCCTGCCTTTTTCCGGTCGGCATACAACCGCCGAAATGAATACCATTCACTCTTGAAGAGCCGATTACTGTCTCCGGCTCCTTCTTCCCCAATATAACGTTTTTTGCTTAAAACATCATTAACGCACATAAAAAAACGCCCTTGCCGATAACACTGTCCCCGCCCCTTGTGCCGCAGCAAAACGCAATAATGCAGTTTCAACAGTTGTACGCCTTGCCGGCCCGGATATCATTCATCGGCAAAATGCCACTTGCCGTCAACACCGTCCTTAATGCATTTCCGCTTGTCAAACTCCGGTTTCAGCTGATAGACGGAACCGAAACGGGTCGCGTTATAATAGGCATTAATAATATCCCTGTCCACATAATGCACGACTTCCGGTCGGCCGCTCTCATCGGAAAATTTGTTAAAATAGCTTTTCCCGTAAACAAACTTCGGCCTGAGTTTCAATATCAGAGCGTTAATATCCGGTTTAGGCTTTATTCCCGTCGCATCGCCAACCACGTCAAGCTGGCCGATAAGCTGCCAATAATAAGCCGGATCTTTGCCAAACAGATTATACATCATTCCGTCGCCGTTAAACACATAATCGCAAGGGCTGATATTGCGGGCAATATAGTCGGGAAGATATTTCCGTTCAGGCTGCATGGCAATAACTTCGCGCTGGAAAATAAGCGTATTGTAGAAAACCCAATACAGCCCCGCAATCACCAGCCAGATAACCGCCCGGCATTTCCGCTGCAAAAGCCCCAAGGCCGGCACGCCGCACAGCGCCGCAAAATATACCAGCATCCAGAAATAATACGAATACGGCGAAAAATAAAACTTGCGCTGTACAAATTCCGTTACAAACAGCAACGCCAGAACTATCCAATAACGGTTTTTGCAAACCACTGCCGCCGCCGCACCAAAAAATCCAAGCCACATCAACACTGCCATATACGGTGGAAAATCGACAATGCGGGTCATCTCAAACCCCTGCACCAAATTCAGATTAAACGTATAGTTTGAAGCATAATATAACGCCGCCATATCATAGTAGCACAAATACCCCCAAAACGCCGCCGCACCGGCCAGAGGGAAAACCAGCGCCTTTGCCATATCCGCCGTTTTTATCGCCCTCTTATGCCAGAAATAAAGCCCGGTAACGCCCAAAACGGCCAGCGGGAACAACGCTTTCTGCGCAAACAAAAACGAAATGAAAAACCATGCAAACGCCGCAATCAGATGAAACGGCTTCTGCCCCTTCAGATACCTAAAGTAATAATAAATTCCCGCTGTCAGACAGAAAATCATATAATTGTCGGGGCGAAAATCAACTGCGTAAAGCTTATATCCCGGTGCGGCAATCACTGCCGCCGCTGCCAGCCCCCACAGCTTGTCGCTTAAAAATTCAGCGCTGATACGGTAAACATAAACCAGCGATTTCAAGAAGACCAACAGCGAAATCAGACAAACCACTTCCGTAACCGTCGCATTATATGCAAACAGATTAACCAGCGGAGCAAACAAATACCACATCAGCGGATTATGATGCTGAAAAAAGTCGCGATACGGCACCTGCCCCTGCGCAATGAGAAAGCTTGAATGAATATGCTCGATATTGTCGCCGTTCTGCGTCGGCACATGCGCCGTCATCATCGCATACAATACAGCCACGGCAATCAAGTCTGCCCACAGTGCGGCCTCGGCTCCGTATTGCTTCCAATATGTTACGGCCTTGCCTATTCCGGCTTTGACCTTTTCCTTCAGTTCCATTCCCTGCTCCGTCATTTTCTGTTTCCATTCCGGTTTTCCGGCACCGCCAAATACTGCTGTGTACTCTGCCCCGGCTTGCAGCTATTGTCAAGTGCCCCGTATTCCGCCTTCTTCAGATACCGCAACGGGCAGAAACGCCTGTTCCTGCCCAATATGCCTTAATGCCGGCCATCAGAAAAAGCCGTCTTTTCGTGGTTGACTGCAGCCTTGCAACCGCCCGTCAGCTTACCGCCACTTCTTTACGGCCCTGATATTGCGCTGATAGGCCTCGCTCGGTTCCATATCCTCAATATCGACAGGCAGCCGGCTCCGCCAGTTCGGATACTTGTCAATATCCGTTCCCGGCAGGTTCTGTACCTTCATCGACTGGAAAATGTCTTCCGGCTGCAACATAAAGACTTCGCTGTTCGTTTTCGACATATACGCATGAACCGCCTCTTCAATCCCTTCCGGATAACCGTCGCCATACAGATAATCGGATTTCCGCCATCTGTCTTCCGGCCAAACGCCCTCGCTATCCAAAGCCTGCAGCAGCAAACGGCGTTCATGCTCACGCCAGCGGTAGCCCCCTTGAGCTTCCTCGTCCGTAAACAGCCCCAAATCTTTCATAATGCCGATTTCCGTACCGTACCACCAAGCCTTGAGCGGCGGCATATCATGCGTTCCTACCGATGCAAAATATTTGCGTTCGTATTCGGACGGCGTTTTCAGCGTCCCATTATCGTCTTTTCTTTCTACCCACAAAACGCCCAGCGAATAGATGTTGCGTTCTGCCAGCATTTCTTTGAACCCGTCCGCAACATTGCCGATGCATTCGCCGACCACCACGCATTTGTTCAAATAGCTCTCCAGCGCCAGAATATTGAACATATCCTTGACATTATAAGCCAGATAGGTTCCTTCATTGCCGTCGTCCGGAATCAGATACAAACGCGACAATCCCATCACATGGTCGATTCTGACCGCACCGGCATAGCGCATATTCGCCCGCAGAATGCGGATAAAAGGCTTGTAGCAGCGTTCCTTGAGCTCAAACGGATTAAACGCTCCCAGCATCCACTTTTGTCCGGTCGGAAAATAATTATCCGGCGGAGCGCCCGCGCCGCTGCCCTGCATATAAAGATACTTGTCGCCCCAGACTTCGGCGCTGTCTTTGGAAACGCCGACCGGAAGGTCGCGATACAGCCCGAGCGCAAGGTTGCGTTCCTTAATTTTTCGCTCCACCATTTTCAGTTGGCGGTCGGCTTCAAATTGCAAAAACTTAAAGAAATCGATTTCATACAGATGTTCCGCCGCAAACTTTTCCACGCCGCTGCCCAAAGAAGAACTCAACGCATCTTCCCAGTCTTTGGAAGCCTGATTGCAGACCTTGCTCTTTTCTTCGGAAATGGTCTGAAAAACCGCCAGCCGGTGCAGTTCGCCGGTATCCGCCGCCTTAAACGCCTCAAACTCTTTGTAATAATCCGTTCCCTCGTTCGCCTTGAGCCGTGCGAAAATATTGCGCAACGCCTTTATTTTGGCGTTATAAATTGCCGTATAGTCAATATTCTCCTTTTCCTTGGCAAACCAAATCGCCTGGCCGTCCTTGTCGCATTCCTCATAAAACGGAACTTTCTCAACATCAATATAAATCGGGTTCAAAAACAAACGGCTGGTCGAAGCATACGGACTGGCCGATTCCGGACAGTCGTGCAGCAAAACGTTCAGCGGATTAAGCCCGATGACGTCGCCGCCGCTGTTGGCCAGAATATCCACCATGCTCTCCAAATCCGTAAAATCGCCGACACCCCAGTTCCGGCGGCTCTTCAGCGAATAAAGCTGGATTGCAAAACCGAACAGTTTTCCCTTGCCTTTCGTATCAAGGCCGTAGCACTCTTTCGGCGCAATTGCCAGCAGCGTTTTGTACTCGCCGCGCGACGTTTTGATTTTAACGTCGTAATATCCCGGCGCCAGCCTGTCCTGCAACGCCGCCGCCAGCCGGACATACGCCGTATGCCCTTCCTCGCGCCGTTCCTGTTCCGAAAAATTCACTGCCAGACAGCTGAAATCTCCGTTCCCTTCCGGCGCATACGACACCTCGATTTCGCCTTTCGCTTCGTCTTCGCTCAAAACGAGATCAAAGCCCTGTTCGTCAACAGTCATGACATAGACGGATTCCGCCGCTTTTTGCCACCGTCTTTTTTCCAGACGCTCCAGCGATTTCCGGATTTCTTCGTCGTTTTTCGCTCCGTATCCCAAACTCTCAATAAAAAAGCGCAAAACGTCGTCGCCGACCACGCTGGTTTTAATTGTGCCGCAGCCATACGTGAAACTGGTGCTGATTCCCAGTTTCTCCGCAAGCTCCTTCAAAAGTTCATTCATTATCGTCTCCCTACTTTTTTATCTCAAAACAAAGTACCGACCACGCCGGAACCCATATCTCCGCCCCCGCCGCAACATCGTCTGCCTCAAACCTGCCGGAGCTGTCCAACAATAAATTCCATTTATAGGATTTTTTGATATTTGGCAACTTCCATTTTAAGTTATTAGCATGCGCATTGAGGATGACCATAAACATTTTGTCGCGCGCTGCAACCATATACGACAAAGACTTCCGGCTGATTTGATACCAATCGCCGCTCGTAAACTCGCTGCCTTTTTCCGTAAACCACGCCAGGTCTTTAATTCCCTGTTTGTTGTCCGCCGCCGTGCCGGTAAAAAATCCCTTGCGGTTAAAAATTCCCATTTTCCGCCGCAGCCGGATAAGATTCTTCACAAACCGGACGTTTGCGATTTCCTCATTGCCGATGGCGTCCCAGACCATATATGAAATAATATTGTCCTGGCAGTAAGCATTGTTATTGCCGAACTGCGTATTCAGAAACTCGTCGCCGGAACGGATAATCGGCGTGCCGAAAGAAAGCAGCAGCGTACTCATCATCGCCCGCTGGCGCAGCTTGCGGTTTTCCGTAATTTCCTTGTTTTCCGTAAATCCCTCAACCCCGGAATTATAGCTCCAGTTTGCGTCAGTCCCGTCCCGGTTGTCTTCGCCGTTCGCATAGTTATGCTTATGGTTGTAACTGACCAAATCGTTCAGCGTCATGCCGTCATGTACGGTCAGATAGTTAACAGTGCTCCATATTGTTCTGCGGCTCGGCCCGAAAATATCGCTCGAACCGGAAAGACGGCTTGCCAGTTCCCCAACCTGTCGTTCATCTCCCCGCCAAAAACGTCTGGTAACATCGCGGTAACGGTCGTTCCACTCCATGCTCCCCGGAGGAAAGGCCCCTAGTTGGTACCCACCGATACCAACGTCCCACGGTTCCGCCGCGATTTTAACCAACTGTAACACTTCGTCCTGACGCAAAGACATCAAAAAACCGCTGCTCTGGCTGAACTCTTGCTTCACCCGCGCCAGTGACGTCGCCAAATCCAAGCGGAAACCATCCACATGCATTTCCTCCACCATATAACGCATGGAGTCCATAACCAGCGTCAGCACATACGGATTCTGCAAATTAAACGAAGCCCCGCAGCCGGTACTGTCGTAATAGTAACGTTTGTTAGTTCCGTCGAGCGTATAATAGCTCTCGTTGTCTATTCCGCGGTAACAAAGCGTCGGCCCCAGATGATTGCCTTCCAGCGTATGGTTGTACACCATATCCAGAATAACCTCCAGCCCGCTTTCGTGAAACCGCTTAACCATTTTCTTAAAATTGTTGATATCAGCACTAACCATATAGCTCGGTTCCAAAGCAAAGAAGTTCAGTGTTTCGTATCCCCAGAAATTGTCTTTCAAACCGGCATTGCGTTCCGCCATAAAAGCATTGACTGGCATCAGTTCCACAGACGTTACGCCCAGCCATTTCAGATACCCGCAGACACTCCTGCTTGCCAGCCCCGAAAATGTGCCCCGCTTGGCATCCTGAACTTTGGGGTGCAGTTTGGTATACCCTTTGACATGCAATTCGTAAAATACCGTCTTTGCCGGGTCAACTTGCGGCGGAACATCGCCTTCCCAGTCAAAATCGCCGTTGTCCACAACCACCGACTTCGGAACATACGGTGCGCTGTCAAGCGTCGAAAACGACAAGTCTTTGTCCGGGCTTTCGGTATCATAACCGAAAATCGCCTTATGCCAGATGAGCCTGCCGATAAGTTTTTTCGCATACGGATCAATCAGCAGCTTGTTCGGATTGAACCGCCGCCCTTTTGCCGGCTCATACGGTCCGTAAACGCGGTAGCCGTAAACCTGTCCCGGCGTTACCCCTTCAAGGTAAATATGCCAGATGTTGTTTTCGCGCACCGGAAGTTCGTAGCGAGCCGTTTCCTTAACGCCGCTCTTGTCAAACAGGCACAGTTCGACCTTTGTTGCTCCCGCCGAAAACAGGGCAAAATTAACGCCCCATTCATCAACCGTTGCTCCCAACGGATACGCCCGTCCTTCCCATACTCTGATATCTGGCATTTGCCCTCCCGTATCTTTTCAAAAACACTCTTTCCGCCAGCCCCATAAATCGAAACCGGCGGAAAGAAAACCCGTCACCGGATTAATACCTGATATGCTTCAACACAATGGTCGAAAGCGGCGGCAGCGTCAATTCAATCGAATGCGGGCGCCCGTGCATTCCTTCGTCAGAAGCAATCAGTTCGCCCTCGTTCTTAACGCCGCTTCCCCAGTAGTTCTTATCGTCGCTGTTAAAGATTTCCTGATAAGCGCCGCTGTCCGGAACGCCGATTTTAAACCCGTGCCGCACTACCGGCGTAAAGTTGCTGATAACAATCATATAGTTGTTGTAGTCATGGCCGCGGCGGATATAGGAAATCACGCTGTCGTTCGCATTGGCATGGTCTATCCATTCAAACCCCTTGCCGTCAAAGTCTTCTTCATAAAAGGCGGAATTGCCTTTGTACATCAGGTTCAAATCCCGGACGCAGTTCTGCATTCCCTTATACATCGGATACTGCAAGAGATGCCACCTCAGGCTTTCATTGGCATTCCATTCCCAGTCCTGCCCGAATTCGCATCCCATAAACAAAAGTTTTTTGCCCGGATGCGTCCACATAAAGCCGTAATAAGCGCGAAGATTTGCAAACTTCTGCCACTCGTCTCCCGGCATTTTGCCCAGCATTGACCCTTTACCGTGGACAACCTCGTCATGCGAAATCGGCAGAATAAAGTTTTCGTTAAACGCATACAGCAGGCCAAACGTCAGTTTCCCGTGTTCGTACTTGCGGTAAATCGGATCTTTGCTGATATAGTTCAGCGTATCGTTCATCCAGCCCATGTTCCATTTATAGCCGAACCCGAGCCCGCCCATAGACGTCGGACGCGAAACCATAGGCCATGCCGTCGATTCTTCTGCACAGGTCATAATCCCCGGGCAGGTGCCGTAACACAGTTCGTTCATCTTGCGAATAAACGCAATCGCTTCCAGGTTTTCATTGCCGCCGTAGATATTCGGAATCCACTCGCCGGCCTTGCGCGAATAGTCCAGATACAGCATTGACGCCACCGCATCGACGCGCAGCCCGTCAATATGATATTCTTTCAGCCAGTACAGTGCGCTGGAGCACAAAACGTTGCTGACTTCCGTTCTGCCGTAATTATAGATTTTCGTTCCCCAGTCTTTATGTTCTCCTTTGCGCGGGTCTGCATGTTCATACAGGTGTGTCCCGTCAAACTCAATCAGCCCGTGCCCGTCTTTCGGAAAATGCGCCGGAACCCAGTCCATAATCACGCCGATATTCGCCTGGTGGAATTTGTCAATCATATATCTGAAGTCGTCGGGCGTACCGAAACGCGATGTCGGCGCAAACAGCCCCGTAACCTGATATCCCCACGACCCGTCAAACGGGTGTTCGCATACCGGCAGAAATTCAACGTGCGTAAAGCCCATGTTCATCACATACGGCACCAGCGTATCGGCCAACTCGCGATAGGTCAAAAATTCCGAACCGTTTTCCCCTTTTCTGCGCCACGAACCGAGATGAACTTCATAAATGCTCGTCGGACGGTCAAAGCTGTTATAAGCTTCGCGATACTTCATCCACTCCCCGTCATTCCACTTGTAGTGGTTGAGGTCATAAACGACAGACGCCGTCTTCGGGCGTACTTCGGCATAAAATGCCATCGGGTCGCTTTTCGTCAGAATATAGCCTTCCTGCGTTTTAACTTCATATTTATAGAGTTCGCCCTCGCCGATATTCGGAATAAAGATATCCCATACGCCGCAGTTGTAATGTTTGCGCATAACGTTGACGCGGCCGTCCCAGTTGTTAAATGCACCGACAACCGATACCCGTTTCGCGTTCGGCGCCCAAACCGAAAAGCCGACGCCTTTCACCCCGTTGATTTCCATCAGGTGTGCACCCAGTTTTTTATAAAGGTCCAGATGGTTGCCTTCCGCAAACAGATACTCGTCTATATCACCCAAAATAGACGGGAATGAGTAAATATCCTCTTCAACATACGTTTCGTTTTTATCATTGGTAATTTTAAATTTATGCGTAAAATTGTCCGTATTTGTAACCCCGAGGTTTATTTGGTAAAAACCTCTCTTGTCCAGCTTGGCCATCAGCCCGAGCGAATTGCCGTTTCCGTCCAGCAGTTCGATTGACTTTGTATTCGGCTTGTAAGCGCGGATATAAACTTCTTTGCTCCCCTTGTCCCGATGAATGCCCAACACAGCCATGACGTTTTCATAATCGCCGTTTATAATGCAGTCCATCTCTTTTTTTGAAAGTAAATTTTTCATATTCTCCCCGTTGCAGGAACTCAAAACCGCAAAGCTCTGCGGCTGTCCGTTATTCTCAGATTTGACAGTTTGTTTTTTAACTGTGTCGGCCATAACTATAACTCCAAAATAAAAACAAAAAATAGGTTACGTTTTATGTATAAAAACAAAACAAATAAATTGCAAGAAAATTGTCATTCTTTTTTTACTTTTTCCGTCGGTATTTTTCTTTTAAAATCAATATGGTTATGTTTTAAAATGCATTTCCGGCAAGCGGTATGGAAAAAAGTTTTTTTCCGTCTGTTTTCCGCCCCGTTTCGCCATACATTTTGTCTCTGTTTTTTTATTATTTTTCACTCCGTTTTTTTCGTGTTTTTTCTCCTGTTTTTTATATCGTTTTCCCGGAAC
>OMGC01000109.1_pt1 | contig 18757 bp, 13 predicted proteins | sample 1645781 | NCBI WGS metagenome assembly OMGC01 (sample SAMEA103958157, study PRJEB25191) | human gut metagenome | biome: human-associated habitat [ENVO:00009003]; feature: intestine environment [ENVO:2100002]; material: feces | place: Germany | collected 2013/2015 | reverse complement strand
TAACGCCCTGCACGTCCGATTCCTCTGAATCGGACGTGCAGGGCGTTAGTTTTTGCCGCTTTAGTGGTCGATTTTCGGCGGACTGGTCGCGTAGCGTGCATTTTCGATCGCACAACCGCCCGTTTCTCCAGAATCGGACATACGCGGTCGTTTTGACCTATTACCCCCGAAGTTCGGGTCCATGCGCTAGGCTGACCCCAGTGAAACGCGGTGCGCAATATCATCGCAAACGGATGCGGGCATTGAAATCTAAGGTTGTGAAGTCGGCATGAACTTTGGAAAACACGTCAAGCGCAAGGCACTGTACTGCTGTTCCGTGTCCGTCGTGGGCCTGCTGATCGCCTGCCTGATCGGCTTCGCCATGGGCGTGGGTCTTGTCGATGTGCATCTCGAAGAGGAAGCCCACGCAGCGGCGTCCTCGGGAACGTCTTCGGAAACGTCCTCCACGTCGGGCGCGCTTAAGAAAAACAGCGCGCCGCAATCGCAGACACAAGCCGTCTCGTCGCCGACGCAGGTCGCGCTGGACGGCATTTCCGCAGTCGAGGGCAGCGCCACGATCACAACGCAGGGCTTCACGCTAAGCGCCGATTCGCAGGCCGCCGTGCAGTCTCAAATCGCCACTTTCGAAGCCGACGGATATGCCGCATCATTCGTGCTCGCCGACATCACGACCGGCCGCACGATCGCATACAACGCCGATGCGCAGATCTATTCGGCCTCGTCGGCGAAGGCGCCATACCTGATATCGCTGTTCTCAACGGGCACCGTCGACCTGAACAGCGTGGCCCAATCCGCTGACGCGCAGTCCGCCACCGTCCACCAGAAGGTCGACGCCGTCCTGCGCAATTCCGACAACGCGTCTTACGACTGGCTGTACAAAACGTATGGCCTCGACTGCTTCAACACGTGGGCCGAACAGGCGGGCGCGGCTTCCAGAATGGGTGATCGCGGCGGGTACCTGTTCACCTCCGCGCGCGACATGGCCAAACTGTGGACCGCCGGATACGGTTTCCTGTTCGCCGGGCAAACGGCGGGGGCGCAGAACATCACGCCCGAATCGCTGCAATGGCTGTCCGGAGACATGACGAATTCGCTGAACTCCTGCATCCACGCGGCCCTTGGCGATGCGGACACCGTGTACACGAAGGCCGGATGGATCAACGGCGAAGGCGATTTGTACGCGCTGAACGATGCCGGACTGGTGATGTCGCAGTCGGGCACGTACGTGCTGGCGGTGCTGACGAACGCGTGCGGCCGCAACGATTTGCTGACCAGCCTGATCGGCACGCTCGACGCAGTGCATTCGGGGGATATGCGGGGGTAATACGTTTCAAGTTGGGGTGACTCTCGCCGTGCCGCAGATAGGTCTATGGCCGATGCTGTAGCGTCGTTGCGTGGCATGTTTCTAGATGTTGCAAATCCACCCTTCAGCTTGTATACAGCAAAATCCCAGCCTGAATTCCTAGGCTGGTGGCCATGAACGGCAAATTGCAGGTGCACGGCCATTGCAATGGCTTGAAAACAACGCTTTTGTTCGCGTTGATGTGGGGCGTCATCATGCTCATCTGGTGGGCGACCGGCGCCAGTCAAAGCACGCTCGGCTACTACATTCTCATCGGCCTGGGCTCCACGTTCGTCTCCTACTGGTTTTCCGACAAACTGGCGATCGCCAGCATGCACGCTCGACAGGTGAGCGAGCAGGAAGCCCCCGTACTATACAAGATCGTCCGCGAGCTATCGGCGAAGGCAGGCAAGCCGATGCCGCGCATCTACATCGCCCCCACCATGAGCCCCAACGCGTTCGCGACGGGGCGCAACGAACGACACGCGGCGGTCTGCTGCACGCAAGGCATCCTACAGACGCTTAACGAACGTGAGATTCGCGGCGTGCTCGGACACGAACTCATGCACGTCTACAACCACGACATTCTGACGTCCGCAATCGCCTCCGCCATGGCCACCGTCATCTCGTACCTCGGCTACTCGCTCATGTATTTCGGCGGCGGCCGTTCGCGTGACGACCGCGACGATTCGGCGTCCGGCGGCTTGGGATTGCTGGGTGTGCTGCTGAGCACGATTCTGGCGCCGATCGCAGCGTCGCTGATACAGATGGCAATCTCCCGCACACGCGAATACGACGCCGACGAAGACGGTTCCAAGTTGACGGAGGATCCGGAGGCGCTCGCTTCCGCGTTGAGCAAGATTTCCGGCGGCGCGGCCGCGATGCCGATGGAGAAGACCGCGGGAACGCAGTCGGTGGCTGCGATGATGATCGCCAATCCGTTTTCGGCGGAAGGTTTCTCCAAGCTGTTTTCTACGCACCCGCCGACCTCGGATCGCATTGCGCGGCTGATGCAGATGGGGCAGGAGATGCGTCAGCAGGGCGTGCAGTCCGGATATTTGGCCGGTGGCTATGCCACGAGCGGCGTTGCGGCGGCGGATATTCGGCAAGGCGGACGTTCTGCGATGGCTGGTGCCGGTGGGCCGCAATTTGGAACGCAGTATGGATTCGCGCATGATTCGGGCGGCGCGGCTGGCAGATATTCTCGCGACTATTCGCAGCGGCCGCGTGGTTGAGTCTCCGTGATATTGCGGAAAATTGGTATCGCATGTCGGTCTGTGTCCGCATACGCATCCGTTGCGTGCTAAACTGAAGTTTCGTGCCCAAAAGGCACAACCTTGCGGATGTAGTTCATCGGTAGAACGAAAGCTTCCCAAGCTTTAAAGGCGGGTTCGACTCCCGTCATCCGCTCCATTCGAAACCCTTGGAATCGTTGGAATTTCAAGGGTTTTTCTATTGTCGTAAAAGACCCGTGAAGCCAACTTCGCGTCGCGCAACTGTCGGTTGCGTCGCAAAATTTGGTTGCGAATCGCAATGCAACCGCAAGATGGTGGCGTGGAACGCGACGTTTGTGACAAGCTGCTGATGCTTTGCGACATGTTCGGTGTGACGTTGGATGATTTGGTCATGGGCGACGTGTGCGCGTCGGCGGGCCGTGGAGGTGCGGGACGCGTGGGCTGTGTGGATGCGGGACGCATGGACTTGGCTGCCGATACGGCTGGTGTGGCAGCGTCGGATGGGGTGGTTGACTCTGCTGTTGGTGCGGTTCCGGGGGTAATCGGGTTCGCGGCATCGCAGGTTGCAGGAGTGTCCGATTCTGCAGAATCGGACACTCGTGGAGGGCGATGGGTAGGCTGGAGCCCGTGAACACGAACCAGAAGTCCCCCTCCGATTCCGGCGCAAACCACCCCACCGGCAACTCCTGCAATCCGCTACTCGGCCATGCCACATCACACGCGGCGACACTCATCGGCCTGTTCGCAATCGTCCTGTGGGGCTTCATGGCCGGCCTCGTGCGACTGGTCTCCGAATCGTTCGGCGCCACGCTCGGTTCGGCGCTCATCTACACCGTCGGTGGTGTCATGCTGTTCATTGTGCGCCGTCCGAAACCAATCCGCGAAGCGCCATGCAAGTACCTCATCGCAGGCGGACTCATGTTCATCGCATACGAGGCGTCAATCTCGCTGTCGATCGGCCTGGCCACAACGAACGCGCAATCCGTGGAAGTCAGCCTTGTCAACTACTTGTGGCCGACGCTGCTGGTGCTGATGACCGCAGCGGTATCGCACAAACGTGGTGCGGTCGCCAAAGCGATTCCTGGCGCGGTGATCGCAACCATCGGTGTGGCGATGGCGGTTGGCGGAGAAAGCCTTGATATGCAGGAAGCGGTCCACAATATCGCCAGTAACCCCCTACCGTATGTGCTCGCGTTTGTTGGCGCCTTTATTTGGGCGATTTATGCGACTTTTACGCCGTCGTTGTCCGGCGGTTACGACGGCACGACGATTTTCTTCTGCTGTGTGGCCGTTGTACTGTGGACCATCCATTTCGTTTCGGGAGACGGTTTGCCGGACACGGCGCCCGGCATCGGTGGATATGCTGCGCTGATTGCGTGCGCCGCTTCGATTTCGGGCGGCTACGCGTGCTGGGGATACGGCATGTTGCACGGCAGTATGGAAACGCTTGCGATTGGTTCGTACGCGACTCCGCTGTTTTCCACGGCTTCTAGCACGCTTCTGTTGGGCGTGGCGCTGGGCATGCCGTTCTGGATCGGTGTTGTGCTGGTGGTTGCCGGTTCTCTGATCAACGTGTGGTTTGCACGGTGCCCCTGAGTGTCCGTTTCTCCCGAATCGGACAACCTGGGGTGACCGGATGACGCGTGGGTGGCTGATTCGGGGGAATCGGACACTTGTTGGTGCGTGAGGAGGCGACATGTGGGGTAGTGGCGGCGCAGAGGAGCGCCGGGATGGCGCAGCGGTACGTAAGGGAAGTGACTGGGCAGGACAATGCCCTACGCCTCCGCGCTAGCTTAGGTTTTTGCCGGCTGGTCGATGGTGACGAATTCGTGGCTTTGGGTTTTCAGGTCGTCGATGATGGCGGGCAGCGCGTTCACGTGTGCCAGCCGAAACCGATCTAAACCGGCTCAAACCAGCCCGTTCAAATCCGCCTCGTCACATCACCTTGGTGGACTCCAGATTGCGGCTCACCCAGTTGTTCAACCGGATCACCGGCTTGCGCAACACCAATCCCAGCAGCAGCGAAGGAATCAGGAACAAGGCGAGATACACCATGTCAAGCAGGTACTCATTGCCGTACGATCCGGCCATCGCGGCGTGCATGGCATCGATGGCGTGCGGGAACGGTAGGAACGGGTAGAGCATTTGGAAGAACTTCGGCAGCGTCTCGATAGGGAACGTACCGCCCGAACCGGCGACCTGCATCACCAGCAGCACCACGGCCACGGCCTTGCCGATATCGCCGAACGACACGGTCAGCGTATACACGATATTCGAGAACACGAGCGCGGCAAGCCACCCCACGGCAAGGAACTGCAGCGCATGATTCGCCTGCACGCCAAGGAAATACATGTCACCCAGGCAAACCAGTGTGCCCTGCAGCAACGCGAGCAGTGCGAAGATCGCGTACCGTCCGAAATACTCGTGGTCGAGGCGCAGTCCCCAACGTGAGGCGTTCCCCGGGCCGGACGGGCCGGCGACGCGCGGCAGCATGTCGCCCAAGCCCAGCACATGCGCCTTCTCGCGGTCCGAAATCGTCACTTTCAGCATGGCGCACAGGATGATCGCACCCACCCAGATTGACAGGATCGTATAGAACGGCGCCATGGCCGAACCGTAGTTCGCGATCGGGTACACCGAGACGCGATGCAGCGCGACGGGCGCGGAAATCAGCGTGGACAGTGTGGACGCGTTGGCGGTGGCCAGTGCACGTAGTTCGTCCGATTCACCCGAATCGGACGAACTGGCGTCGTTGTCACCGTCGCCACCATCGCTGTTGCCGTCACCGGCGTTCCCGCCCGTCTCCAGCTTCGTGATCAGCTCCTTCACCGTCGCTGCCGACGAGTCGAGTTTCTTCGCGATCGCGCCGAGCGCGGAACGGATGGATGTCACATTCGTCCCCACATCGCCCGTCACATCGTCCAGATCGTCGGCGGTGCCGCTCAGCTGGGTGATCATGCTGTCGGTTTGGGAGATCAGCGTGCTGACTGTGGAGGCGAGCGCGTCGATTTTCGGCTTGACGTTCGTGGCGTAATCGTCGCGCACATTGCTGATCGACTGCTTCGCGGAGGTGATGCGGTTCAGGATCTCCTTGCGGGAGCGTTCCGCGGCTGCGGCATCCTGCGTGACCTGCGTGGAAGCGTCTTTCAGCTGCTGCGCGAGCTTCTGCGAATCGCCTTTGGCGGCTTCCAGCAGCGTGATCTCCCGGTCGATGGCTTCCAGCAGCGCCTGTTTCGCGGAATCGCTGTCCGGTAGTTGTTCCACCGATTCGCGCATGTGGTTGAGGCTTGTGATGTACGTGTCGTACAGCGATTCGCCGCTGGAGACTTGTTCGCTCAACGTTGTCAACTGGCTGGCTGCGGTGTCTGAGTCCTTGCCGATCGCGTCGAACGCCTTGTTCACCTTGGCAGCTACTTGGTCGAACGCGCCTGACACCTGGTCGAGCGCGGTGTTCACCAAGGAGGTGACGTTCGCACCTGCAGAAGTGAGCGACGTGGCACCTGATTTGCCTTGCTTCAACGCGTTCTGGGCCTGTTTGCCCGCCTTGGTCGCCGAGGCGAGCAGTTTGCCCGTGGAATCCACGATGTCGTTCGCCGAGCCGAGCAGCTGCGAATACGACGTCACCTGCTGCGATGCGCCGCTCAGCGTATCCGCCATGGTGGTGAGATTGCCGTTGAGGTTGCGCATGTATTCGGCCATTTGCGGGCTTTGCGAATAGTGTAGGATGCTTGAGGCCAGGTCGAGTCCGACTTGCGCAATCGTTTTGGCGAAGGTTTTGTCGATCGTGTTGACCACGGTTGTCGCGCCCTGATCGGTGATATGCGGGGCGATCGGGTTGATTTTCTCGTTCAGATAGTACTTGAGCTGCGCGTGTTTGATGTCGGGGGAGAACAGCGTCATCATGTCGGCGCTGAAACCTTTCGGAATTACGATCGCCGCATAGTATTCGCCGGATTTCACCCCGTCGATTGCCTTGTCGCTTTTCACGAACTGCCAGTCCAGCTGGTCGTTGGCGTGCAGTGTGCTGATGATGGTTTCGCCCACGTTGACGCGCACCGGTATGAGATTCGACTTGTAACCCTTGTCGTTATTGGCCACGGCGACCTTCAATGCCTTGGTGTTGCCGTAGGGGTCCCAGCTGGCCGCGATGTTGAACCAGGCGTACAGCGCCGGCACCACCACCAGGCCCATCGAGACGATCACGGCGATCACGTTGCGGGTGGCATGGCACATGTCCCGCTTGAAGATGCCCCAGATCATTTTCACTGTTCGTTCCCCTCCTCACGCAGACTCCTGCCAGCATTTCCGTCCGTGTTTCCAGCCGCATACTCAGCCGCATGTTCAGCCGCATGTCCGGCCGAACCACCATGCGCAGCCTCATACAGCCTCGTACGTACGGCATGCATCGGCTTGTAATGCATGCCCGGCCGGAACAGCAGGTTCTCGTACAGGATCGCACTGCGGAACTCTTCCGCACTCATCGCTTCCTCGCCCAGATAATTCGCATACCGTTCGCGCAGATACTCCACCACGATGAGATATGTGTCGATGGCGATGATCGAAATGATCCAACCGAGCAGCATGGCGAGCTTCATGCGCGTGATGAATAGCAACAGCAGGAACACGAACGGCAGTACCGCCAGCGCGAGGAATCCCCAACGCACCAGGCGCGGGTACAGGCGGAAGAAATGAATCGCCCGTCTGCGGGCGAGTTCGGGGAACTCCTCGGCGATCTGCTGCGCGGTCTCGGTGAGCCGCAACGGTTCCACCGTGCCTTCGTTATGTTCGGTGATCATCAGATCAGTGTCTGCCAGACGGTTGTCGAACAGGCGGTTGAGGTTCAACGCCAGCTTGCGGACCACCAAGCCGATGAACAGCGCCACAGGCAGATACCAGAACAGCGAGAGCATGTCGTTCCAATAATGGTTGGCATACATGCCGCCGATCGGCCCGCGCATTGCGTTGATGCCGTAGGTGAACGGTAGGAACGGTTTCAGACGGCGGAAGAATTCCGGCATCATCTCGATGGGGTAGAGGCCTGCCGCGCCCGGAATCTGGATGATCACCAGAATCACGGCGACGGCCTTGCCGATATGCCGGAACGCCACGGCGAGCGCGTAAATGATGTTCACGTAGACGAACGAGGCGAAAATGCCGGCGAGGATGAACAGGAACGGATGCTCGCATTGGATGCCCAGCGCGAGATCGCCGATCGTGGCGATGATCGCCTGCAGGAATCCGACCGTGACGAACAGTAGCCAACGGCCCATATAGCCTTGGCGTGGCGTGTACATGCGGATCTTCTCATCGCGGTCCACTTCAAGCTTGTAGATCGCGACGAGCACGAATCCGCCGACCCACAGCGCAAGATTCGTGTAGAACGGCGTGACCGCGGAACCATAGTTTTTGACCGGGTAGAGGACCTGTTCGTCCAAATGCACCGGCTCGCCCACGAACGAGCCGACCTCGCTCGCGTCAAGTCCGAGCGCTTGGGAAAGCTGCTGGAACATCGCCGAACTGCTCAACGCGGCCACATCGGTGCGCGTGGTGTTGAGCTGTTTGGCGAGATTGGCGAGCTGTGTCTGCGTGCCAGCAATGGTGGTGTTCGTTTGGGTCACGGTGCGCGACAACTGGTCGAGCAGCCCGTTGCCCTGTTCCAGCGTGCTTTGCAGCGTGGTAAGCGTGCCGGACAGCGACCCATTGGCCAGGCTGAGTGTATCGAGCCCGGTGTTGAGATTCGGCATGACCGTGCCGGTGATGGTCGTGCGTGCGCTCGCCATCGACGCCGTGCCGTTCTTCGCCAGCGTGGTGACATCGTCGTTGAACCCGTTCGCGGTGTTCTTCCCCGCGTTGATTGCAGCCGTGGTGTCCTGATCGAAGGCGTCGATGCGCTGCTGCTGGAACGTCAGCTGTTTGCGGGCTTCGGCGAGCTGCGCGGAAAGATCCTTATACGTTTGGCTGTTCGGATCCAGCTGGCTGGCCTGCAACGCCTTCTCCACGTCGTCGAGCACATTGCCGGTGGTGGTGTTGACGTGATGCATGGTGCTGGACACTTGGTCGAGCGCGTCCTGCGTGGTGTTCAGTCCGCTGAGCACGGTGCCGGTGGCATTGCTCACGTTGACCTGCAGGCCGGACAGTTGCGTGCTGCCGTTGTCGAGCGCTCCGACCAGCGTGTTCGAGAATCGTTCGGTTTGTGTGCGCGTCTCGCTCAGCAAGTCGGACGCCTTGCCGACGGTGTCAAGCGAGTTGGTGATTTCCGAGGTGAGCGCGATGTTGGACTGTTTGGCCGAATCGATGGTGGTGAGGGCCTTGTCGAGCGTGGAGCGGGTGTCGCGCAGCTGCTGTTGGACGGTTTCGAGCTGGTTGATGGTGTCGGTCAGATCGTTGATGACGTCGCTTTGCGCGCTTTTCACGCTGCCGGTGGTTTCTCCCGCTGCCTCCTTCACTTCCTTTGCCACGGCGTCGGCCACGCTGGAAACGAAAGTGGTGTTGATCTGCTCGTCGATCGTGGTCGCGCCCGTATCGGTGATTTTCGGCGCGATTGCGTTCAGCTTTTCGTTGATGTAGTACGTGATCGACGGTCGGTCGCCTTTACCGGTGACGGTGCCGATGAGTCTGGAGCTGAAGTCTTCCGGCAGTACGATCGCCGCATAGTATTTGCCGGATTCCACGCCTTCGATGGCTTGCTGCTTGGGAACGAAACGCCAGCCGAGCTGATGGTTCTTCTTAAGCTGGTTGACGGTTTGCTGGCCAGCGTCGAGATGGCCGACCAGCGTGGAGGTTGTGCCCTTGTCCTCGTTCGCCACAGCGACTTGGATGTTGCCCGTGTTCGCGTACGGGTCCCAGTTGGCGAGGATATTGCACCATGCGTACAGTGATGGGATGATGGCCACACCCAGCGTGACGACGAGCGCCACGGGGTTCTTCAGAATGCGTTTCACGTCTCGAAGGAAGATGGCGAAAACCTGGTGCATCAAGCCTCCTCGCGGGTATTGGTCGCAACATCTACGTGCGGCGGCATGCCCGTGCGGGAACACCCGGTTGGGCTCTTCGTCGCGCGATCCGGTGGATATTCTATGACTTCCGATGGAACGATCGCAATGGTTTCGCCATGTTTATTGGTCGGTCCCGCAAGTGTCGGGATATGAGACGAAAACGCTCGGCATATGGCCCTAGTGGGGCGGGCGACCTGGATATGGAGCGGACGGTCGGAAAAACGGAAAGGAAAGATGGCGAATGTTGTCACATGACAAGTGGGATAGGGTTGGGCGATAATGGAGGCATGACTATTGCAACGCCGGAACGTTATGCGCAAATGCTGGACGCCGCACGCCGCGGCGGTTACGCCTATCCCGCGATCAATGTGACCAGCACGCAGACCCTGAACGCCGCACTCCAGGGTTTCGCCGAGGCGGAATCCGATGGCATCATCCAAGTCTCCGTAGGCGGCGCCGCCTACTTCTCCGGGCAACGCGTCAACGACCGCGTCACCGGCTCGCTTGCCTTCGCAGCCTTCGCGCACGAAGTCGCGGCGAAATACCCCAACATCACCATCGCCCTGCACACCGACCACTGCGCCAAACAGTATCTGGACGAATGGGTGCGCCCCCTGCTCGACCATGAAGCCGAACAGGTGAAGCATGGTCAGGAACCGACCTTCCAGTCACACATGTGGGACGGTTCCACAGTGCCGCTGGGTGAAAACCTCGACATCGCAGAAGAACTGCTCGACAAATCCCAAGCCGCGCACACCGTGCTGGAAATCGAAATCGGCGCGGTCGGCGGCGAAGAAGACGGGCACAGCGCCGAAATCAATGACAAACTGTATTCCACGCCCGCGCAAGGCATCACCGTCGCGCAACGACTCGGCCTCGGCGAGCGCGGACGCTACATGGCCGCCTTCACCTTCGGCAACGTGCACGGCGCATACAAACCGGGCGTGGTGAAACTGCGCCCCGAACTGCTCGACGAAATCCAGACCACGGTCGCGCTCGCGATCAAGGCCGGCGAAATGCCCGACCCCGCGCACTCGCTGGATGTCGCTCCCGGTAAGCCGTTCGCCCTGGTGTTCCACGGCGGTTCCGGCTCCGCGCCGGAGGAGATCGCGCAGGCCGTGAGCTACGGCGTGGTGAAGATGAACATCGACACCGATACGCAGTACGCATTCAGCCGTGCGGTGGCCGGTCACATGTTCTCCAACTACGATTCGGTGCTCAAAATCGACGGTGAGGTGGGCAACAAGAAGCTGTACGATCCGCGATCCTGGGGTCGTGAAGCTGAATCCGCGATGGCCGCGCGTGTGGTCGAAGCATGCAAGCAGCTCGGCAGTGCCGGGCGCGCGCTGAACTAGCCAACGGTCTTTCGAACTGTTTTCGGGCGTTTTCAGGTCTGTTTTTCGGACCGGTTGCAATCCGATTACGGTCGGTCCGGAGCCGTGAGCATCCCTCAGACCCGGTAGAGGGTGAAGAGTAACCTTTGTAAGGCTTTAGGCGCAAGGCTTAAGGCAGAATCGCGTACGCACGGAGGTGCAACAACATGCCTGGAATTGTTTTGATCGGTGCCCAGTGGGGAGACGAGGGCAAAGGCAAGGCAACGGATCTGATCGGCACGAAGGTCGACTACGTCGCCCGTTTCAACGGCGGCAATAACGCTGGCCATACTGTGGTCGTCGGCGACGAATCGTACGCACTGCACCTGCTGCCGTCCGGCATCATCAGCCCCAACACCACCCCCGTCATCGGCAACGGCGTCGTCGTCGATCCGGAAGTGCTGTTCCAGGAGATCGACGGCCTTGAAAGCCGTGGCGTGGACTGCTCCCGACTGCTGGTGAGCGAAAGCGCGCACATCATCGCCCCGTATCACCGCGTGCTCGACAAGGTGACCGAACGCTTCCTCGGCAAGCACAAGATCGGCACCACCGGCCGCGGCATCGGTCCGGCATACGCCGACAAGATCAACCGCGTCGGCATCCGCGTGCACGACCTGTTCAACGCGGAGCACCTGCATGACAAGGTCGAGGCGAGCCTGCATCAGAAGAACCAGATGCTCGTCAAGCTGTACAACCGTCGTCCGATCGACGTGGACGAGACCACCGACGAGCTGCTCAAGCTCGGCGAACGCCTGAAGCCGTACGTGGCCAACACCTCCCTGGTGCTCAACAAGGCGCTCGACGAGGGCAAGACCGTGCTGTTCGAAGGCGGCCAGGCCACCATGCTCGACGTGGACCACGGCACCTACCCGTTCGTGACTTCCTCCAACCCGACCGCCGGCGGCGCATGCACCGGCACCGGTGTCGGCCCGACCAAGATCACCCGCGTGATCGGCGTCTCCAAGGCGTACGTGACCCGCGTAGGCGAAGGCCCGTTCCCGACCGAACTGTTCGGCGAGGACGGCGAATGGCTGCGCGCCCAAGGCCACGAGTACGGCGTGACCACCGGTCGCCCGCGTCGCTGCGGTTGGTTCGACGCGGTCGTCAGCCGTTACGCGGCCCAGGTCAACGGCCTGACCGACATCGTGCTCACCAAGCTCGACGTGCTCACCGGCCTGAAGGAAATCCCGCTGTGCGTGGCGTACGACGTCAACGGCGAGCGTCGCGACGATATGCCGACCGACCAGGCCGAGTTCGCCGCCGCGAAGCCGATCTACGAGTCCATGCCGGGTTGGGACGAGGACATTTCCCAGGTCCATGACTTCAACGATCTGCCGAAGACCTGCCAGGATTACGTCAAGCGTCTTGAGGAACTGTCCGGCTGCCGCATTTCCGTGATCGGCACCGGCCCGCAGCGCGACCACATCATCCAGATCAACTCGCTGATCGACTGACCGTCGGCAACGACCGTCTGCAACGAATTTCCCGGCTTGACTGGTAACGACGCGGCACATGATATCCGCCGGCTGATTCCGCGATTCGACCACTTGAAGTGGAAGATGGCGGCGGCCGGCATAGTCATTGGTCTGGTTTCAGGATTGCTGGTTGTCGTATACCGTCTCGGCATCGAATACGGCACGGATGCGTCCCGTTGGATATATGCGCGGATTCGCGAGACCCCGTGGCTGATTGCGCCGTGGGCGGTTGCCGCGGTGGCGGCCGCGCTGGCGATCGCGTGGATGGTCGGCAAGGAGCCGATGGCTGGTGGCAGTGGCATCCCGCAGACCAACGGCGTGGTGATATGCGGCTTGAAGATGCGTTGGCAGACGATTCTGCCAGTCCGTTTCGTCGGTGGACTGTTGGGCGCGTTGTTTGGCCTGTCGCTCGGCCGTGAGGGGCCGTCCATTCAGATTGGTGCGTCGGGCGCGCAGTGTGTGTCCCACCGTTTGCGCGGCCGCCGCCGTGAGGACATGCAGGAGCATTATCTGGTCACCGCCGGTGCCGCGGCCGGCTTGTCCGCCGCGTTCAGCGCGCCGCTGTCCGGCATGATGTTCGCTTTGGAAGGGGTGCATCGGAGTTTTTCCCCTGCGATTCTGATGGGCGCCACTGCCGCATCGCTGACTGCCGATTTCGTCTCAAAATACTGTTTCGGTCTGCGTCCGGTTTTGGATTTCGGTGATATCGGCCAGCTGTCGTTGGAAGAGTATGTGTGGCTGATTCCGTTGGGATTGGTGGCCGGTTTGGTTGGTTCGCTGATGAACCGCTCGTTGCTTGGCTTCCAGACGCTGTACGGCAAACTGCCGGCATGGAGCCGCCCGATGATTGCGATTGCGATCGCGTTGCCTGTCGGCATCTGGTTGCCCGATGTGCTCGGCGGCGGCTCGAATCTGATTGATACCGCCGAACATGCGCGCGTCGGCTTGGGAATGCTGTGTCTGCTGTTCGTGGTGAAGATGCTGTTCACATCCACGAGTTTCGGCTCAGGTGCGCCTGGCGGTATTTTCATGCCGATTCTTGCGGTCGGTTCGTTGGCCGGCGGCATCTGCGGTGAAGTGTTGCATCGATTCGGTGATCTGCCATCCGACGCAGTGGCGGTGTTTGCGGTGTGCGTGATGACGGGCACGCTCGCCGCGTCCGTGAAAACGCCGATCACGTCGATTCTGTTGGCTGTGGAGATGTCCGGAACGTTGACGCACATGCTGCCGGTCGCGGCCGTCGCTTTCATCGCGCTGTTGGTGTCCGATTTGCTGCGCACCAAACCGATCTATGGGGAGTTGCTGGAGCGGTACGTGCGCGCGCAAGGCATGCAGATGGCGATCGCAAGCCATGTGGGCAGCGGCATTATGGAACTGCCATTGGAAATGGGGGCGATTGCGGACGGCAAGCGGGTGCGTGACGTGCGTTGGCCGTCTGGGTGTCTGATCATCGGCCTGCGTCGCGGCGAAAGCGAGATCGTGCCGCGCGGTGATACGCGGCTGCGTGCCGGCGACTATCTGGTGGTGCTGTTCAGTGGCGAGGAGGAGCGCGAGGTGCGACCTGCGATGCGGCGGCTGTGTGATGCCCGGCTTGACTGAGCCTGGCTGAATTCGGCTGGACTCTGGATGTCCGAATCTGCGGAATCGGATATCCAGGGTGCATACGTTGGCGCTCCGTGTAAACTCATATGCGTTAGGAAGGCAGCAACCGCGGCCCAGCTCGTTGTTGCACGGCCTATGGGCGGAACAACGCTGTCCGCGGAAGGCCAGTACAGGGGGAGCGCAATGGAATCGCAAGAACAATCGCCGGGAGACGTGGTGACTGCGGGTGAGGACTCGCATCCTATCACGCAGGCAATCGACGCTGTTGAGGTGACGCATGCTGGTGCAACCGCGCCCGCCGCTAACACCATGGATCCGCCTACGATTCCCCTGGCACCGATGAAGCGTATGCAGGCGCGGTTCAATCCGCTCGCCGACGGACTGATGTATGTTGTGGTGTTCGTCGGTGGATTTGTTGGAGTCGGCTGTCGGCATGCGTTGGATATGCTTCTGCCGTCGGTTAGCGGGACGCCGTTCGTTGTGGGCACGTTTGTGTCGAATATGGTCGCCTGCTTCCTGTTCGCGATGCTGACCGAATTCATGGCGACCGCTTCGTGGCTGCGTCGCCGGGTGCGGCAGGTTGTCAGCCGTGGCGTTGGGCTCGGCTTGCTCGGCGGGCTTTCAACGATGTCCGGCGTGATGCTGGAAACGATGGAAGGTCTGCACGAGCGGCATATCGCCAGTGCGCTTGGCTATCTTGCGGGAAATTTTGCAGGCGGTTTGCTCACTGCCGCCGCCGGCGTGGTTCTGATGCAGGCACTGCTGTCACGGAGTACTCGAAAGCGGGTTCGGGGTGCGTTTTCAGCTGTTTCCGTGTCCGATTCTGTCGAATCGGACACGCAGGGCGTACGCCATGTGAAAGTGGCCGACGTGGCGCGTTCTGCCGCGCAGGCCGCAATGGAAGCCGCGCAGGCGGCGCAGCAGGCCGCGCAGACGGCCCAGCAGATTGCACAGACGGGACAGGTTCCGCGAGTCGAAGCGCCAACCGTGCCGCCGACTGCCATCCAGCCTATGCAGACAGGCCACGTTCCGCAGATTCCTCCGCTGGTCGTTCCTCAGCTGACACAGTCATCGCAGCCGTTGTTGCGCGAGCCGGATACTCCAGACTTGGGGCAGCTGCCCGAGCCGATTCAGCAGTCGCAACCAATCCAGCAGCCCCAGCAGCAGTCGCAACCAATCCAGCAGCCGGCCAACCTGCTTCCGCCCAGCTTCGAGCCCAAACCGATCACTGCGGAGATTTCGCTTGTCGCCGACCCGGCTACCGGGGAGGTGCGCTGATGATGTGGATGATCTGTCTGTTCGGCGGTCTGGGCGCCATGGCCCGTTACGTGCTCGACGTGTCAATTCAACGAGGCTGGAACCGCGAGAATCGGAGAACGAACCGCAACTTCCCGCTATCCACGCTCGTCATCAACGGCGTCGCCTCGCTATGCGCAGGCATCGCCATGATGTCCTACTATTCGCAATCGGTGGATATGGACACGGTCATGATGTTCGTTGTCGGATTTCTCGGTGGTTTCTCAACATTCTCCACGGCGCTCAACGAAGTGGTTTCATTGATTCGCCAGCGTCGTTTTACGCTGGCTCTGGGCTATGGAATAGCAACCGTCGCGGTGCCTCTCATTTGCGTGGCCACCGGTTTCGGTATTGCGCTGCTCGCCAATCCGGCGTAATTTTCACGTTACACGGACGGTCGCTGAGTAACGTGAAAGAAATCTGAGCGCAACCGCCATCAAGGCCGCCAGTCCGGATGCGACGCTGGTGATTGCATTCGACCAGACCAAGCCGCTGCTGAAGGTCCTCGCCTCCGCGGGAGTCGACACTAAGAAGCTGTATTTCGTTGACGGCAACATTTCCGACTATTCGAGTGAGCTTGATGCCGGCCTGTTGGAAGGTTCGAAGGGTACCATTCCTGGCGTCAACCCGTCTGACGATTTCATCAAGCGTCTCGAATCCACTGGTGTGGATCTGAAGAATACCACCACGTATGGTGCTGAAACCTACGATGGCATTATTCTGGCGGCTCTCGCTGCGCAGAAGGGCGGCAGTGCTGACGGCAAGACCATTCAGGCCAATATTCCATCGATGCGGTATCGAATGCAGCGCAAAAGTGGCCCATGAATGTGATTTCAAGAGGGCATCATGAAAATCACATGATGGAAATAAAGTTAGGGGTGCCCCCGTCAAACGATATGCACACCGGACTGTCGAACAGGTTCGAGAGAATGTAAATGAATGTAATATTAGCGGTAAGCGCGTGAGAATGCAGCGATAGAACAGTGATGACGGGGAAGGTGCGATCATGGTCGGCATGCGCGATGTGGCGAAGAAGGCCGGGGTGTCTCTGAGCACCGTCTCGCTGGTGGTGAACGGCAACGGGTACGTGTCTGATGACATGCGCGAACGTGTGCGCAAAGCCATGCAAGCCCTCAATTATGTGCCGAACGAGCTTGCCCGCAATCTGTATCATGATTGCACGAATCTGGTCGGCGTCATCGTGCCTACCATTCGTCATCCGTTCTTTGCGACGTTTACCGCACATCTGCAGCATGCACTCGCCGCGCAAGGATTACGCACTATGCTGTGCTCTACTGCAGATGAGGCGGATGGCGAAATCCAGTATGTCGACATGTTGCGTCGGCACATGATGGACGGCATCGTCATGTGTGCGCACACTTCGCATCCCGGCGATTATTGGACGTCGATTCATCGCCCGATCGTCGCGTTCGACCGTGTGCTTGGAGACGGTATTTCGTCAATCGGATCCGACCACGAGCAGGGTGGGCGATTGATTGCGCAGATGCTGATCCGCAATGGTGCCAAACATGTGGTGGTGATTGGCGGTCCGCGAGATCAATTCTTCGATTTGGCTGCGCGCGGAGAAGTCGAGGAAGGACCGTTCGATTTGGGAAAGACCACGTTCCCGACGGTGCGCTACTACCTCACGTTGGAACAGGAATTGACCTCCGCAGGCGTGAAATACGAGTATGTTGAAGCTGGCGAAGTGATGGATTTTGCCGGCTATCATCGTGCGGTCAGCAATGCGCTCGACAAGGTGACGATCGACGGTGTCGATGCCGTGGTCAGTTCCGATATTGGTGCATCGTTCTGCGTGCGCGAAGCGTTGGGCCGTGGAATTTCCATTCCTGACGAGCTGCAGATCGTTGCCTACGATGGTACGTATTTGACTGATTTGGCCGGCATGAAGCTGACCGCGGTCGCGCAGGATTTCTCGGCGATCGCACAGTCGGCGGCCGACCATATCGTGCAGGCGATTGCCAATGAGGAAGTGGCCGCGGCTAACGCTTCACGCAAGAACATCCCCAAGCCGTTCGAGCCGAACGTGCTTATTCCCATGACACTGGTGCCAGGCGATACCACGCGTTGATACTGTGCGTCTTCATGCGTGTGCCCGGTGTGGATCGCATCGATTTCAGCGGCGTCCACAACCGGCGAACGCCCGTCGATAGTCGTGCTCATCATCCGACTTGTGCACATGTGTCCGATTCTGCCGAATCGGACGTCTGAGTTCCGAAAAATGTGTTCTGTGTGTCCGATTCTGGAGAATCGGTCATGTGTGATGTGAATTGGGATGTTTGGATGTCCGTTTCTGCAGAATCGGACACATTGGAGTCGGACAGGCTAAGCTGCATAGAACACCGCATCTAATCGGTTCGACACGCGCATTTCACTGCGCGACTGGACATTGACGTCCCTTTCGAGGTAATATCGAACCGGTTCGATACATACGTGAGTATCAAATACGTAAACAACAAACAGGCAGATGCGCACGCAAATTGCACCCGCGCCCATGAGCCAAGGGAGGTCCCATGAAAAACAAAGTGCAACTCATCACTTACGCCGATCGTCTCGGCGATGGCACTCTTAGCTCGATGACCGACATCCTGCGCACCCGCTTCGACGGCGTGTATGACGGCGTGCATATCCTGCCGTTCTTCACCCCATTCGACGGCGCGGATGCAGGCTTCGACCCGATCGACCACACCAAGGTCGACCCGCGTCTCGGCAGCTGGGACGACGTCGCCGAACTCTCCAAGACCCACGGCATCATGGTCGATGCCATCGTCAACCACATGAGCTGGGAATCCAAGCAGTTCCAAGACGTGCTTGAAAAAGGTGAGGAATCCGAGTATTACCCGATGTTTCTGACCATGAGCTCCGTCTTCCCGAACGGCGCCACCGAAGAGGATCTGGCCGGCATCTACCGTCCGCGCCCGGGCCTGCCGTTCACCCACTACAAGTTCGCCGGCAAGACGCGCTTGGTCTGGGTGAGCTTCACCCCGCAGCAGGTGGACATCGACACCGATTCCGACAAGGGTTGGGAATACCTCATGTCGATTTTCGACCAGATGGCCGCCTCTCACGTCAGCTACATCCGCCTCGACGCCGTCGGCTATGGCGCCAAGGAAGCCGGCACCAGCTGCTTCATGACCCCGAAGACCTTCAAGCTGATCTCCCGTCTGCGTGAGGAAGGCGTCAAGCGCGGCCTGGAGATCCTCATCGAAGTGCACTCCTACTACAAGAAGCAGGTCGAAATCGCATCCAAAGTCGACCGCGTGTACGATTTCGCCCTGCCTCCGCTGCTGCTGCACTCGCTGTTCACCGGCCATGTCGAGCCCGTCGCCCACTGGACCGACATCCGCCCGAACAACGCCGTCACCGTGCTCGACACGCACGACGGCATCGGCGTGATCGACATCGGCTCCGACCAGCT
>OMGC01000078.1_pt1 | contig 23646 bp, 18 predicted proteins | sample 1645781 | NCBI WGS metagenome assembly OMGC01 (sample SAMEA103958157, study PRJEB25191) | human gut metagenome | biome: human-associated habitat [ENVO:00009003]; feature: intestine environment [ENVO:2100002]; material: feces | place: Germany | collected 2013/2015 | reverse complement strand
AAGCGCTTTTTTTGCAGTTTGGACGGCAGAGCGGCGTGAGAAATTACGATGGCGGGAAACGAAACGCAGATATTAACGGCAGGCAGTGGCAGAATGCAATGCGCCGACATTAACATCAACGCGAAGCACCGATATTAACGGCAGGAGGCAAGACGGCGGAGATATTCTTCCCGCGGCAGCCTATATCCGCAGCGCAGGAGTTCCCGCGATACCAATCCCCTCTCCAACAGCAGGCGGCGGGTCTGCATCACGTTGTAACTTATCTGGCGGTCGGTCTTCTGCGGATGTTCGTAGCCATAAGTGCGATGCTGGATGGCGCGGAGGATTTTCAGTACCGCCGCGGTTTTAATATCTGTTCCGGCCAGTTCCGCGGCAACGTTCGGATAGGAATACACCAGGCTGAGCGGCAATATCCTCTTATACGCTTCGGGATATGTGCCCAAACCGATATCGAAACGCGGCTGGTTCTTAACCCGGTACGGATGTGCCATACAATTGCCGATAATGATGTCGGCGGCGATGCCGTTTAAATTGTCATAGGAAAAATAGCGGTCATACTCGTTTTGGCTCGGCCGGTACGAAGGCATTATGAAATTGACGCCAAAGCAGTTCCCTTCGTCTTCCATTTTCTGAAACGCCCAGGCGAACTCGGTAGCAATCCGGGTTTGATAAACGGGATAGCCGAACATGACAAACTTCACCTCCCGCGCACCGAAAATCTTGTTTTTGATTTCTGCCAGACGCACAATATTGTCTTCAGTCGAAATATCATACGGCACACTGACGCATTCGTCGATAATCTCATGCGAAACGCCCATTGCCTTAAAATAGCGGCGGTACATTTCCTGTTCGGAACCGACGTTGTAAATTAATGACGAATCGGTAAAGTCCGAATTTCCCTGATTGTCCGTCAGACCTAAAAAAATCAGCTTTACAGCCCGGCCGGTGCGGCGAAAATGGTTAAACCAGGCAAAAACAGCCGGACCGGCGGCACCGGGATGCCCGGAAAAGACGACAAAAGCGTCCGTATCGTCCGGCAATCCGGAATAATCGCAGCCGAAAACTTTTCGCCGGCAGCCGGAAAAAGCAATGACCTGTCCGGCTTTTATGCGGCCTTTTTCTTCCGCTCTGAGAATAGTCTTTTTTTCTGCCGGTGTAAACAAAAACTCAGGTATCAGGTGCCGGGATATCTGCGCCGTGCGGGCAGCCCGAACCGCCGCTCCGATTTCAAAATCAGGCGCACAGACCAGCTTTGCTGCATATCCGGCATATTCCGCAAAGACGGCAAACTCCTCCCGGTGGTGCCCGCGGCGGCGCCACTCGGCAGCATAATCCTTATAAACGGGTGCCCTGCCCGCAAGAACGTCGGAAACTATTTTTTCATAAACACTGGCTTGATGCGGCATTTCTGCTCCTGCACGGCAAACGGATTAAACTTCAGATTCAGGCACGAGTGTGCCGTACTTTGAGTCGATTTTAGCGCCTATAGCTTAAATAATCGTAAATTCGGGGAATGTATTAGGATATTCTTAACTTTTTACAGACTAAAGAGAGAGGATAATGACGGAGGGAAATATGAGCGTGTATAAATATAAGGCATTCAAGTCCGGCAGCAAGGTTTCACGGCTAATCATTTTTCTGCACGGATACAACAGCTGCATTGAAGACGTTGAACCTTTTGCAGAGATGCTGTTGCAGCATTTGGACAATACGCTGGTCGTTATGCCCGAGGCGGACACGCAGAGCGAACGCAATCCGCTGAAAAAACAGTGGTATGCCCTTGTTGACGTTGACCCTGACCGCAAACGGCGCAAACCGGAGACGCCAACAGACGAAATTGTGGAGATTTATAATCGCACCGGCCCCCGCATCAGCGAGACGGCGAAAAAGATGAATGCTTTTATCAGCAGTCTGCAAAAAGAGCTTAAAATCAAAAACAAAGACACTTATGTCATGGGATTTTCACAGGGAGCCATGCTCGCAATGTATGTCGGGTTGACCCGGAAATACGAATTGGGCGGCGTTTTTCCTTTTGCCGGCATCGTCTGCGGCAAAGACATGCTGGAAAAAGAACTGGCATCGCGGCCGGGCGTTTATCTGTTTCACGGCACGAGCGACCTTTCGGTGCAGTATAAGACGCTTGACTTTACCAAGGAATGGCTTGACCGGCACGATATTGACTGGGAGGCTATTGAATACGACGGCATTGAGCACCGCCTGATCGAAGACGAGATGAAAGACGCCGCCGAGATTATTAACCGCAGGTATGCATAAGTACCGGCATATAAAGGCTAAAAGTACCGTTTGTACTGCATACCGGCAGAAAAAAGCGAGAAGGCTATGGTTTTAGAACTTAAAAAATCCCCTACCCTGCAAGATTTTCAATCGTATGTCCGGCAGATGAAACAGGAACGCGGATTCAATACGACGGATAAGTTTTACGAATGCTGCCTGTTTGCCGAAGAAGCCGGCGAAGTTATTTCTGCCGTACGCAAAAACGCAAAGGGCGGTTCGGTCGGCAGCGGTTCAGCCGTCAGCAATGTTGCAGAGGAGCTTGCCGACGTATTCATTTATGTCTGTTCGCTGGCAAATATGCACGGCATTGATTTGGAGCAGGCTTTTCGCGATAAAGAAGAAAAAAACAAGCTGCGCACCTGGAAACGGCTATAGGCAGCAATCGGGACTGCTTCGGGTGCGGGACTGCTTTAATCCGAATTGCTTGGGGGGCGGGACTGTTTTTGAGTATGTACGGGATGGTTGTGAGGAGGGGCGGCTATGGTTCGACATTCTGCCGCAGCCAGTCCAGAATTTCTTTAAACCGGCGGGCGGAAGCAGCCGAACTCAGACGGTCGGCAGTTATTTTCTGCGCCGCAACAATTTTAGCGCGGGAAATTTCGGGATTTTGCAGATAATAATCGACAAGGCCGGGAAAATCGCTTTCTTTTTCATACATAATCACATTGTCGCCATAGATTTCTTTTACTGCCGGATTTGACGGCATTATGACCAAAGCACCGGCGGCAGCGGCTTCCGCCGTTTCGGAGGGAACCATTTTGGCGGCAGGCGTTTCGGGATCGGCGTATACGGCAGCGATAAAAGCGCGGGAAAGCTCCCTGCCCTTTTCCGCCGGCGTTCCCTGCGGCACCAGCTGCGGCAGCCCGTTTTCCCAAAAGCGGCCCATAAACCATACGCTGCCCAGCACCGTACTGTTTTGGGCGTTCAGGCTTCCGGCCAACGGCGACGGCTTGTTGTTTCCACTTTGCTTTTTCAGGCTCTCGGCCAACGGCGATGATTTATTATTATCGCCGTAATAAACCAGCGGATAGACCTTATATCCGGGCTGAAAAACCGTTTCCGGCGCGTAAAAATCCGTCGTATTCACCCCGACAGTAAACATTGCCGTTCTTATATTGCTGCGGGCATAATGCTCATACAGCTCACGGTACGGAGTCAACACAACAGGAAACTTTTTCAGCCCGCGCCAGTCAAACGGATAATAGTCTTCATTATAGATAAAATTCCATGCCGCCGGGGACGTCTCCAACTGAGAGGCAAACTCAGGCGGACGAAACCACAAGCCGACCGTCCCGGCTGCCGGCAAGGACGAAGAATTCAATTTAACTTCGTAGCCTAACCGCTTTAATTCGCGGATAAAACCTGTTTCACGGGAATCGGGAACAGGGGATTTGGCATAAACATAAACAATGTCTTTTTTAACCGCCAAAAACGGCAGGGCGCAAAGCGCCGCTGCCGCAATGGCTGCCAACAGCCCCAAAACCGTCTTTTGAGCCGCCGGCAATTTCATCTCAGAGCTTCTTTTCGTTAATCAGAAACTCGACCAATCCGTTCATACGCTGTACGAACATATCGGCATTATATTCCGAAACGGCGATTTTATATGCCTTTTCGGCTTTTTCGGCACGCGCTTTCGGATCATTGAGATACTGATTGTATAAAGCCTTCAGTTCATCCGCGTTTTTGAACATCGGGATCGAATCGCCGAAAACAGCTTCGATTTCCTTGTTGTACGGCGCAATCATAAAGCCTTTGCTTGCGGCAATGTCATAAACGCGCGACGGAATCATGCCGATTTGCGACTCGTGTTCGGAAACGTTGACGAGATTGATTTTCGCCGACGAGAAATAAGCACCGAGGTCATTGTCGTGAATATATTCACCTTTGATATAGGAATCGTAGATATTTCCAGCCCAGAAACGGCCGAATATTTCCAGCGGCAGCTTGGCTTCCACCGCGGCAGCAACCGCAGGGCTCGGGCGTTCGTTATCGCCGACATACAGCAAATCGCGCTCCAATTCGGGTTTCGGTGCCGGATAGAATACGGACGGATCCGTCAGTTCCGGAATATACGCCGCAGCATATCCGCTGCCGAGCAGATAGTTGTAGAAATCGCGCGAAGACGTAGCCACGCCGTCATAAACCTTGATTTCATTCTCAAACAGAGAATCGTAGTCGCGGATATAGACGATATTAACCGCCTTTTTGTTGGTCTTTACCTCATTAAACGGACCGTAGCCGCGGATATACAGGTTTACGCCGGCATCGGCTGCCGTATCCGGATACAGGTTGTCTTCGGTAGCCGACACAACGTTATAACCGACGCGGGCAAATGCCTTTTCCATCGCCGCATTGACGTCGGCACGCCCCATCGTGCGATACTGCCGCAGTTCGCCGATACGCAGCGCCAGCTTGTTCAAATCGGCCTTTACCGAGCTGCCTTTCATCGCCACCAGGCCGACAATCAGCGCCAGCAGGATGACGGTCAGGACGGAAAGGATTATCTTCATAGTCTTGTCACTCATCGTTTTCTCCCTTATATTGCATTCTGCCTGTCAGTTTATGCGCTTTGCCGGGCGGCACAAGACAAAAACTTTTTATTTACACAGCTTTTAGCATTTGACATCGGCAAATTCTCTCCCTAAATATAATTTGTTTGAAACAATTTGAAAAGGACGAAAAAGTAATGAAATACATTTGCACAGTCTGCGGACAGGTTATCGAAAGCGACACCATGCCGGAAGTATGTCCGGTCTGCGGCGCCAAAACGTTTAAGGTTATGGACGAAGAAAACAAGGCTTATGCCGACGAACACAGAATCGGCGTTGCCAAAGGCCTGGACGAACGCATTGTTGCCGGCCTGCGCGAACACTTCACCGGCGAATGCAGCGAAGTCGGCATGTATCTGGCGATGAGCCGCCAGGCCGACCGCGAAGGCTATCCGGAAATTGCCGAAGCCTTCAAGCGTTATGCTTTTGAGGAAGCAGACCATGCCGCACGCATCGCCGAGATGCTGGGCGAAGTCGTTACCGACTCTACGGAAAAGAACGTTGAAATGCGCGCGGCAGCAGAATTCGGCGCCTGCGACGGCAAGAAGCAGATTGCCACGCTGGCCAAGGAACTCGGCTACGACGCCGTTCACGACAGCATTCACGAAATGGCCAAAGACGAAGCCCGCCACGGCAGAGGCTTTGACGGCCTGCTGAAGCGCTACTTCAACAAATAAGGCGCTGAGAAGCGGTTTTCCTAACCGGCGCAGCCGGTACAGGGAAAAGCATTTATAAATAAAAGCCAGCTGCGTCATAAACCGGCCGGCTTTTATTTTATATATTCCGAGGCAGTTTTTATTTCTGCCTGATTTTCAAAAACGGAATAAAGCCGAAAAGATAATGACGCACTTTTCCATGCTTGCTGACTTTTCTGTATACGGGCAAAACCCCGAATAATTTACAGACTGTTGTCTGTCCGGCATTTTTATCATCAATCTCAAGCAATTGTTACTTAAAAATATGCAACAAAACTTCCATAAAACCGTAAGGCACAAAAGGCCGCTTGCATACGACAGTCAAATCATGGATAATATTTAGAGGACGGGTGCATCCGTCTTTCTAAATGGTCTTAAACGATCGGACAAGCAATCGAATCTGAAGTTCGTGCTCATTGTGATCTTTAAGACAAACTTATTTATTGCTTGATGAGTTGCTGGTACCGGCCTGCCGCGTACGTTAACAATTTGAAGAATAAATAACGGAACTATGAGGAGTAACTTTAATGACTGCAAACCAAAAATTCTCACGCTTCATCGGCATCGACGTGTCCAAAGCCAAACTTGACATCTACGACGACGCCACCGGAGAATTCCTAACCGTCGAAAACACCGCAAAAGCCATAGAAAAATACGTTTCCGCCCTGTCCCCGGACCCGGAACTCCTGATTGTCGTCGACCTTACCGGCGGATACGAAGCCCTCTGCGTCAACACTTTTTATAACCGCGGCTTTACCGTCCACCGGGCGGAAGGGCGCCGGGTCAAAGCCTTTATGCGTTCCTACGGCGAACACGCCAAAACCGACCGGATAGACGCTTACGCCCTTGCCCTCTTCGGACGGAAACTGCACGAAACCCTGCGTATGTACACGCCTCTGCCGCTGAACCTGAAACCCGTAACCGAAAGGATATCCGACCTCAAAACCATGCTCCTTCAGGAAAAAAACCGCAGCACCGCGCCCAGCCTTCCAGCCGATATGAAGAAAGAAATCGTCAGACACATCGCCTATTTGGAAAAGGAAATCGAACGCCTGTACCAGAAATGCCTCGACATCATCAAAAACGACCCGCCGCTCGCCGAAGCTTTCTACAAAATCATCGCCATCAAAGGTATTGCCGAAAAATCTGCCGTTCTCCTGCTGACAACGCTCCCCGAGCTCGGCTGCGCCAACCGCCGCCAGATTGCCGCCATCGCCGGTGTCGCCCCTTATGCCAAAGACAGCGGCACGCTCTCCGGTTACCGCCGCATCCGCCATGGCAGGACCACCGCCAAAAGCGCCCTGTTCATCGTTACCCTGGTCGCCATCAGGCACAATGCTCAAATAAAGGAGTTCTACGAACGCCTGCTAAAAAAAGGAAAATCAAAAATGACCGCTATCATCGCCTGTGCCCGCAAGCTGCTGATTATTGTCAACGCCACGCTGAAAACCTGTTAGCGCCTCGGCCCGTCCGCACAGACGCCCCGGCCCATCCGCACAGACGCCCCGGCTGCCCGCCCGCACACAGCTTCCCGCAGCCCCGGCCCGTCCGCACATGGCTCTCCACAGCTTCCCGCTGCTTCGGAAACCCGTCGCCAAAGCCCTTGACAACCCGTGGCTTTCCGCTGCCAACCCCTCCGGCACTCCGTGGCTGTGCACAAAAAAACACCCCGCTTCCCGCGGCAAAAATTAAAGCTGTTGATAAAAAATTCAAGTGAGTTGATAAGTGGTACGCCGTCCGCTCTTCCGTCCTTCGCATCAGCCCTCATCGACCCCGTATCCGTCCTGGCAGCCTTTCTCTCCCTGCACCAGCCGCCCTGCACGCCTCGTTCCAGCTCCGGCGCCCGTTTTCGCATTCCGCATCGACCGCCTCATGCCCGGCATTTCTCCCCGGCAGCCGTTCAGATTTTCCCTTTCAGGTACTTGTAGGTATAGCCTTTCGCCTTTTTGACAATCTCCTCGGGTGTACCCTCGGCAACAATCCGTCCGCCGCCGTCGCCGCCTTCCGGTCCCATGTCGATAATATAATCCGCAACCTTAATGACATCCAGATTATGCTCAATGACAATTACCGTATTTCCCTGGTCAACCAAAGCCTGCAACACTTTCAACAGCTTGTTGATGTCCTCAAAATGCAGCCCGGTCGTCGGCTCGTCGAGAATATAAACCGTCTTGCCTGTCGCCCGTTTGGACAGTTCTTTGGAAAGCTTGATGCGTTGCGCCTCGCCGCCGGAAAGCGTCGTCGCCGCCTGCCCGAGCCGGATATACCCCAGCCCGACTTTCTGCAGCAGCTCCAGCCGCGATTTGATTGCCGGAATGCTGTCAAAAAATTCATGCGCCTCATCTACCGTCATATCCAGCACGTCGGCAATCGACTTGCCCTTGTAGGTAACTTCCAGCGTTTCGCGGTTAAAGCGCTTGCCGTGGCACTGTTCGCATTCGACATACACGTCAGGCAGAAAGTTCATCTCAATCTTCGTTACCCCGTCGCCTTTGCACGCTTCGCAGCGCCCGCCCGCAACGTTAAACGAAAACCGCCCCGCCTGATACCCGCGCGCCTTGGACAGCGGCAGCTCCGCATACCAGTCGCGGATATAGGTAAACAGCCCGGTGTACGTCGCCGGGTTGGAACGCGGCGTCCGCCCGATAGGCGACTGGTCGATGTCAATCACCTTGTCGACATTCTCCAGCCCGATAAGTTTGTCGTATGCGCCCGTCGGCTCGCGCGACCCGTTCAGCTCCTTGTTCAGCACCTTGTACAGCGTCTCCAGCACCAGCGACGACTTGCCGCCGCCAGAAACCCCGGTAACCAGCGTCAGCGTGCCAAGCGGGATTTTCATCTTCACGTTCTTGAGATTGTGGGTCTTCGCCCCGGTCAGCTCCAGAAACTTGCCGTTGCCCTTGCGCCGTTTGCGCGGCACCGCGATTTCCTTCTGCCCGTTCAGATACTGCGCCGTCAGGCTGTCCTTGCTCGCCAGCACGTCCGCCACCGTTCCCGCCGCGACGACGCTGCCGCCGAGCTCGCCCGCGCCCGGCCCCATATCGACCAGAAAGTCTGCCGCACGGATGGCGTCTTCGTCGTGCTCGACCACAATCACCGTGTTGCCGATGTCGCGCAGCCGGTTCAGCGTCTCCAGCAGCCGGTCATTGTCGCGCTGGTGCAGCCCGATTGACGGTTCGTCCAGCACATACAGCACGCCCGTCAGCCCCGACCCGATTTGCGACGCCAACCTGATACGCTGCGATTCGCCGCCGGAAAGCCCGCCCGACTGCCGCGACAGCGTCAGGTAGTCCAGCCCCACATTGTTCAAAAACTGCAGCCGGTCGATAATCTCCTTTAATATCTTGTGCGCAATCTGCTGCTTCTGCGGGCTCAGTTGTTCTTCCACCCCGGCAAACCACTTCAGCGCCTCTTTGATGGAAAGGTCGGAAACTTCCATAATGTCCTTGCCGCAGACCTTGACCGCCAGCGCCTCGGGCTTCAGCCGCTTGCCGTTGCAGAAAGTGCACGGCGCCGCCGACTGGTAATGCGACAGCTCCTCGCGCGACGCCGCCGAGTCTGTTTCCAGAAACCGCCGTTCCATATTCGGAATCACACCCTCAAACGGCTTGTCCGACACAAACGTCGAATAATACAGCGGCACGCACACGTTGCCCGAACCGTAAAGGATGACTTTCTTCGCCTCTTCCGGCAGGTCTTTCCACGGCGTGTCCTGCGAGATGCGCAGAAAGTCGCACAGAGAAATCAGCGTCTGCTTGTAAAACGCAGACTTAAACCCGTACCACGGCGCAATCGCCCCCTGCGCAATCGACCGCCCCTCGTTCGGCACCACCAGCTTTTCGTCCATATACAGCCGCGCCCCCAGCCCGTCGCAATGCGGGCACGCCCCCTGCGGATTGTTGAACGAAAACAGCCGCGGCTCGATTTCCTCAATCGTAAAACCCGACACCGGACAAGCATATTTCGCCGAAAACGTCAGCCGGTTCCCCGCCGCGCCTCCGACACCGGCTCCGCCCGCCGCGCCGTTTCCTCCCGTACCGTTCGTTCCCGCCGCATCCGAACCATCTCCGGCCGCTGCCCCTGTCAGGCCTGCGCCGTTTCCTCCCGCTGCTCCCGCCAGTCCGGTTCCGCCCGCACCGTCCACATACAAAATGCCGTCGCCGATTTTCAGCGCCGTTTCTACCGACTGCGCCACGCGCTCCGCCATCTCCTCGCCCTTGACCACCAGACGGTCGACCACGACCTCAATGTCGTGCTTAATGTTTTTTTCCAGCGCCGGCGCATCTTCAAGGTCATAGACCTCGCCGTCAATCTTGACGCGCTGAAACCCCTGCTTCAGCAGCCCGTCCAGTTCTTTCTTAAATTCCCCTTTGCGCTGCCGCACCATCGGCGCCACCAGCATAATCTTGGTACCGGCCGGCAGCGACAGGATTTTATCCACCATCTGGCTCACCGTCTGCGCCTCAATCGGCAGCCCCGTCGCCGGCGAATACGGCGTCCCCGCGCGCGCCCACAACAGGCGCATATAGTCGTAAATCTCGGTAATCGTCCCCACCGTCGAGCGCGGATTATGCGAGGTCGTTTTCTGCTCAATCGAAATCGCCGGCGCCAGCCCTTCTATGGAATCAACGTCCGGCTTTTTCATCAGGTCAAGGAACTGCCGCGCATAAGCGGAAAGGCTCTCGACGTAACGCCGCTGCCCCTCGGCATAAATCGTGTCAAACGCCAGCGACGACTTGCCCGACCCCGACAGCCCGGTAATCACCGTCAGCTGGTTCTTCGGAATGGAAATGTTGACGTTTTTGAGATTATGCTCCCGCGCCCCTTTGATTTCGATATATTTGCTCTCTGCCATCGTTCCCTCTCTAATGCCTGATGCCTGCCGCTGCCTGATGCCTGCGCACCTTGTTTCGGCAGCCCCTGCGCACCCGCGCCGGTTTGCCGCTGCCGGCCGCCCACCCCGGTGTCCTCCGTTTCAGTCAGCCCTGCGCGCTGCGCCGGTTCGCCGCTGCCGGTTTCCGGCCTTTTCTTTCCTCGGTTCGCCCATGCCGGACAATCCCGCGCTCCCCGCTCCGAAAAATCTTGATATACCACTTTTGTTCTTTTTGCAAGCACTTTTTTAAGCTATATGTTAAAACTTTAAGACGCCTTTCCCTTCCCGGCCTTTACCAAATATTAACCCGGCCCCGCTATTCTGAATGCAAATCAATTGCAGGAGAAAACATTATGGCTCCCAAATCCGCCGCAAAAAACCAACGTACTTCAAAAACTGCACTCTCCGGCGTCCGGTCAGACGCCCCGGCCCGGCACACCGGCAAAAAGGCCGCCGTATCTCAGACCGCAGCCCGCCCCGCCGTCAAAAAAGCGCGCGACGCTGCCCCAAAAGCCGCGGCTCAAGCCTCTGCTGCCTCTCAAACAGCCGCAACGCCGGCTAAACCGCAAGCGCCGCTGACCGCCTCTTCTCCGGCTCAGTCCGCCGTTTCTTCCGGCACCTCAAAAGCTCCCGAACGCGCCCGCAAGCCGATTTTGTCGCCCGACAACCTCCTGCGCATCTGGCTCGACGGCTGGAAAAAGACCTTCACCCTGCGCGGCCGCTCGTCGCGTTTCGAGCTCTGGACGTTCCTGCTCGTCAACAGCGTGCTGACGGTCATCATTCAGCTCAAATGCAGCTATATCCTGTCGCCGCGTTTTCTGCGCGCCGCCAATGACATGGGCTACTCCCTCCCCAAAATTGAAAATTACATCCTCGCGGCGGAAACCCTGTTCTACCTCGTCATCCTGCTGCCGCTGTTCCCTGTCGGTTCGCTGCTCATCCGCCGTATGCACGACCTGAACCGCCTCGCCTGGCGCAATTATCTCGAACCGGTGTTTATGGGCGTCGTCGTCCTGAGCATGATAAACCTGACCGTCGCCTCGCTCGCCAATACCGACTTTGCCTATACGATTATGCTGCTGAGCATCTGCTTTGTTACAATCCTGTACGGCGTCGGTTTTTACGGGCTGAAGTTCCTGATTATGACGCTGTTTTACCGCGGCGATGCCGAAAAGAACAATTACGGCCCCGCCCGTTATAACGACGACGAGCACGAAGAGCGCGCCCTCAACCTGAGCTGCTGGTACTTTTTGTTTATGGGTACCGTCGGGTTGCTGTATCTGGCGCTTGCCCTGCTCTGAGTATAAAATTCCGACTGTCGGCTGATGTTCCGGACAGCAAAAAGGGAGGCGCACAAAGCCTCCCTTTTAATTTGCCGTTTCGCCGCGCCGCCCGTTACCGTACGGCATCAAAGCCACCAGGCTCATTTGCCTCCGCAACACCGGAACAGGAATATTCTGCCCGCTGTCGCAACACCGAAACAGGAATGTTCTGTCCGCTGTCGCAACACCGAAACAGGAATGTTTTGCCCGCTATCGCAACACAGGCACCGTTCCTGCCCGCTTCCGCTCATTGCTGCGTCAGGGCCAGTCCTGCCCTTCCCACATTGCAATCATCCGGTTTGCAGGATTAAGCAGATTCGGCGCGTAGGTTTCCGTCAGCCGCGTTACGCCGTCATACAGTTCCGGATACCGCCCCCGGCTCAAACCGCTCCGCAGCCGCAGCAGCCACGTCAGATGACACTCCGGACTTTGGGCATACGTTTCCAGAATGCCAAGCCAGTCTTGGAATTCCCGTTCCCAGCGCCCGGTATGTCCCGCATTCTGCAGCTGTTTCAGCAGATACTGAAACACGGCACTCAGCACATTAAGCTCGGGCTTTGCCGCCGACCGCGTTTTCACAATCTGGTACAAATCGTCCCTGCCGGAAAAGAGCGCTTTCATCAGCGGCGCCAGATTGCCTCCGGCACGCCAGATTTCCACAAAGCCATATTCAAAATACGGCGATTGCGGCTCCAAACGCGCCACAAAAGCAGCCGCCTGTCCGGGAATTTTCCGCGTCAGGACGTCGGTCATCGTTTCATAAACATTCTTCGGCAGTTCGTGTTCCAGCACCGCCGCCCCCAAATTCTCGGCAATCTGCGGATATTCGCGGGCCATCAGCATAACCCAGAGCGCATTTTTCCGCAGCGCTTCAATAATCGGCTCAAACGATGCCGTCCGCCGAAAATCGCTGCCCGGCCCGTTAAGATAGGCGACCGGCTGCGTATGTTTCAGCAGATATTCGAACTCCCAGCGGTTTTGCACGCCGAGCGCACCCCACAGCCCGCGTTTGTAAAGCTCCTGACGTGTATCGGCGCTCCAGACCCGGGCTTTCAAAAACTGCCATTGTTTATACCCCGGTTCGACACTGTCGATAACCCGAAGTTCGGCTTCCTTCCCCGGAAGGTACAGAGCCGCATTAGGGACAGATTTCAGACAATACCGTTCAATAACAACCCGCGGCGTAAATTTCCGCAATACAGCAGCTTTCCACGAAAGCAGATAACAGCTAAACTTGTTCATAACTCTAAGATTTAATAATGTGAATAATAATTGCTAATTGCCGCCACCATAACACCGCCCGCCGGGAATGTCAAATATTTTGTCTATTGCCTGCACGCGTTCTATGCGCTGCTGCCTCCAATATCCACTCTCTTCCACTCTCTTCCACTCTCCCCCTCCGCCGCCTCTGTCCCCCGCCGCAAAAAAATGCTTGATTTTCTTCCGCCCCTGCGCTACACCTGTCATAAATGCGCCGCGCCCGCTGGCAGGACGCGCCTTTCCAAATACACTTAAAGGAGTTTTACCACAATGAAAGCAAGAACCCGCTTTGCCCCGAGCCCGACCGGCTATATGCACATCGGCAACCTGAGAACCGCGTTATATGAATACCTTATCGCCAAATCTTCCGGCGGCAGTTTCATTTTGCGCATTGAAGACACCGACCAGAAACGCTATGTCGAAGGCGCAACCGAAATCATATACAACACGCTCAAGACCGTCGGCATGAACTGGGACGAAGGCCCGGACATCGGCGGCGAATACGGTCCGTATATCCAGTCCGAACGCCTGCCGCTGTATCAGGAATACGCACACAAGCTGGTGGAACTCGGCGGCGCGCACTATTGCTTCTGCGCCAAGACCGAACACGATGACGACGAAGAAGAAACCGTCCTCGGCGCCAAGTTCAAAGACCCCTGCAAGCGCATTCCGCTGGAAGAGGCCAAAGCCCGTGTTGCCGCCGGCGAACCCTATGTCGTCCGCCAGAACATCAACCGCAAAGGCAAGGCAATGTTCCACGACGTCGTTTACGGCGATATTGAAATCGACTATGACGAACTGGACGAAGGCGTATTGCTGAAGTCCGACGGCTTCCCGACTTATAACTTCGCCAACGTCATTGATGACCATCTGATGGCGATTACCCACGTCGTCCGCGGCAACGAATATATTTCATCCACCCCGAAATATAACCTGATTTACGAAGCGTTCGGCTGGACGCCGCCGATTTACGTTCACGTCGCGCAGGTGATGAAAGACGCGCAGCACAAGCTCTCCAAGCGCAACGGCGATGCGTCGTTCCAGGATTTGGTCGCCAAAGGCTACCTGCCCGCTGCGATTCTGAATTATATTGCGCTCTTGGGCTGGAACCCCGGCACCGAACAGGAAATCTTTTCGCTCGCCGAGCTGGAACAGGTATTTGACGCCGAACGGCTGAACAAATCCCCGGCGATTTTTGACATCGCCAAACTGCGCTGGATGAACGGCTGCTATATCCGTGCCCTGCCGTTTGCGGAATTCCACGCCCTCGCCTGCAAAGAATATGACAAATTCATCACCCGCAGCATCAACCGCGAAGAGCTGTCCAAAGTCCTTCAGCCGCGTGTCGAAACCCTGAATGACATCGCCGAAACCGCCGGCTTCATTGAAACCCTGCCCGCTTACGGCGAAGAACTGTTTAACAACAAGAAGATGAAGACCGACCCTGAAATCGCCAAAAAATCGCTGCAGCTCGCGCTCCCGGCACTGGAAAGCCTGAGTGCGGACGGCTGGAATAACGAGAGCCTGTTTGAATGCCTGAAAGCGGTCGCCGCCGCCAACGGGCTGAAAAACGGACAGGTTCTGTATCCGGTACGCATCGCCCTGACCGGGCTGGAAACAACCCCCGGCGGCGCCAGCGAAATTGCCGCGGTTCTGGGCAGGGAAGAAACCCTGCGCCGCATAAAACTGGCACTCTAGGCACCCCGTCTCAAAGCCCGACAACAGCCCCGCCGGCCACCCGGCACTGTTCCCCGCCGGTTCTGCTGCTGTGCGGGCTTTTTGTTTTCCCGTTTCAGTCCCCCGCCCCTGTTCTGCATCAGGCAAACCATGCTCTGCCATTCTCTCCTCCCGTCCCGGTTCCTCGTCCCGTATTCCACCGCACCTCATTCCCGGTTTCCCGCTCCGTATCCCGCCGCCCATCTCTCCCGGCAACAATCCGTAATATTTTGTGACCGCCCGCTCTGCCCGCCGCCGAAATTTCCGCTTTACATCTGCCCTGCTTTCTGTTACCCTTCCTGACAGTTGCAATTTTTTATGGAGAAAAAAGATGATACACCCTTCCGCTGTGGTTGAAACCGGCGCCCAAATCGACCCGTCTGCCGAAATCGGCCCCTTCTGCTATATTTCAGGCCAAGCCAAAATCGCTGCCGGAAACAAGCTCATCGCCCGCGTAACCGTCTTGGGCGACACCACCCTCGGCGAAGGCAATGTCATTTTCCCCGGCGCCTGCCTCGGCGGCGGCCCGCAGGATCACGGCAACGAATTCCAGCCCGGCGCGCGGCTGATAATCGGTTCGCACAACGTCATCCGCGAAAACGTAACCATGCACGCCGGCACCCCAAAAGGCCAGACCCCGATTGCGGGTGAAGAACCGGAAAAACTGACCACCCGCGTCGGCAGCAACGGCATGTTTATGGTTAACTCGCACATTGCGCACGACTGCGTCGTCGGCGACAATGTCATCATGACCAACAATGCGGTCATCGGCGGCCACGTCCGTCTGGGCGACGGCGTCATCCTCGGCGGCAACTCGGCGGTTCACCAGTTCTGCCGTATCGGGCGCAAGGCGATGATAGGCGGCATGACCGGCATCGGGCGCGACGTCATCCCGTTCGCGATGGTAACCGGCGACCGCGGCAAACTGCGCGGCCTGAACGTCATCGGCCTCAAACGCAGCGGCTGCGACGAACATACCATCAAATCCGTTACCCGCGCTTATATGTATATTTTCAAATCCAATGACGGCACGTTTGAAGAGCGCGTTCAAAAAGCCAAAGAAAAATTTGCCGGCAACCCGATGGTGGAAGAGCAGATTGCCTTTATTGAAGAAGCTATGCACAGCCGCCGTCAGGTTTTGGTTGCGGAATAATTTTTTCCCGCGCTATAATATCCCTCGTAAGCTCCGCCGAAGCTTGCGGGGATTTTTTTTAAAGGAGACAACCATGCGCCGCCGTCCGGTTTATATCGCCGTTCTCGCCATCGCCGCAACCATAGCCATACTCACATTCGCCGTCCTCGCGCCGGGCGCAGGCAGCCGTAAGGCGCCTGTCGCCCGCAGCGCAGCCTCAGCCCCCGCAGACGTTGAACAAACCCTTTCCCCCCTTGCTGCCGGAAAGAACTGCGCGGTGTTTGCCGCCTATTCTGCCGACGGCGCCGTTTCCGATTATGTCATTGACTATCTGCGCGCCTTAAAGGAAATCGCCCCCAATATCGTCTATGTAACCGACAACCCGATACCCGAAAGCGAAATAGCCAAACTCCGTCCGTATGTCAATCACCTGATAGCCCGCCGCCACGGCGAATATGACTGGGGCTCGTACAAACGCGGCTTTGCATGGCTGAAACGGCAAAACGCCCTCACACCGCAGCCCGCGCCAACTCCAGCCGCTGCCTCCCCTGCCCCGGCAACCGCCGTAGCCTCCCCCTCCTCCCCTGCCCCGGCAACCGCCGCAGCCTCCCTTTCCTCCTCTGCCCCGACGCCTCATACCGCGGCTGCCTCCCAACCAACCGTCTCCGTCCCCGACGCTTCCAACACCCCAGCCTCGTCCTCCGCGCCCAGTGCTACCTCTTCTCCCGCATCCTCCATTTCTGCCCCCCTCTTAATCCTCGCCAACGATTCCTCCCTGCTCGTCGCCCCCTCGCTGCGTCCCGTCCTGCAAGCGTTCCAAACCGCCGGCGCCGATATTTTCGGCATCACTGCCAATGCTGACGGAATTTACCATCTGCAAAGCTACTTCCTCATTATTGCGCCGCAAGTATACAACACTTCGGAATTCGCCGCCTATCTTAACGCCGTCCGCCCCGAAAAAGACGGTCTGGCCGTCGCCGCGCGTTATGAAGTACCCTTCACCGCCTATTTTGCCGGCCTCGGCTTTACATCTGCCGCCTACATTCCCTACGAAAAACTCTCCTGGCTGCCGCTGAACGACAAAAACTGCTATCCGTTGACCCTGCTTGGCAAATATCACGCCCCGTTCTTAAAAATGCGCACCTTTACCTCCCGCCTGAACGTACAGGAACCGCGCCGCCTTGTCTTCACCTGGCTGAAAAAACATGTTCCAGACGCTTATGCCCGCTTGCTGCAACATTTGCAAAAAATCAATTCCCCTTATCTGAAGGAGGACCGCTGATGAAAACAACGCCGAATATCTCAAAAATCCGCCTGCACAGCCTGGCTGCAATCCTCTCGCGCCCGCGCCTGAAACGCTCCGGCGAACGCCGCAGCCTGCTGACCCTGCTGTTGCTCATTGCTTTAACTGCCGCCGCGTTCTTTTACCTTGCCGAGCGCCCGCGCCGCTACGCCGTCTTTGCCGGATACAGCGCCGACGGCAGCGTTGCGCCGTATGTTTTGCGTTATCTCAGCGGCTTAAAAGCCGTAACTGACGGCATAGTTTACATAACGGATTCCCCTCTTTCGCCTGAAGCGCAGAAACAAGTCGCCCCGTATGTCATTCACGGCGAATACCAACGCCACGGCGAATACGACTGGGGGTCATATAAGCGCGGCTATAACTGGCTGAAGGAAAAGAACCTGCTCAAACACGCCGACGAGCTGATTTTCGCCAACGATTCCGCCTACGCGCCGCTGCAAACTTTCCGCCCCATGTTTAACCAAATGCGCTCCCGTTCGGAATTGGATTTCTGGGGAAACACGCAAAACCAGAGGTTTAACCCGCATTTGCAAAGTTATTTCCTGGTATTTCGCCGCCCCGTCATCATGTCCAAAAGCTTTGCAGCTTTCCTCAACGGGATCAAAGCGCAGCCCGACCACTCGCTGTATATCACGAAATACGAAATAAAGCTGACGCCGTTTCTGCAAAACCTCGGTTATAAATGGGACAGTTATATTCCGGATTTCGCCACAGCCATTGCCGCACGCCAGACACCCGGCACCATACCCAACGCCGCCCCGTTGCACCCCGATTCCGCTGCCACACTGTCCCCTGATTCCGCCGTTGCACTGTCCCCCGGTTCCGCCGCCCCGAAACCGGCATCGGCAGCGCAGGTTTCCGCTCCGGCATCACCGGACCCCAATTCTTATCCGCTGACCCTTATCCGCGATTATCACAACCAGTTCCTTAAGCGCCGCACCTTTACCGACAAGCTGCCGATAGAGGAAAGCCGTGCCGAACTGCTGGCATATTTATGCGCCCATGCCCCGGAAACCTGTCAAAACATTGCTGCCGACTTCCCTAACACTGTTTTTCCGGCGGCGGCTTCTCCCGCGTTCCCCATTTCCGGTTCTTCCGCCCCCGCATCCGATACAGCCGCCGCCGCAGTTTCCCGCTCTCCCGCCGCCCATACCGGCAGTGCGCCAAACAGATAATGCACTCTGCGGTTCCCTTTTTGCCGTATCTTATACAGCGGCAAAACCGAAAACAGTTTTACCCGCACCTTGTTCCTCCCGCGTATCACTTTCAGCAGCGGCACCCCGAAAAGCCGAAACTCGTCGGCGCGCCCGCCGTCCGCCGCCTCGTCAAACTGCAGCTGCCATTTCAGCCGCCGGCAGTCGACAAAAGTTACCCGCTCCTCCGGCATAATCAGGCGCAAAAACCAGCTTGGATTGGAAACGCGTGTTCCGATAAAGCGCAAACTCCCGCGGCAAAGTTCGACATTGGCGAGAATTTTGAGAATTCCCCGGCGCCGGGCTTCGGCATCCTGCGCCATAAATGCCTCATAGTCAAACCCCCGTTCCTCCTCGCCGCACAGGGTATAAACGCGAAATTCGGGCAATGCCGCCGCCAGTTCTTCAACCAGGCGGAAATCATCGGCAAACGCAAATACCGTCCGCACGCCGGCTAAACCCTCCCCGCTACACATTTCCCGGATTTTCCGTGCATACGGCGCCGCGCCGAGCAGCCCCTGCCGCCGCCATGCTGCCTCCTTGCGGATATCTCCCGCCCGCATCTGCACCGCAATATACTTTTCCGGCAATTCTCCGCTCCCGGCCAGACCGCTTCCCGTTCCGGCACCATTTTCCGCCTCAAAAGCGCCGCTGCCGTGGAAAAGAACCATCCGCAGCCGCGTTGCTGCCAGATGCCTGACCGCCGTTTCCGTTGCCGCATTCAGCCGGTAAAACGCCCGCGCCAGTCCCGCCGCCGCCGCAAACGAACCGCCCGCAATGCCGAGCTCCGGAAAATCAAACACCTTCTCCGCAAACGCCCGGTTTTCAAAAAAGCGCTTAAATATGTCCTGTGTCAGAAAATCAATCTTTTCCTTTTTCTTCCCCGCCATAACCTTTTTCTTGTCATATCCTTTGATATCCGAAACAAAGCGCCTGTTGTTCCGCACCAAAAACTCGCTGCATTTCTCCCCGGTAAAAGGCTCAAAAAAATCGTTCCACCCTTCGTCGCCAAGGTTGGAACGCTGCGAACAAAGCTCAAACCGCACTTTGTTGTCAAGCGCCCAGACCATGGCAAAAAACATATTGTTGATTTCCGAAAACAACCCCGCGCTGTCCCCCAGACGGTAAACCAGTTTTTTCTTGAAAGAGGCATTGAGCTTCCTCCACTTTTCCGCTGCGAAGCTGCCGGTTCCTCTCTCCGCCATGCTGCCGCCGCCAGCTCTGCCCGCACTAACGCCTGCCGTACCAGTACCTGCCAAATTGTCGCCGCCATCTCTCCCGGCGTAACTGCCGCCCGCCACTTTTCCCATGCTGCCGCGGCATTCCCCGCCCATACAGACAGCGGCATCGGCCCAAACCGTATTCGGCACTTTCAGTTTCTCCCGTTCGCCCCATTCCCGGCGCAGCAAAGCAGCATCAGCTCGTTGTTTTTCCGCATATTTCCCCCCGGAAGAAAGCCCGCCCTCATAAAAACGGCAGACCGGATAGCTGAAATGGTACGGCACTACGCCGCTCCCGGCAATCGCCCGCAGATTAAAATCATAATCGGCGACAATCCTGTACCTCTCGTCATACATTCCCAGTTCCGCAAACAGCCGCCGGTCGTAAAAAATGCTCTGATGGCAGATGTTCTGCGTCGTTACCGGAGCATCATACTCGCGAAAGCGGCAATGTCCGTCCTCGCCGACCAGACAGGCATCCCCAAACAGAAAACGGCAATCCGGATGAGCACGCAGCACTGCGGCCGCCCGTTCCAAAACCCGAGGATTAAAAAATTCGTCCCCCGCATTCATAAAAATCACAAAGTCGCCGCGGCAAAGCCTGAGCCCTTTGTTCATCGCGTCATAAACCCCGCGGTCGGGTTCCGATACATAGCGCGCAATCCTTTTTTCCCGGCGCAGAAACGCCGCCGTACCGTCGCTGGAACCGCCGTCAACCACGATGCTTTCGTATCCGCCGCAATCACCGGTCAAACTGTTTCCGAACGCAAATTTTCCATTCCCGATGCAATCGCCTGCAAATTTGCCGCCGTCATCTCCCCCGCCGCAATCGCCTGCCAAATCGGCTCCGGTTGAACCGTATGTTTGTGCCCACAGGCTGCGCAATGTGCGTTTCAGTTCATCTTTTACGTTATAACAAATCGTTACAACCGAAAATTTAACATTCTTTTCCATATTTTGCTCCATTCGCCGTTTTTCTCCGCTTCATCGCCGTCGTCCCACGCGCCGGCCTGTTCCGCATCCCAGATATCCCAGCAGCACTGCTTGTCCGGCGGTACCGAACGCCCGTAGCGCTCCGCCAGAAACGCCGCCCAGCCTGCCGTTCCGCTGCCGTATCCCGCAGACTGCCCCCTGCGCCGCGCCAGAATTTCCCGCTGTCCGCGCCGGATAAGCGCTTTCAGTTCCGTTTCCACCGCCCGCACCTCGTCCATCACTTGGCCGCGGCGCCGTTCCGCCTCGCGTATCTCCGCCTTAATCCGTTCGTCGGCCGCGTGCATTTCCCGCCGCCGCCGATGCGACGTATTTTCGGGAAAATTCCGATACAGCAGCAAAACTTCCTGCAAATTGTAAAATCCCGTCCTGCCGCGCAGGCGCATAAACAGCGCATAATCTTCTGCCGGCGTATACGCCTCCTCATATCGTACCCCGAGGCGCTCCAATTCCTGCCTTCGCAGCATACACGCCGGATGAATGACGGCGCACCCTTCCGCCAGCGCCGCGCCGATTTCCGCATTATGCTCCGGCCGCCGCCGGATGCGCCCCCGTTTCCGGCACAAAAGCTGATACCACCCCGAAACGACGCCGCATTCCCGGTGCGCGTCCAGATAGGCTGCTTCTTTTTCCAGCCGCTGCGGCAGCGAAACATCGTCATGGTCAGCCACCGCCAGATAATCACCCGTCGCCATTTCCATCAACCGGTTCCGGCTTCCGGCAATGCCCAGATTTCTCTCATTGCGAAAATATTTTATCCGCGCGTCATCATACGATGCTATAACCGCCTCCGCCGCCCGGTCTTCGGGACAGTCGTCCAAAATCAAGAATTCAAAATTCTCCGCCGTTTGGTTCAATATGCTCTCGACCGCCTCCCTCAAAAACGGTTCCGGCGTCTTATAAACCGGCATCAAAACGGAAATTTTCGGCATCTGCGGCTCTCCTCCTAAAAAATGAACAAAACACATTTCCAACCGTCCCGGCACAAAACAGCATTTCTCCCCCGAAACAATACAGCATCACGCCTGCACAGCACCACACGCGCCCCGGTGCGACACACGTCCCAGTACAGCACATACCCAGGTGCGGCACATATCCCGGTATGACATATATCCCTGTGCAGCAAGCCTCCCGGTGCGACACACATCCCGATACGCTATGCACCCAGATATACGTCCCGGCAATTCAGCCGCCGCCCGCCGCCGTTTCCCCGGCCGGAATATAAACTTAAGCCTATATATAATAAACCCCGCCGCCTGATTTAACCTGACCGAAAGTATATATTCGCCCCGTTCTGTCTCCGCCTGTGCACCGCCGCTTTCTGCCGGTTGACATCCCTGCCGTGCCGCTTTAAACTTATTTCGTAAACTATCAACCGCATACGTTAACCAGCCGGAGACCAACAATGCCAGCCCGCTCCCTCAATACATCCCTTCCCTGCTCGGCAAAACCCCGCCTCACAGCCTTCAGCGGGCTCAAAGCTCTTGCCGTCATCGGCATTATCGCCTGCCACATGGGAGCGCTGCCCGGCTGGGATTTATGCGCCCGCATGGTCGAAGTGTTGTTTTTGGTTTCCGGATTCTGTATGGCTTATAACCATTTTTGCCCAAGCGATACCCCTGCAGCCCGCCCTTCCGGCTGGCAGATTGTCAAAGCCAAACTGCCCCGCCTCTACCCCGTCCACTTCGCTACATTCCTGTTGCAGCTGTTTTTTGTGCCGGCCTGGTCCTCCCAAACCATCGGGTTCATCTTGTCCTTCGGGCTGCTGAACCTGACATTGCAGCACGCCTGGTTCCAAAGCACGCAGTTTATGTTCAACAATGTATCGTGGTTTTTAAGCGCTCTGCTGTTCTGCTATTTCATCACCCCCGCCCTTTCCCGCGCCGCCGCGCGCGCCAAAGCCGCCCGCCGCCTGTTTCTGTTTTTTGCCCTGCTCGTTGCCATACGCCTGTATATTGAATATATGCGCAGCTCTTATCCTTCGTATATCCGGCTGGATTTGCACGCCAACCCGCTGGTACAGGCTTTGAACTACAGCCTCGGTTTTATTGCCGGCGTCTTTTTCCTCTCCCCTTCGCCGCTAAACGCTGTTTTGCGGCAGCGCCTGTCCTTTGCCGCCGCGACCCTTCTGGAAACATTGTTTGCCGGCCTGTATCTTGCCGCCTGTTATTCCTTGGGCGGCACGACATACCGCCTGTTTTTCGTCTTGCTGGCATTGCCTGTGATATATGTGCTCGCTTTCGGCCGCGGCGCACTCTCCCGGATAATCTCCGCCAAACCGCTGCTGTGGCTCGAAACCGTAAATCTGGAAATATTTATGTTCCATTCGTTTATCCTTTACCATTTTCCCGTCAATGCGGATAACCCGTGGTACTACGCCGAATTTGCCGCCATAACCCTTGCCGCCGCTGCCGGTTTCCACCTGCTGTTTCGCCGCCGCACCAAATAACCTCCCCGCCGCACCCAATAACCTCTCCGCCGCGCATATTAAGCCGAACATCATAAAGCTGCGCATAATTAATAAAGCCGCCCGCAATAAAAAGGCGGAAAAAATCCCCCGCCCGTAAAAATTCCTCTTGACTACAAAAAACATTTGCCCTAAAAAGGATGCCGACGGGTCCTTAGCTCAGTTGGTTAGAGCCGGCCGCTCATAACGGTCTGGTCGTAGGTTCGAGTCCTACAGGACCCACCATTAAAATAAAAATGCGCCCTTGCGGCGTTTTTTTGTTTTAAATAATGATTTTGGACTCAAACCGAAAAGCAGGTTCGACTGCCAGCACAAGGCAGACGGAAGTATGCCGGTTGCCGACGGCAATGCGCGCCTGTGCGGCCAAACAAAGTGAAAGTCAGTCCTACACTACAGCCCTCATCAGTTTATGCAATATTTGCAAAAGTAATGGATTTCTTTGTGAACTATCTTTCGTCTGGTAAGGCCTGCTCTTTCAAACATCCCTGCTCATCGTCCCATTTCCAACAGTCGCTTCGGCAGATTTTTTGAACGGGGTCATAAATCTTCCCCGTTTCAAGGCAATCTACCCTACGGCGTTCAGTCACAATCTCATTAAGGTTATCATGCATATACCCATAAACAACAATGC
>OMGC01000041.1_pt1 | contig 32666 bp, 26 predicted proteins | sample 1645781 | NCBI WGS metagenome assembly OMGC01 (sample SAMEA103958157, study PRJEB25191) | human gut metagenome | biome: human-associated habitat [ENVO:00009003]; feature: intestine environment [ENVO:2100002]; material: feces | place: Germany | collected 2013/2015 | reverse complement strand
CGCTCCCCCACCGTTGCACATGATGTTCCCTTTCGGCTTGGCGTGCGGTGGCTCCCTTCCACCGCACGGCAGTCGAATGGCCTCCGTCATGCCATTCCCCTGTTCGGCTTGCGATTCGGTTTGCGATGCGCGCTTGCGATACGTGTTTGCGATACGTGTTTGCGATGCAAGGCCGCAATCCGATTCGTTGTTCGCTTCGTGTTCCATCATACCGGTACGAATGGCGTTTTTCCAACCATTTCAGGCGGTACTAAACCCTAAATCACCCGTATTCGTCACAACAAAAGCGGGTGAACCGTTGATCGCTCAACGACTTACCCGCCCGAACAAGCCCCGTTGCCTGTCTGCTGGCCCGCTCAGACCGCCATCGGCGTATCGGATTCGCGGAAGCGCAGCACGAGCGCCAGTCCGGCTCCGGCCATTACCAGGGCCGCGATGGTGAACAACGCGGTGCCCATTGCGCCGGTGAGCGGCAGCTGCGTGACGTTCTTCACGTTCTTGACCTGGATTGCCTTGTCGGACATGCCCTCGTCAAGCCTGCTTGCCAGACCGAGGTTGTTGGCGCCGACCAGCTTGAAGGTCGACTTGCCGGTTTCCTGGTTCACAGCTAGTTCGACGGTGAAGATCGGCACAAAGTTCTTCGCATAGCCGCTCGCGAATCCGGTTTCCTTCAGCGTGTACTTGCCGGACTTCAAGCCCATGATTTTCACGTCGCCGGTGGTGGTTTCCACATCCGCGACAGCGCCGTTCTCGTTCGCTTCGGCAAGGCGGTATTCGCCATCCACAATCTTGATGAACTTGAGCGGGGTCTGCGAAACCTCGGTTCCCTCGAACACGTGGAACTTCGCTCCTGCGAGACCATTGGCATCGCTTCCGACACCGTACTTGTGGAAGGAGAAGCCCCCGGTATAGGAGTCGAATTCGACCGGCGTGTTCCACACCTCGGTGTCACGGGACACGGCCGCCTTGTTGGTAACCTTGTTGCCCATGTCGATGATGTCCTTGTTGACCACGGCGGTGTAGGTGATGACCAGCTGGCCGCTCTTGTTGGCCAAGTCGAATTCCAGCACGGTGGTGGTCTTGCCGTCGGCTCCAACGGTCGGAACGGTCACGTAGGTGAACGGCATATTCGTTTCCGTGCCATCCGCGGCTCGAACAACGGCCTTGAAGTCCTTGTTGACCGTCAGGCCCTTGGATGCCACGTCCTTCACGAAGTACGGATACTTGTCGTAGCCTTCGGCCGCGTTCGGAATATCCAGCGTGATGGTGTAGGCGACGGTCTGCCCAATGCTCACGCCTTCAGTGGTGGTAATCGTATCGGCCGTCTTGCCCGGCTGGTCGGGCTCGTTCTCGTTCTTGGCCACAAACATGCCGACAGCGTTGATCTTGCCCTGGCCGGTTGCCGGATCGCCCTTCACTTTGAATGTGGCGGCCACGCCGTTCAGCGTGGTGGCGACGATGGCGTTGGTTCCCCGACCGCCGTCCTTGTCCACATCGGTGATGAGATACCAGCCTTCTTCAAGCGCGCCGATGGCCGCCGTACCGCCGTTGCCTGCAACGGTTTTGTCGGCAACGACGCCATCGCCAACCGCCAACGCAGCCGCGAATGTGCGGAACCAGGCGGCGTCGTTATCGCCGGTCTTGGTTGCGGCGAACGCGGCCGGATTGCTGTTATATTCGGAGGGCATGCTGACAACGGGGTCCATGTTGTTGTTGGCGGCGGCCACCGCGTCGGTCACCGCAGTCACCCAATCGGCGTCGGTGTCGACCTGCACGGCGTCACCGTCCACCGTCAGCGAGGCGAACTTGTACGCGGAGTAGGTGTGCCCCTTCTGCGAATGCCGCACTTCGATCGATGCGCTGCCGGCCGCATACGCTCCGGCCGTGCCGAACGCCATACCGCCCAGCAACGTTGCCGCCGCGGCGATTACTGCACAAAGCCTTCTCGTCTTCATGATGAGAGACCTCTCTTCCTTGGTTTGGTCGGCCTTGTTGCCGCAGCCGATTGGTTGGTTTTATGGGAAGTTTCGTATATTGTGTTGTTCTTTAGTTGTGATTGAAAATTGCGATTGCCGGATTGCGATCAGAGAATTGCGATTGCCGTCCGGCAGTTCCGTCAAGGCCGTCCGCGCCCGATCAAAGCCAGTCCGACGATGCCCGCAAGCAGCAGCACCAGTGCCGTGACGCCGGCCACGACCAGCCAGGTCCGTCCTTCCGATGCGCCGGATAGCGGCAGCGCGGCCACTGTCTCTTTCACGTTGGTGAACGAGGCTTCGTAGGTGGCGGTCTGTCCCTTGTCGAACGCGCTCCACATGTCGGCTCTGGTGATGCTGATCGGCACTGAGGTGACGTTGCCTTTCGCGTGATAGCCGGCGATGTTGCCTTCCGTGACGGTGTAGTCGCCTGCCATCACGCCACGGAATGTGTACTGCCATTCGCCGGTAGGCAGCTCGTCATCTTCGGAAAGGTCTTTGCCCAGCTTCGATGCGCCGCCCTGCATGAAATCGATGCGCAATGTGGCTCCGCTCGCCGGCATTCCGCCTTCCCAATGTTTCGTCACGACCACGTTGGCGGACGGCACCTGCAATACGGGATGCTGGTAGGCCGCGCAGGCGGACTGCTTGTCGAAGGTGTAACAGACCTGCGCCGACGCGTTCGATCGGAAGCCCGGCTTTCCTGCGGAAGTCGTGCCGGTGCCCGCGTCGCCGGTCGCGTCGTAGTTGATGCCGCCGTCGACCATATTGACCCGCGCGTAGGCGCTGTCGGTTGGCACTATGCCGTACGAGAGCGTGTAGGTCGCGTTGTGCAGCAGCTCGTAATCGCCGGCGAATTCGACGCGGATCTTGCCGTTGCCGGCGTCGCTGTACCACAATGTGTAATCACGTTCCAGCACTGGAGGCGTAGCCCCCGAAGGCAGATTCGTCACGTTGAGCGTCACGCCGCCGGTCACCCGGTAGTAGGTCGCTCCGCCGAAGTTCCGCATGCTGGCCATGTTCCAGACAACGCCATCGACCTGCGCGTATTCGGACAGCTCGTCGACGATCGAGACGCCGCTGTAGGCGCTTCCCGTGGTGATTTCCTTCTGGATGTCGTCGAAGATCTTCGTCAGGTCGTCAGCGCTGTTGGTGGCCTTGTAGTAGCCGAGGTTGCCGCCGCCCGAACCCCAATTGCCCTTGTCGTACGCGGTGGCGTTCGGATAGTTGCTGGATACGGCGTGCATGAACTGGTTGGCTTGGTCGTTCTCCCTGTTACCGAACGATTGCTGCTCCGGATTGGCGCCTTCGAAGATGCCGATGCTGTAGATGAGCATGCCGGCCGATTTCATGGCGAGCGCGGTTGTCACGGCGTCATTGGCGACTCTCGTGCTAAAAGTGTTTTGCGTGGTCGGCACACCGTCCGCGAAGAAAATGACGATTTTCTTCGCGCCTGGCCTTGCCCGCAGCAATGCCGTCTGCGCGGCGGCCATGCCTTTGTCCGCAGGGGTCGCGCCATTGGCGGACAGCCTGCTCACCGATGATTTCAGAGCGGCGGTATCGCTGGTCAGGGAACTCACCACGCCGGATGTCTGCCCGAATTGAGCGATGGCGATTCGCACTTTGCTGTTTTCGTCCTGGATGGTGTCGTTGGTGGTCTCGGTGGCGTCGATGAAGCTGGTCGCCGCTTCTTTCAGCGCCGTCAACCGCTTCGGATTCGATTTGTTGCATCTTCTTTGGCTTCCGTCCATGCAGTAGTTCATCGATCCGGACGTGTCCAGTACGAGCACCACTTCGATTTTCTCCGTGGTCTCATGGCTTTCGCGGGTATCCTTGCCCACCACGTTGAGGTTCAGCGTGTATTTGCCGCCGTTGTTGTATGTGATGCTTTTCGTGTGGTCCGGCTGCGGCACGGCGACGTTACGCGCGGCACGCATCACGGTTTTGCGATTGAAGGTGAAGCGATCGCGCATGATGTGTTCGTCGGCGTCGGTATCGTCTTTGGCAGCATCATTCTTGTCGTTATCGTTGCCGTTTTGAGCCGACGCGGCATCCTTGTCGGCGTCATTCTTACCGTTCTTGTCGGCATCGTCGGCATCGTCGGCATCGTCGGCATCTTCAGCAGTGTTGCCATCGTTGTCAGCATCGTCCGCATCGCCGGTTTTGCCGTCATCGGCTGTCGCGCCCGCATCGCCATTCGCCACAGCATCCGTGCGATTTTCGCCGGCATGGTCGTTTCGATCGCCGTCTTGAGCCGGTGCAGCACCATTTGCAGGTACGTCAGCGTTCGCAGCCGTCGGCTGCCTAACCGCCTGCCGTTCCTGCTCCTTCTGCTCATTCGGCTGTTCCGTCTTATCGCACGGCTGCCGCTGTTCCGGCATCGTCTCCGACGGTTGTTCCGGTTGCGATTGCGACTGCAGTTGCGATTGCGCTTGTTCGTTCGATGGCTGCTGCGATTCGCCGTCGTCCGTAAGGCATTGTGCGTCGTCATCGTCCGTTGCGGACTGTCCGGCAACATCTTGCCCGGCAATGTCGGCAACGTCCGATCCGACTGCGTTTTCAGCATCGGATTGTTGTGTCGATTCCGGCTGGCTCGCTGCGGATTCGGCGGCCACGTTGCCGCCATCCGTCACCGTTTCGTCGGCGAACGCGGTCGCGCCGGCTCCCGTGGTGCCGGCCAGCATCGCAATCGTGACAAGCAATGCGGTGAATTTTCCCATCCGCGCGCCACACCGGCTTATGAAGCCGGCAAGCGGGTCCTTCATCCACTTCATGACATGTCCATCTCTCATGGCGCTGCGGCGAATTGCCTATGCGCCTCCATGCCTTGAACCTTATGGATGAACGTTTTGAAACCCGTCCCCTCCATTGATGGGTTCGGGGAACGTGCGGACCCGCGAAAATCGCGGCCTTCCCCCTTATCCTTTACGCGGCCAGGCGGAAGCGTGCCGCATGATTCGGTGTCGGGGCCGCATCGACCGCACGACCATGCAGCACAACAGCATGCCGCCCATCGTGCAAACGATGGTCATGGCGAGCGCGCCCAGTTCGGTCGCACGTTCGTCGCGCACGTCGGCCGGATCTGGCGCGGGCAGCGGTATTGCGACGCGATGCCCGGAGACTAGCAGCCGATGCGTGTTGATGCCGTATGGCGTGCAGGTCATCAACGTCAGCCGGTCTTCGCCGGGCACGATTTTCAACCGTGAGACGTCGTCCGGTTCGATCACGCTGATTCGGTCCACTTCGTATCCCAGCGTCTCGTCCATCACTTTGATGTACATGAAATCGCCGTCGTGCAGTTCGTCGAGCCGTGTGAACATCAACGATTTGACCAGGCCGCGATGCCCGGTGACCACCGTATGCGAGTCAGTGCCGCCGACCGGCAGGCTGGTGCCGTACAGATGCCCTGCGCCGACGGCGAGCACCGGTTCGGACGTACCATGCCGAATCGGCAGTTCCACGCCGATTTTGGGCACCAATACCGTGCCCATGATGCCTGCGCCGGAATCCAGCAGGCCCTGATAGTTCGCGTCCGTGTCCGCCGCGGAAAGCCCGGAACCGCCGGAAGGCGCCGAATCGTCGGCGACATCAGCATCTCCGGCAGTGCCAGCCGGTCTGGTAGTGAACGGATCGGCCGCCTCGCCCAATACCGGCTGTCCTTCCACGGCAAGCCGCCGATTGTATGCGCGCGCCCGTTCCAACTCCTCCATCGCCATCGGATACGGCCATCCGGCAACCGTGCGAGCCGCCGAATCGGATGTCTCGGCCAAGCGCCGCGCGGAATGCGCCTGCATGGCGAACGGCAACGACGCGACCACCACCGCGCCCACGATCAGCAGCACGGACACGCACCGCACCAATATGAAACGAATCCGCCGCAGCCTGCGCGCACGAACCACATCGGCAATGTCAATCGCCTCGTAAAACGACGGCGTTCCAGCGAACGTTCCAGCAGACGTTCCAGCGAACGCAACAGTTCCGGCATGACCACTGTCGGCAGCTGCATCGGCATCAGATCCGACTCCGGCGCCATTGCCGATGCCATCGTTATCATCACCGGCATCATAGGAATCAGCCGAGGCGCCCGCCACGGCACCGAACAGCCGCATGGGCGAACGCAGCACCGTATGCGCATGCACGTAGGAATCCGTCCTGCGGGCGAGCAGACGGACGGGTTTACTCATCAATCGAGAGGCAGACCAAAACATGGGTTTCTCCTTCGAACACACCCATGTTCACACCCGCCATACGAAAGCCCTTGCCCCCTATAGGAGGGCTTACCCCTAGAAAGACAACGGTTTCAGGCACGAAACCGGCAATTTTGGCACCAAACCGCGCAGCACCCCACCTACCGGCGGAACGCAGCTCAGACAAGCCGTTTTTCAGAGGAATGCAAGTCAGACGAATGCAATCCAGGCGGACGAGCCCCGCAAATCCTTAAAAAACAGAAAAAGTCAAAGAAAGCGCTCAGATGAACGCACGCTCACCGAAAATCGCAGTGCCGACGCGCACGATGGTGGAACCTTCGGCGATGGCCAGTTCCATGTCGCCGGTCATGCCCATCGACAGTTCCCGGCAACGGTCCGTGCCCGGTTCGCCGGATGCGAGGATGAGGTCGCGGGTCTTGCGCAGGTGCGAGAAACCGCGGCGAATCACCGTTTCGTCGTGCACATGCGCGCCGACCGTCATCAGTCCCCGCAATTCGATGCCGTCCAACGTGCCGATTTTCTGCGCGATGCGGATGGCGTGCGCCGGATCGCAACCGGATTTCGATTCCTCGCCGGATTCGTTGACTTCCAGCAGCACGCCGACAGTAATACCGCGAGCCACGGCTCTACGTGAAATTTTTTCTGCCAAATCGATTGAATCGACCGATTCGATAGTGTCGACCACCGGCAGCACTTTGCCGATTTTATTGCTTTGCAGCTGGCCGATCAGGTGGAATGGAATATGCTCCGCCGCAGCATCCGGCGCGGCGCCTGCGACGCCCAGCGAAAACCCGCGTTCCGCGCATCGCCGTGCCAGCCCTTCGGCCTTCGCCGTCACTTCCTGCGGACGGTTCTCGCCGATCATGCGCACGCCGGCATCAATCGCAGCCATGATTTCGCCGATGTCGCGCGTCTTCGTGGCGGCCAGCAGGCGCACGGAGCCGGCTTCGCGTCCGGCTTGTTCCTCAGCTGCCGCGATGCGGTCGAGCACACGATGCACGCCGTCCGTGATCTCACGTGCGCGCGCATCGTCGATCACCTCGTTGGCGAGGTTCTTGTGATCCATGTATGCAGTCATCGTCCACCTCTCGCAAATTCATTCGACCGCCGGTCCGCGGCCGGCACCACCGTTTCCGGCATGTCGGCTGATATTTCGATACCAGTGTTACCAGAAAACCGCCGACAACGTATAAAGAAGCCCGTGCGATGACCTGAAGTGAAGCGATAAAGCGGTCATAAATTCGCGCGGGCTATAAAACTAGACGGCAGTAGAAGGGGGACTTCAAAGACTCCGTCTGCACATTTAATGTATCAGATAAATGCGCGCGAACCGCCGGAAAAACCAATAAATCTGAAAACTTTTTTTCAGATTTTATCCCCCTTGCGTAGTCCCTCCACCAAACGCTCCAATTTATCGACGCGATCGCTCAACACCATCACCTGGCATACCAGCGATTGGATCTTGCCCAACGGTACTTCCGACATCGCATTGTGGCTGTCCACAGCCGTATCATGCGGTTCCGGCTCTTCGGCCGCCTTGCGCATGATGTCCTCGTCTCGCTTCCAGCGTGCGATATTGCGTTCGATGCGCTTGTGCCCGATGACCGATGGGCTCAATCCCGCGGAAATGAAGATCGCAGTTGGCTTCTCCCCCTGCAGATACCGCCTCATGCAGTCGATTTGGAATTCCCTCGCATACGTGATTCTGCTGTCCGTCACCGCGTCGATCGACGGCAATGTACGCAGGTATTCGATTTCCGCTCTACTGAACTGTCGCTTCGTCATATTCGCCCCTTGTAAATCCCCTTTTGACCGGCCATACCGATAACGCATAGACCGAATTGCCGAAATCACCACCCAGAATACCGGATGACGCACATCACCTTACGCACACCCCAAACGAAACGCGCGGCCCGTATCACCATGCGCTAAATATCCTTCTCACACTGTGAGATACCTCACAGCGACGGCACGTTTCCGGAGCACGCTGCAGCCTCGGCATGGCACGTCACCGCACGTCCAGCAACGCATTCCACAATCGCGTCCCACGAAAACCGCCGTTCCGGCCGCCGATGCAGGTACAGTTGCAAGCATCGGCGCGACCGGTCTCCGCACCGGCAACACCGAACCGCCCGCCAACGACAGGAAGGAACCCCGTGCCAGGTCGTTTCGCCCCCACCCCATCAGGTCGCATGCACATCGGCAACATCTATGCGATGCTCGGAGCATGGCTGTCCGCGCGCAGCCGCGGCGACGGCATGCTGCTGCGCATCGAAGACATCGACGAACCGCGCGTGGTGCCCGGCGCGGCCGAACTGATAATGGACGATCTGCATTGGCTTGGCTTGGATTGGGACGGCGATCCGGTGTTCCAATCCGCTCGGCACGACCTGTACCGTGAGGCGCTGCATTGCTTGGAAAACCTGACGATTGACGACGCATACGATTCGCCGTTTGACGAGCGCAACGACCACACCCCCGCAGTCGGCAGCGCAGCCAACAACGCAATCAATGGCACAACCCCGCTGATTTACCCTTGCTTCTGCTCGCGCGCCGACATCCGCGCAGCCTCCGCACCGCAGGAAGGCGACCGTTTCATGGTGTATCCCGGCACGTGCCGCCGGCTTATCGCCAGCAATCCGGATACCGTCCGGCGGCGGCTGGCCAACGGCGACCGCCATTCGCTGCGCATCGCCATGCCAGCCGACACAAACCCGCACGCAACCGTCCAATTCGATGACGCAGTGTTCAGCCATCAGGAATTCAATCTGGCGCACGACGTCGGCGATACCATCGTGCGCCGCGCCGACGGCCTGTTCTCCTACCAGCTGGTGGTGGTCGTGGACGATCTTGACATGGGCGTCGACGACATCGTGCGCGGCCGCGACCTGCTCCGGTCGAACGCCTTGCAAATCGCCATTCGCCGAGCGCTTATCAAGGCGGGATTCCGCAAGGCGAAAACGCAGGCCTCTGCACCATCGCAGCACGCACCACAATCGCAATACACCCCATATAACCCCGAAAACCCACGGTATGCGCATCTGCCGCTTATCGACAACGCGGCCGGCCGCAGGCTCGCCAAACGCGAGCGCTCTTTGGATATGGGGGCGCTGCGCGCGCATGGCGTCACCGCGGAACAGGTTGTCGGCTATTGTGCGTGGCTGCTTGGTTTGCAGGGCGATTCCGCGCATACCAGTCCGCAGCCGATGAGCGCCGTCGAGGCGTTGCAGGAGTTCGATTGGGGTAAGGTACGGGCCGATACGGCCGACCGCAGTATCAGCCAAGACGATTTCGACGCGTATTTCGGCCTGTGACAACGGCTGGCCGGGTCTCGCCGAATTGCCGAGACGACCCGGTCAGTCCGGGAAACAGCAGAAAGCAGCAGAAAATAACGGGAAGCAGTCGACGTTCAGCCGATCCACAGCTCCGAGTCAAGCGGATATTCGTTGACCTTGCAGCCGTCCAAATGCATGGATTGCTCCTGCATCAGCGGCGCCAACTGGCCTTCGCCGGCGCAGGTCGTTTCGTTGTCGATGTGCCCCAGCCGGTGTCCGACCTCGTGGTTGATCACCATCGTGCGGTATCGCGCCAGGTTGCCGCCGGCGGCGAGCCATTGTTGCGCGCCACCGTTCCAACGGTCGTCGTTGACGATCACGTTGTTGTCGACCCTGCAGCTGTATTCCACCGAGCATGATGGCGAGAACGACGTCATTTCCGATGCTTGGGACAGCACGAGATTGAAATCGCAGTTGCCGTCCGTGGATTGGTCGAATATGGCTCCGGCGCGTGGCCATCCGTGTTCATCGTTGAGGATGCGGAACGCCGCGTTGCCGAATTCGTCGGCCGAACCGACGTTTCCTTTGGTTGCGATGCAGTAATGGTATTGCGTTACCGGTTTGCCGCTGTTTTGCGCGGTTTCCTGCGCTTTGTTCAGAATCGCGGTTTTCTCGTCGTCGCCCAGTGCCGCCGATTGCGCGCTCACCGCTTTGGCGACGGCCTGCTCTTCCTGCGATTGTTTGGTTTCCGGTTTGGTTTTTTTGGCCGTCTTATGCTGATTGGTTTTGGCTGTTTTCTTGGCTGGCTTCTTGGCCGACGTCGAATGCGTGGCTTGTGCCGTCGTCTGCGTGCTCGGCGTCATGCGGACCAGCAGTGCGTGCACGCTGCAGGACGTCATCGATGCGATCAGCAGGAACAGCACGAGCACCAGCACGGCGGCCCTGCGGATGCGAAACGCCTCAAGCCGTTCCCGTTGGCCCATTGTGGCGTCGGCTTTCGGATCGAGCGCACGTATGATACGACGAATCCGCTTCAATCCAGCCTCCCGATATGGTGATGTTTCTCTCTTCGACAACAGTACCAGTCTCAGTCAACATGCCGAAGCCGCCGACCGCCATGCATACCACCTATGCGTAAGGCCCGTGGTTCCGGAGGGAATCACGGGCCTTACCAGCATGCCAGACGAATGCCGGCAATCGTCAAAGTAATGCTCAGGCGAACAGCACCTTGAACAGGAACGCGCCGACGATAGCGCCTGCGATCGGGGCCACGACCGGAATCCAGGCCTCGCCCCAGCGGGAATCGCCCTTGTTCGGAATCGGCAGGATGGCGTGCAGGAGGCGCGGCATGAGGTCGCGGGCAGGGTTCAGGCCAGGGCCGGTCGGGCCGCCCATGGAGGTCACGAGGCCCCACACGATGAAGCCGACGACGATGGACGCGGCGGCTGGGTTCGCCTTGCCCCACGGCAGGGACAGGCAGCACAGGGCGCCGAGCACCAGCATGAAGGTGCCGAAGAACTCGTTGAGGAAGTAGTTCACGCGGTCGTTGTGCGCGTCGGTGGTGCAGAAGGTGCCGAGGATGGCTTCGGCATCGTCGGTGTCCTTGTAGTGCGGCAGGTAGGTGACGTACACGATGAGCTGGCCCGCCACTGCGCCGAGCAGCTGGGCGATGATGTACGGCAGGACCTCGTTCCACGGGAACATGCCGTTGACGGCCTGCGCGAGGGTCATGGCCGGGTTGATGTGGGCGCCGGAGACGCCGCCGAACATCAGGACCGGGAACATGACGCCGAAGCCGTAGCCCATGGCGATGTTCAGCCAGCCGGCATGGTAGCCCTTGGTGTTTTTCAGTTCCGCGTTGGCGACAGCGCCGTTGCCGAAGACCATCAGCACGGCGGTGCCGACGAATTCCGCGGCAAGCTTGGTGAAGAGTGTGTATTCCACTGCAGTTTCCTCTGTTGCTTCTTCTCTTGGCGATTCTTACGATTCGTGCGATTCGAGATGAATTGCGATTCCGCTCTGGGCGGACAACAGCGCACTACCTTACTCCGTACGGAGGAAGTAACGCGGCTTTGGGCGGACACATGTCCGAAATACGAAAAAGACCCAAGCCATTGGCTTGGGTCTTGTCTGTGCCCCCTCAGGGATTCGAACCCTGGACACGCTGATTAAGAGTCAGCTGCTCTAACCAACTGAGCTAAAGGGGCGTTGGTCTTGGCGAGGTTTTTGTTCTCGCTGAGCACATGGAGTAAATATACTCAGAATCGGAAAGAACGCAACCCTCGGCGTGTCGCAATCATAAAACCGCTATTTTCCAACGTTTTCAGCAAATCGCCATCTATGGTGCGCATCGCGTCATACGACGAAAAATGCGGCGCGATGGCGCCATAAAATCCAAGTAATCACATTTTCTTCACATTCTGCCGCAATGCAACCACTCCGACAGTCAACGGCACGAACTTTTCCATCACACATTTCCACCGCAGCGAGCCGAATAGCACGCATCATCGTCGAGCCCGTCGGCGCGCCAGAGGCCCTTTATAATAAGGACCATGGCGCGTCACAGGAGTATATAACGCGCATCAAGAAGGAGAAAGGCTTACCTATGGCATGCCCAAATTGCGGTCAGCCGACCATCGAAGGCGCTAAATTCTGCGCCTCGTGCGGATCACCGCTCACCCAAACGACCGCGGCGGCACCGCAAGCGCCGGCCGCGCCGGAATCCGATGACGGCACCATGCTGTCTTCCGCGCCGCACATGGCACCGGCCCCGCAGATGCCGACCACTGCCGTCCCGCTGCCCAATAGCGCCGCACCGGCAGCTCCGCAAACCACCGTCCCGCAGCCCACCACACCGCAACCGGCGGCACAAGCACAGCCGACCGCTCAGGCGCAGGCAACGCAACCGGTGGCACCACAGGCCGCGCCGACGCAGCAGTTCCAGTACGCGCCATCCCCGGCCCCGCAGCCGGCAGCAGCGCCGCAGCCAAGCCAGCCGACCCAGCAAATCGCCCGTCCGGCGGCCGATCCCACCATCACCGCGCTGACCACACCGCAGTCCATGAAGACCATGGGCGCCAGCCTCGGCATCGGTCTCGGCGCGAGCGTGGTGTTCGCACTGCTCGCATCAATCGTCTTCTTCATGGGCAATGCCGCAGCCAGCAACGGGCTTGCCGGCATTCCGGGCTTTTCCGACACCGCCTCCTTCCTGGGCAACAACGGTGTGTCCGGCTCCGGCCCGAATTTCTTCCAGATTCTCTTCACCGTGATGACGCTCGGCGTTGGCGGTTCGCTGAATCTCAAAACCAGCTCCCAGGGCTTCTCGCTGAGCAATCTCGGCATTGACGCCTCGCACGTCAGCGTGACGCTGCCGGTCGGACTGCCCGGTGTGGCATTGGCGATCGGCGCCGCGTTCGGCGCATACATGCTGGCACGCAGGTTCGCGCTTCGTTTCAAGTGGACGGGCGTCATCAGCTCGCTGATCGTCGGCGTGCTGTCCGGCCTGGTGCTGCTGGTCTTCGCCGCCATCTTCCCGGTGACGGTGGGTGGTTCCTACAGCGACTATTCCGCTTCCGCATCGCTTTCCGGCGTGTCCTTCCGCACGTTCTGCATGGCGTTCCTGCTGTCGGCGGCCGGTGCGCTGGCCGGCTACGCGTTGGCACAGTATGCGGGCGATTCGGGTAACGTCTTCTCCGCCGCTTGGCGTTGGACACACCGCGCTCGTGGCTTCGTGCGCACGCTGGTCGAATCGTTTGCGATCTACGGCGTGCTGTTCCTGGTGCTTGGCCTGGTGGCAACAATCGCCATGTCCGCCGCGAACCATCTCGGCGCAGGCGGTCTGCTGCTGGTTCCGCTGCTGTTCCCGGCTCTGCCGCTTATGCTGATTTCGCTGTCCTCGTTCGGCGGCATCACCTTCTCGACGTCCAGCTACAGCGTCCATACGATCACGTTGTTCAACGTGTCCTCCCTCAGCCAGTATGGCTGGATTCTGTGGATCTGCTTCGTGCTGTTCCTGCTTGCCACGTTCTATATCGCGCTGCGTGAGACCGCGCGCAATATGTACGACCCGTATTACGCGGGCTGGCAGCATACGTGGAAGGCTCCGGTGGCCGCGATGGCGTTCTGGCTGGCCGCGGAGTTCCTGTTCACTTATTTCGCGGCGAGATACGCCTCGTCCAGCATGTCGATGACGACCCCGATGTGGTATTTCCTCGTCGCCGGCATCTGGGCGTTCCTGATCGAGGTGATTACGATGACGTTCGGTCCGACGCTGGTGGCGTCCCTGCCGGGCATGTGGCGGATCATCGTCGGTGGCACCGTGCAGCAGACCCCGCAGAACGTGGTCGATTACGTCAAGTCCTGCGATCCGTCCTACGGCATGAAGAAGACCTCTGCCACGGCGAGCGGCACGACCGCAACAGCGACCATGCCGACGGCTTCGGCTGCCGCACAGCCGGCCAATCCAACTACTCCGGCAGCTCCGGCCGCATCGGTCCCCCAGCCCGCGACGCCGGCTGCGCCAATGCCCGCGCCCACCGCTCCTACCGCAACGCCTGTTTCACAGGCCGTTCCACAACCGGTCGCCCCGACGTCCATGCCCAATACGACAACGGGCAACACGGCAACGGGTGCGGTGCCGCTGCCGCAATCGCCAGCAGGCGCGGCTTCTATGCCGGTCGCAGCTCCGGGGGCAGGTCAGCCGCTCGACCCAAAAACTAAGAAGACGATCCTTATCAGCGGCATCGTAATCGGTGCCCTGATTGTGTTGGGCATTGTCTACGGTGTGCTCAACTCGACCGTCTTCAGCGCGAAATCCGTGGCGCAAAGCTATCTGACGGCGATTGCCGACGGCAAGTATGGCAAAGCCAATGGCATCGCCGATCCGTAGGTGGACAAGGACCAGCTCAAGCTGCTGTCCGACACCGTAGCGAAGGCCGACAACGCCACGATCGCCAACCCGCATATCGATAGTGTCAAAACCGTCGAAGGCGTGGCCAAGGTCAACGTGACGTATTCGCTGAACGGCAAGAACGTCAACGATTCGCTCACCATCAACAAGGACGGGTCGAAGTTCCTGCTGTTCCCGAATTGGAAGATCTCGAGCCCACTGCTCAAGACCATCACCGTGTCGGTGCCCAATGCCGTGGAATCGTTGTCCGTCAACGGTGTTGACGTGACCGCGAAGAATGCGGAGAAGTCGGACAGCGGCACGTGGACGTTGCGCGTCTACCCGGGTTCGTACAAGGTGTCGATCGGCAAGTCAGGGTATGTCACCAGCGGCATCACCATGGTGCGCACGAACGCGGACTCCGATGCCGCCGATCTCAAGATCATGCCTACGGCCAAGCTTAAGGAGGACTTGAGCAAGGCCGTGAACGCCAAGCTGGACGAATGCGCGAAGTCCACCGACTACGCACCGGAAGGCTGCCCGTTCGGCTTCGACCTGTACGACGAGGACTACTACCGCAACTTCGCATGGTCCATCAGCGTCTATCCGAAACTGTCCGACATCGATCTCGATTACGGCACGTTCTCCACCCGGCAGGGCAAGGCGAAGTGCACGTATGAAGAGAAGAATTTCGACGATTCGTGGGAGTCTCAGGACGACAGCACCCACTTCACCGTCAACGGCAGCTTCAGCATCAGGGATGGCAAGCTCAGCGTCACGATTGACGATGAGGACTGATGCCGGCTAAAGAGCGGATATAGGAAAATCCCCCGCACCAATCGGTACGGGGGATTTTCGATGCTTAAGCTCAGACGTGTTTCAGCCTGAAGTCATTCACCGCCGGTCCGTAAGGACGTCGAGCGGTGAATGGGGCGAAATCACTCAGCGACGACCTTCACGAAGAAGTTGGCGGTGATTTCCGGGTGCAGGGCGACGGTTGCCGGGAAGTCACCGGTGGTCTTGATCGGCTCAACAGTGATGTTCTTCGGGTTGACCTCAACCTTGGAGGAGAGCGCGATGGCGATCTTCTCTGCGGAGATGCCGCCGAACAGCTTGCCGGACTCGGAGACCTTGGCAGCGATTTCGACGGTGGAACCCTCGATGATTTCCTTGGCGGCAACAGCCTCTTCGCGGGTGGCGACGGCCTTGGCCAGACGAGCGCGCTTCATGGCCTCGATCTGGGCGGCGGCACCCTTGGACCAAGCGAAGGCCAGGCCCTGCGGGAACAGGTAGTTGCGGGCGTAGCCGGACTTGACGGCCACGACGTCACCCGGGTGACCCAGGTGGTTGACGGACTTGGTGAGAATAACCTTAGTTTCAGCCATTGTTCAAACCTCTCTAAGATCAGCGGCCGGACGTGGCGTACGGCAGCAGGGCCATCTCGCGGGCGTTCTTGATAGCCTTGGAGATCTCGCGCTGCTCCTGCACGGTGACACCGGTGATACGACGGGAACGAATCTTGCCGCGATCGGAGATGAACTTACGCAGCAGGGCGACGTCCTTGTAATCGATCTCGGTGACCTTGGCGGCCTTCAGTGGATTCGGCTTCTTCTTAAACGGCTTGACCGGCGGCTGCGGCCTCTTGCGTGACATCTTGATGTTCTCCTTAAAATCTGGAAATACTGCGATTAAGCTGCTTGTTTCGCTGTTCGCCTATGTTGCGGACGGGGTTCGGTCCGTCAGAATTCCGGTTCGTCGCTGTCGCCGCCGAATTCGGAGGAACCTCCGAAGGACTGGGACGCGCCGAAGGAACCGAAGGACGAGCCGGAGTTATCCGAGCTTGACCACGGGTCCGAGGCCGGAGCGGACTGTGCGGGAGCGGCGTTGACCGGAGCGGAGGCTCCACCCTGATATCCGGCGCCGCCAGCATAGCTGGAGCCACCCTGATATCCGCCGTTGTTGCCGCCGAAACCGCCGTTGTTGTTGGCGTTGTTGTAGCCGCCGCGATTGCCGCTGAAGCCTCCGTTGCCGGACGAGCTTTGACGGGTCACCTGGGCGGTCGCGTAGCGCAGGGACGGGCCGATTTCGTCGACCTGCATCTCGATGACGATTCGCTGGGAACCGTCCTGCGCCTGGTAGGAACGCTGCTGCAGACGGCCTTGCGCGATGACGCGCATGCCCTTGGACAGACTCTGCGCGCAATGTTCGGCCATGTCGCGCCACGCAGAGCAGCGCAGGAACAGGGCCTGACCGTCTTCGAACTGGTTCGAGTTACGGTTCCAGGTGCGCGGAGTGGAGGCGATCGTAAAGCTGGCGACGGCGGCGCCGCTGCCAATGGTACGAATTTCCGGATCGGCCGTGAGGTTGCCCACCACGGTGATTACAGTTTCACCTGCCATGTCGTTACCTACTTACTTTGCAGCTTAGAAAGCTTGGTTTACTTACTTGCGAAGAATCTTCGTACGGATGACGGATTCGTTCAGGTTCAGCAGACGATCGAGTTCGTCGCTGGTGGCCGGCTCAGCGGAGTAGTTGACCACGACGTAGTTACCTTCGGTCTTGCCGGCGATTTCGTAGGCAAGCTTGCGACGGCCCCAGATGTCGATGTTCTCGACGGCACCGCCTTCCTTGGTGACAGTTTCCAGATACTGCTCGGTCAGCTTCTTCAGACCGCGCTCATCCAGCTCAGGATCAGCAATGAACATCAGTTCGTACTTATGCGCAGACATCACCCACCTCCTTCGGACTATCGGCCATGGACCTTCCATGGCAGGAGTGTGTATGCGTGCTGCCTTCAGGCATCGATAAGTCGCAATGAACATATGGATACGATTGATGGCAACTTGTACAGGCTACCCCGACGCCGCGACGTATCGAAACGGCGTCTGCCGGGCGCGAAATCACGTGCGGAGGCAAGCAAAAAGCCCCGCTCGCAAGCGGGGCTTAATCGCAAAGAATCGTAATAAATCCTGAAATATCGCGAGAGCCGTATGGCAATCGCGCGAAATATCAGGCGTAGATGTTGCGCGGGCGCATGTCTTCGGGCAGGCCGTTGAGCAGCGTCGAAACGGAGCCGGATTCGAACACGGAGCGGATGCCGGCGGCCAGCAGCGGGGCCACGGACAGGACGGTCATGTTCGGCAGGCGCTTCTCTTCGGGCACCGGAACGGTGTCGGTGAGCACGATTTCGCGGGCGCCGCAGTCGCGCAGGCGCTCCACGGCCGGACCGGACAGCAGGCCATGGGTGGCGACAAGCGTCACGGACTTCGCGCCGGCATTGTTCAGCGTGCGCACGGCCTCGCAGATGGTGCCGGCGGTGTCGATCATGTCGTCGACGACCACGCAGTCGCGTCCCTTCACGTCACCGATGATGCCGTGTGCCTCGGCATGGTTCGGGCGCGTGGTGTCACGGGTCTTGTGGATGAAGGCGAGCGGCAGTCCGCCGAGCTTGGCGGCCCACTGTTCGGAAACCTTGATGCGGCCGGCGTCCGGGGACACGATGGTGGTGTTCTCCAGCGGCATGCTGTTGCGCACGTAGTCAAGCAGGATCGGCATGGCGGTGAGATGGTCGACCGGGCCGTCGAAGAAGCCCTGCTCCTGGGCTGCGTGCAGGTCGACCGTCATGATGCGGTCGGCGCCGGCGGAACGGAACAGGTCGAACATGAGGCGTGCGGTGATGGGCTCGCGGCCCTGATGCTTCTTGTCCTGGCGGGAGTAGCCGAGGAACGGCGCGACCACGGTGATGGAACGTGCGGAGGCGCGCTTCATGGCGTCCACCATGATGAGCTGCTCCATGATCCACTTGTTGATCGGCTCGGTGTGGGCCTGCATCACGAAGGCGTCGGCGCCACGGACGGGCTCGGTGTAGCGCACGTACATCTCGCCGTTGGCGAAATCGTATGCGGTGGTCTCAAGTACGTCGGTTCCCAGGTATTTTGCGGTTTCCTGAGCCTGCTCGGGGTACGCGCGACCCGTCACCAGAGCCAGTTTCTTATCCGGAGTGCCTTCGAGAATCGCCGACATGCTTGCCTTCCCAATTGTTCGGTGCGTGAAATTAAGCCAAACTCCAATATAACAATGCGGGTGCCCACGGCACGCGGCCGTTGCGGAAGCGTTTCACCATACCGCTCCAAACTGCCGTCGGCAACATCAAAAAATCCCCAAACCATCGACGTAGAAGGCACATACCAACGCCAATGGTTTGAGGAAAACCGGATTACCGGACTATTCGGCGGACGCGAACGCCTCGCGGATCTGCGCCGCGTTGCCGTAGGACGCCTGCGCGCCGTAGCCGGTGGCCGCGTACGCCGAAACGTACGAGGCGAGTTCGGCGGCTTCGGACAGCGCCAGTCCGGACGCCAGACCTGCCAGCACGGTGCCCATGAAGGAATCGCCGCAGCCGGTGGTGTCGACGGCCTTGACGCGTACCGGGGCGATGCGCTGGACACGGTGTTCCGGATCGTCCGCGGTGCCGTCGAGTACCACGGAACCGTCGCCGCCAAGCGTCACGATCGCCTGTTCGAAGCCGAATCCGCGCAGTTCGTCGAGCGCGTGCCACCAGTCGAACGAATCCCAATCGTCGTTCTCCGGCTCGTCGATGCCGAGCAGTTGCGCCATTTCATGCTCGTTGACGAGCAGGATGTCGGATGCTTCGATCAGTTCCGCCGGCAGAGACGGGGTGAACGGCGAGTCGTTGAGCAGCACCTTCACGCCCGCCGCGTGGCACATGCGTGCGGCGGCCGTCACCGTTTCGATCGGGCTTTCCAAGCATAGGCCAAGCACGGAAGACCGTACCAGCGCCTCACGCACGGATTCCACATAGTCCACAGTGACCTGCGCGTTCGATCCCGGAGAGTAGACGATGGTGTTTTCGCCAGTTGCGTCCACGGTGATCACGGTTGTACCGGATGCTCCAAGCACGCGGCGAACATGCGTGGTGTTCACACCAGCTTCACCTAGGGCGCCCAGCAGGAAGTCGGCGTTGGAATCGGAGCCTACCGCGCCGAACATTTGCACGGTTGCGCCGATGCGCGCTGCGGCGGCCGCCTGGTTGCCGGATTTACCGCCTGGCAGCAGCTGCAGCGGACCGCCGGTGATGGTCTCCCCCGGCCCTGGCAGACGCTGTGCGGTGACGGTGTAATCCGCATTCATCGAGCCGATTACGGACACTGTGCCGTGGATGCGGTCCAATGCAGAGAGAACTTCAGTCGCGCTCATCTTTGTCTTCCTTAAATGAAGAGGAGATTTGTGAAATATTGTTTTTCAGTAATCGCAATTTTACAAATCTCCATTGTTTATATTGAGGATGTTTTATGCGATTGTTTGGCCGGTTACGCTTATTCGGCTTTGGTTGCGAGTCCGGAGATGCGGGTCATGAATTCGTTCAGGAAGCGCGGCACATCAACGCCGACTGCCACCTTCATGGTCTTGACCGGATCGTTCAGACGGGTTTCATCGCCAATGGTACGTCCGCGGGTCGGGCCTTCCACGTCGACCTTCATATTGATGTCAAAGGTGGTGACGAGGGTCGGGTCCACTGCCACGCCGACGGCGAGCGGATCGTGCAGACCGCAGCCGCCGAGGTGCGGCGAAGTGGTCTCGTAGGCCTTGATGTAGAAGTCGGTCATGTCCGCGAGGAACTTGCCGGCCTTGGTGCCAAGGTCACGCCACTGTTGGGTTTCCTTATAAGTAAGCAGGGTCTGCAGGGTCACGTCGAGGCCGATCATGGTGGTCGGGGTGCCGGAGCGGAACAGGTAGTCGGCGGCTTCCGGATCCTGCGAGATGTTGGCTTCCATCCATGCGTTGCAGTTGCCAGGTACGGTCAGTGCGCCGCCCATGAGCACGATTTGGCCGATTTCGTCTTTGATTTCCGGTGCTTTCTTCAGTGCGGCTTCGATGTTGGTCATCGGGCCGGTCGGCACGTAGATGAGGTCCTTGCCGTAGGTCTTGACGGCGTCGATGATGAAGTCGACGGCCGATTCGGTTTCGACGGAACGGTTGGAGTCGGGGATGTCCACGTCGCCGATGCCGTTGTCGCCGTGGATGAACGCGGAGACGGGCAGCACTTCGAAGTGGTCGGTGGCGCTGGAGTGCGACAGGCCTTGGTAGACCTTGACTTCCGGGTGGCCGAGTAGGTCGGTGACGGCGAGCGCGTTGCGTACGCCCTGTTCCACGAGCACGTTGCCGTAGGTGCCGGTGATGCCGATGAGTTCGACTTCCGGGCTGCCCAGCGCGTAGGAGATGGCGAGCGCGTCGTCGACGCCGGTATCGAGATCAAGAATGAGCTTCTTCATGATTGCGCCTTCCTCGTTGATTGGCTGTGACGGCCGTTCGCGTCCGCGCGGCTGCCGCCTTTGTTGTGTTCTTTTTTTGTGCGATGTTTTATGCGATTGTTGTGTGGTGTTGAGTACGGTCTCTGTATCACCTCATAACATTATGATAAAACGTTTTATCAAGATTTCCAAATCATCCTTTCGACGTGCGTGTCGCGGCGGAAAACCGCCCTTTCTCCGATATGCGCCCCACGTTACACGCGTAATACGCAATACACGCATCGCACGCGCTATGCGCGTTATGCGCAAGCGGCCTGCACCAGTTTCGGCGTCAACACCTTCACCTGCGGCGAGGCGAGCCACGGACGGCCCGCACCGGAATCGCCATCGCCACGTACCACGGCGTCGATTCGACTGCCCAGCATGCCCCAGCCGGCGGCGGCCAAATCGACCACGCTCTGTTCGACGGTGGTCATGCGCAAACCCAATCCGAATCGTTTGAGAATGTTGTCGTAGCCGATCACCTGCATGTCTTCGGTGACGTGCAGCCCGCGTTCCGCCATACGCTGACGGAAGCCGAGCGCCATCACGTCGTTGCAGCAGAACACGGCGGTCGCACCGCCGTCGATGATCTGGTCGGCAGCATGATAGCCGCCATCGAAACGGTAGTCGCCGGACACGCACAACGCGGGATCGAACCGCTCCCCCGCCTGCTCGATCGCATCCACGAAACCACGGCGACGGTCGACCGCGCTCGATTCGGCCACATCGCCCGTCACAATGCCGATGCGCTTGTGCCCGCCTTCCAGCAGGTACTGGGCCGCAAGTCGACCGCCGAGATAGTTGTCGAAGCCGACCGCGTCACACCAACCGCATTGCGTCAGTCGGTCGATGAGCACCACCGGGCAGGTGACACGCTCCACGTCCTCACGCAACGCGGCGCCGGCACCGGCCGCGCAGGATTCGCGCGCGGGAATCAGCAGCACGCCATCCACCCCACGTGACGTCAGCCTGCGCAGCAAAGCCTGTTCCGACTCACGCGAATCATCCGAATTGGCCACAATCAGCGAATACCCCTGCGCAGCGCATTCATCCTCCACGCACTTGGCAAACGCCGCGAAAAACAAGTTCTCAATATCAGGCACAATCAACGCCACCAACTGGGATTGCTTGGTCACCAAGCTTCGCGCGCTCTGATTCGGCACATAATTCAGTTTCTTCGCCGCATCGGCAATGACCCTGCGCTTCTCCTCGGACACGCGAGCAGGACGATTATTCAACACCAGCGAAACCGTCGTCACAGACACCCCTGCGGCAGCGGCCACATCCTTCAGCGTCGCACGATACGCCATCCAAACCCCCTTAAAACGTTTATCCCTCCAGCATAAATACCACGCAAACCTGACGCGCCCAGCATCGCAACAACAAACAAATTCCTTTCACAGCAAAATAATCCGCACTATTTCCACCGGTAAATCGTTTCTCGGAAGTGTTTTTTGCATACTCGCAACATTTGTCCAAAATGAGCGCCGCACAAGAAGAAAGAAACCAGCAATGCGGCCAACCACGCAGAAAAACAATGTGAGACAGCGCAAAACCATCGCCATCGTCACAGTGATCGCAGTGGTCGCCATCGCACCCACCAAACGCTATGAGAGGTCGAGATCTCCGTCCGTGCGTAGAAACTCCATCAGGTTGAGATGCCTTACGCCGTCACGTTGCATTGGCAGCTGGTCCAAACTGAACAGGTATTTCGGATACCCGTCAGCCAGCTTCGTGAATGGACGGAATTCACGCTCCTCAACATTAGGATCCTGCACACTCATCGACACCTGCACATAGGCGTACCGTTCCCGCTTACGCACAATGAAGTCGCACTCCAGCTTACCAATAATGCCCACGCTCACCTCGTAGCCTTTCGACCTCAAATGCACGTACAGCGCATTTTCCAAGGCTGGTCCGTAACTCATTCGCGTACCAGCGTTACGCGCGAATCGTATGCCAGGATCCGCAAGATAATACTTCTCCCCTCCTCTCAACGACCTGCGCGAACGCAAATCGAATCGCGGGCATTTGTAGAGGACCTTCGCACTCTCCAACAGCCGGACATAGTTCGCAAGAGTCTCACGTTTGACCGTCACGCCTTCGCCATGTTTCATATAGTCGACGATCCCCGACAGATTCGTGGGAGCTGCATAGTTGTTGATGAGATAGTCCTGCACACGCTGGAAGGTATCGCGGTGACGCACCACTTTGCGTGCGGCTATGTCTTTGTTGAAGATCTGCCCTATGACCTACCACAACCAAGAACCTAACCCACGAAAACAGCAGAAACCCCTCAACTCTTCAATTCCACTACAAAGGTCACATCACGGCATACGCACGCCGACGCGCGTATGCGTGCACGACTCCAGCAACGAGCCGTACCCGCCGTTAGATGGCAGGCTTCACTATCGTGACGCCATGCGTTAGCGTCACCACGCAACGATAGGAACACACTATTCAATAGTGCATCATGAAAGCGTGACGTTGCCCTTGCGCAGGTGCCGTAAGACTCCGCGGACAAAGCAATGAGGCTTCCCCGTGAGAAGGGAAGCCTCATATTCCATTCATTCTATTCAGCGATGATGACGCCGAATCACCGATCATCCTTTGGGAACAACGCGTCGAAGGCATGTTCCATCACGGACTTACGGCGGATCACACCGACGAGCCTGCCATCACCATCCACCACCGGCAGTTTCTTGAACTGCTTCTTGGCGAGGATTCGGGCCACCTCTCCAACATGCTGGTCGGGCGTGGCGGCAACGACCTTACGCGTGGCGATGTCCATCACCTTCTTGCCGGAGAGCGCCTGCACCTTGGAGGCCACGGTTTCGTCGTCGAACACCACCATCGTCGAACCGGTGCCGGTGGGAACCGTACGGGATTCATAGGTGGCAATCGATTTCAGGATATCGCCGTCGCTGACGAAGCCGACGAGCCTGCAATCGCCGTTCACCACGGGAAGGCTGGAGACGTTGAGGCGGATGAACTCGCGCACCACATGCGTGATGTCATCGCTGTCCAGGCAGCTGTAGGGCTGATCGTCCATAATCCCGCCGATGGACTGTTCCTGGGCCTGCTTGAACAGGGAGGCAGCGGGGGCCACGTATGCGCCGGCGTAGTGATGCTCGACGGGCTGACCTTCAGTGGTTTCGGCCGCGACTTCGGCGGAGGCTTGCGCCTCGTAGGCCTTGGCGTTGCGTGCGGCCTTCTCCTTGGCACGGCTGGTGACGGTGAAGATGCAGATGATCAGGGCGACCAGCGAGATGGCGGCGCACAGCAGGTAGGAGAACGCGATGCCGCTGGCCGTGGCGGACTTCACACCCTGGGACATGTGCGAGGCGGTCACGGATGTTTCTGCGGTGACCAGAAGCGAGGTCGCAATGGCTGCCGCGATCTGGCGGCCGGTGTTGGCGATGGCGTTGCCATGGGCGATCATGTCGTTCGGCAAAGCGTTGACGCCCCAAGTGTTGATCGGCATGTTGGCGATAGCCTGACCGGATGCCTGCAATGCGCAGAACACGGCGACAAACAGCACTGATGTCCTGGTGTTGATGGTGCCGAGAAGACCAAGAGAGATGGTCATGAGCGCAAGGCCGCCGATGCCCACGCCGCGCGGGCCGAATTTGTCGAATGCGGCACCGGCGACCGGACTCAGGATGATGCCGACCGCCGCGGCGGGCAGCATGACCATGCCGGTGACGGTGGCGGATTGGCCGAGCACATTCTGGATGAAGATAGGCAACGTCACGTTGGTTGCGGCGACTGCGGCGTTAATCAGAGTGACCAGAATTGCGGAGTTGCGGAAGTTGCGGGTGGCAAGGGTGTCAACGCGCAACAATGGCTCATCGAGCTTGACTTGCTTGTATACGAATGCGACGAAGGCCACAAGACCAACGACGATTGAGGTAATGACGACCGGACTGGTCCATCCCATCGTGGAAGCGGACGAGAAGCCATAGAGCAGGCCACCGAACGCGATGGTCGAAAGGATCACGGACAGGACATTGAGCTTTGGGTTCTTCAACTCGCCGACGTTCTTGAGCATCATCGTGCCTCCGACAAGGATGACCAGTGCCACAACTGCGATGCCAATGAACATCGGGCGCCATCCGAAACCGTCAATCACCAGACCACCGACAACCGGGCCGATAGCCGGGCCGGCGGCCATGACGATACCGGCCATGCCCATGGCGGTGCCGCGCTTATCCGGCGGATAGACGAGCATCGGCACTACGGCGACCAATGGCAACAGCACGCCGGAGCCGGCGGATTGCAGTATGCGTCCGACGAGCAACAGCACGAAATTCGGCGCGACGGCACACAGCAGTGTGCCGACCATGAAAGTGGCAAGGGCTCCGGCGAAGAGCTTTCGGGTGGAGAATTTATCAATCAGATAGCCTGAAATCGGCACCATGATGCCCGATACCAGCATGTAGACGCTGGTCACCCACTGCACGGTGCCGGTGGTGATATTGAAATCACGCATCAGTGCCGGCAAGGCCGGTGACATGACGGTCTGGTTGAGCAGCGCGATGAACGAGCCGACGACGATCACGCCCACGACGATGAATCGGGCGTGCGAATCAATAGGCTTTACGGAACTGGCGGCGGACCCGAATTCCGCGGTTTTCTGTGAGGTCACAGCATTTCCTTCTGTTGGTAACGGCATGTGTGGGCGATCCGGCCCCATACTTGTGTCAAGACGCGGGGACACCGATGAGTCCGGGGTAAAGGAAAAGCCGCCATCCGTTCCGCATTCATATACGGCAAACGATTCGCGGCTTTGCGTAAGTTGATGGCTATGGTGAGCGATTCATGCGACGCCGACCGCGGATGGGCCATCGGTGCATCCCGGCATAAGGCGTGTCCCCGCTACACCAGCATCGAAAAAAGGGACATTTGTGGATTGGCAAACAGAACATTGCCGACGAACGACCCACGGCAGGTGCGTGCGATGAACATCGCGTAGCGATACAGGTTCATGGCATCTCCTTGACGGGTCTTCGTACGGCAGACATCGAGAAGCCTATCATCATTCAGATCGACGGTGAAACCCACGCATGCCCGACAATACACAAAATCTTTACAAAAGGATTGGGCTTACCGCATACGATCCGCCTGGGTAGCGGTCCGAGGATGAATCAGGGGCGAGCCAAGGGTTGCGTCTCGTGTTTCCGTCATGATGTCTGGCAAAATAGTGAAGCCGGACATGCGAGGCATCGACCGGAATCGGAAAGGGGTAAATCATGCGAGTTCTCGGCAATATCCTGTGGATCATTCTTGGTGGGTTGGCCATCGCAATCGGATGGGCATTGGTGGGACTGATTCTGTGCATCTCCATCATCGGCATCCCGTTCGGCCTTCAAGCGTTCAAGATGGCGGGACTCACCCTGACGCCGTTTGGCAAAACCGTGCAATACGGCGGCGGAGTCGGCTCTGCCTTGGCCAACATCCTGTGGGTGGTGCTGGTCGGCTGGTGGATGGCGTTCGGCTATCTGGGAGCCGGCGTACTCAACTGCATCTCCATCATCGGTATTCCGTTCGGATTGCAATCGTTCAAGATGGCCAAGCTTGCGCTCTGGCCATTCGGAGCGGAAATCGTCAACCCGTAGATTCCAAATACTACAAAGCCGCCAAAGCAACCCTTGACGAGGCGGTCACCGACGTCAACAATTGGATTGACCAGCAAGCCGCCAAGGCCGAATAATAAAACACACATTATGCTGCTGCAGCAGCCAGTCCTTGCAGAACAATGTCATGACAAAGGCCCGAGGAGGCGGCGCTGCCGCAGATGTTCCGCTCCCATGGAGAGGATGTGATGCGTCGCGCGATGGCCGTGGTGAACGTAGTGAACCAGACGAGCACGCTCGTTCCCGCCGTGCTCGGCGGCGTGCTGTACACGGCGGTTCTAGGACGGGATTCCATCACCTTCGCTCTGGACAGCTGAGACACCAAAGCCATGTGTGGATATGCAAACGGCCGCCATCAATCATGGTGATGTTGGCCGTTCACGTCCCATTAAATATACTTTCGCACCGTATCTGGCTTATATACGGCAGATTCGGGAGACTTGGATTCACAGCTGGGTCATTAGTCCAGAATGTGCATCCGGCTCTCGCAGCCATTTCCTGACGAAACCAACTACTTGCAGCACGTTATTTCCCAATCGCCACTTACCGGACCCAATTGCCAGGCTGCGCCGCATCCGCCATGACGCACCGTCGCAAACGCTCCCGTCTGACGCGCTTTACTGGCCTTGTGCGCGGTAGCGGGCTTCGGTGGCGGCTTTGGCGGGTTCCCACCAAGCGCGGTTGTCTATATACCAAGCGATGGTCGCCTGCAAACCGGCTTCGAAATCGGTGTGCACAGGCTTCCAGCCGAGTTCGGTACGCAGCTTGCTGGAGTCAATCGCATAGCGTCGATCATGCCCGGGACGGTCACGCACCCAGTCGAACGCATCTTCGGCACACCCCATAAGTCGCAGAATCATACGCATTACGACAATATTGCTCATTTCGCCGTCCGCGCCGATCAGATACGTTTCGCCGATGCGACCGCGCGTCAGAATCTCCCATACCGCCGAAGAGTGGTCTTCCGTATGAATCCAGTCGCGCACGTTCTCGCCGGTGCCGTACAGTTTCGGCCGCGCGCCTTCCAGAATGGATGTGATCTGCCGCGGAATGAATTTTTCCACATGCTGGTATGGCCCGTAATTATTGGAACAGTTGGAGATCGTGGCGCGAAGCCCGTACGTGCGAACCCACGCGCGCACCAGCTGATCGGATGCCGCTTTCGACGCACTGTATGGGCTAGACGGCTTATATGGCGTGCTTTCGGTGAATTTGCATGGATCGTCGAGCGCGAGGTCACCGTACACTTCGTCGGTACTGATGTGGTGGAATCGCACGTCATGCTTACGGGCGGCTTCAAGCAAATGGAACGTGCCTTCCACGTTTGTTGTGATGAAGGGTTCAGGATTGGCGATGGAATTGTCGTTGTGCGATTCGGCCGCGAAATGCACGATCGCGTCATGACCAGGCACGATACGTTCCAGTAACGCAGCATCGCAAATATCACCTTGCACAAGTTCGACTTGCGATTGCGGAAGACCGGCGATATTTTGCGGATTTCCGGCATAGGTCAGTTTGTCGAGCACGGTTATGTGCACGTCAGGATGGTTATGCGCCACATAGCGCACGAAATTGGCTCCGATAAACCCACATCCGCCGGTCACGATGATGTTGCGCGGCTTGAAAATCTCACTACTCACGATTTCAGGGTACCGGCAGGGTTGCATAGCCATAAAGCGATTCCACAAACTGGCTTATATATGGCAGATTTGGAAGGCTGACCGGAGACATCTCGCCTATGTATGGCAGTCCATTCCGGGAAAACCGCAGTTAGAGGGTACACAATTACCCTCTAACCGGTCTGTCACAAAAAACGAGCTGCCACATATAAGCGAAATACGTCCGGACAAACGCCAGAATCTACCATATATAAGACCACCTGTCAGAAATCTAATTCAAGCCGATCAGCAAACCGCCATTACATTACCCTTGATTTGGTGTACATACAACACCTTAGTTACCCTTGATTTGGTGTATAATTAAGCATGTTATTACCCTTGATTTGGTGTATTTACGGCGGTGAGACATGGAGACTTTCGAACGAAAAGCGTACGAAAAACTGGCTTCCTGGAAGGATTCTTCCCAAGGAAGCACAGCCCTGCTCATCGAGGGCGCGCGGCGCGTCGGGAAAAGCACCATCGCGGAGGAATTCGGACGACGGAACTATGCATCGTATATGCTCGTCGACTTCTCGAAAGCCCCCGATGACGTGCTGGGCTACTTCGTCGACCTGCGCAACGACCTCGACGCGTTCTTCATGTACCTGTCATCCTTCTACGGAGTGGAACTGCACAGGAGGGATAGCCTCATCATTTTCGACGAGGTGCAGCTGTATCCGAAGGCCCGCGAGGCCATCAAGCAGCTGGTGGCTGACGGGCGTTACGACTACATCGAGACAGGCTCACTCGTCTCTATCCGCGAGAACGTCAAGGACATCCTCATTCCATCAGAGGAGGAGTCGATCCGCCTGAATCCCATGGATTTCGATGAATTCCTCTGGGCTTTGGGAGAAAAGCCACTGTCCACGCTCATCGCGGACTCGTTCAAGAAGCGCAGGCCGCTCCCCGATTCGCTGCACAGGAAGGCCATGCGGCTATTCCGTGAATACATGCTGGTCGGAGGCATGCCCCAGGCCGTGTCGAAGTACGTCGAGACCCATGATTTCAGCAAAGTCGACAACGTCAAACGGAACATCCTCCGACTGTACAGGCAAGACATCTCCAAACATGGCGGCAGCGACCGGATACGCATCACGCGCATCTTCGACAACCTGGTGGGCCAGCTTTCCAAGAAAGAGAAGAAGTTCAACATCACATCGCTGGGAAAGGAAGCGAAGACCCGCGATTACGAGGACGCCTTCTTCTGGCTTTCCGACGCGTTCATCACCAACGACTGCTTCAATTCCACTGATCCGAGCGTGGGGCTAAGCATTAGCGAGGACCATTCGACGGTCAAATGCTACGCCGCCGATACAGGGCTTCTCACTACGCTCGCCCTGGCCGACTCGGAACAGACCGGAAGCAACCTGTACCGGGACATCCTCCTGGAACGCATCGAAATCAACGAGGGCATGCTCGCGGAGAACGTCGTCGCACAGCTTCTCCGGGCCAACGGGCACCGGCTGTTCTTCTACTCGCGCAGCGACCGCGACGACCCGTCGAACCGCATGGAGATCGACTTCCTCATCGTTGAACCGTACGAGAACGCGGCGATGAAGTACAGGGTCAGTCCCATCGAAGTCAAGTCATCGAAACACTACCGCACGGTCTCATTGGACAAGTTCAAGACGAAATTCGACAAGAAGGTCGGCACCAGATACGTGCTGCATCCAAAACCGCTGGTCGTGGAAAATGACGTGGTCAAGCTGCCGATCTACATGGCGGGACTGCTGTAGAAGGCTTCATGCAGACAGCGCTTTTTTGTGCACTACCAGCGAATGACGCCCAACACTTGCGCACGCACATGTTGTCCACCTTGAACACATCTGTTTGCTGCCCGTCACCCGGTTAACCTTCCAGCCACCTTTCAGACATCCGCTAGACACTCGTTCGTCCACAGCTGAACACTAAAATGTACCCGGTTTAATTGTACAGAGCCTCCAATTATAAGGGGACTATCTTTTTGAAGGATGCGACGATGCCTATTTTCTCGCCCGACCGTCACGCTTGTGCACCTTCATACGTAAAACTTACTAAGCAGCCGATTACGGGCGGAACGTATCGCCCTCTTGCGAATGACGAAGATAGCAACGCTTGCGCTCTATCCGCCCTTTCAGGTCACCATGGTTCAAAGCTGTATACGCAGAAATCAGCAATTCACGCCATCTCCGATAACGCAAGCGTTTTCATTCCCAAAGTCGATGCGCTCCATCTGCCAGAAACGGCTGATAACAAGTCCGACAACGGAGCATTTGGCGAAGCAGGGAACGACAATATCCATTTCACCCCCCTATCTGCCGAAATTCAACTCGCGCAAACTGACGAACGTCCTCTGATGCAGGCCTTTGAAGTCTGCAAGCAAGCAGCCCGCACCACAACAAAAGTGCTTTCCACCGCAGGGCACGCAGTCGCAAAAGCCGCCAAAACTACCGGCCACGCCATCCACACCGCTGCCACAGCAGTAAAAAACGCATGGCATACTTTTATTAATTTCAAAGCCGTTCAACTCATCATCAAATTCTTCAAGAAGGCGCACGGTCTGTGGAAGAAGCGCATGAGGTTCTCATACGCCTTCTACACCATCGTGTTCTTCCTGCTCACTTCAGCGGAAGTCATTTTCCTTCAATGGGGAATGTATTCCGAGCCCGAATATGAAAAGGGCACTGAAATTGACGAAACGACGAAAGTCCTTCAAAGCGTTGGCGGACAAGTCACCAGATTTGTCAGCCAAATGTGGCTTGAACAGAAAAACGTCTATCTCGTCAGTTTTATGGGACTGACTTTAATCTATCTTGCGTTAATTTTTGTAACGAACCGATTCTGGATTGCCACTCTTGTTTTTGGCGTTGCCCTTACGGTTTTTGGAGTCGCCAACAGCATCAAAGTCCAGCTGCGAAATGAACCGATCATTCCCGCTGATTTGACATTCCTTTCAGGCGGTGACACCGGCAGCATCATGTCATTTGTACCGAAATCCAGTCAAACGTTCGTTAATGGCGCAATTACTTTCGTAATTTGGTTCGCAATTATCATCTTCGCCCTTTTTGTTCTGGACGGCCGCAGACGTTTCATTTATTGCTCATGGAGACATCCCATTGCCAACATCAAAAACATCATTGGCAATGTCTTCCGCATACTCGCAGCAATACTCAGCGTTGTGCTACTGAGCACTTATGTCATAGGTTTAGGCACGCCCGGCTCAGGCACCTACAAATGGGCTAAAGATAATGGATATGCACCCCAATTATGGAATGCCATAGGTGATGCTCAAGCCAATAATCCGGCCACCACATTCCTTAGCCTGTCAAAGGTCAAGGCCATGGATAAGCCCGGCAACTACAGCCAAAAAACTATGGAATCTCTCGCTAAGAAGTATACGCAAGAGGCGAAAACCATCAATCAGACTCGAACAGGTGAGCTTACGGACAATACCATCATCATGATTTTGTCTGAAACTTTCTCCGACCCCACTCGCGTTCCGGGCGTTTCTTTTAGTCTCGATCCAATACCGAACATCCGTAATATCAAGAACACGACCACTTCAGGACTCATGCTGTCCCCCGGTTACGGCGGTGGCACCGCGAATATCGAATATCAGGCTTTGACCGGCTTGAATCTTGCGAATTTCAATGATTCTTTGATTGTGCCGTACCAGCAATTGGTTCCGAACCAGAATGATCCTTATTCGTTCAACCAGATTTGGATGAAAAAGTATGGGAAAAATGCTTCTACTGCGGTGCATCCGTTCCAGCAAAGCATGTATCTGAGGAATATCAACTACAGGAAGTTTGGCTTCTCATACCTGTACACGCTTGATAGCAAAATTCCGCTGAAACATACCGGTTGCATCGACCGTTCGCCTTATGTGAGTGACAGCGAAGCGTATCAGAGCATTCTTGACCTGCTCGATAGGCAACAAGATTCGAAGTCCTCGCAGTTCTTGCAACTCGTTACCATGCAGAACCATATGCCCTATGGCGATTACTATGACAATAACGAGTTTTCAGACGCCAATATTTCAGAAAATTTATCTGATGGGGAACGCTGGAATATCAATACCTACACTAAAGGAATTAACTGGACCGACCAGGAAACGGCGGATTTCCTTAATCAGCTCGACCAAATGGACAAGCCAATCACCGTCATCTTCTATGGAGATCATCTGCCCGGCATCTACGACACGGCAGATATGAACAAGAACAATAAAACCGTTTTGCATGAAACAGATTATTTGATTTGGTCAAATTCTGCTTCGTCTTCCCATGGAACGAAAGTTAATTCCACAACCACCGCGTACACATCATCCAACTATTTCATGCCGCTGGCTGCAGAACACATGAACGCTAAGGTATCACCGTATCTTGCGATGCTTACGGAATTGCAACAAGAAGTCCCTGCAATGAGCCGTGTGATCGGCACTAACGGCGGTATCGGGCAAGGTAAGGCGACGTACCTGGATCATGATGGCAACGACATCAAAGTCACAGCTTTAAGCGCTAAAGCAAAGGAGCTGCTCAAAGATTACAAACTGGTTCAATATGACCAGACCGTGGGCAAGAATTACCTTAAGGACTTGGATTTCACACAGGTCCCATAGGAATCGGAAAAATAGGGCCGCACAGGAAATGTCTGTGCGGCCCTATTTTCATATGCAGAAAATCACTTTTTGAGGAGTGGTTCGACCTGCTGCTCGTACGCGGTCAACGCGGTGTCG